>CEQS01036242.1_pt1 | contig 48376 bp, 48 predicted proteins | sample 530981 | NCBI WGS metagenome assembly CEQS01 (sample SAMEA2621176, study PRJEB7988) | marine metagenome | biome: marine biome (ENVO:00000447); feature: mesopelagic zone (ENVO:00000213); material: "saline water (ENVO:00002010), including plankton (ENVO:xxxxxxxx)" | depth 800 m
TTTGACTTATTGGCTTTATCGATTCAGCTGTGTATGCTTACATCATCCGATGATACTAAATACATCAATCGTGTGGTCAATGTAGCCAGAGGACTAGGAAAGCTTGGAAATGTACCTGTCGTGCAGCAACAAATGCCCTTAATTAATGATGTACAAACAGATGTGTACTGGAAGAATAGATCCTTACAGCGCATGGATGAAATGCGTCAGGCATTACGAGATTTGGTGAAGTACATTGAGTACGAGAAAACAGAGAACGTTTATACTTCATTCGAAGATGAATTGGATAAGGACAACATTCAGTTAAGAGACGTCGTGCCGCAATACCAAACATTGCAAGGATACAAAGACCGAGTAGCAAAATACTTACGTGAAAACAAAGATCACCTGGTGATTCATAAGATCACGCACAACGAACGCATCACGGAAGAAGAACTCCACCAACTCGAAGACATCTTATTTGATGGAGAAAACTGTGGAACAAGAGAGGAATACAAGGAAAACTATGGAGATCAGCCTTTAGGAACATTTATCCGCAGCATCTTAGGAATGGACATCGAAGCGGCCAACGCGGCTTTCGCTGATTTCATTAATTCTTCATCGCTCTCCGCCGATCAAATGACATTCATCAATAAAATCATACAATTCCTCACCAAAAACGGTCGCATCGAAAAGCGCATGCTCTTCGAACCACCCTTCACCGAACAACACCAGGATGGCGTCATCGGAATGTTCGACGATGCGCAGGCAACAAAGATTATTTCAATTGTGCAGGAGGTAAATGAGAATGCTGAGGGGGGGAGTTGATATAGAATAAATAGATGATATGATAAAAGAAGAATTTGAAATATCTGATTCTGAGTTGAAACTGAATAAAAAGTTGTACCCTAATTTAGGTAAGAACAGCCATGTAGGTAATCAAGGTGTTGCCATCGCTATTTCCTACCTCAAAGAAAAGGGTGCTACAGATATTCAAATTCCTAAGTCAGGCCCTGATATTGAGGCTGTATTAGAAGGCAAAAAAATTCAATACGAAATAAAGGCAACAGTTGATGATAAAATAGCTTATTCTAAATTAAAAGTATCGAGTAATCAATGTTATGAACTTCTCAAGTCGGGAATGGAACTAATGCGAATATGTAAAGTTGGGCAATCTAAAGTTTCAATATACTTTCTCAAATTTGGAGAAGATTTTGAATTGGTTCATGAGCCTCGTTTTAGAGTTAAGAGGATAAAAAAATAATTATAATCAAATTCAATTATTGAATTCCTTCCTCATCTCCTCCAAAAACATCAACAATTGTTCTGATGATTTTAGTTCATCATACTTTCTTGTTCCTAATACTTCATTCTCTCTGTTCAAGACTACCAAAAAAGGTTGTCGATTCATTTCGAATCGTTTCAATTGATAATCCATATTGAATGCACCAATAGTTGTCACCTGTTTTTCCAGTCGATCTGAATAATAGTGATCTTCTTTTGGAATCTCCTTCCTGCTATCGACAAGTAGGTTAACGAAAATAAAGTGTTCCTCGAGATGACTAATGATGTTTTTCTTATTCATGATACGCATCTCAAGTTTACGGGCATTTACAACGTTATGGCCATTGAAATAGAGTAGGATAGGTTTACCGATTTCTTTGCTTAATTCTATAAGAGAATCAATTTTCGCCATGTGGTATTCACGAAGTAGATCGTCTAATCCTACTGGTTTTTTTTGTTGTTCATGTTTTCTTATGATTGTAAGTAACTGGCTATATGTGAAAGCTGAATCTGTATATTGCTCAACATAATCTCCAATTACTTCAAGTTGCTGATCATTGTTGATCAACTTTTTTAACTTCTGTTTATCATTCTCCCAATTACTAGCTTTCACTATGGTATGATCCAGAAAGGGCTGTACTTCATACAGTGCTCTCGTTTGTTTAATAAATTTTGAGTCTTTTGCTTTAAGGTACGTCAGCTTCAGATCTTCATAGGTATGTCCATTATTTCGGTGCATTCTTTTTACTAAACCTGAAATAAAACCAGGCGTTCGTAGTATGACGATATCCAAACTGTCAATCTTTTCATCTTGGAATAATTGAACATTTTTTAAGCAGGTTAGAATTCCGTTTTCCAAATTAACAGTATCATCCTTAATTTCCTCAAAAGATCGTTGACCAAAACCATAGGTGCTCGAAAAAAGAACTACAGTAAGTATAAGATATAATTGGGATCGATTCATAAGAGATCAACATTTACAAGGAAAAGTACTTGACTACAACAAGGTTTCTGATCAAAACTTCCAGGTGTCCATTTAGTATGTTGTATTAATGTAAGTTCCAGTTCTTTTTTTAATTCAGGTGATAACTTTATTCCTTTTTTAATCTCAACATCTATTAAATGCCCTGCTCGGTCTATTGTGCAGATGAAATAGTATTTACTAATAAAACTAGATTCTGAGATATGCTTTTCAAAAATAGGAAGAAGCAGTTCTCGAACCAATTGCAATTTAGATGAATAATTAGCAATTCCAGCTTCTTCGTCAGGATATTTAACAATCGAATCGCAATTTGCATTTGAACCAGTATGATCTAATGAATCTTGTCCAATTGAAAAGAAATTAAACACAAGCGTAATAAAGATGATCGAAAATAGTCGCATAGAAAAATTATAGTTTCTAAGATACGTTATTTTGACTAATTCAACCAATTAAATAAAAATGCCAATCCAACAGAAATGAACATTCCTAAAAAGCATCGAAAAGCAAATTGTTGCGATGAGAACATTTGATTCATGTATGAGATAAGCTGTGAATGCTTGGTGTTATATATACTTTCAAGATCCATAAATTCTTTAAAATAGTACTTCACACTTTTTCTACTTCCGAATTTAAAGAAAGCTAGAAAGAGTTCTTTGTTCAAGCGTGGTAATCTATAGGTAAAGGAGAATTTTGGCTTTTTACCAAATTCATATCGGATACTCGGAAACTCTTGCTTAAGTAGTTTTTTTATTTTCTCATTGATCCATGCTACCCGAATGCTTAAAACTATAAAGGCAACCCAGTTCACAAAGAAAACCAACATGAAGAGAAGAGACAGTTCTTTTAACATGGCTTATTAGTCCTCGACTATAATTGGTTCAGTGGGTGGTCCAGTAGGTACTTCCTGAAGAGTTGCTTTTTGTACTATATCATTCCCTTTTGGAAACTTCCGGTAATCGTGGAGTCGTTCTCGAATGTATAGATAAAATGATTCGTGAGGATTATTATATGGTTGAAGTCTTGAGGTGTCCACTGAATTCTCAAAATAACGATGCAAGTAATCGGGAACTACCTTAAATTCTGAATAGTTATCGTATTCGTACATCAGACTATCGTACGCTAATTGAATATCATATCCGTAACCAAGTGTACAGACAATATCTGTTGCTTTTCCGTCATCGCGTTTTTTGATGAGCGTATTGATGTAACTAAATATATACTCCCGGTCTCTATCATTAAGCAATACTTTCGAGGTATTGGGTAGGCTATCACATAAGTTGCAGTAAACCAGTAAGAAACTGCTATCGTAGTAGGATGATAAATGAAAATCTGAAGGGAATGAGGCGGTAAATGTTCGAATATCAGCATGGAAGAACTTTGGATCAACCGATTGAGAAGAGAGCTGAATGAACAATTGTTCAGGAACCAGATCATGACCATCTAATTTATCAATCTTGAATGTTATACTGTCTTGACGAGAAATCAAAAATGAAGAAGTGTCATTAAAAATCTTCTTTCTTAAGCGCCAGTCGCTAAGGGTGTCAAAATAGCGATATAAGAAGCGGTGATTATCCACGATCATGGTATCACCATCTATTGAATAAGGCAGGGTGAATCGGAAATCCGAATGCCCCTTGATCTGACCGATAGCGTTAGAATCAATTGTGAAGCTATACCAAACATGATCCAATGAATCCAAACTTTCACCATACAACCCAACTCCAAACAATTCCTCTTTCCAATCAATTGAAGTACTTGGTTTTGGTCGCGATTTTTGTCCAGAGCAACTGGCGAGTAGGAGGAGGGTGGTTATGAAAAGGAAGTAACGCATAGGAGTAAAGATAAGGAAAATCTATTTGTTTATAGTCAAGTGTCGGGATCTCGATACATTTCTTACTTCGTTCGAAATACTCGATCGCCTAACGTTATTGCAAGGTGAACGGGATGCACTTCTGCGGTTCAATATTCGAAATTCAAAATTTGCGACACTGAGCCTGTCGAAGTGCTGCGGTTCAACTGTCGATATTTTGTTGGTCACATAAATTGCTTTACTTTTATATAACCAAACTTAGAATTATGAAACACCTGATTCTTTTGCCTTTTTTATTATTCTATCTTTCCACAAGTGCTCAGGGAGATTATAGTTGCAATTTCGAAAATTCTTGTGGTGATCAGTCGCAAGATACACTATCGAACCCTAATAATATTTGGGAAGTTGGAATACCGAATAAAACAGTATTTGACACTGCCTACAGCGGAACCAACAGTATGATCACTGATCTTGACAGTCCTTACCCTGTAAATGATACATCGTATTTCATTCTTGAATATCAGGCTGGGTATGGTTTTTCGCACTGGCAGAATGTAGATTTACATGGATATTATTGGGTTAACTCAGATTCGCTCAATGATTACGGTACAATAGAGATTTCAGTGGATCAAGGAGCTTCATGGATTGATCTATTAAATGATACGGTTTACATATTCGAAAATTATTGGTTCGGACAAAAACCTGTGCTAACAGGCAATTCAGGAGGGTGGAAGGAGTTTGATTTTAGGAGCTCTGGTTTTTCCATAAATTTTAACGTTGATTTTGGTGACACTGTTATGTATCGTTTTGGTTTCATATCAGACGGACAAAGCGATACGTTAGATGGGTTGATGTTCGACAAAATTAGAATGATGGATTGGGCGATGAGTGTTCCTGAATATTCAATGGGTTCTTTTAAATCAACTGTGTATCCAAACCCTACCTCAAACAAAGTGAGCATTTCTTTCTCAAACCCGCAACATCAAGAAACATCTTGTGCGATCTTTGATGCTTATGGTCGTATTGTGAAAGGTCCAAAAACCACCAAAACAGAATCCTTGCATTTTGATCTTCATGATATGGAGAGCGGAATATATTACTATCACGTCAAAATGGGCGAAGAGATAAGTAAAGGGAAGATTGTTAAGCGATAGTTAGTTTTTGGTTGAGTTGCTGGGTCGTTTGTCGAATTCATATTAACTCTTTTGTTCTTATTAATTACCATAATAGGTAGGAAGAAATAAATTTCTTAGCAAATTGTTAGAGGTTAAGTGATGCGCCTAGGAATATCACGTTGGGGTACCCGTAGCACTAAGTAAGCGAAGAAAACATTAGGTGTTTGAGCGCAGCGAGTTTTAATGTTTTCCGCGTCGTGTGCGTGACGGGTCAAAGATGTTCCAAGCGCTAGACTTTTTTGTTTTACTTTTTTTGGCAATGAAAAAAAGTAAATAGTACAAAACGCTAAAGTATTACATAGTGTCACGATTGAAATTCAATCTGATATAAACTAATCTTTATCAATGTTTATCTATTAAATTTGTAGTCAAATTGATTCAGTCTGTTTAGAACAATAATTCTCTCAATGCTCATAAAACCCGCAAACTCTTCAAACCTCACCCAACCGCAATTCGAACGCTTGTTCAACATCATTCGTATTGCTTATGCCGAAACGGAGAAAGAAGTATGGGGAGAAGGATATGTCCGCGTGAGTCGAGAAAACTTGAAGCAACATATCAAAGACGATGAAATTCTTGTGGCCTTTCTCGATGATGAAATTGTAGGCGTTATTCGGGTATATGAAAAAGAACCTGGTACCTGGACCTTTGGTTTACTGGGTGCCGATTTTGAACACAAAGGAAAAGGGATAGGAAGAGCGTTGATCGCTGCAGCAGAGGAGAAGGCGAAGTCCGCTGGTGCAACAGAAATGAGTATCGAAATTCTTCGTGCGAAAGATATAGACACGAACTTTAAAGTGCATCTAGCTAAATGGTACCAACGCCTGGGGTATGAATACACAGGTAAGATCGATGTGATGTCAGTTTATCCCAATCCTGAGAAATGGGCGCGGTTGGTGAATGATAGTGAGTTTGATTGTTATGTAAAACGCTTGGAGTAAGATGTCGGGGTCTCGATACAATGCTGACGCTACGATTCTCTCCGGTCAGCATCACTCGACCACCTTACCTTATTGCAATTTGATTAGCATAGAGGAAAGGTGATCGAGTGTTTCGAAGGGAACGAAGTGTACTGAGAAATGTATCGAGATCCCGTCGATTCATCCCTAATGCTCCAATTATAGTAAGTAAAGGACATGACACTGGAAAATGTCCGTACCTAAGAACTTGCGTTTATCCTCTCTGATTTTCGATGTAGGAAGGAAGAAATGAATTCTCAAGCACATTGTTAGAGGTGGCGTGAAGCGCCTAGGAATATCACGTTCGGGTACCCGCAGCACTAAGTAAGCGAAGAAAACATTAGTTGTTTGAGCGACCAAGGGGAGTGAGTTTTATCATTTTAAAAATTAAATTTGATATTATTCAAGAATAACATAGATTTATACTTATGAAAAACCTGATAATAAGCCTGTTAATGTGTTTTGGTGGAGTTATTTCACCGTCTTTTTCACAATGTTTCTTTACAGCTATAAATGTGAATGTCTCTGGTTGTGACCCTGCGGATAATAGTTTTGATATTACTGGTGATCTTGAATTTCAAGATGCTCCAACAACTGGTCAACTGATCATTGAAGACTGCAACGGAAACCAGCAGACGTTCAATGCACCATTCTCAAGTCCGTTGAACTTTGCATTAAACGATATCGACTCGGATGGCACATCAGGTTGTGAAGTTTACGCTTATTTTTCCGACAACCCATCGTGCGATATTACTTCAGCAGCTTTTGATTACCCTGTGTCATGTGTATGTGATGCCGATGTCGGTTCATTTACTGATAGCCTGAGTGGTGTGTCAAGTGCTACAAACCCATTTTCACTCTGTTTTGGTGATGAGCTACACATCGATGGTAATGGAGATTTTATTCCATCTGCTGATTTCGGAACTCCTGGAATAACTTATGATCCTGGGGTTTTCTTATTTGTGTTTACTTGTCCACCAACTGTATCTGAACCAGATGATCTAAATACAGACCCTTGTTTCGCCGGACTTTACTCTTCAGTTGATCAGGATTGGACGATCACGAACACACTAGGCGATAGTTCTACTTTTTGGTTTGTACCAGTTACTATGTATAGCATGGTAGACATGGTCTATGCTGTTTCCATTAACGGGGGAGACTATTGTTACGATATGGGACCCGCGTATCAAGTTACTTTTTTAGAGGAGAATTCCGTAACAAACGTTAGCGCTGATACTGCGACTTGTTCAGGTGGAGAATATAGCACAAGTGGACAAATTGACTTTGTGAATCCACCATCATCTGGACAATTGATTGTGGCAGATTGCAACGGTAATCAGGAGTCATTCGATCCACCATTTTCAAGTCCAATTTCGTACACTTTGACTGGTCAAATTTGCGATGGAGACAGTTGTTCTATCATGGCTTATTTTACATCTGATTCTACTGTATGCAATGTAGTAACGACCTATACATCACCTGAGTCGGACTTGTGTGATGCGACAATCGATCCGCTTCCCAATGATACCGTTTGCTCCTTTGATGGTCTATATTCACTTTCCGCAGCGGACACTTCAGGAACGTGGTCGGCAAGCTGCGGGACTTGTATCGATCAAGACGGAGTATTTGATCCAGGTATGGCCGTAATTGGAAACAACACGATTTACTATACGGTTACTGATACCAATTGCTCGGATCAGGATAGTTTGGTAATTTATGTTTCTATTTGTGGTAGTTTATCTGAACAAGGTAAAGTTGATGTCAAGGTTTATCCAAACCCAGCGTCAAGTGAGATCAACCTTACAGCAGAATCCCCTATGACTTCGATAAAGATCATTGATATGCAGGGAAAATTACACGATCGTCTCGTCATTTCACACACGAAAGATCATTCGTTTGACATTAGTCAATATGAAAAAGGTGTTTATCTAATGGAGATACAGACAGTAAGCGGAAAAGTTAACCGTAAACTAATGATAGAGTAGAAGTAGAGCTGATCTGAGAATAAAAAAAGCACCTGTAGTTTGTTGCCACAGATGCTTTCTAATAAGAAATAAGTTTCCTATTGTTCTCCTGCCTGAATTGGATTACTTACAGTTTTATTGTAAGCATATCCTTTGATCTGTAATTCATCGCTTTTCTCAGTGCAATTTACAAGAAACCAGCCATAGATATATCCTCCATCTTTTTGAAGTCTGAATGCAAGGTATTTGTCTCCTGCACCTTTAAATTCAGCACCCCAGGATGTACTTAATAAGTAATTATCAGGATCAGTTCTGTTATTCCAATACCCACTATTTGGATTGATCTCAGCGTCAGCATCGAGTGCATTCAAATAACCAAACTTAGAATCATCAAGAATCTGAACATGATTTACGGAAACGTCAGCTGCTAAAGTATCCGTATTCGATTCATCCCAGTTATCGTTCATCGCTTTGATATCCATAATGGAGAATCTAAAATTCAGTCGTTCGTCATAAGGAATCTGAACGGATAGCTCACTTACTCCTGATAGCGTTATATCGAGCGGTTCATAAACGATATCGTCTGCTTTTTGCTCATTTGATTCAATTAACTTTTTCTTACACGACGTTGACAATAAGGCAACGCCAATGATTAACACACCAACAACATTTTTCATAATACCTAGATTTTTTGATTAAGCCTTACTTCACTCAAACACCTTGTCGACTCGAGGAGATTGATTATGGTTAGACTGTAATTAACTTTCATTACTACAAACAGCTTGATTTAGAAATTATTATTTGAGAAATGTTAAAATTGGAGATTGTTAGGAAGCGGGATCTCGTGATATCGATACATCCTGATGCTTCACTTCGTTTCGATCAGTATACTCGATCACCGTTCCCTGGTTGACGTAAGGTGGTCGCGATGCACTGAGCCTGTCGAATGTGAGTGGCGCGTAATGCAATGAAGCGGTGTATCGAGACCCCGACTTTTAATGAATTTTTTTTCTTATCTTAATCATTCAATCTAAATCCATTAAAGACCATGAAAGGATACATGTATATATTAGAATGCTCAGATGGTTCACTTTACACAGGGAGTACAAAGCATCTGGAAAAAAGGATAGTTGATCACAATAGCGGCAATGGTGCCAATCACACCCGAAAAAATGGTCCAAGTAAACTCGTTTATTATGAGGAGTATTCAAGAATTGATCAAGCTTTTTATCGAGAGAAACAGATTCAGAAATGGTCCAGAAGAAAGAAGAGGGCATTAATTGAAGGTGATCAGGATCTTATTAAAGCGTTTTCAAAAAAGAAGTTTTAATACCTGGATCTCGATACATTTTGATCTTCGCTTCGCTGTGTTCAAAAAACTCGATCGCCTAAACTGAATTTTGATTGAATCGCATTAAGGTAAGGTGGTCGAGTGATGCTGACCGGAGAGAATCGTAGCGTCAGCATTGTATCGAGACCCCGCCATCCGCATAAATGACAGGCTCGATCACCTAGCATAATGTTAAGAAACCTAAAAAAAAGGCAGCCTCTCAGCTGCCTTAAAATCATCAAGAAAAATTACTATTTAGAAAAAACTATTACTCAATGATGATCTTCTTTCTTACGATTTCTCCAGAAGAAAGTACCGCATTAAGGATATAAGATCCTTGAGCAATACCTTCAACTGAAAGGTTGGTCGCGTTATCATACGTTCGCGCTACTTTTCCGTCCATTCCAAAGATGATCACTCGATCAACAGCGTTTGGCGATGCAATAGAGATCACATTACTTGATGGGTTCGGATAAACACTTAATTCAATTCCTTCTTCCGTTATATTCGCTGGAGCATCATAAATAAAGCGATACGTGCTTGTCTGACTTAGCATAGATCCTTGATCATATCCTTCACCATAAGTTAAGATCTTTCCTTCAGGAGTACTTGCTATTTGAGACATCCAATCATTTTCGTTTGTGTATAGGTAATAACCGTCAGGGTGACCTGTAGTGATCAATTCCCCCGAACCATTCATAATGAATATCGCTGGTAAAGTTGGATCACTAGATGATTCCTGAACAGATCCCAGACCAAGTATAACATCGTTTTCGATAATAGCTTCTCTCGTAGTCGCACGATTATTGCTGAAATTAGATGAGATCGCTCCAGTATTGTACGGCCCGAAAGAAGTATCCATATTTCCATTTGCGAGAATTCTTGCAAATCCTAACTGAGTGTAGAAATTATTCGGACCATTCGGAATAGTTATATAACCACATACCATTACATCACCATTTGAGAAAAATTCAATGTTATTCACTTGAGAAGCACGAGTTGGTAATGCAAAAGAGAAGTTACGGTATCCATTGTTCGCGAAAGTATTATCTAATGTTCCATTTGCTGAGAATTTTGCAACAAATGCACGTTGGGAAGTGAATGTACCAGGTCCTTCACCTGTACTGTATGATCCGTATCTATAGAGTCCACCTGCAATATAGATGTTATCATCTGCATCGATCATTGCATCTTTAACGTTGTAGATAGAATCACCGATTACTTCAGTGATGTGCCCATTCGTTCCAAATGTATTATCAATTGTACCGCTAGCATCCAATTTAGTTATTCCTATCTTTTTGTTTGCTGATCCTGAAATGCTTACTTCTGAGATCAAATAGAGAGAACCGTCAGAGTGTTCTAAAACTTTAACAGGCCTAGGATAAAAATCAAAATCAGGAATAACAACTTTACCGTTTGTTCCAAAGGTATTATCAAGAGCACCTTGAGCAGTTAAAGAACCGTCTAATTTTGCTAATTCAATTTCTGTAGTTTGATTATTCTCATGCAAACGAGCACCTAAAATAATTCCATCTGAGATCGGATCCATTGTGTATCCTTCAACATCTCCGTCTGAAGAATTCCAGCTGTAATATGTTGCTTCATCAATAGAGTTTCCATTAACACGTTGAGAACGGATCTCAGTTGATGGTAAATAGGTATTCGCATCCTGATATAAATGCATAGATAATGTAAAGTCATTATCCAGCGATCGCATTTCTTTGAGACTCATGTAATAAATCATGTTGTCCGTCATCGGTTGAACATTAGCCTGACCATCGTTAGAGTAGGTCTGATCTAGCGTGATCTGCTGTCCAATACTCGTAAAAGAAGCAGCAGTGAAAAGTAAAGCGTAAAGTTTTTTCATAATTCAATTTGGTTAAAATGTTGACCAAAATTAAGTTATGTAAACAGCTGTTTTAAAGATACTTTCTGAATGTAGAGAATTCTTTCTGAGTGATCTATTACTTAAATATCAACTTCTTATGTTCATCATTCTAAATTCAAAATTTGTTACACTGAGCACGTCGAAGTGCTGCGGTTCTATTCTTGCTCAACGGTCCCCAAAAAGAAGTTCACTTTCCCACTAATAGGGTTTCCTGAACTTCTTCTATATGAAGAGATTTGTCCACAATGCCAGATACTATCTGTGATTTGACCATTAACGAAATTCCAAAACGGGAGTGATTCGCCGTTACGCAAGTTGATAGTGTAAGCGTTAAAGTCTTCATCACTACTTTTGCGAAGTATATCACTTACTGATTTCAGATGCTTTAGAATGTATGCTCGTTTTTCAACGTATGACAAGTCTTTAGGTGGCTTGCCCTCTTTTTGTAAGACCGCATTAAAAATTCGCTGCGTCATACCAAGTATATGATCTATCGTTTCTCCGGTGCTTCTGGATTCCTCATTCGGACGGTAAACCAGGTCTTTTTCACGTAGTCCTTTTGTTGCCCAGTAAAAACGAAATCCAAGACCATCTATTAATCGTGAAGCCATTGTTCCAGCTGTATAGCACTCTGGATATTCAGGGACTTCATAATAGGGTAGTGAGTCGTTTTGTTGAGTGAATGAATTCATACTTAATAAAATTAAAGAAAAGAATAAGGCTATCTGAATAACTTTCATCGTGGATTTTTTAAGATAGGTCCTAAGGTAAGAAATATTTAAAGTGAATGAATCGCGATTTCGTGATCTCGATACAATTCTGATTCTACGTTTCACTTCGAGCAGAATCACTCGATCACCGTTCCCCTAGATCGTGGAAGGTGGTCGAGTGGCGCGTAATGCAATGAAGCGGTGTATCGAGACCCCGACTTTTAATGATTTTTTTTCTTATCTTAATTGTTCAATCTAACTCCATTAACTACCATGAAAGGATACATGTATATTTTAGAATGCTCAGATGGTTCTCTTTACACAGGGAGTACAAAACATCTGGAAAAAAGGATAGTTGATCACAATAGCGGTAATGGTGCTAATCACACCCGGAAAAATAGTCCAAGCAAACTCGTTTACTATGAGGAGTATTCAAGAATTGATCAAGCTTTTTATCGAGAGAAACAGATTCAGAAATGGTCCAAAAGAAAGAAAAGAGCATTAATTGAAGGTGATCAAGAGCTGATTAAAGCTCTTTCAAAGAAGAAGTTTTGAAATTGGAAACACGTGATCTCGATACATTCTGATGCTCCACTTCGTTCCGATCAGAACACCGTGCCTGACGGCAGGCAGGCTCGATAATCGTTCCTTGGTTGACATAAGGTGGTCGCGATGCACTGAGCCTGTCGAATGTGAGTGGCGCGTAAAGAGATGAAGCATCGAATCAAAACCCCTTCAAAATAGGCCTTATTTTATCAAGTTACACCTTGCTATTTACCAAAGAAAACAACAGCAAAACAATCGCTACACTAATAAAAGCCAAAGCACCAAGTTTTCCTCCATACCCGTCAAACACATGAGTAGAAGCCCAGTATAACGTTCCACAAGCTAGTCCTGCGATCAAGATCAATGGAGTAGAAGCAATTGCAACTGTCGTCATTCCAACAAAACTACCTGCAAAGATAACCATGGATAGATCTTCATTCTTTAGGAGATAACCGATGAACGCACCTGCTAATCCAACGATACACGAAGCAATAACAGGGGAGAGGCCGGTCTTTTGAAGTTGATAGGTTCCAATAGCACCTAGGCATCCTCCAAGGATGATAAATATAGTTGTGAGCATAGGGTTCAATGTTTTCATCGGCAGACAAGATAGTATTTCAAAGCGTATCTCTGCTTAATAAGATCAGATTCTGATCAACGTCGAAATGTTAAAATAGATCTTGATTAAAATATTTAGAAATCAATCTCCGTTGTAAGGGCATGAAAAAGAAAGCCACTTTAATAATATCTCTATTGATCCTTGGTTTCAGTTTGTCAAACTGTAAGAAAGATGAGCCAACACCTGAAACCAATACTGAGCCAGAAGCAACAACACATGATTTTTATCCGTTGGACATTGGTGCGTTTTGGGTTTATAATCACACAACCTACGATTCAAATGGAATGTTACTTACAACTAATATTCCCGATACTGCTCGTGTGGTAGGTGATACGATGATCAATGGTGAGTCTTTTCATATCGTGGAGAAAGATCTTCCATCGGAAAATACGAGAACTTACTTGAGTTTCAATTCAGGAAGTATCGTTTCATCGGGAGGAAATATAATTTGTCCACCAGAGAATGATTTATCAGGAACCTTTAATGATCATTATCAAATTGACAATGCCCAAGATACTGTTTATCGAGCTTGGGATACATTTTCTGATGGACATATGATTACTTATGATGGAACTAGTTATCCGTGTATTCAACGATTGTCATATCATGAACTTTGGCCGAATCATGGGGATAAAACACTGATTGATACGTTCTATTATTCATCAATTGGACCATTGAGAACGTCTTTTAGTTATGCTTCAGGAGCTCAGAATGTTGGGGTGTTGATAGATCATGGATTGTGATCTTCAAATCATATTTAATTGTCTAAAGTTAAAAACTTTCGATCCCGGTGCTCTCGATACTTTTTGTTCTTCGCAGTGCTGTGAACAAAACACTCGATCACCTGGCTTCGTCGTAAGAACTAAACATTAATCACTTCAATGAGATAGTTTCGAAATTCGGAACGTCCTCGAACTAATCACAACAGAGAACCTTGATGGTGAAATCATTTGTACGACATCCATGCTCTGTGCTCTCTAAATTTTACTCAAACTCCATGACCTCTGTGTAATAATCCTGCTAATCATCAAACTCTCGCTCCAATCACACAAACATCATCAAGCTGTTCAAGATCTCCTTTCCAGTCCTCAAAGGCCTTATCGATAATTTCTCGTTGTCGATCCATGGATTCATGACTTACGGAAAGCAATAGTTTTTTAAAACTACCCGATTTGAATTTCTTCCCTCTTTCACCACCGAATTGATCAGCAAACCCATCTGAGAAGATATAGATTGTATCACCGGGATCTAATTCGACAATATGATTAGTGAAGGGCTGTTCAGCACCAAATTTCCCGATCGGTTGTTTATCTGCTTTGATCTCTTCGATCTCCGTAGCCTCTTTACGTATGATCCAAAGTGGATTGTGGGCACCAGCGTATTGTAGCGTTCGGCCTTCCAGTGAAACCAATGCGATATCCATTCCATCTTTTACTTCCTCTTCCGATTTTTCAAACTCAGCGATCACGATCTCTCTTGTTTTATCGAGGATTTTGGCTGGTTCCGTTATTCCATGTTCTCGTACAGAGCGATTCAAACCATTGTTACATACCACTGAGACCATTGCTCCAGGAACTCCGTGACCAGTACAATCAGCTGCCGCAAAAAGTATTTTATTCTCTGTATGCTCCATCCAGTAGAAGTCTCCTGCAACAATATCTTTTGGTTTGTACAAAACAAACGATCCAGGAAGAAACTCCTTTACCAATTTCTTGGGTGGCATGATGGCAGTTTGAATTCGTTGGGCGTAATTGATACTATCTTTGATCTCACGATGCGCTTCTTCGATGATCTCTTTTTGTTTTTTCACTTCATCACGCTGTTGCTCAACTTCTTCTTTTTGAGCTGAAATGATCTTGTTATCTTTCTTCTTTCTGCGATAAGCATATATCACAATACCCAGGAATATTACGAATACAGCAATTCCCCCATAAAGTATAGCGTTCTCTTTTTCCTTCGTCTTTAATTCAGCCTTATTTTTCTCATTCTCCAATTCTGAAACCTCAAGATCTTTTTGAAAAGCAATACTATCCGCAATACTCTTTACCAAAAAGTTCCGACGTTCATCCTCCCGCATTGCTTTGCGGAGGTTATCCTTATTGACAAGTGAATCTTTTAAATTGTAGTAGTTTCTTAAAGAACTAAATGCATCTTTGTGTCTACCAACTTTGCGATAATACTTAGATAAGTTTTGCTCGATGGCCATAATATCTGAATAGTGCTGAAGTCGCTCACTGATCTCTTTACATTTTTCAGCATATCGAATAGCTTTCGCATAATCTTTTTTTGTGTAGTATATAGATGCAATATTAAGGTAAATACTACCCGTCTTATTTTCAGCCCCGGCATTAAGCTTCATCTCTAGAGCTTTTTCAAAATAATAGAGCGCTGAATCTATTTTATTCTGTTCTTGAAGTGCACTTCCAATATTTGCTAAGGCAGTACCGGCCTTGCGTTTTATACCCAAGCTATCATATAGACGAAAGGATTTCCTGTAATACGTCTTAGCTTCTTCATGTTTTCCAAGATGAACATTGTACACGTAAGCAATATTATTATAGTTATTGGCAATAGACGAGTAGTTTTTGTCTCTAAGGTTAATCTCTAAAGCTTTCTTATAGTTATTCAATGCATCTTCATAAGCTTCTTGTTCAATGAAAATTGTTCCGAGCGTGGAAAGTGAATTACTTAAACCCCAGGAATCATTGGCTTTTTCCCTGATGTCTATCGATTTGCGTACGTTTTTTAATGCTTTATTGTAGTCGCCAAGATCTTTATAGAGTAGGGCAAGGTTCCCATAAATATCACCAATAGTGATGGGATCTTTCTCTTTGTCGAGAAGTTCAAATGCCTTTTCGTAGCTGTCAACTGCTTTTTCGTAATTAAGGTCATTACCAGCTGTCAAGCCACGAATATAAAAAGCATAGCCTTTCCAAAGTCGTAGTGAATCTCTAATTGGTCCTTTAGCATTAGCTTCAACCTTGTTTATTATTTCTAAAATGACTTCGTTGTACGCATCGTAAACGCGACTGTCATAACTCTCATCAATGATGGTTGTCAAAGCTTTTATTCGACCCGTATCAGTTTTGGCGGCGTTATATTGTATTAGGCTTTCCTCTATGAGTATGCTATCACTTCTACTTATTTTATTGAGGTCAATAGCATCTGTCAAGTACTTACTTTTCTGGGCTACAACTAATAGCGGTGCCAATGTAAAAACGAAAAGCAAAAACTTGTTCATGAGCTAAAAATAGAAAAAGAATCTTTTATTATTACACTTAACGCAGAAATAAAACAACTACTCACTTCAGCGAGAAAAAAAATTCAATCTCGTTTTCGAACTAATCCCTAAAGCGCAGCGTATCGCATTACTCACTACTCACTACTCACTACTCACTGCTCACTACTCACTAGTCACTGCTCACTACTCACTACTCACTAATATCTAATCACTAAAAAGCTATTCCTTCACGAACTTCTTAGTAATTGAGCTTCCCTCCATTTTCATAGTAATGTGATAAATCCCTCCGGCAAAATGAGCAACATTGATTGTTTGAAGACCTTGGGCTTTATCGATTGTTTTTATAACTCTTCCCGTTTGATCATAAATTGATACACTGTACTCATCTTGATAGAGAGGCATCACACTGATCTCATTCTTAGCAGGGTTTGGATAAAGGTCAAATGTTGTGAACGCCGACTGAGAAAGACTTGCATCATCTTCCAAACAGAAAGAATAAGTATCAATTGACTCAAAGTTTCCACCTTGTATAGAAAGTCCATCGTTATCCGTTAATTCAAAGTATCCATTTCCAAAACCACAACATATCCCATCTCCATATGCATCATAAATGATGAAATCATAGCAACCTGCAGTTAAACAGATCTGTTGCTCAAATAAGGTGTTCTGAAGTCCATATCCTCCTCCAGAGGAAACGATATCGCCGTTGTCATTAATGATCTCCCAACTTGTTTCAGAAGGATAATTATCAGTTTGTAGATTAAAGTCTAATTCGAACTCACCTAAAGTTACTTCAACAGTTTTGGCTATTGAATCTATTCCATTTGAATTCTCAACAACAAGCGAAGCAACGTAACTTCCAGTAGAAGGGTAAAGCACTGATGGGCTTGGTAAATTACTTGTATTTGGAGATCCTCCCGGGAAATACCATGTCCAGCCAGGAGAGGCGTTAACAGAAGCATCTGTAAATGTTATACTATCTGTTGGGCAGATCTCAGCAAGAGAATTGTTGAAATCAGCTTCAGGAGGTAGGGTGGATGGTGTGAAAAGATCAGATTCCCAAATTCCTCTTCCGTATGTTGCAGCGCGGATCACATTAGCTCCATAGTGAATCTCGAGTTCATTTACGATCACATTTGGAAGGTCCAGATCGAATGCCTGCCAGTTACTCAACGTACTATCTGTGTAGTAGATCCCAATATCCATCCCCACGTAGATTCCACCGTCTGATCCTTCCTGAAATACGATCGTGTTAGCAGGAATGTTCGGTAAGTTTTGACTGATGTTTTCCCAGTTGTTTCCACCATCGGTTGTAACAAAAACCTTATTTCCATTGGAATACCCAGATGTCGTTACATACACGATATCAGGATTGTTTGGATGAATGTGGATATCAGTAATTGATAGATTAGGCAGGTTGTTTGTTACGTTAACCCATCCATTTCCGCCATTCGTTTTAAGAATTTCGTTAGACCGAACTATGTAGATAATGTCTTCATCGTCGTTGTATACATCAAGGTCCTGGATCGTTTCATTTCCTCCAAATGATGAAATAGGAGCAAAGCTGTTTCCATTGTTGGAACTCTTCCAGACATTTTCATATCCTGCGATAACAGTGCTTGTTCCAACGCATTCATAAGGTGTCACCCAACGTCCGTCTTCACTATCACCATCAAAGGCAAAATTCCAAGTAGCGCCTCCATCGGTACTTCGCTGCATTCCACCGAACTGATAAGTACAGAACATAATATCTGCATTTGTTGGGTTTACAGCCGCTTCCATGCCATCTGCACCATAGACATGCGTCCAAACGTTATTCTTGAAGAGATTTGAACCATTATCTTGAGTTCCACCTACAATAATCCCAGCGTTTTGAGGCGATAAACCAAGTCGATAGAATTGCGAGATCTGCATTCCAGCAGTCAGATCATTCCAGCTTGTTGCACCATCTGTTGATTTGAAAATACCTCCATCGCTTCCACAATATAAGTTACCATTGAAGTAACGGATCTCGTGAATGTCTGCATGTGTGTACCCAACACTACTTGGATATACCCAATGAGAACTGATTGTCCAGTCCTGACCAGCATTTGAGGATTTCCAAACATTGATCCCACCAATAACAACGTTAGAAGCATTGGCTGGATCAGCATCTATTGCCATATCGTACCAACTTTGACCGGCAGAATCATTTCCATCCATGTCATATCCAAATATATTAGGTGATGTAGATTGAGTTTGAAAAGATTGACCGCTATCTGTAGAGAGATAGAGTCCGCGAAAAGAGGCATCTGATTCTTTACCAGTTAAAGCATAGACCCAATTCGGTTCGTCAAAACTTACGGCGAGCTCCATTCGATTAACATCGTTTGAACCGGGTAAGCCATTTGAGACCACGGTGAATGTATTTCCACTATCAGTTGAACGCCACATGCGGTCATCAGAAGCATATACAATAGTAGGGTCGGTAGGATGGAACTCTACATCTCGAAAGCTACCGTCCTGGCTTTCAGTCCACGTTACTCCTGCATCATCTGTTTTAAATAGTCCATCATTCGTTGCTACGATCAAAATATTGGGATTTGAAGGATGCATTTTGAGTTCTCTGCAAACCAAAAATTGAGTTAAAGAATGCGATAGACCCGTATTATTCCAGGTTTGACCACCATCCGATGACTTAACAACGCCAATACTATAAGTATCCGTACCATCTTTGTCTCCTGTTGCGATATAGATTGTCTGTGGATCGGAGTGATCGATTGCTATTCCTGAAACGCCTAGTGTTGGAAAGTCATCATTAAGATTTTCCCAGTTGATTCCACCATTTGTAGATTTCCAGATTCCTCCGGAAGGCGAACCTGCATAAAGTATTTGATCATTAGTAGGATGCTCTGCAACTACGTTAACTCTTCCTATTCCGGGGTTGTATGAAATGGATTGCCAATCTGATGGTCCAAGAGGAGACCAACCATTGTTCTTAGGAGTAGCAACACCATATTCATTCTCAAAAGCCATTCGCTCTTGATAGGCTTGCTGCGTATTAATTCGATTGCCAGTTGGATAAACACGTGGTTCCATATACCATTCCCAGCGTTTGAATTGTTTCCAACCCTTACCGCGTTCATAGGCCTTACCGTCCCATTCCTCATAAAAGGCATCTTGGATTTCGTAAAAGTTTTTATCGGGATCATTTAAGTATTCGACCCACTTCTGGCTGTATGAAAGTGATGTCAAGAGTATAGCAAAGGATAGCAATAAAATTTTCATGCTTCAATATACGATAATACAATTTCAGAATTAAAAAAGTCGGCAAAAAAGAAGTTGAATTATAGGATGGCTAAGCTTTGGAACTACGAAATTTTTAAAAGTTAAACATAAAACTACGTACTTAAACCAAATAAATGGTAGATATGAATTACATTTAACGTTAAAATCAATGTCCATGAAAATAAACTTTGCAGCGTACTTAATTCTCATCAGTTCAATACTGCTGGTTACTTCCTGTTCAATAGAAAAGCGTGTGCATCGCGATGGTTTTCATGTAGCCTGGAAAAAGAATCTTAAGTCCAAAGATTCAAAAGTTAAAGACATAACTTTCGACGGTATATCAAAGCAAGCGCAAAAGGAGGGTTTTAAGAACCTTGACGTTAAGCTAGGTCAATCAATGCTCGAGGCTAGTCCAGGCCACACTGAACAAGGAGAGGAGGACTTTTCTAAATCTGCAATTAGCGTAAAGAGAACCAATAAAAAGACTAGAAAGGTCGTGATCAATGATCTAAGAGAGGAGCCTTCAACGGACAAAGCGCTTAATCAATTAGACAGTAAGAAATCTTCTAGTCCAAAAGAAAAACGAAGCTCTGCTGCAGATGGTGGAGGTAAATCACAAGTTATTGCGCTGATACTTGTAATATTCGTTGGTATTTTAGGAGTGCATCGCTTTTATCTTGGCTACACTGGAATTGGTGTGCTTATGATCCTGACACTCGGTTGCTGCGGAATACTAGCTTTGATCGATCTGATCAGAATTGCAACAGGTGATCTCAAACCGAAAAATGGGGACTATTCTGAAAAGCTCTAGATTAAGAAAATACCTTTTTGGGATGTATTTAGTTGGACTGATCATTGTTCCGATACTCTTTTTGATAGCTCCTTTAAATTACTTTGATTCAGGAGGTTCTATATGTTTATCTCAAGTCTTATTTGATGTTTCATGTTATGGCTGTGGTATGCTTCGTGCATTGAAACATTTGGTCTTTTTTGATTTCGAAACAGCATGGTTGTTTAATAAGCTTTCCTTTGTTGTTTTACCATTGATCTCATGGCTTTGGATAAAAGAAATAAGAAGAGTTTATCTCATTTTTCGATCGAAAAAGTAAAGTAGATGAATAAAGTTCTTGATTAAGAATAGATTATAAGAGTTTTCCTGGCACAGGCTTTGTTAAAAAGCGCAAAAAACTAATTTTGTATTTGTAAAATGAATGACATGAAAAAATCACTATTTCTATTTGTTACGATCTTAACTTCTTCCCTTGCATATTCGCAAACGTATCTTAATTTTTCTCCGGCATTAGCGGGAGAGTATAAGATAGATGGTCGTCCAGTTTATTGTACAGTTTCTGAGGCTCCGGAAATTGAGCACGAAGAGGTAGCACCTGAAGAGGCTGGTATGGAAACAGAACACGAAGAATATACAAAGAATAGAGCACAGTTTTTATTAAAGTATAACAAGAAGAGTGTTGAAGGTCGACCAGTAAGATCTAGTGAAGACGATTTCTATCGAACAGCTGGAGAATGGTATAGAGTAGGTAGAACATACGGACGTTTTGTTTTGACTGAAAATGGTGAAGTCAACTATCAGCAAGGTAGAGATGATAATCACGATAAAATAATTGAGCCAACTAGAACATATGTGTTTCCTGAAAAAGTTGAGAAGTCTGAACTGTCTATTTACGAAGGAGCAACGAATGAGCAGATCGTAGAGGAAAAGATGGCTGAGAAAAAGGAGGGAATAGACTGTGAGCAAGCCGAGCAAAAACTTCGAAGTAAATATATGATGGGGCAAGCACCAATGCGATTTAAATTTAAAGATGAAGTATTATATCTTGTTTCAGATAAGCCAGGTGAGAATGCAGACTATGAAGGTGTATTGACAAAGGTCAGTGAAAATGGTACTGAAAAAATCACCCACAAAGCTAGATTCTCTTGGCAGGAAAAAACAGAGGTTTATATTCCTGTTTTGGAGAAACTAGATTGTGGTGTTACAGTTGGAGTGGAGCAGCCAAGTTTTGAAATAGACCGAATGAAAAAGTTTGTGATCCTCGGAGGAAAGAAATTTCTTAAAGATTGAGCCTTATTAAGCCAGAATAAATTATTTCTTGACTTTCGTCAAGTGATTTTACTCAACAGCTGATCTAATTTTGTGGTGTAACATTAAAACACGCAAAATGAGATTAGCAAAACAACGTAAATCAGCTCTTTACATAGGTTATTCATTGATCATTATGACTATTGCTGCGATGGTTGCAATGGGTGCGATCTTCGCTCCATTGTTCGAAGCAGAGTCTTCTGAATATTCTTCTTTACTAAACAGAAAAGAGCACTTATATTTAATAGGACTTATTCTTTGGGGCGTAATATTCATTACTGATCTCATCGTTTCGATAGCAGTTTGTAAATACTATCGATCAAAAGATCAAAAGAAAGCTTCAATTTCTGCTGGATTGAGAGTGATGTATACCTTGATTCTCGGCTATGCAATAGTTTATCTGACCATCGGTTATGTTGAGTTAATTTCTACCAATGTCAATTATAACGTTGTACATGAGAGTGTGCTGCGTTTCCAATCTATCTGGCAAAATGGATTGATCATTTTTGGACTACACTTGATCACATTATCGCCGTTAGTATGCAAGAAACGTTCAGTTCAAATGGTTATCAGTATTCTTCTATTAATAGCAGGTATCGGCTATGTGTTTAGCAATTCTTTAGCACTTTTGATAACGGATTACAAAAGCATAAGAGATAACGTAGAAGCTGTATTTATTCTGCCAATGATCCTTGGAGAACTTAGTTTTGCGATCTGGATGCTTGCAAAAGGAGGGAAGGAGTCAGTTCTTGACCAACCGCTTTCTGATGCGGCTTAAGGATTCTGGTGTCATACCTAAATAACTAGCGACCTGATGCAATGGAACCCTATTCGTTAGGTCTTTTCTATTTTCCAGGAACATTTCATAACGTTCTTTTGGAGAGGCTTTCACGAATTTGCGATAGTCAGCTTTCATTTTATTCAAGTCGCTCTCAAGCATGTTCTTTGAGATCTCAATGAGCTCAGGGAATTTTTCGAAATGTTCTTCTTCGATCTCCAGGTTTCCAGCGACAAGCAAGCAGTCTTCTTCACAGATCAAAAAATGCGTTGATGGTGTTTGGTCTGTATAGTGATCAGATGAAACAACGCTGTTTGATTCAGTGTAGAATTCAGAAGTTACCTCATCGCCATCGTCATAATAATATTCTCTAACCAGGCCTTCTAAAACGAAATAACACTCATCGGGAACCTCTCCTTCTTTGACAAGTATAGTTCCTTTCTTTGGAGTGATGACTGGGATCATTTCTGTGAGTTTAGCAATAGCTTCTTCACCCAACTGTTCAAAGGAACTCAGAAATTCACGCAATTTATCTTTCGATGAGGTTTCCATTTTTTAAATGTAATGTATTAATAATAATTGAAAACAGTCCTGAGTCATTATGCCTTCATTTTTTTAGATAAAAAGTGACAGGGTCTTAGAATTGATTATTTCGCTAATGGGTCATCAAATAGGATGGAGGAACTGGGTTCCTTCGCTGAACTTTAGAGGTCACTTTACGCGCATTCAATTTTATCGAAGGAGCAGCGAACTGTAAATTGTAAATGGTGACGAAAGCTCCGGAGGCCTGCCGGAGGAGATCGTCGGCACCATCTATTTACAGGAGTGCAACCAAGATCAAATTTCAAGCGCTAGATCTTTTTGTTACTTTTTCGAGCAATGCGAAAAAGTAAAGAAACCTTTCATTTACTCATAATTTCTTCCAACACCTCCGATTCAAACATCGCCCCGGGCGAAATCACCTTCTCATCATAAGGAATATTATTTCCATACCGCTCCTTCAGTTTCTTTTGAACAACAGGATGGGTAAGGTCAAAATCTTTTAACAACTGAGGCTTCGCAACTTCAATACCCAATGTGCGATTATAGATCTTCCACACCAACTCTGAACAATAAATACGTTCATCAGACCATCCAAAATAAAGATCGTAGTTCTTTCCCAGATGATTTGTGGCTTCGGATTTCATTTCTTCAAGGATCTTAGGTGTAAGTTTATCCTCTGCATTCTTCAGTCGCTTGACCACGTAATGATCATCATCACCTCGACTGATCCATTCATCAAGATCGCTTACGCAAACGGGCTGAACAGCTTCGTAAACCATCATCTCGCCATCTTTTTCAAAAAGAATTCCTACATGACTGTATTTGGAATGTGTCGCCAGTTGAATAGCATAACTCTGTCCGGACATAGAGCTCTGGAAGATGATATCACCAGATTGTAACTTTGTGTTGGTTGATTTTTTTGGACCTTTTAATGATGCAGATGTTGAGATATCCTGACATCCAATAAACAAAAAGGTAATGATCGAGAGTAGAATTAATTTAGTCATGATCTCAAATTAAGTGTTTTATGGCTTCGATATAACTATTTAGGATTTTTTAGCGAATCATCTCAAGAACGACAGGATTTAATTCGGAAAAGAAGAGATTTAATTTATTTCTCCTTATATTTGATTAAATATTTACCAATAAATAGATTAAAAAATGATCACTTTTCTTTCTTCTAACCTTAAATTGTTGCGTAAAAACAGAAATTTCTCACAGGAAGAAGTGTCAAAAAAGTTAGACATGACCCGTTCTTCGTATAGTGGTTATGAGAACGGAGTGGCGGAGCCAGGTATTGAGAACTTGGTGAAGTTAAGCTCATTTTACAAGATTCCATTAGACGATCTATTAAAGAAAGATCTTTCAAAATTATCGGATGCTGAATGGAAATCGATCGAAAAAGGAGTTTACATAGATGTCAAAGGTCAGAAGTTGCGTGTACTCACAGCCTCTGTTTCCGAGGATAATGAAGAGGTGATAGAAATGGTTCCCGAACAAGCCAGGGCGGGCTATACGCTTGGATATGCAGACCCTGAATACATAAAGGTCTTGCCTACGTTTCAACTTCCTTTCTTAAAAAAAGATAGAAAGTATAGATCATTTCCTATTTCTGGTGATAGTATGCCTCCAGTGTCTGAAGGGAGTCATGTGATCGGTGAATATGTTCAAAACTGGGAAAGTATAAAAGATGGTCAGCCGTGTATTGTGATCACTAAAGATGATGGTATAGTGTTCAAGATCATTCACAAGATTCCAAATCACAGAAGCAAGTTGCAGTTATCCTCTACAAATCCTGTTTATCAACCTTACATTGTAGATGTTAATGAGATCATAGAAATATGGAAATTCGTCAACTATATCTCTCATGATCTGCCAGATGTTACGATCGACGAAAATGACCTTGTGAAATCCGTTAAGGGTATTCAAAAACAAGTTAACGAATTGACAGCTTACATCAAGAAAGACTAGTCGTTCAGAGTTTTTGATGGAGTTAATTTAAGAAACTGATTTTAATCATGTTTTTTCGTGCAAAATCTCATTCCTTTTGAGGAGAGAATAGTTGAACTTTGTAGTTCGATGAATTTGCACTTAGTCTACATACAGGAAAGTGATCTCAATTCCCAGTTGGTGAAAACTTTGGATCAGGTCTATGTCAAAGACGACAAGGTATTATTCTTTGTTGAGCTCAAAGAGGTTGATGAAAAGAGTATACCAATGATCGTTGATCTAATGAGTTTAAGACTTCGTAAAGCTGAAAGGAGGATCAAAAGTTGGTTGCAACAGCACATAGAGAATCTAAAGAACTATGAAGTTTTAGTATTTAATGGTAAACCTTCCAGAACTAATCCAAGTTACAATTTGAGTGTTTCTAAACAAGATGGAGTTCACGTGATCATTGATCCAAAACACGAAAATAGAATTGCTCCATACCTCAGGCAACATGCAGGTTCTCATCAAATAAAATACTTGTCGTTAGGAGATTTTAATGGAGAAGATCTCGGTACGATGTAGTACTTAAACTCGTCGGAAATACTTTGAAGTGTAGAAAATATTCTACATTTTTAATTATTTTTGAACTTAGTAGTTACAAAGTTGTTTTTCTTTTAAGTCGGAAATCAGACATTTTAGATGAAGAAACAAAAGCTTCTTATTGTAGATGATGAATGTGACATTAGATCGCTGTGCAAGTGTGTTGTAGAGCGCTCTTTTGATCAGTTTGATATTCATGATGCAAAGTCGCTGTCAGAGGCTAAGGAGATGCTTAAGACGCTCAAGCCTGACATTGTTTTACTTGATCTTCATTTGAATGATGGGTTTGGATTTGATCTGATCCCAGCCTTGAAAAAGGCGAACCCAGATGTAAAGATTCTGATCGTTACTGCTTACAATCAATGTGAAGAGAAACGTAAAGCCGTTGATCTCGGTGCTTTTGGACTACTGGGTAAACCGTTTCGATCTGCTGATCTAGTAGATCGGATCAATGAAATGACGAGTATTTAAGTAGATGGCCAAAGGTAAAATATTAATTATTGATGACGATGTAGATATCTGTACATTGTTGAAACGTTTCCTTGAACGTAAAGATTTTGAGGTCCATACAGCCTTCAAAGGTCTGGAAGGGGTAGAAACGGCCATTTCCCAGGATGTTGACCTTGTTTTGACGGATTTCAGGTTGCCAGATAAGGATGGTCTCTCCATTATTAAAGAGATCAAAGCAAAGAAACAGCATCTTCCCATAATTGTGATCACAGGATATTCTGATGTCAATCAAGCTGTGAAATCAATACGTCTTGGCGCTTACGAATATGTGACCAAACCGATTTATCCGGAAGAAATATTACTCAAGATCGAAGAGGCTTTGAAGCATAAGAAGGCTGATCCTTTACAAGTTGAAGACAAACCTGAAGTTAATCCAGTACCTAAAGGGTCTAATCTTAAGAAGCCAAAGAAGAAGGTTGATCAGGAATTATCTGCAGATATTCTTCAAGGTAATAGTGCGAAATCAAAGAACATCCAGAAGCTTATAGAACTTGTTGCTCCAACTACCATGACAGTTGTGATCATTGGTGAAAGTGGAACAGGTAAGGAAATTGCTGCACGGTTGATCCATAATACATCTGATCGAAGTGATAAACCGTTCGTTGCGGTTGATTGTGGCGCATTGCCTCACGATCTTGCCGCTAGTGAACTGTTTGGACATGTAAAAGGCGCATTTACAGGAGCTGCTGGTGATAAGAAGGGTCATTTTGAAATGGCTGATGGTGGAACACTGTTTTTAGATGAGATAGGGAACCTGTCCTACGATAACCAAGTTAAGCTTCTCCGTGTTTTACAGGAAAGAGTTGTGCGCCGGATGGGAAGTGAAAAAGATATTCCTGTCGATGTAAGAATTATCGTGGCAACCAATGAGGATCTGAAGAGTGCGATGGAATCCGGAAAGTTCCGCGAAGACATCTATTATCGTATCAATGAGTTTAAGATCGCTTTACCGTCGTTAAGAGAGAATAAGGATGATCTTGATGATCTGGTAGCTTTTTTTATCAACAAAGCGAACAACGAATTAGCTAAAGATGTTAAAAGCGCCGATTATAATGTGATGAAAGCTTTCAAGAGCTATTCCTGGCCTGGAAATATAAGAGAGTTGAAAAATGTTGTAAAAAGGGCTGTATTACTTACAGATGGGGATCAAATTAAGGAAGAGGTGCTTCCCATAGAGATTTTACAACCTGGAGGGATTTCAGGAAACAAAGATCTGTTATCATCTCTTGTATTAAAAGATGTCGTTGAAAGAGCTGAATCTCAAGCTATACTCAAGGCATTGGAGGTTACGAATAACAATAAAAGTAAATGTGCTGAATTACTAGGTATTGATCGTAAAACACTTTATAACAAGATGAATGCCTACGGATTATTGGAGAAATGACGAAACCGAAGTTAACATACTATAATTACTTTCTGTTCCTTTCGCTGATATTGATAGCGGGTTACATGATGGCTTCTTTGTATTTCTTGAATAGAACTAATGATTCAGGAGAGCAAGCTTTTAAGTTTGGAAGAACTGTGCAACGTACAAACGCAATAATTCAGCAAACTTATCACCTCGAAGGTTTGGGACACGGCTATTTATTAAACGGTTGTGAGGATACTTACGAAGATTACATTGAGCAGAAAAATGATCTCTTAAAAGAGTACGATACGTTAAAACTCCATTGCGACAAGTTTAATGTTGGAATGAGCCATGCAGGGAAACTCCACCATTTAGTGAGTAAAAGAGTCGCAATTATGGATGATCTGATCCATCAGGATTCATTGCATACGATGACAGAAGAGGATCGAATCAGTCACATGAATAAGGGTAGTATGTTTACAGATAGTATCATTTCTACGCTTGAAGATATACGTAAAGTAAATGATGATATGCGTATTGATAATCAGCTGCTTGCATCAAATTACAATAGGAATGCAATGTTTATCTTAAGTGTTTTCGGAATTGTCATGCTGGTGATCGTATTCATTAGTTTCAATCGTATGAAAAAAGCCTTGCTTCAAAACGAAAGAAATGTACAGGAGATCAATCAGATCAACCTTGAGTTAAAGTCAATGAATGAAAACCTGGAGAACTTTGCATATGTGGCCTCTCATGACCTGAATGAACCATTGAGAAAGATCAGGACTTTTGGTGATCTCATTCAAGCAGAAATGCAAAATGAGGATTATGATAAAGATAATATTGTATCTCACATAACCCGAATGCAGAATGCTTCGAAGCGCATGCAGCAGCTGATTAATGATCTTCTATCTTATTCCCGTATATCCCGTGACTTCAAGGCAATGGAGTCAATAGATCTCAATAAAGTTCTTGAAACGGTTATCAACGACCTGGAAGTAAGAATACAAGAGTCTAATGCTCAGATTGATGTTAAGGAATTGCCTAAAAATATTCAGGTTGACGAAATACAAATGCGTCAGTTATTCCAAAACCTCATTTCGAATGCGATAAAGTTTAAACAAGACGACATTGATCCGAAGATTGATATTACTGCTCAAAGAGTGTCAGTTGAGGACTTACCATACGAGGAGGCAAAAGAGTTGGTGGCTGAAGAATACTGGAAGATAAACATTTCTGATAACGGAATTGGTTTTGAGCAGCAATACGCTGAAAAGATCTTCGCTGTATTCCAGCGATTACATGGGCGTTCAACTTATGAGGGTACTGGAATAGGTCTTTCGATCGTTAAAAAGATTTGTGAGAATCATAAAGGTTTTATATCCGCAGACTCTGCTCTTGGAAAAGGTACAACGTTCTCAATTTATTTACCAATCACAAGTGAGTTATGAGTGTGAGAGTATTGATCATAGATGACGATGAAGATGACTATGTGATCATGAGTCATCATTTGTCCAAGATCAAAACACAGGATTATGATGTGTTTTGGTGTAATGACTATGATCTTGCCGAGAAAGAAATACTTAAAGGGGAACACGATTTATATTTGATCGACCATTTCCTTGGAAAAGGAGAGGGGATCGAAGTGATCGAGAAGGTGCGAAGCAGAGATTTCTTAAAACCTCTAATACTATTGACAGGAGCTGGAAACATCCAGGTGGATGAGAAAGCAATGGAGAAGGGTGCTTCAGATTTCATTGTTAAAAAGGAGATCCGAGTGGATACGTTGGAGCGTTCGTTGAGATACGCTATGGAGCGATACAATCAGCAACAGTACATCAGTGCTCAGGAGAAAAAATACAGAAGCCTGTTTGAGCTAAGCATGGAGCCAATTCTAATCCTAAATGATAATTATCAGATAGAAGAATATAATGCTGCTTTTGTAAATGTTTTCCATGATCAGGATACGGATGAACATCACTTATTGGATTCTCCATTTAAGGATCTCTTCAAATATGAATTTGATTTTGCCGGACTAATTCAACGTCTCCAAAAAGATGGATTCGTACAGGGATTTAAGACGAGTATGTATGATGGTAAAAAAGATATTACTGTAATACTCTCTATGGCTCATATGCCAGAGGGTAAAGACCCTGAAAGTGTTCGTTATCACGTTGCTATTAATGATGTAACAGCAATGATGGAAAAAGAACAAGAGTTAAAGAAGGTTGAAAAGCTAAGTATGACTGGTCGAATGGCCCGAATGATCGCTCATGAAGTAAGAAATCCACTGACCAATATAAACCTTGCTTTGGGTGAACTGGAAGAGATTACAAAGAAAATGGAAGATGCTGAAGTCTTTCAGTCCATGATCTCTCGAAATACAAAGCGTATCTCTACTTTGATCGATGATCTGTTGAAATCTGCTCGTCCACCTGAGTTAGAGCTCGTTCATACTACGCTCGAGTCTATTTTGAATGCAGCAATTGAATTCTGTCAGGATCGAATAGACCTGTTGAACGTAGATCTGGATGTTGTTTTACCAGATGAGTCAATTGAAGGTAGATGGGATCCGGAAAAACTTAAGATCGCATTTGTAAACATTATAATCAATGCGATCGAAGCAATGAATGATGTGGATCGTCCAAAGCTTTCTGTGATCTTAACGGAAGATGAAGATCGACCTGTTCTATTCATACAAGACAATGGTAAAGGAATGGACGAAGAGACTCAATCTAATTTATTTGATCCGTTCTTTACAAATCGCAAAGATGGTCTTGGATTGGGAATGACGGCGACATTCAACATTATCAATATGCATGAAGGTCAGATTTCTGTACGTTCAACTCCTAATGAAGGTACCGAATTCAGGATCGTTCTCTAGTACTTGAAAATAGATTAGATACAAATTGTTTCCAGTCAAATTTTATTAGAATAATCACTAATAAAAGTGCTTGCGCTGGTATGATGTAACGCACTACAGCTCCCGCAACAGGGGTCGTCCAACCTACGATCAGTGAAATTGTAACTGCAATGATCGCCATACTCCACAATTTACGATTTACGATAGTTGATGTACTGTTTCTGTAGAGTGTGAAGGCAAGTATTAAAGCCAGTATATAAATGATATTCTCGATAAAAGCGGGCATTGTAAGCCAGTTCTTATATCGGTGAGGAAGAGGTCGGACATAAGTATTAAAGAGTACTTCGGGAATCATTGTGATCATGGTTCCTAGATCATCTTTGATCGGAGTTATTTCAAAACCGCTACCTGCCTTGGTCATAAAAACTTCAATGTCAAAAGTATCGCCCACTTGCTTTAACTTTAGTGGTCTTCGGTCAAAGTTGTTATCAATGTTCATGATCATAGCACCTGAAGGCTTCACAAGGACTGCTTTTTTACCTTCAATTTTAAAATTTGACCTGTTATTATAGTAGATGTAGTAATATTTGTTTGGTCCGGCGTCGAGATATAAACCTCCATCTCTCACGTTTATAAAGTCTTCTTGTTGTTTTGAGATCACATGTGTCATCTTATTTAGACTTCCAGTGAAATAAAGCGAAGCAAGTCCTACTGCAGTGAAAATGATCAAATTAGTAAGCTGATACCTGGTCAATCGAGAGAAAATCAGGTAGAATCCAAGTCCGACCATTACAGCAATAAATACATAGGGTTTAAATCCGATCAGTAATATACCACCCAGTAAGATTCTCCATAACCTTCTTTTTATCGGTAAAGCATCAAAAACTCCACGGATAAAGATGAACAATCCCAGGATCAAAAGCGGTTCTTTGATTATGCTGCTACTCCAAAAGGCAATGCTCGGTGCAAGAAGAATGATCAGTAATAGCAATGTCTTTGGTATGTTGCTATGACGTTTTACGAATTGATACAGATCTATACCACCTAGAAACGAAGCAAAGCTGAAGAGTAGAAAATGTACGTAAACACTGCCATTGCTAATAAATAGAAAGAGTGCATTTGCACGCATGACATTGCGTGAATCATTCAGTAAAAACTGCTCTCCTGCATTCCAATGATTGGTTTGAGATAAGTAGGTGTTTATGAATTCTGGGGCATTGTTAAGTCCGAACAAAAACTGAAAAAAGTCCCCTGGAGATGTATAGAAAACCTCGTGAAGTATCTTTGATTCCTCGAAGAAGCGTCCAGCGTCAGCAGTGAGTTCTCCACCGCCGTAATAGACGGTATAGATAAAATAAAAGAAAAAAGCGTAAATGTATTTGAACACGAGGGCAGCAGGTAAGATCAACGAATTGGTTTCTGGGATATACTTCTTATTGATCCTCCAGGCAATGTAAAGCGTTAACAGTAAATAAAATATGAGTAATGCAGTGTTCAAAAACGTAGGTTTTCAACAAAAATAAGAATTCGATTCAAATATGACTCTTGATGAATTTTACTGTTAACAATCGATTATCGAAAAAAACTCTTAGATTAAAGAATCAGTGAATAGCGAAACCTTATTTTTGCTGTATATGGAAGACAGTTACAGACATAAAGGGATGCGGAGAAAACTCATCGAGGAGTTAGAGAAGCGAGGGATAACGGACAAAAATGTGCTAGAGGCATTTGATAAGGTCCCACGTCACTTCTTTCTGGATCTGGCTTTTATAAATCAAGCTTATTCAAATACAGCATTTCAAATTGGTGCGGGACAAACGATCAGTCATCCTTATACAGTTGCATTTCAATCTGAGCTGCTGAAGGTGAAAAGAGGTGATCGTATCCTTGAGATCGGGACGGGGAGTGGTTTTCAAACTGCTATTCTCTGCGCAATGGGGGCTCGACTGGTTTCAATTGAAAGACAAAGAGAATTGTTTTTGAAGGCAAAACGAATTATTCATGACCTCGGATATACACCAAAACTGTTTTATGGTGATGGATACAAAGGTCAACCTTCTTATGCTCCTTATGATAGTGTGATCGTTACGTGTGGAGCACCGTTCCTGCCTGATGCATTGAAAGAACAGGTGAAGCCGGGTGGAAGGATCGTGATTCCAATTGGTGAAGGAGAGCAACAGGTAATGACTGTTTTTGAGTACAGCAATGATAAAGAATGGACAAAAACGGAATACGGTGATTTTAGCTTTGTTCCCATGTTAGAGAAAACAGCAAAATGATCCAGGAGTTAAAGCCGTTGACTATATCTTCATCTATTCGAAAGAATCCAACTGTTCTTTTTACAACAGAACTTAAACAATTCTTGCTTTACGAACCTTTTAATGGTGAGAACCATATTGTCGCCGAGCTATATAGCTTTATGATGGAGCATTTTAAGGTTGAATTATTGAGGAGTGGCTCTTTCTCGCTAAGAGGAAAGAAATACTTGTGCTGTGAGGAAATATCTGGCTGTATTGAGGTTGATAGTTGGTTAACTTATCAGTGGAAAAAGAAAAGACAGTTTAATCGTTTTATAAGGCCACGTGCGCTATTCGATATGTATTTATTTGATATGTTCTTTCCTGTTTTCGGACCTTCAAGTAAACTTATTATTCCAGGTAAAAAGGATCGATTTGTAGCGCATGCTTTTCCTCAGAAGAATAAAGGAAGTATAGCATTTGAACCTCAGGATATCAACTCAGTAGGACTTAATGATCCAGCGATGCGCATGTTCTTCAAGCATATTAAATTGTACTTGAACGAGTATCTCGAAGATTTTATAGCGTTGAATCATGAAAAATTTAGGGCTGATATCAAGTATAGAGTGAGTTTATACCCTGATCACAGGAATCAGTATTGGAATGAATTATCTAAATGTTTTGAACCATCTTTTAGAAATTACATAACGGCAAATATTGAAAACTATATTTTGAACTTGTAAATGGAAGCATTTTACTCAATAATATATTATCGCCCCAATTCATTGACAGATGAACTGTTGGCAATGGGCATATTGGCCAGTGGAGGAGAAGGACCGTTTATTCATTTGTCTAGACGACGTTCAGATCTATTAAAGAAAACGATACATGCAAATCAATATGTTTCGATCCAGAGACATCTGAAAAACTTGGTTCGATCTGTGAATGATGACCGCACATCGACTAACGAGTTGTTACTTTTTGATCCTAACTATTCTAAAGAACGGCTTGCTGCGTTGAGTCAACGAACGAAAGGAGCGATTCAATATAGTGAACCTATAACCATTAATGAATGGCTAAATGAGTCGTTTTTTGAGACGTTGGTCCAGTCTTTTTTAGGAGATAGGTCGAAGTCCGGAACAAATAGAAGGCCCGTGTTTCATTTAAAATGGAAAGCATTCTACCGTTCTAATCGATTTAGTTCCTGGGATAAAGATGTAACAGCAGCTTCTATTAATGAGTCTACTATTCCGATCAAAATAGATCTGTATTCTTCTGAAAACAAGATCTTGATCAAAGGAATGGACCTTGATCTTAAAGAAGGTACAGTTAATAAACGGTGGAATGAGATCTGCTTACTTGCTGAAGTGTTTGGAGATCATAAAGTTAAGGTGGTTCATCCTGCACCGCGTAAAGCATCAGGAAAGAACTTACTTGAATCAATGAAGAATACCGTTCAAAATATAGACTTCATTAATTTCACTCAGTTCAAGGAGAATTCGTAACTTGTGACGATGAAGGACTGGATAAAAAAGTACTATCCATACTTTGTAGATATTTGGCAATACCTACTGATCGTAGTTCTGTTTGCTATAGCAGCACTGTTTTTCTTGTAGAAAGCCAAATAAAGACCAACGATTAAAGGTCTGTAAACGTATTAGATTCACATAGTTTATGAATATGAAATATTTCTTGTTAGCTTTTTCTTTCGCTTTAACTGCGATTACTTTTTCTCAAAACCATCATTTAAATCTTCTTTCAACCCTCGATTACGACGCTATGCACAATACAGAGCTCAACGATGTGTGGGGTTATGTGGATGAAAATGGAAATGAGTACGCTCTTGTTGGTGCAGCAAAAGGAGTTTCAGTTGTCGACATTTCTGATCCTCAAAATCCAGTGGAGGTATATTGGCATCAAGGTTCTGAAAGTGTTTGGAGAGATCTAAAAGTTTTTGGAGATTATGCATACATCACTACTGAGGCGGATGATGGGCTATTGATACTAGATCTGACTCCGTTACCAGGAAACTCCATAACATCTACTACGAATTATTTCGGGAATGGTAACAATTGGTCTTCAGCTCACAATATCTACATTGACGAAAACGGATACGGTTATATTTTTGGTGCAAATAGAGGAGAAGGGGGCGTGATCATTCTGGATCTGTTTACTGATCCAATGAATCCTCAAGAAGTTGGTTCTTTTGATAACTGGTATGTTCACGACGGATACGTAAGAAATGACACGATGTATCTAGCACATATCTATGATGGATTCTTTTCTATCGTAGATATCACAGATATTAATAATCCGGTTGTTTTAGGGACAAAAGAAACACCTTCGAGTTTTGCGCACAACATCTGGCCAAGCGATGATGGAAACTATGTATTTACGACAGATGAAGTTTCTGATGCATACCTAGCGGCTTACGACGTTTCTGATCCTTCAAATATTTTTGAGGTTGATAGAATTCAGTCGAGCCCGGGTTTTGGAGTTGTTCCGCACAACGCACATGTTAATGGTGATTTTCTAATTACTTCTTACTATGCCGATGGTACAACAGTTCACGATATCTCTGATCCATCCAATATGGTTGAAGTTGGTCGTTATGATACTTATCCTGGAACAGCGGACTTCACAACTGGAAATTGGGGGACGTATCCATTCTTACCTTCAGGAAATATTATTTCTACTGATATAGAGTACGGATTTTTCGTGTTAGGTCCGGATTATGATCATGCTGCAAAACTTGAAGGACAAGTAACGGATAATTCAACGAGTAACCCGATCCAGGGAGCGCAGGTATCGATCAGTGGAGAACCACATGTGGAAACTACAAACCTGGCGGGTAATTATAAAACTGGAGTTGCTGAAGGTGGTACCTATGATGTTATTTATGAGCGATATGGTTATGAGCCTCAAACGATTCAGACTCAATTAACAAATGGAGATACTGTAATTCAGGATGTTGCTCTCGTTCCTTTGCCAGAATTCAGTCTTACCGTTAATGTTGTAGATATTAACGGAGACCCGATCATTGATGCAGATGTTAGAATTCAACATACGCAAAACACATTTGAATTTCAAACTAACGGTTTAGGACAAGTAGAGACAATCTTGTACTACGAAGATGATTATACGATCACAGCAGGAAAATGGGAATATAGAACGGATTGTATCTCAGAATTTATAGATCCTTCTACACAAGAAGTGACATTGACTCTAGATGCTGGTATTTATGATGATTTCTCCTTCGATTTTGGTTGGTCTGAAACTTCTGATGCAGAAGTTGGTGATTGGGAAAGAGCTATTCCTGCAGGGGAGAATGTAAATGGTAACTTCCCGAATCCAAGTGCAGATAGTCATTTGGATTGTGATAATTATGCCTTCATCACAGACAATAGTCCAGGGACAGAAGGAAATGTTACTGAAGGACAAGTAACACTGATCTCACCTATATTTGATATTACGGGAATGAATGATCCCTATATTAATTATCAGCGTTGGTTCTTTAATTTTTACGGAGCGCAACCATTCAATGATACATTACGAGTAGTGCTTTCGAATGGAACAGATTTCGTTGAGATCGATAAGATCGGGTCGGAACCATCAACATTTGATCAATGGATCCCGGTTTCTGTTCGAGTAAATGATTATATCACTCCGACAGCAACTATGCAACTATTCTTTAGTACGTCTGACTATGATTCACATGTAAACATTGTAGACGCAGCCATAGATCTTTTCGAAGTCTCAGAAGGAAGTATAGCTGATATTGAAGAGGAAACAACATTCTCTGATATGCTTGTAAGACCGAATCCGTTCACGAATAAATTTACGATAACTAACTCAGCGTTAACCGAGGAGAGTAATATTCAGCTTTTGGATGCTCAAGGTAAGCGTATATCAATTGATGTTAGCATTGCAGGAGATGAAGCTATAGCTATTGTAACGATATCTGATGAAGCAGCGAGCGGCTTATACTTTTTGAATGTAGGTACAGAGGTCGTTAAGTTGATCAAAGAATAATCTACCCAGTTTAAATGATCTAATCTTTCTTCAGGAATAATTGCCACTCAATTAGACCCCAGATCAGAATGAAAACAAATTGCGTGATACGCAGTTCAAGCCCTGCTATTCTGAAGATGATGAAATGAAAGAATATGTAAAGTGTTATAGGATAAGCTACTCTAACTACAAAGCGCAACCCTGGACTCAATTCTTTAATCTTTGCTCTGATCTTCTCTATCATAATGCAATAAAAAAAGCACCTCGTTAAAGGTGCTCTATAGTTTTAATGAACTTGTCACTACAATTTCTTCTCGTAGCGAGAAATAACATCTTTCTTCAGTGACTTAATGATCAATTTATCTTTATCTAACTCTTGAATTTCAAATTCTTCAACGATAACCGTGTCAGGTTTTGTAAAACGCAATACCAAAATTCCATCTTCGTTGATCTCCCACTGACCAGAGTTACGTTGTTCGATCTTCTGTACACCGTCTTCATTGCGTGCTTCTGTAATAGAATCATAAACTCTGAAGTATCCGTTGTCCTCGAAATACGTAACGATAGAAGTTGGCTCTTTTTCAAAATCTTTTGATTTGTCACCAGATTCATTTCTTCGGTTTACCAATACCCAACGAGTAGATAACTTTTCGCTGTCCGTAAGTTCAGTTTCAATCTGTTGAACTTCTTTGTCCTCAGGAGTGGTAGTCTCATCTTTTTTATCCGTGTTATCACAAGATACAAGGATGACACTGGATAAAAGCAACGTATAAATAATTTTCATTTTGAAATGTTTTCAGTTGATATTGCGTAGACAAATATATAAAATTTCACTTCTTAGATAACGAAAGTTAAAATTAATTCGTTGTCCAATTTAGTGATTATTTCTAATGATCGATAACGATTCTTTCTTTTGTGAGCGTCCCATCACTAAAGTAGATCGATAAGATATAAGTTCCTGTCCTTAAGTCTTGCGTATTAAAGTGATTAACCTCTTTAAGTTGGTCAACAATCTGTCCTTCAATTGATTGAATTTCTATTTTAGAGATGTTTTTGTCAGATGAGATCTCAATATAATCCGAACTGGGGTTAGGATATACAATGACCTTTTGAGTACTCACTATCGAATTAGTACTCAAGTTACAAGATTCATAAGTGCTATTTGTAACAGTTAAACTTCCTGCATTGATATTCCAACCTTCCCATGAGCCATGGTTCAGGTCTTTCCACTCATTTAGATCAAATTGACTGCTGCCATCACTTCGCGCTTCTACTTTACAAACAGAAATAGCGTCCGAAGTAGTTTCCCACGTTAATGGAGTGTTTTGTTGCAGAATACCTGGAGGCTCTGCAGAGCAATTGGTGCGAAGAAAATAGGCGTGATCCTCGTATGTTGGGTATTGTCCAAATACGGTTGCTATTCCAGTTGGTTCGATACAAATAGCAACGTATTCTTCTGCTCCGATTCCAAAATTGATCGAATTATTGTCATTTAATAGATGGGCAAGAAAAGCAGCATGTCTTCCTCTTCGGTCAGGATTGTCGTAATGTGTATCGTTGATCGTATTTGATAGTAATGGATTTAATATAAAATCTTTTTCTACTGAAACAGCCGAAGATAATGGGTCATTCAATGCTTGCGTTGATGTTACTGTTCCATTTTCAGCATTAAAGTAATATTCGCTCAGGATGGCCATTCCGGCACTCGTTCCTCCAATAGGGTAGTTTGAACTAATATGGTCATTTAAAATATCTTCAATCGCAGTATTACGCCAATAACTTTCATAAATAAACTGATCACCTCCTGCTATCCAGATGGCTTCAGCGTTTGATAACCTGCGTTGAATAAAAGGATCTTGACTGGCGCTAGCAGTGTTGAAAACGATCGTTTCTACAGATTGAACAGTTACACCCAATTGATTATAGAAATATTCGTTATATCCATCGCTGCCGCTTGCTCTAATGACAACAATATTTCCTCCATCTGCTTTCTCAAGAAACCAACTCGAACCATTATCATCTTCTGTTGCACCGCCCATCAAACAGATCCCAAAGCTCGGATTCGTTTGAACATCGCTTGTATCACCAATGCTGTAGTAATCGTAACTCTGACCATAAGAGAACGTTGCGCAGCACAGAGCCAGTATTAAAATAGATTTCATAAGCGTAAATATAATGCTCAAAGTTATGAAAATCGAATCGTTGCTTAATAACCAATCGATTGTGAATACTCAAAGACAGTCAATAGATTACCCTCAGGTTTTATTTTTTATATTTGCCGAAGCATGATAGATAAACCTTATATATCGTTCGTTATTCCTCTATTCAATGAGGAAGAATCGCTTCCTGAACTTCACGAATGGATCGTAAGTGTAATGAAGGAAAAAGAAATGACCTATGAGATCATTTTTATTGACGATGGAAGTAAGGACGCATCGTGGTCAGTGATCGAATCATTGCAAAAGAAGGACGATAATATACGTGGAATAAAGTTCCAGCGTAATTATGGTAAATCTGCCGCTCTTCAAAAAGGTTTTGAAGCAACGAAAGGGGAGTATGTAGCTACGCTGGATGCAGATCTTCAGGATTCACCTGAGGAAGTTCCGGAAATGATCGAGATGATCACTGATAATGACCTGGATCTTGTTTCAGGATGGAAAAAGAAAAGATACGATCCTCTTAGTAAAACGATTCCGACAAAACTATACAACTGGACAGCACGAAAGCTGACAGGCATTTATCTCCATGATTTCAATTGTGGATTGAAGGTATACAAAGCATCTGTTGTAAAAAGTATAGAGCTTTACGGTGATATGCACAGATATATTCCGCCGCTGGCAAAATACGCTGGATTCAATCGAATAGGTGAAAAAGTAGTTCAGCATCAGGCAAGGAAGTATGGTACAACCAAATTTGGTTTGAATAGATTTGTGAATGGTCCCCTGGATCTACTTTCTGTAGTTTTTATGGGTAAATTTGGCAAGAAACCAATGCATTTCTTCGGTTTCATTGGCACTCTAATGTTTATCCTTGGGTTTGGTATTGCACTTTACCTGGGTATAGATAAGATCATAAGTTTGTTCAATGATGAACCTGCAAAGCTTATTGCCAGCAGAACAGAGTTCTATATTGCTCTAACTGCAATGGTCATTGGTAGTCAGTTCTTTCTGGCTGGATTCGTTGCGGAAATGATCGGAAGGAATTCTTCTTCACGAAACGTATATCTTGTAGAAAAAGAGATCTAAAATGGCTACTGCTGCTCCAAATATCGATGAGTCATGGACCTTGTTCATCGATCGAGATGGCGTGATCAATAAGCGTAATTTTGATGGATACATTACGTCAGCGGACAAATTCGAATTTTTGCCTGGCGTTTTTGAAGGAATGAAAAGACTTTCTGGTCAGTTTGGTCGAGTGATTATCGTAACAAATCAGCAAGGTGTAGCAAAAGGATTGATGACGGAACGTAACCTTGAGGATCTTCATGGTTATATGGTTGACAAATTCAATGAGAAAGGGGTGAAGATCGACGCTGTTTACAGTGCTGTAAATATGCGAGGAGCGAGGAATGACAGGAGAAAGCCCAGACCAAATATGGCGTTGGAAGCTCGACAACAATTCCCTGAAATTGATTTTAAAAAAAGTGTCATGATCGGAGATACCGATGGTGATATTCGATTTGGAATGAATCTTGGAATGAAAACGGTGTTGATCCGATCAGCTGAAAAAGTTGAGGGTCAGCCGGATTATATAGTAAATGATTTAGAAGAATTAGCAAATGCGTGGAATCTATAATTTAGCCAGTCTATTAGTATTGTTCGGTTTATCGATCCAGACATCTGTTCTTGCTCAGCGCAATGAAACGGACAGTCAGGGTAGAAAACATGGTGAGTGGGTTAAAATGTATCCTCAATCCACTGTGCCTAAGTATAAAGGCCAATTTGAGCATGGAAAGCCAGTTGGTAAGTTCGTATACTTTTATCCTTCCAGTAAGATCAAGACAATTATCGTTCATGATGATAACAGTGATCGTTCAGAGGCTTATTTTTATCACGAGAATAAAGAACTTCTGGCTTTTGGTATCTATCGCGGACAAAAGAAAGATAGCGTGTGGACGCATTATCGACCAACTGGAGATCTTGCATTCAAAGAAACGTACAAAGATGGTGAGCTGCATGGTTTGAAAACAACATACTACGGTCCTGAAGCAACAGAAACAGATCAGGTCGTTGTTTTAAAAACGATAATGTTTGAGAATGGTAGAGCACATGGAGAAGTTGTTGAATACTTTCCAGATGGAGTCGTTAAGATGAAAGGTGTTTACAACAGAGGTGCTTTTGATGGTCAGGTAAAACGTTATCATCCAAACGGTAAGATCATGATCCTGGAGCGTTGGAAGCGAAGAACAAAGCACGGATGGTGGATCACCTATGACTACAATGGAAAAGAAATTTCTCGCGCTTATTTCAGAAATGGTAAAAGACTTGAAGGCGCTAAACTCAAAGAATATATGCAGGAGCTGAAAGCAAAAGGAATTAATCCTAACGAGTAAACAACTTTACAGCCCTATCCTTCGTTTATAATACGATGTTGAGCAGAATTACTATAATCATATTTGTTGCATCGTTCCTCTTTGCATGTAAAAAGGATCCTGCTCCTTATTTCGGATATGAATATTTCCCGATGGATGAGGGTACTTATGTTGAGTACAACGTTATGGACATCGTTCACGACGAAGGTGGTAACCCCCAGCATGATACGACTCGATACAGATTACGAACTGTTGTCGGAGAAGTTGTTGAAGACAATGAAGGAAGAGCAGCCCGTAAATTATATCGATACAGTTATGATCAGAATAACGGAGAGCTGCTTGATCAACGTGTCTGGACTCAGCTGATCGATGGAGGTAGAGCAGAGGTGATCGAAGAGAATCAACGAAAGATCCGATTGGTTTTTGCGATTACGCTTGATAAGACCTGGGATGTGAATGCTTTTAATCCTGAAGAAGAACTTGAGGTAAGTTATGATGAGATCTTTAATCCATATCAGGAATTTGACTCCACTGTTACCGTAGAATATGAAGATTTCTTTTCATTAGTTGATTATCGTCGAAAATATGAAGTATATGCGAACGGCGTTGGACTGATCAAAAGAAGTTTTAAGGATCTCGTGATCAACAATTTCGATACGTTGGATATTTCCAATGGAACAGAAGTCCATTACGAGTTAATTGATTATGGTATAGAGTAATAGAGATAGGCAATGCGCCATTTTTTATTATGAAAGAAAACAATTAACTTTGTCCTGTTGAAAAGAAGAGCCTAAAATCTCTACTTTTTAGGTAAAAAAAATTTCAAAACCTTTGCAAATTCACAAAATATGCGTTTCTTTGCACCCGCTTTTGTAATTAGCAAAACTATTTAATTATGTCTAGAGTTTGTCAGTTAACAGGGAAAAGAGTTATGGTGGGAAATCACGTTTCACACTCTAACCATAAAACGAAGAGAAAGTTTTACCCGAACTTAGTAAAGAAAAGATTTTACCTTCCAGAGGAGAAGGAGTTTATCACATTGCGTGTTTCAACTGCTGCATTGCGCACGATCAACAAACGTGGGATCACTGCATGTGTTAAAGATGCGAGAGCAAAAGGTTATTTGAAATAATTGACATTCGTAGCGATTACGAATAAAAAGTAAAGAAATGGCGAAAAAAGGAAATAGAGTACAAGTTATACTTGAGTGTACAGAGCACAAAGATTCTGGTAAACCAGGTACGTCTCGATACATCACAACTAAGAATAGAAAGAATACGCCAGAGCGTATGGAGTTGAAGAAATACAACCCTATTCTTAAGAAAATGACAGTTCACAAAGAAATTAAATAGTTTAAGTTATGGCAAAGAAGACAGTAGCATCGATTCAAAAAGGAGGAGGTAAAGCTCACACTAAAGTTGTGAAGATGGTAAAGAACGATCGTGGTTCTTACTCTTTCCGTGAAGAAATCGTACACAACGACGAAGTGAAAGATTGGTTTGCTAAGAAATAAGCAAGCAACATTCACATATATATAAAGTATTAGAGCTTCTTACCAATGGTGGGAAGCTTTTTCTAGTTTAAGAACAATGGGATTATTTGGATTATTTTCTAAAGACAAAAAAGAAAAGCTAGACGAAGGTCTGGAAAAAACAAAAGAGTCTTTTTTATCGAAACTAACAAGAACAGTTGTTGGTAAGTCAAAGGTAGATGCCGAAGTTTTAGATGAACTTGAGGAGGTGTTGATCACATCTGATGTAGGTGTTCAAACAACAGTAAAGATCATTGAACGTATCGAGGAGCGTGTTGCTCGGGAGAAATACGTGAATACTTCTGAATTACAGGAAGTATTAAGAGATGAGATCGCTGGTCTGCTTGAAGAAAATAATACAAGTGATGCAGAATACGATATCCCCAATCACGGAGATGATCCGCACGTGATCATGGTTGTTGGTGTAAATGGAGTTGGTAAAACGACGACCATTGGGAAATTGGCGTATCAGTTTAAACAGATGGGTAAAAAAGTGGTGCTTGGTGCCGCTGATACCTTCCGTGCAGCTGCAGTCGATCAATTGATCATTTGGTCAGAACGAGTAGATGTACCGATCGTACAACAAGGAATGCAGGCCGACCCTGCCTCGGTTGCTTTTGATACATTGCAGGCAGCCAAAGCTAAAGGAGCTGACGTTGCAATTATTGATACCGCTGGTAGACTTCACAATAAGGTAAACCTAATGAACGAGTTGAGTAAGATCAAGCGAGTGATGAGTAAAGTTGTTCCTGATGCACCACATGAGATCTTACTGGTTTTGGACGGTTCTACTGGACAAAATGCGTTTGAGCAGGCGAAGCAGTTTGCAGCAGCGACAGAGATCAATGCTCTTGCAATTACCAAATTAGATGGAACCGCGAAAGGTGGAGTTGTCATCGGTATATCAGATCAGATGAAAATTCCGGTTAAATACATTGGAGTAGGAGAGCAAATGACAGATCTTCAACCATTCAATAAACGAGAGTTTGTTGATTCTTTGTTTGGAGAATAAATGTTAATCCTGCGTCATTTCAATTTGTTCTTAGTAAGTTCGCACAACTGATATAAATAAACAGCAAAATATTTTATGAGAAAATTAATCATCATTCCTATTGCAGCCCTTTTGTTTGCATGTGGAGAGAAAGAACCAAAAACGGCTTCAGATCTTAACCTGGAGGATTTCAATCAGCGTATTTCATATGCACTTGGTGCTGATATGGCGGCAGGTTTTGCAAATCTTCCAGACGAAATTTATGCTCAATTGAGTATCGAAGATATTGAGAAAGGTTTTTACGATCTATTGTCAGCTGATGAAAAGGAGAATACTGACGAATGCAGAGAAGTACTTCAAGCAGCGCTTTCTCAACCTCAGGGAATAGACACAACGAAGAATACTAAAGAAGAGATCTCTCACTGTTACGGCTCGATTTTCGGTGAAATGCTGAGAAATTCGCTAGGAGCTAAGAACGCAATGAAGGAAGTAGATATCAACATTGCACGCATTGGTTTCAGAAGTGGTCTTAAGAAAGAAGATACGTTGATCCCATTGGAAGAGCGTCAACAAATGATCGCTGACTTCAATAACGACATGAGTAAATTGGCTGGTGAAGACTTTATGGCTGATAAAAACGAATCTCATGCAGATAACGTGGAGCCAGAAGGATATATTCTTGTTGAAAATGAGGCTGGTGATGGTGAACAACTTGATCTTACGAAGGAGTACAAGATCAAATACACGTTGACAAATATCGCTGGAGATACGATCATTTCTACTATTCAGGATCCAAATGCTGGAGATGAAGCAAATACGCAAGTTGTAAACTCAAATGATATCGTCTTTCCAGAAGCCTGGAAATTAGCTACGGATAATATGAAGGTAGGAGGTGACTATACGATCTATGCACCATATGACCTTGCTTTCGGTGAAGATGGATTAACTCGACCTCGAGGACAGGGATATGTTGTTCATCCATACGCAGCAGTGATCATTCATTCTAAAGTCTTAGGACAGTATCCATTGAATTACTTGATCAAAGAAAGAGGTAGAAAAGTGATCGAGGAGGCTAAAAAACTGCCAAACACGAAAGTAGATGAGTCGGGATACGTATTGACAACGCTAGAAGAGGGAGAAGGACAGAAGATTCCTGAAGGTAGTGATGTTCAAGCACATTATATCTTGAAGAACTCAAGAGGTGAGATGGTGGAGAATAGCTACATGTCTTCAATGAGAGGAAATAAGCCGGCACCAACTTTTTCATTAAACGGTGTTGTTGAAGGATGGCAAAAAGCGGTTCCTGAAATGAAAAAAGGAGGTCGTTATCAATTGGTATTACCTTACGATCTGGCATACGGAGAACAAGGAAACCAAGGGATACAGCCATATGAGACGTTGACGTTCGAAATGGAGATCCTTGATTTTGGTGAGTCAGGTTCACTTGTACAGCCTCGACCGCAGCAACAACAATTCTCACAAGAGCAATTAAAACAACTGCAGCAACAAATGCAACAACAGCAAGGAGGCCAGCAGTAAATAAGAGCTATTTTGGTTAAAGTATCAAAATCAATAACGCAAAAGGTTCAATTTTCCTCGGGGAAGGTTGGACCTTTTTCTTTTGATGTCAAGCGAGATGACCTTATAGATCCAGTGATCTCTGGAAATAAGTGGAGAAAGCTGAAGTATAACATTGAAAAAGCACAGAGTAATAAGAACGAAGGGATCATCACTTTCGGAGGTGCTTATTCGAATCATCTTGTTGCCACTGCCCAAGCTGCTTATAAGTTCGGACTCACAGCAATTGGTATTGTTAGAGGAGATGAACTCAATTCACAGTCGAATGATACGCTGAGAGCATGTAGCAAGCTAGGAATGGAGTTAGTTTTTGTTTCTCGATCTGAATACCAATTAAGAAACGATCGTTCATACCTGACGGAGTTACACGATAAGTATCCCAATCACTGGGTGGTTCCAGAAGGAGGAGCGAATTATTACGGTGCTATTGGCTGTCAGGAGATCATGGAGGATCATCCCAATGATTACGACCATATCTATGTTGCCTCGGGGACAGGAACAACGGCAGCAGGAATTTTATCGGCTACCGGAGAATCAACAACAGTTCACGCTGTATCGGCACTCAAGGGTGATTTCCTGAAAGAGGATATACAGAAAATGATGTGGAATATCTTAGCTGATGATCAGGCTGTAGAAAAGGCAATGAAGCGATTAGATCTAAATGATACTGCACATTTTGGAGGCTATGGAAAAACGGATGCCAAGTTGTTTCGTTTGATCCGCTCATTCTTTGAAGATACGGGCATACCGCTTGAACCGATCTATACAGGTAAAGCACTTTTCGCGTTGATCGAGGATGTAAAGAATGGTGTGATCAAGCCGAAAGAAAAAATACTCTTTGTACATAGTGGAGGACTCCAAGGCGGTAAGAGTTTTGTCTCAGAATTACCATTTTTAGCTGATTAAGATCAGTTTTCGCATTTTTTTATTTAGAATGATTCAAAGTAATATGATTTTTAATTACTTTTGTTTAGACTTATTCTAAATAATATGAATACTCAGCAGATCAATTTTGAACATTCTTTGGATGAAATTCATGCTTCTATTCAGGATTGTTGCAAGAAGAAAAAGTGTTGTAAGAAATACGAACGCAAGGGGAAGTTTTGTGGGAAGTGCCCAAAACGTTAATCTCCTAAAAACAGCTTTCGTTCGTCTGGACTCGGCATAGCGCAGTATCCAGGCTTTATTTTATGACGACGTTTAGCCACCTGGTCGTAGATCCAATCACGAAAAAATCTAGGAAAGATTATTCCAACATAATAGAGCAGGGGATAACCACCTTTTAAATGTCTGGCAATTCTCAATGCGCCCGTTGACTTTTGATATAATTTATCATTCTCGAGAAAGTAGAGTGTGTTCAATTGTATGCTTACTCCTCTTGATCCCAGTTTTTCCTCAGCGAGTTTAGATTGCAATGCTGCGAAGTAGATCGGACGCTTTCGTTTGTTCAAGACCAACTGAACTGAAGTATTGCAAAATCCGCAATCGCCATCATAAAAGACAATTCTCTCAGGTAAGTCTCTTTCTTCAGTATTTTCTTTTGTCTCAGTCATGGAGCTATTGACACTTCAAATTTAAACTTTTATATTCGAGGTATATAAAGAACAAACGAATAAAAGAATTGATCATGAAAGTAGGAGTATTATTGTCGGGTTGCGGAGTATATGATGGTGCAGAGATCCATGAAGCCGTTTTAACATTGCTCGCCATTGAAGAAGCAGGAGCAGAAGCTGTTTGTATCGGAATAGATCGCGATCAGCACCATGTTGTAAATCATATGAATGGAGAGGAGCAAAGTGAGAAACGAAACATGTTGATCGAAGCTTCACGAATTGCGCGAGGGGACATAAAAGAGATCAATGATGTTGAGCCTGCTGACATCGACATGCTAGTTATTCCTGGTGGTTTTGGAAGCGCTAAAAACTTTACGACCTGGGCATTCGACGGACCAGAAGGAGAGGTGCTTCCTCAAGTGAAGCTCTTACTTGTAAATATGGTGAATATCGGAAAACCAGTTGTAGCGCTATGTGTTAGTCCTGTGGTTGTGGCTAAATCTTTCGAAGACTCAGAGATCAAACCATTCATGACGATCGGAACAGATCAAGAGGAATCTCCTTACGACATCGGAGGATTCACTCAAGGACTTGAAGCTACAGGCGCTAAAACAGCGATGAAAACGAATTCAGAAATCAATATTGATGAAGCTAACAAGATCATCACGGCCCCATGTTATATGATGGAAACAAACCTTTCAACGTTGAGACAGAACATCAAGGATGCGATCGAGGCTGGATTGAAGATGGTGTAGGCTGGATGATCAAAGTATGAGTTAAATATAACTGACCACACACTTATGACTTGTTACTGTTATACACCAATATTCTTGGATATAACAGTAACAAAAACTAACTTTATGACTCCTATAAACAAGTTACCCACAATATAATAGAGCCACCCGTGCGAGAGTTATTCGAAGATATAAGATCTAAAGAAGATGGAGAGCTATCAGTAACTAAGGGTACTTGGTATAATGGTAATGCTTATCTTCCAAACGTTAAATACGTGCTGAAATTCTCATATCACTCGGCTGAAATCTATATCGACTATGAAACATTTAAATCAGAGTTTTCCAAACCAAGTTCAGCAGATTTAGGGGCATTCGGTGATAGACATATTTGCCATTGGACATGCCGTATTCAGGACACTTTATTGCCAGATTTCAGAATTGAACCTAGAAGTTATTTTAAACGGATATTTGACAAAAATTCAGAAATTAAATTTAAAGTAGAATGTAAAGATGAAATGCTATCAAGTTTTATGTATCGAAATAAAGAACTGATTCGTTTATTTGGGATTTCAGAGAGTAGTCCAGAATTCTCACCTCAATTGATTGGTAAAGCAGAATCCAAAGGATATACTATTAGCATAAATTACAATACGCAAGGAGAATATAAATCAATTATTTATTCTGCTATTTCCTTTTGTAAAGAACTTATTGAAGCTTTCGGTACTTAAATGAATGTGGGTAACAGCGGCTATAAAACACTGCTCGATCTCTCTTCGAATGATAA
>CEQS01026716.1_pt1 | contig 47513 bp, 42 predicted proteins | sample 530981 | NCBI WGS metagenome assembly CEQS01 (sample SAMEA2621176, study PRJEB7988) | marine metagenome | biome: marine biome (ENVO:00000447); feature: mesopelagic zone (ENVO:00000213); material: "saline water (ENVO:00002010), including plankton (ENVO:xxxxxxxx)" | depth 800 m
CTCTACCAACAATTTGCCATTACCATTGTGGTATCCGTTTTAGTTTCTTCGGTAAATGCGCTTACCTTGAGCCCTGCACTCTGTAGTTTATTGCTTAAAAAACCAGAGCCCATTGGCGGTCCATTAGGCAAGTTCTTCGATGTTTTCAATAAGGGAATGAACAAGTCTACCGACTCGTATATGAGCATTACGAGTATCATTTCCAGAAAGGCAACAAGAGGCTTTCTATATATTATAATTTTTACCGTGCTGGCCGGAGTTTTTGGCAAGTTGGTTCCAGGAGGGTTTATCCCGGAAGAGGACATGGGCTACCTCTATGTAAACTTTCAGTTACCTAATGCCTCATCCTTGCAGCGATCGGACGAAATGTCCAGTCAGGTGGAAGATATTTTAATGGAAATTCCGGAAGTTGAGTATATAACCAATGCTACCGGGTTTAATATGCTCGCTAACGGAACAAAAACACCCAATATAGGTTTCATGTTTGTGTCACTGATCGATTGGAGTGAAAGAGACAAAACAGCCGAAGACCTCATTGGAGAGATAAATGTAAAACTGGCTAAGAAAATTAAAGGGGCACAAGCTTTTTCTTTTGGCCCACCAGCCATCCCTGGTCTCGGAAATGGTTCAGGGTTTAGTATAATGATTCAGGATCAACGAGGAGAAACTCCTCAGTACCTTGCTGCCCATGCGGGTAAGTTTATTGCAGCTGCTAATGCCAGGCCGGAAATTGGAAGAGCATTCTCTTCCTTCCAGGCTGATGTACCTCAGCGCTTTATGAATGTAAACAAGGAAAAGGCCTTAAAACTGGGTGTATCACTTAATGATTTGTATACCACCATTGGTGCATTTATGGGGGGAAGTTACGTCAATGATTTCACACGTTTTGGCCGACTGTATAAAACTTATATTCAGGCAGAGCCAGAATACCGCGTTGATGAAAAACAGATCTCCAATTTCTTTGTAAAGAATAAAGATGGAGATATGGTTCCACTGGCTACCATTGTTGACATTGAACCCATTTCCGGGCCGGACTATACCAATAGGTTTAATCTGTATCGTTCAGTAGAAGTTACGGGTAGCCCTGCTGCCGGATACACCTCCGCAGAGGCTATGGAAGCATTGGAAGAAGTTGCGAAAGAAACGCTGCCTGATGGCATGAGTTACAGTTGGAATGCCATGTCTTTTCAGGAAAAGAAAGCATCAGGGTCCCTGGGAATAATCTTAACCTTTTCCCTGGTTTTTGTGTTCCTGATTCTTGCCGCACAGTACGAAAGTTGGTCGCTACCATTTAGTATTCTATTGGGAACCCCATTTGCCATTTTTGGCGCATTAATCTTTCTCTGGGTTGGTAGGTTGTTTAGCCCCACTTTTGAAAACAACATATTTGCCCAGGTCTCATTTGTAATGCTCATAGGTATGGCAGCTAAGAATGCAATACTTATTGTAGAATTTGCCAATGAGGAGTTTCAAAAAGGCCTATCCTTATTCGAAGCGGCTATGAAGGCTGCTAAATCTCGATTTAGACCCATTTTAATGACAGCATTTTCGTTCATTTTTGGCGTATTTCCATTGGTAGTTGCAACCGGTTCCGGAGCCGAAGCAAGAAAAGTAATGGGAATGGCACTATTAGGAGGAATGACCCTGGCTACGATTATGGGTGTTCTGCTCTACCCCATGCTGTTTATTTTAATCGGTAAACTGGGTAAATACGAGGAAAAAAGGGAACAATCAGCGTTGAATACAAATACAACTGCAGACGAATGAGGGTTTTAATTGCCATATTGATTTTGCTGATCACCTTCTCATCCTGTAAGATGGGCAAGAACTTCGAAAAGGCGGAAATCAAAAGTGATTCTACTTTTCGATTCTCGAATGACAGTCTTATTGCTGTTACTTCAGCAGATAGCCTGGCCACACTGGACAGCAATGGACTTAGATGGTGGGAACTCTTTAAAGACCCTATTCTTGACACGTTAGTAAACATTGCCTTGGAGAATAACCGGGAAGTGCAAACGGCTATAAAAAACATTGAACAGGCTGAACTGGCATATAACATTCAAAAAGCAGAAATTCTGCCGGAGTTCGATGTTAAAGGAAATATTAATCGAGGGAACTATTCAGGTTTTTTGACTGATGGTGCCAACACGAGCTGGTATGGCGCGGGAAGCGTTACTTGGGAAATTGACTTCTGGGGAAAATACCGAAGGTTAAACGAATCGGCAAAGGCCGATTATTTAGGAACTAAGTATGCGTTTCAATCCATCCAACTTACATTAATTAGCCAGGTTACAACCACCTACTTTGAATTGCAAGGAAATAAGGCCAACTACGAAATAGCGAAACAGACGCTGGATACCCGGGATAGTTCCTTGCTCATTATCCAGGAAAGGTTTGACCAGGGCATTATTCCTGAAATTGACCTAAATCAGGCACAAATTCAGAAAGCAATTGCAGCAAGCGCTGTTCCTGTTTATGAAAGGCGCATTGCCCTAACTGAAAACCGGCTTGGGCTGTTGTTGGGTACAACCAGTAAAAAGATTGAAAACTTACCTGGAAGTGGGGAAATGGCAAAAATCCCTGAAATTCCAACAGGATTACCTTCCCAACTACTTAATAGAAGGCCGGATATACTTCTTGCCGAACAAAATATTGTTTCGCAAAATGCTTTGGTTGGAGCAGCACAGGCAGCACGATTCCCCTCCATTAGTCTTACAGGACTATTGGGAATTGCCAGCAATGAACTAACCGGTTTGACTGCCGGTGGATTGGCCTGGAATGCAGGAGCAAATCTTGCAGCCCCCTTATTTCACTTTGGAAAAAATAAAAGACGCGTTGAAGTTGAACGAGTTAAAACTGAAAAGGCAGTTCTGGCCTATGAACAAACGGTATTGATAGCGTTTAAAGATGTTGAGGATGCTTTGATCAAGATAGAAACCTACAAAAAAGAACTCATAGCTCGAGAGTACCACGTTAAAGCTGCTCTTAACGCTCAAAACCTTTCTAAACTTAGGTATGACAAAGGAGTAACCAGTTATTTGGAATACCTGGAACAGCAGCGACAAGCATTTGAGGCACAACTTCAACAAATAAATACCCGGCAAAATTTAAACAACTCATACGTGGCTCTATACAAAGCACTGGGAGGTGGTTGGCCTAAACCTTGATTGTATATTGGTAGTGAATTTTAAACCAATTCAACATATTCTCTCTCTTATTGTCATCGTTACTCTGGTATCATGCAATTGGTCTGGAATCCCTAAGAAGAACCGAAAATCAATGGCCTCTTATCCCAAGCTCACGGATGAATTCAAAGAATTGGGAAGGTTAGCGCCTGAAAGAACCTGCTTTGATGTACAACATTATAATTTGGAGGTAGAATTAATCCCCGCTAAAAAGGTCATTAAGGGTGAAGTAATAATAACAAGTGTGATAACGGAGAGTACTTCTACCATAAGATTAGACCTCCATCCCAATTTCGAAATTACTGCACTGGAAAACGTAGAAAGTAAAACGGCGTTTACCTACGAAAGAAAGCACAGGAGCATTTATATAACCCTAGCAGATACTTATGAGAAAGGAGAAAAATTAGTGATTCGGGCAAAATATAATGGGAAGCCTCCTGTAGCCAAAAAACCACCCTGGAGAGGAGGGGTTGTTTGGAAAAAGGACAAGAACAAAAATCCCTGGCTGGGTGTTGCGTGCGAGACTGATGGGGCGAGTGTCTGGTTTCCCTGTAAGGATCACGAAAGTGATGAAGCTGATTCCATTGATGTTAATGTAATCTGCGATGAAAACCTGATTGGAGTAAGCAACGGAAAACTGGTTGAAACAACAACATTGGAGGGAAACAGAAAGAAATACCATTGGAAAACTACCTACCCAATTAATAATTACAACATCACGTATTATGTCGGCGATTTTGTTGAAATGAAAGACACCATTCAATCCTTGAGCGGATTGGTTGACATCAACCACTACATCCTTCGCTATAACAAAGCAAGGGCAGACACACACTTTCTGGAAATGAAAAAACACTTTCACTTCTACGAAAAAATGTTTGGCCCTTATTCCTGGACCCGGGACGGACTTAAAATGGTGAATTCTCCCTATGCCGGTATGGAACACCAAACTGCAATTGCTTACGGCAACGACTTTAAGCGCTCCTGGATCAATAACCAGGACTATATCATTTTGCATGAAACCGCCCACGAATGGTGGGGCAACTCGGTGAGTGTTCCTGATTTGGCTCACGTATGGATTCACGAAGGCTTTGCTACTTATGCAGAAGCACTTTATACTGAATTTGAAGTAGGTGATTCCGAAATGGAAAATCAAATGTGGTTTAACAACTGGGCCATTAAAAACAAGAGGCCAGTAGTAGGCCCGGAAAACAGAAAGTACTTTTGGTTTAAAGACAGCGATCCATATATGAAAGGAGCCGCCACTTTACACACATTCCGAAACATGTTGGAGGATGATGAGCTATTTTTTGACATCATAAAATCCTTTTATATCGAAAACGAAATCTCGCTGGTTAAGACCCGGGATTTTATGGATCATGTAAACAAAAAAACAGGAGAGGATTACGACTGGTTTTTTAAGCAATACCTGTACGAATTCAAAATACCCATATTGCAGTATTACATTAGCTGGGACAGCAAACTTTACTTTCGCTGGAAGGATTGTCTGGATGATTTTAAAATGCCAGTCACCATTGAGATCAACAATACCAAGTATAAAATAACACCAACCAAAACCGTAAACTCCGTTAAACTTGAAGAGCTATATGGCAGGTATACCTACAAAATACTTGCAAATCGAAGTTATTTCGGACAAGAGTTTATGAAGAAGGATGACCTTGTAACGGAATATGTAAAGCTGCTGATGGAGTAATCCTGTTAGAAAAAGAATTTAAAATTCTTATGGGTCAGTTTTTCTCCTGGTTTTAACCGGTATACACCTATCCGATTTCTTTTATCAATCCAATCCAGGCAACATACATTCGATTTCATTAAAGATGGTTTTCCCTTCATGCTGTAGTGCCCAAAGAATACTGGCTTTTTGCCTTCATCGTATTCCCGATTTACAAAATCAGTCGGAAGAACAACTTTTCCTGCCGGAAGCTGGTAAGAGTCTTTTACAGCAACTTCCTGGTAGGTACTTTTCTTAATAGCATTCCACCATTTGTACCGAAAGTTATGCCTAAGGTTGCCGTCGATATCCCTCTGAACAATTTTATCCGGCAGACTCATCTCCGGTCCGGAAACGATCATCTTTACTGCCTGCTCCAATTTAGTTCCGCACTTATAACTACCGATTAGAATTTCCTTATCCATTTTTCTACCTACCGACTTTTTTATATAGTTGATTGATTTCTTATCCCAACAAGCATGGACCGCTCTAAAGTCCTTGTTGTTTAGGTAAAGTGGAAGGTTAGAAATCCATTCTAAATGAGTATCGAGTGCATTTTCGTGCCCTGAATAACTGGCTAAAGTTTCCCTAACCTGACGTTCATTTTTTTGAGAATGGGGCCTAAGAAATTTACCTTTTGCTCCTTCGGTAAGATAGCCAAACAAATTATACTCATGATTGCCCATTATTGCTTCGGCATGACCTTCTTCCACCATTCGTTTTACCAACTCAATAACTTCACGAGAATTGCTTCCCCGATCTACCAGGTCACCAATAAAAATGGCGCAGTGATCTTTCCTGGAATAAACCTTCTTTCTCTTTTCGTATCCAAGATGTTCTAAAACGCTACTCAGCTTGGAAAACTGACCATGCACATCTCCTATTAGGTCGTATGTCAATCTTTAGATATTTTTGGATTACTAAATTGCAGAACTTTACTCAAATTTCAATTATTGGAAATGGAAAACCCGACAATTTTACACTTAATAGCATTTCTGTATATCGGTTTTGCAAAACTGTCGAATAACGAAATTCCCATAGAGGAAGAGATGGCCATCAAAAGAAAGATTGCCGAATGGTTGGATCTTAGTTACAAAAATGTGGATCAATACGAAATGGTTATGCGGGAAACCCTGGAATGGTTCAATTCGGTTGATGAAAAAATTAAGGAAGACCAGTTAATGGCTGTAGCCGGTCAAATTGCTGGTAACGAAAACATGGACATAGTAAACATAAAAAGAGTTCTTTCTGAAATAAGGGATATTGCTGTGTCTAACGGAAAATTTGATCGGGGCGAAAAAAAACTCCATGATAAAATCGCTGCAGTAATGGGCGTTTCCATAGTGACCGTTGATGAAGATTGTGCTGAACCCGTTGATGGCAAGAAAAAAACAGGCCAGCCCGGTTCTTCAAAAGAGAAAAGCAAAAAGAATAAAGGAATCGGATTCCGGTATGGTAAGTCGGAACAACCAGACAAAAAGAGTAGTCCAAAAAAATGACCGTATACCAGATCAGTGGCCTGGGGGCTGGCAAAGAGGTTTTCGGCAAGATTAAATTGGAACACCCGACCGTGTTCATCCCCTGGTTGATTCCCGAGAAAAACGAAAGTATTGCCTCCTATGCCAAAAGAATGGCCAAGGATATAAACACTTCGGAACCGTTTTCCCTTATGGGAGTTTCGTTTGGCGGAATCATGATCCAGGAAATTGGTCGATTTCTTAACCCGGAAAAGAAATTTGTCATCTCAAGTGTTCAATACCAAAGTGAAATTCCGCTGAGTATGCGTGCGACAGCCAAACTTGGTCTATCGAAACGAATTCCAAGCCGTGGTCTAATGGTTTCTAAAGGAGTAACTTCCTACCTGTTTGGTGCTAAGAAAAAAAGTGAAAAAGAATGGTTAAACGAAATTATAGGTGGCATCGATATGGAGTACCTGCGATGGAGTTTAACACAAATCGGTATCTGGAAAGGAAATACCGGTCAAAACGATATTGTTCGTATTCACGGTAAAAAGGACCTGTTGTTCCCCGCTCGAAAATTAAAAAAAGTAGACTATTGGCTAAGAGGGGGACATTTAGCTGCCATTACCGATGGAGCGGAAATAAGCAAAATCATCAATTCAAGCCTGAAGGCCTACGATTAATAAACTGGCAGTAATTGATCATCAAGTAGCACTGGTTGTACAATTAATTTTCATTAATTTCGATAACATTAAAATCAGTAATAATGAGCGTTTTAAAAACACCTTCCCTTGCATTGGCCCTATTGTTAATGGTTGCTTTTACCGGAATTGAAAAGCGATCAGCAGAAATTGGCAAACTGAAATACGAATACGAAACCGCGAACCAACGATTCGATGGCCTTTACACTTCCTACTATGCCAACGGGCAAAAAAAGGCTAGTGGATCTTTTGAAAATAATTGCCGAACAGGCACCTGGACCATTTGGGACAAAAACGGGAAGGTCAAAATAAAAAGGGAGTACCAGACTCCGTTCAACTATAACCAATTAATACCCACTAACAGCAGTTCCGAAGTTTATTCTTTAAAGAAAGGAGAGGGTGGCTTCATTGAATATTACGATTTTAAGCAAGATGATATTTTGTGGTCGAAAAGAATCTGGAGGAATATTCCTGCTGCAGAAAACCCAGCCTTGTTTAACCAGGATCATTTGTTTATGGTGTTGTTTGAATTGGGGTTAAATGGAGCCATCCAGTTGTACACAACCGACAATGATGAATTTAGAAAAAAAGTGGATTTAGCAACTTTTGCCTACCTAGACCTCAACAACAAGCAAGTGGTGGAGTATGAAATTAAAGAAGAAACTTTTTACGATAAGGCTCGAAAGCTTTCTGAAACCCGAATCATTGGTATTTGTCCCATCCTAAAGGATAAAACAACTGGAAAAAAAGAAAAACTATTTTGGGTGTATTACCCTGAAACCCGGGTTTATTTGGCTTACGAAAAACCGGAAGGCGTTGTTTTACCGGAAAAGATTAAATCCATTGACGATCTTTTCTTCTACCGATGTTTCTATGGACAAATCGTAAAAGAATCAAACGTTAAGGACCTACGAATTGATGAATACAAAAAATCGGAGGAAGCCATCCTAAAAGAAGCCGAAAAAATCGAATTAAGGATTATTGAGGCAGAGCATGATTTGTGGTTGAATGACTAATTAATACAAAAAAAGCCCCAATCTCTTTCATGATCAAGGCTTTCCAGTACACCGAATTGAGACAATATCGAACCGATTTACTATGGATATCAGCCGGTTATATAATTTGAGATGTAAATTGACTTAACGCCCCGCGGCCATGAGAAGTAGGCTTGAAGCAGTAAGCGGCGCGCAGGCCAAAATCTCTTCACGTTGATTGAGCGCGTGAGAACCAACACGCTTACTGCACGAGGCAGACACTTCGGGACTCGGATTTGGGTTATTAAATTTCATTCGTTTCAAATTTACACAACTCGGCCTATTGCTCATTTGGCTGCTGTTATATGCTGGTCGTTACAACCCATGGTTAGTTAATAGAATAGCCTAATTTAGATCAATATAAAAAGCGGCTGAATTTAAAATTCAAACCGCTTTTAAGTAATTCAATACTGGCGCAAGTGCAACTTAGTCAATTAGAGTCACTAAATCTTCTCTACTTTTTCTAACCTTTTTAAGGTTGACTAACCAGTCATTTTCTGTGTCCCTGTATCCTAATGGTAATAGAACACAACTTCTTAACCCTTTTTCTTCTAATCCAAGAATTTTATCCAGTTCCTCAGCTTGAAACCCTTCCATAGGAGTGGCATCTACCTCTTCAAAAGCTGCCGCGGATATTGCCTGAGAAAAAGCGATGTAAGCTTGTTTTGCTGCATGATTAAAGTTTACTTCTGGGTCTCGTTTAGGGTAACCTTTAAGAAGCATTTGTCTATAATTCTCCCACCCTTCATTTTTAAAACCACGTACTTCATTGGTTAAATCGAACATTTTATTGATACGATCTTCAGTGTAAGTATCCCATGCTGCGAAAACCAATAAGTGAGAACAGTCAGTGACTACAGATTGGTTCCAAGCAATGGGTTTAATTTGTTCTTTTACTTCCTGATTTGTTATTACAATTACCTCGAAAGGTTGAAGTCCACTCGAAGTAGGGGACAGCGATATAGCTTCAATAATATTGTCAATTTTCTCTTCTGATATTTTTTTGCCGTTCATGGCTTTTGCGGCGTATCGCCATTTTAACTTTTCTAATAATTCCATATTATTCTTTTCGACTTTAATTTAATTCTTCAAGCAATGTCGTAGCGGCCAGTTTGCCCAATTCATTTGAAGCTAATGGACTTGCACCCGTAATCAGTTTTCTGTCTCTTACTACGCTTTTGTCAGATTCTGTATTCATAAGAACAACTCCCAGGCTATTTAGTTTTTCGCTTAATCCCGATTTCATGTTACCAGGTAAATAACCGATCATTGGTGTCATTTCATCAACTGCATCCGGAAATACGCACATTTTGTATCCTTCATACATGAATTCACCATTATCTAATGTTGTAGATAAAAGCGATCCAGGGCCGTGACAAAGAGTAATAGTAAATAGGTCATTTTGATGTGCCCATTTTAAAGTCTGACCAACGTTTTTATCTTCCGGAATTCCGATCATAGCACCATGTCCACCAGGTACGAAAACGGCGGCGTAGGATTCAATGCCAACCATTGCATCATTAATGAAGTCCACTAAATTTTTTGGTGCTTCAAATTTGGATTTATGTTCTTCATAAATGGCTATAACATTTTCGTCTTCTTGGGGAAATGCCCACATTTCAAATACAACAGGCTTCCCCGTTGGTGTTACAATCTCAAATTCAAATCCTGCATTCTGTAAATGAAGCATAGGTACCAGAGCCTCTACTGGATGATTTCCAGTTGAAAACAATTTACCATTTTTCATCTCTAGGTTTTTTTGTTCTGTGAAAATCACAAGGATTTTAGATTTATTTCCCTGATATTTCTCGTAGGAGATATTCTCAAAATCGGTGATTGGAGCAGTAGCTAATTTTAAGGCTAGGGTTGAGGGGCTGTACGAACCATCAGCTTCTAGTTTTGGCTGTATTGTGACGTAAAGTATAACAACAATTATTGCTATTACTGCGGTCAGCCCAATCAATATTTTCTTCATCATAACTTTTGCGTTTAAATTTCGATACAAAAGTAGATTCAAGAAAAAGCTTAAAAATTACCATATGGTAAGAACGTCATTTTTTTACACGTTCTATTCGAATTCGGCTCAAGCTTTGTTGCGTAATTCCTAAGAAAGAAGCAATGTGATAGTTTGGTGTGTGTTTCTCTATATCAGGATATTGTTCTAAAAACAACTCGTATCTTTCTGATGCTGATAACTGTAGTTGATTTAGTATTCTCTTGTGTAAACTTACTATGTGCCGCTCTAAATTTTTTCTTCGAAAAGGTTCGAACTCTGGAAATAGTTTAAACACGTTATCCAGTTCTTTGGTATTGAACTCTACAACTTGAGAATCAGTTATACACTCAATATTAAGTGAAGCCGGTTCATTGCTATAAATGGCAATAAAATCACTAATCCACCAATCTTTAATAGCAAATTGCAAGGTGTGTTCTTTTCCCTCTTTGTCAACACAGTATGACCTTAAGCATCCTTCTGTGACGAAATAGGTTTTCCTCACGGTTTGTCCCTTAACAATCAATGCTCTCCCCTTAGGAAGTGACCTTTTTTTGGCAATGGAGTAGATGTGTTTTTCTGCCTCGGGCTTTAAAGGAATAACAGCCTTTATTTTATCAATTAGGTCTTGCATTTGATTCCATATTTCGCTGCTATTTGACTTGCATATAACGTTTTGCTATACTGCGTTTTAATGCAGTTTAGGTTTTGTTGTAGTTAGTTTTTTTATTTTTTCAATATTCCAAGTTATACCTTTAATCACAGCATCTTTTGATAAAAGCCAATCGTGGTTAATTTTAAAATCGTTTCTATATCCATTGACCTAGAGGAATATTTTAAGAGAATTACCCCAGTTCCGTTAAAAAAGGAAAGCTCCACTTTGTGGAGCTTTCCTAACAAGTACCCGGAGCCGGGATCGAACCGGCACGGCCGCGATGGCCACAGGATTTTAAGTCCTGCGTGTCTACCAATTCCACCACCCGGGCGTGGTGATCATTTCTTTTGTTACGAGGTTAAAACTAACCCTTTTAACAAAAAAATAAGGCTGCCGAGGCATCCTTATTGTTGAGCGGGAGACGGGATTCGAACCCGCGACCCCGACCTTGGCAAGGTCGTGCTCTACCAGCTGAGCTACTCTCGCTTAAGAGGCCACAAAAGTATGATTTTTTCTATGCTGCCAAAGAAAAAAGTCAACCATCAATTAGACTTTTTATTTCGTTCAATTTCATCAATGCTTCCACCGGCGTTAAGGTATTGATATCGATATGCATAAGCTCATCTTTAATCTGGGACAAGGTAGGATCATCCAACTGGAAGAAGCTCAATTGCATATCGCTTTCCTGGGTATTCAAAACTTCCTTGGTTGGTTTCTTTTGACGATTCGCCTTTTCCAAATCGGCCAGGATTTTATTCGCTTTTAACAGCACTTTGGAAGGCATGCCAGCCATTTTAGCCACGTGAATACCAAAACTATGCTCGCTTCCACCGGGAATTAACTTTCGAATAAAAAGCACCTTCTTATCCAACTCCTTGATCGAGAAACTATAGTTCTTAATCCGATCAAAGGTTTTAGTCATTTCGTTGAGTTCGTGGTAGTGGGTAGCAAATAAGGTTCGAGGCTTAAATTTATGGCTGTGCAAATACTCCGTAATGCTCCAGGCTATTGAAATTCCATCGTAGGTACTGGTACCCCTTCCAATCTCATCCAAAATAACAAGGCTTCTATTTGAAAGATTATTAAGAATACTAGCGGTTTCGTTCATTTCGACCATAAAGGTGGACTCCCCTTGAGAAATATTGTCACTGGCCCCTACCCGGGTAAAGATCCGGTCTACAATACCTATTTCGGCGTTTTTAGCCGGTACAAAAGATCCAATTTGAGCCAGCAATACAATGAGTGCATTCTGTCTTAAATAAGCAGATTTACCCACCATATTGGGTCCCGTTATCATCAAAATCTGTTGCTTATCGTCATTTACGTTTAGGTCGTTGGTAACATAACTCTCGTCTACTGCCAGTTGAGTTTCAATTACCGGATGCCTTCCATCCTGAATGCTAATCCCATAACCTTCATTCATTTTAGGTCGGGTATAAAAGTTATCGGTGGCTAATCTTGAAAAGCACAACAGGCAATCCACCTGGCCGATTATTTCCGAATTTAACTGAATGGGTTTAACGAACTCGGCAACTGCAGTAACCAACTCCTCAAACAATTCGGTTTCAAGTTCTAATATCTTTTCTTCTGCCCCTAAAATCTTAGACTCGTATTCCTTTAGCTCTTCGGTAATGTATCGTTCCGACCCGGTTAAGGTTTGCTTGCGAACCCATTCTTCCGGCACCTTACTCTTGTGTGCATTGGTCACTTCCAGGTAATACCCAAAAACATTATTGAAGCCAATTTTAAGTGAACTAATACCCGTGTTCTCTATTTCCCTTTCTTGTATTTGAATCAAATAATCCTTTCCGGAACTTCGTAACTTTCGAAGTTCATCAAGCTCACCAGAAACACCTTCACTTATTACATTTCCTTTGAGAACCTGAACCGGAGGGTCTTCTGTTAATTCCGCTTCGATCCTAGAACAAAGGAGTTCACATGGATTTAATTTATCCGCCAAAATACCCAAATACTTATTCTTCGACTGGGCAAATAGCTTCTTAATTTCAGGAATTTCATTCAGTCCAACGTGAAGCTGTTTTACTTCCCTGGGCGAAATACGATGAATCGCCGCCTTCGAAACCAGTCGTTCTATATCGCCTATGGTGGCTATCTTTTTAGAAAGTGTATCCGACTCCTCATTATTTCGGAGCAACCAATCCACAATTTCGTGTCGCGATTCAATGGCCGGTTTATCCTTCAACGGAAGCGCCAACCATCGCTTCAACATTCTACCTCCCATAGGAGATGTGGTTTTGTCAATGATATCAATTAGTGCTGTTCCACCCTGATGTGGGGAGTGAAACAACTCCAGGTTGCGAATGGTAAATCGATCTAGCCAAACGTGGTTCGATTCATTAATTCGTGAAACGGACGAAATGTGTGCTACTTTGTTGTGCTGAGTTTCTGACAAATAAAACAAAGCAGCACCTGCTGCTATGATACCCAAATCCAATTCATCTATTCCAAAACCTTTTAGTGAATTGGTTCCAAACTGTTCCAGCAGTTTTTCATTGGCAAAATCTGATTTAAAAGCCCAATCCTCAAGAAAGTAAGCATGAAGTTTATCCCCAAAGCATTCAACAAACTGAGCCTTTTTATTCCTTGAAAAAAGCACCTCGCTCGGCGAAAAGCTTTGAAGCAATTTGTCGATGTATTCGATGCTGCCCTGAGAGACAAAAAACTCTCCGGTCGAAATATCCAGAAACGAAACACCCGCACTTTTTCGCTCGATATAAACGGAAGCCAAAAAATTGTTGTTATTCTGCTCCAGTATTTTATCGTTGTAGGAGACCCCAGGAGTAACCAACTCAGTAACTCCACGCTTAACGATGGTTTTTGTTTTCTTGGGATCTTCCAACTGATCACATATGGCAACCCGCAGCCCGGCCCGGACCAATTTGGGCAAATAAGTATCGACCGAATGATGAGGAAACCCTGCCAATTCTATGGTTGAAGCAGCGCCATTTTTTCTTTTGGTAAGAATTATTCCCAGAATTTTGGATGCCTTGATTGCATCCTCACCAAAGGTTTCGTAAAAATCGCCCACCCGAAACAAAAGCAAAGCATCAGGATACTTTGATTTAATCTGGTTGAATTGCTTCATTAACGGGGTTTCCGCAATTTTTTTCTTGGTAGCCAACTGGAATTATTTTCTTTGTAAACTAAGCCGTTAAAATTATACAGGGTAACGCGGTTTGCTCAACCCCATACTGTATATCTTATCATCATTTATGAACAGAAAATTAAAATTAGAAGAACTAAACAGAGACTCTGTTGAAGCGTTTAAGGCTAAGAAAAAAAACGGAATTTACATAGTCCTTGACAATGTGCGTAGCTTAAGCAATGTAGGGTCCATCTTTAGAACAGCGGATGCTTTTTTGATCAACGAAATACTGTTGTGCGGTATAACGGCTTGCCCACCCCATCGGGAAATCACTAAAACCGCGTTGGGCTCAACCGAATCGGTAGCCTGGCAATACTTTGACCGTACCCTAGATGCACTGGATTATTTGAGAAGCAAAAACTGCAACGTTTATGCTTTGGAACAGGCCGAAAACAGCATTGAACTCAATAAGCTGGATTTAAATAAAGACGATAGCATTGCACTAATTCTCGGACATGAAGTTAACGGTGTTGAACAAGCTGTAATTGACCAATGTGATGGTTGTATAGAAATACCTCAATTCGGTACCAAACATTCTCTGAATGTCTCAGCAAGCGGTTCAATTGCCATTTGGGAGATTTGGTCTAAAAAACAAAAAGCCCTCTGAAACTAAAAGGCTTCTGTTTCTTTTATAGCTTATAAATTATTTCTCGGTACAAACCCAGCCATTTTCTTTATACAGGTCCATGGAGTGCTTGTATGCGTTTCCTTTTTGACAAACATCCTCACTTTTAAGCGTTCCCTGCACGGGGTCTTGAAAAGTACAGGTTGAACATTTCTTACAAGAGTTCATTCCTATTAATGAAACCAATACAAACGCTGAAATAATTATTCTCTTCATTTTTCTTTATTGAGTCACAAATATAAAAAAAGGGCACCAACTTAATGAATGCCCTTTCTACAATTTTATTTTCCTTCTAACTACTGAACCAAAGCCTTAAAATCAGCATCTTCTCTGAATTTCAAGAATTCAGCATCGTTAGCAGCTTTCTTCTTTAAATCACCATTTTTAGCAATAGCAGACTTCAGGTTATTAGTCATTAAATCTTTATTTCCTGTACGAGCTCCGATAACCGCTTTAAGGTAATATCCTGCATCTGAGTCTTTGTCCTCAGAAGCTTCGATTGCTTTAAGACCACCTTCGTTGTCTCCGTTAAGCATTTTAGCTAAACCAGCATTTAGTGTGTTCTCTCCACCCATTTTAGAAACGGCATCTGAATAGTTTCCTCTTTTAATAGAAACAATTCCCATGTTGTAGCTTACTTCTGACCCAGCACCTGAAGCAGCATCAAACTTATCTGAAGCATCATCAGTTTCTCCGTTAAACAAAGCAACAACTCCCTGGTTATTGTTTACAATAGGAGTAGCAGACACACCACCAGCAGCATCAAACTCAGCTTTAGCAGCAGCCATATCGTTCTTAAGAACATAGATATAACCAACGTTGTTATGCGTTCTCCAATCACCTGGGTATTGTTTCTTAGCCAATTTATAAATTCTCAATTTTTCATCGATATCATTGGTAAGAGTAGCACCGTACAACAATTCTTCTACAGACAATGTATCTGGATTTGATTTTGTTAATGCAGTAATTTCTTCATCAGTCCGAGCCATTTCATCCGCATTCATGGTAATTTGAGTACGACGCAATTGAGGAAGAATAACTTCGGCTAGCTCTACATAAGTAGCAGACATGTTTTTAATTTCCTGCTCTCTCTTTGCATTGTCAGAATACATGCTAAGGACTCTTAGAATAAGATCTTTGTCAGCAATAGATGAATTTTGAGTTGATGTTTTGAAACCTTCCCAGTCTTCCCCTTTACCAATTTCGGTAAAGAATCCATCGTTCTTAGCAGCCTCAATCTTGTTTTTCTTCAAAATGTTCTGAACCGAACGTCTTGCAGTTTTAGCCCTATCGTTTGCCAAGTTATCATTCAACGCCATTTCTCCATCAGGAGAAGCATAACCTGAGAAAGTAGCTCCTTTAAAAACCCATTCTTTACTCTTTCCTTCTTCTATAAATGCAGCAAGTGCTTTCATGTCATCCGCTTTCAATTCTGCTCCTCTTACCTGAGAAGACTGAACCAAATAGTGAATATCCGCTTTGATGGATTTCGGAATGATCTTCTGAAAATTGTCTTTTGCCAAAATTGGGCGAGCATCGGCTTGTACCCAATAAGGAGTAGTTTTAGTACCATCACCAACCTTTCTAGATTCAAACTCCTGAGTTTTCGTTTTAAATCCACCAACAGCCTGAACATACATAACTACATTTTCCATTGCTGGATCGTAGGCTATTTTATCATTATAGGTAAAAGAACCACCTTTTTCGTAATCGATTTTTTGTCCATCACCATCTGCTTCATTTCCTAACAAGGTAATTTCCTTAAACTCCTTAACAACTTCACCTTCTGCATTTTTCAATACAGGCTTAGCGGTTACTGTCGCTAACTTATGAAAATACTTTGGTGGGAATTTTCCACTTACCGAGACAGCTACACTATCTCCATGCATTTCCAGTGGGTCGGGGGTAACAGTATACTTAATTCCATCCGCCAGCTTATTCATTTTCTTAAGCGGATTACAAGAAACCATTGCAACTGTAACTATTACAATTGCTGATATTTTTGTGAGGATATTCATCTTCTTTTTATTAACTTTTGGTACTATTCACCTTTAATTTAAATGCAATAATAAGATATTGTTTGCAATGAACATATTCAATAATATCTGCGAAATGAACGAATTGTAGTTAATTACGGGTTTATTGCCGTAATACCATTTGAATATGCATCGTTCAGCAGGGCAAATAAGAGGTCGAAATCGGCCTCATTTGCAACGAAATCAAGTTGGTCTGCATCAACCAATAAAACCCTTAGTTTTCTTTGCTGTTTAAAGAAGGACATGTAGTTTTTATGTATCCGGTTTAAGTAGTCTGCTTTAATTTCCTGTTCGTAGATCCGCCCTCTCTTTTTAATGTTGTCCAATAACTTATCTGTACTGTTGTGCAAATAGATTATTAGCTCAGGCCGGGGCATCGATTTAATGATCAGTTGATACAGCTGGTTATAAAGTTTAAAGGTGTCCCGATCGAGATTGGTTCTGGCAAAAATTCTCGACTTATGTATGATATAATCGCTAACCACTACCTGATAGAATAAATTTCGGTTGGCTAATTCTTTCAATATTTGCTGGTATCGTTCTGCCAAAAAACTCAACTCAAGTTGAAAAGAATACTTGTCTGGTTCTTTGTAGAACTTGGGTAAAAATGGGTTTTCTGCAAATTCCTCCAATACAAGTTTTGCATTTAGTTTCTCGCTAAACTTAGTAGCCAGCGTAGTTTTACCCGCACCAATATTGCCTTCTATAGCGACATAACTATACAGCATTTTCCAATTTTATTATCTCCGTTTCATCAAGGCAATCATCCAGGAGCTCGTTCATGAACTTATGAAGTATTGGGTGCCGCATATGGGGATATATTTCTACTAACGGTATTAGAATAAATCGTCTTTCGTGCATCCTGGGATGGGGCACCGACAATTCTTTCTCATCAACCACTATATCGTTGAACAGTAAAATATCAAGATCCAATGAGCGTTCTCCCCACCTTTCTTCGTTTTCTCTGTTGCGCCCATGAGCTGCTTCAATTTTAAGCAGTTCTTTCATCATGGCAACCGGAGTCAATTCGGTTCGTAATCCAACGATTTGGTTTTTAAACCAGGGTTGTTCTTTAACTCCCCAGGGTTCCGTTTTATAGATAGAGGATACCTTGTCCAATTTACCAAGTTTACTCAATTCATTTAGACCTGACTCAAAAATGAACTTCCAATCGCCCTTGTTTCCACCTAATGATATTACCACCAAATTGCTCATTATCTATCCGCCTCAAAAATATTCCTTTCATAATATCGCTTCACCTTTAATGTAATAAAATGATGGCAGACTATAGCCTTAGCCTACTTTTGAGCCCTAATTAAAAAAAACGATAATGAAACAATTTTTTAAAATGGTATTTGCATCGATTGTAGGATTTATTCTTACCGGTGTAGTGGTGATACTGATAAGTGTAGGAATAATTGCAGCAATTGCAGGAGATGCCAAAAGCGATAAGAAGAACAAAGTTGAAGACAATTCTGTTCTAAAACTGGATTTTAGTGGTGGGCTTATTGACCAAAATCAAGGAGATTTCTTCGATAATTTCGATTTCGAAAGTATGGGAGAGTCCAAAGTTTTAACCCTGAAAAAAGTCTTGGATAACATTGAAAAAGCCAAGACTGACGATAAAATTAAAGGAATCTACCTTGCCCTTAAAGGAGCTAACATGAACCTGGCCAATATGGATGAGGTTAGAGAGGCTCTTGTAGATTTTAAATCATCGGGCAAGTTTACCGTGGCCTATGGCGAAAGCATTGGACAAGGCTCCTATTATCTGGCTAGTGCGTGTGACGAGATTTATCTGTATCCCGAAGGCGATTTAATGTTTAAAGGACTCGCAAATAGCCTAAGCTTTTTTAAGGGAACACTAGAGAAACTTGACATTGAAGTGCAAATAATCCGAGGTTCTAACAACAAGTTTAAAAGTGCTGTAGAACCATTTATGTATGACAAAATGAGCGATGCCAACCGGGAACAATCCACGCGATTGTTGGCCAGTATTTGGGGAGAATGGACCGGAAAAATTGCAGAGAGCAGAGGGTTAACTCTTGATCAGGTGAATAGGATTGCTGACTCAGTTAGCACTTATGACCCAAAACAGGCAGTTGAAGTTGGTATGATTGATGGCCTTAAATACGGTGATGAAATTCTTGCAGATTTAATGGCTAAAACAGGAGTAGATGACGAAGACGACTTTGAAATGATTACCCTAAACAAGTACATTAAAGTGGGTAACAAAAAGAAGAAGAAATCCGGCGACAAAGACTCATGGAAGGTCAAAGAAAAAGTCGCTGTTATATACGCTGCCGGAAGCATCGTTTCAGGAAAGAGCAGCAAGGAAAACATGGGAAGCAAGACCATAGCAGCAGCGATTAAAAAAGCGCGTAAGGATTCTACAGTAAAAGCCATCGTATTGAGGGTGAACTCTCCTGGAGGAAGTGCACTGGCGAGCGATGTTATGTGGAGAGAAACCCAATTGGCAAAAGAAGCCAAGCCTTTTGTTGTAAGTATGGGCGGTTTGGCAGCTTCAGGAGGATATTACATTGCCTGTGGTGCTGACCGAATTTATGCGGGACCTAATACCATTACCGGTTCGATTGGTGTTTTTGGAATCGTACCTTATGTTGGAGACTTTTTCACCAACAAAATGGGAATTACCTTTGACGGTGTGAGCACCAATGCCAACTCAGATGTTGGTATGCTTTCCAAAAGACTTACTCCGTATCAATACCGCAAAATTCAGGAAGGGGTAGACAATATTTACGGAACCTTTTTATCTCATGTATCGGATGGAAGAGGGCTAACCACAGCTGAAGTTGATTCAATTGGTCAAGGTAGGGTTTGGACTGGAAAAGATGCCCTGGAAATTGGATTGGTTGACGAATTGGGTGGCCTTAACGCTGCAATTGCCCATGCTGCTAAATTGGCTGACTTGGAAGAAGGAGCATATCGCCTTAAGAACTTCCCGGAACGTAAAAAAGAGCCGTTTGAAGAAATTCTGGAGGGATTAGCCGATGCTTCAATAGACAAAGTTGCAGCCTGGAGTTTTGGAGAAGAGTATTCTTACCTGAAGTATTTAAAACAAATTACTTCAACAGAAACTATACAAGCAAGACTACCCTTTGAAATGGTGATTGAGTAAATTGATATATAAAAATGAATTTAGAAAAGGCTCTTCGATATCGAAGGGCCTTTTTTATTGTTTGATGAATTTAGTTGAGTAAGACCCGTCTGCATTTCGAAGCAAATAAATACCCGAATTAAACTTAGATAAATCCAGTTCCAGCTCTTCCTCAACCATAATTTTCATTAACAGCTTCCCGGAAACATTATAAACTCCTAAATTGATTGGAGTTACACTTTCATGTTCAACTATTATGCGGTTTGAGGCCGGGTTCGGCCAAACCTTTATTTTATTCAGATCTTCAAATTCCTCAACACCTATGTAATCACCGGTTTCGACCTTCAATAGTTTTCTCGAAACTTCTTGTCCACTTAAAATTCCTCCCGCGACATAAAAAACACGTACCCAAGCACCCCACCGTATATGAACAGGTTCCTTGATCGCAATATCCCTTATGTCCATTGGCATACTAAGTCCATTAAAACCATATCTGGACCCGATATTAGAGGGTAAACAAGGATGACCCCAACTGCTATTTTGTACAGGGTGTTCACACCTACTCCACTTATCAAAACTTGGATAATAAACCCTTCTTGTTGGTTCTAAGACCTTCCCTCCCTGGTACGCTTTTGCGTTGTAGTTATAACTTGTATCGGTCCCTCCAACAATTAAACCTGCTACATTTGTCGATCGATACGACTTTAACGATACTCCAGGAGAGAGAATCGACCACGTAATTTTTGTTGGATCGTCCTTGTCAATTATACCGGACCTACCGTATCGCTGCACTGGAAATCCTGCCCCATCACTTGCACCGCCAACAAACACAATGTTATTTCCATCGTATATTTTACCAACCGCTCCAAAGGTCAAGTATCTGGAATCTGGCAAGGAGGTTCCAACAAGCCACTTATTATTCTTTGGGTCATATATCTGGACATTGGGTACATTTTTATTGTGGCTCCAACCTCCGATGATATAGAGTAGCTCCCGTTCATTATTGGGCAAAGGTTGATTCCACTTGTATACGAGTTGTACATGGTCGTCCACAGGAACAGGCAGAACGATTTTTTTACTAGTAAATGTATCCCCCACAGGATCAAATTCATGAACCAATGATGAAGTCTTTTCACTTCCATCGGCAAACACATGATATCCTCCTACAACGTATATTTTATCGCCAACTCGATCTGCCGATAATGCAATACGCCCCAATGTATCTGGCAAATCAGGAATCCTTGATACGCTCTTGGTATGAACATTTATTTTATAACATCGTCTGTGAATTCCAGAAGATTTCAAGGTGCTGTCAATTCCACCAAATAAATAAACATAACTCGAATCTCCAATTTCAAAAAATTCAACGCCGCCGTTAGTAACAGGCTCAGGAAGGTCTAGAATATGGGTAAACTCAATGGAAGAAAACTCCAAATATTGCGACTGAGAATTAAAAAAACTCAATACAAACAGCAATGTGATTAACGAGTATCGAAGTGTTTTAATTTTCATCTTTGCATTGTAAAATTTTGAAAACTGAATGGCTCTTGTAAATTCTATAGCTTCCTGGATCTTAAAAAAACGATTGCACCAAATCGAACTTTTTCGGAAGTATCCTCATGAGGTTCAAAATGAATGGTTCAACAAATTAATTGACACGGCTAAAGATACTGAGTTTGGTAAAAAACATGGATTTTCGAAAATAAAAAATGTCGATGATTACCGCAAAGCGGTTCCCATTAGGGATTATGACGACATGAAAGATGACATTTTAAGAATCAAACACGGAGAACAAAACATCTTATGGCCCAGCGATATAAAGTGGTTTGCAAAATCATCCGGAACTACCAGCGACAAAAGCAAGTTTATTCCTGTTTCCAAAGAAAGTTTGGAAGAATGCCATTATAAAGGAGGGAAAGACCTGCTTTCAATTTATCTGAATCAAAATCCGGAATCAGGTCTGTTTAAAGGCAAGGGATTGGTTATTGGGGGAAGCAGTGAGGTAAACCAATTCAGTAAGAATTCATATTACGGAGATTTGTCTTCGATAATCATTAAAAACCTCCCTTATTGGGCAGAATACATTCGAACACCGAGTATCGAGATCACCCTTCTTCCCGACTGGGAAGTAAAACTCGAGAAGATTGCTCAAGCAGGGATTAAAGAAGATGTTACCAGCATAGCAGGCGTTCCTTCCTGGAACCTCACCGTAATAAATCGGATTTTGGAAATTACCGGTGCCAAAAACATGCTTGAAGTATGGCCCAATTTTGAATTGTATGCACACGGTGGAGTTAATTTTACTCCCTACCGAGAAAAGTTTCAGCAGCTGTTTCCTTCCGACCAGGTTACATACCTGGAGACCTATAATGCAAGTGAGGGGTTCATGGGCATTCAGGATCGATTTGATGGAAGTCACGATGTACTACTGATGCTTGATTATGGTATTTATTACGAGTTTATGCCATTGGACCAACTTCATACTAAAAACCCAACAACCAAACTATTGCATGAAGTAGAACTGGACCAGGAATATGCGTTGGTTATCTCTACTAACGCCGGGTTATGGCGTTACATGTTGGGCGACACAGTTCGTTTTACGACACTAAATCCATATCGAATTAAGATCAGTGGGCGTACGAAATACTTCATAAATGCGTTTGGAGAGGAATTGATTGCTGATAACGCTGAACACGCGTTAAAGCACGCATGTGAAAATACAGGAGCTCAAGTATCGGAATATACAGCTGGCCCTTATTTTGATGATACGGGCGGCGGTCATGAATGGATTATTGAATTTGAAAAGGAGCCTGAAGATTTGAACTTTTTTGCGGATGTATTGGACACGAGCTTAAAATCGGTTAATTCTGATTATGAGGCGAAACGTTACAAAGACTTCAACATGAAGGCCCCGATTGTACACGCCGTTACACCTGGCACTTTTTATGATTGGATGAAAAGCAAAGGAAAACTAGGTGGGCAAAACAAGGTGCCGCGACTCTCCAATGACAGAAAAATTCTGGAAGAACTCAATAAAAAAAGACAGGAGGTATAATGAAATTATTACTTAGCATTTTCTTCATTGGCCTGGTATTTCAACCTCAGGATTTTTCTTCTTTGAACCTGCTCAAAGAAATTGAATTCAAAGCGTCCTTTATGCGCGTTGATAATTTCGGAAAGATATACCTGGTTGCTGGTGAAGAGGTAAAAATGTTTGGTAAAAACGGAACCTATCTTTCCCAAAACAGCAACAAGTTACTGGGTACAATCAATGACCTTGATGTTACTTCCGGACTGGAAATTTCGGCATTCTTTAAAGACCAGATTCAGGTTGTTTTTTTAGATAATCAACTTGCCTTAAGGGGACAACAAATATCACTTGATCTGCTGGAGTTTGAACAGGTTTCGGAAGTGTGTACTTCCCATGGAAATGGTCTCTGGTTGTATGACCAGGTTAAGATGGAATTGATAAGAATAGATAAAAACAACAATCATGTTGCTTCGAGTGGCAACCTCATGCAATTGCTGGGGTATTCTCCAGAGCCAAATTACATGAGAGAAATAAATAACTGGTTGTATGTGAATGACCCAGAGGTGGGCATTCTCGTATTCGATATTTTCGGCTCATATTACAAAACCATTCCCATTAAGAACGTGGTGGAGTTTCAGATTAAGAATAAGCAGGTAATCTACTTTTCGAACCCCTATTTGATAAAGTTCGACATGACTGAACTTGAATACGATACGGTAATGAAAATTGACGAAAATCCAAAGCAGGTATTGGTCAGTAAAAACCAACTCAACGTACTATACAACAACAAGTTAAGCATCTTCAACTACGTACCGTAATTGTTAAGAACTTTTACTTGAATGAGCATCCAGTTTTTATATTTTAGTGCGGCAAAAAACGAAGGAGAACTATGCATATTGCGGTTGCAGGAAACATCGGATCAGGAAAAACAACACTCACTACATTACTGGCTAAACACTACAAATGGGAACCCCATTTTGAAGATGTAGATGAGAATCCATACCTGAATGACTTCTACAGTGACATGCAGCGGTGGTCTTTTAACCTTCAGATATATTATCTGAATAGCCGCTTTGCTCAAATCCAGGACATTAAGGAAAGCGGCAAGAGCATTATCCAGGATAGAACCATCTACGAGGACGCATACATTTTTGCTCCTAACCTTCATGCCATGGGCTTAATGACTACCCGCGATTTTGAAAACTACTTCTCGCTTTTCAATTTGATGGAAAGCTTTATTTCTGCTCCGGATCTAACCATTTATTTACGAGCTTCGGTTCCTACCCTGGTAAGTCAAATTCAATCGAGAGGTAGAGAATATGAGGAACAAATACGATTGGATTACCTGAAGCGCCTTAATGAACGATATGAAGCCTGGGTTTCTACCTACAACCGAGGTAGAATGATTGTGGTTAATGTGGACGAAAATAAGTTCAAGGAAGATAAAGAGGACCTGGGGAAAATCATTTCCATGATAGATGCCGAATTACACGGTCTATTTTAATCCGAGTTCATCGGATTTATCACTTGGTTCTAAATTAAATCGATATATAAATCGGGCTTGAAAAATAAAGCCGTCACTTATATCCCTATTCTGCTGGGTCCTGTCATCATCGAAACGAAAAGCACTAAAACCCCAACCTACTTTTTCATCGATATCATAGGCTGAAAACCTTCTACCTATGCTCCATCCGGCTTTCGCCTGAAAAATGAATGATTTCTTAGCCGTGTACTGCAAATAGCCATAAATCTCATTCGACGCTTTAACCATGTACATTTCTTTACCGCTGACCGTTGAAGCCGGACTAATGTTGTAGCTTCTTAGGAAGGCACTAAAATTCAATCCCGCAGCAATGTGTTCTGTAAATCGATAATTCATATCTGCCCATACCGGTAGCGTAAAATTCATTTCAAATTTTTTGTTGGGGCTTAAATAGTATACTCCCAATAAGGGAACAAAAAAGGGCCCAAATAACTCGGTATTATAATAAAGTCCAATACGATATTTGAGGTTGTCTTTTTTATTGAACTTGTATAATGCAAGTCCTCCCAACTGAATTTGTGTAGTGGGAGAATGATTAAAGTCTCCTGCAACTTTTGGCAAAATTATATATGTTCCCTGCCAGCGTTTTCCATGGGAAAGATTAACGCCTAGTTTTAGTGTAGTAGAGAATACCGAAGTAACATTAAACCCACTTGGACTTGTGTTTACACTTAATTGCTCTATGATGGCTCCTGTTATGATGGCAGTCCTATCACTGAGCTTAATGGGAACAGTCAAATCCACATAAAACTCCTGCACCCTCGCCGGCCCTTCAACTGAATCTTCTTTATTAAAAGGAGAATTGAGGTAGGTGAACTTAAAGAGGTCCACATAATCCTGAGCAAGTAGCGCCGAATTAAAAACTAGAAAGAGAAGGGTAAAAAGCGAAATTCTATACACGTCTCAAATGTATACAATCAAAAAAGCCTGCAATGAAGGCGTCTAAATTTAAAGTGATTGTTCCGGTTTTACCTCGTAAAACCAGGCTTCAAAATTCAACTCTACGTTGTCGTCAATGAATTTATCCTTGAGCTCTGGAAAAATTGACTTCGACTTGTACTTAATTCCATATAAGGTACGGTCAACAATAAATGTTCCCGTCATCATAAGTGAATCTCCGCTAACTTTTTTAATCACTGGAATAGTGAAATGCTCACTTATTCCCTTAATCATCATTTCACCATTGACCATTCCAGAAGATTGTTCATCCTTATCATCCTGAAAATCCATCAATTGAAAGCTCGAGGTAGGAAACTCTGTAACATTGAAAAAGTCTTTATCCTTTAAATGGTTTACCAAGTCCAGGTTATCATCTTTATCCTCAATATCTGTACACTCAATCGTGTTCATATCAGATTCAACCACTCCCTCGTAGGCACCGTCAGGTCTAAGTGCTAAAGCTCCGTGTAAAAACTTCAAAGTACCCCTGTGCTCCCCAGTCGGCTTTCTTCCAATCCAGGTAATAGTACTTTTCTGAGCATCCAACATATATTCTTTGGGAGTCAACATTTCTTCTTGCTCAACACTAGCTTCTGAAGCCTCCTCACTCACACCCTCAGTCCGAGTTTGAGAAGCTTCGCCACTGGAAGAGTCACACGCGAAGAAAGTTGACGAAATCAATATAATAAGCAGATATCGAACCATAACCTATAAGTTTTACTCTTCCACAATCTTATTTTCAACTGAGGTATTCTCAATTGCCACTTCCACTTTGTTTTCCTGAGTATCAGTACCTGCCTCAGCATGTCCCTTTCCGCTCATTTGACCCAAGATAGGAGCTATCACCAATCCTACCAGGCAGGTAAGCTTAATTAGGATATTCATCGAAGGACCAGAAGTGTCTTTGAATGGGTCACCTACAGTATCTCCTGTTACAGCAGCCTTGTGCGCATCAGAACCTTTGTAAGTCATTTCCCCATCAATCATAACACCAGCTTCGAATGATTTTTTAGCATTGTCCCAGGCTCCTCCGGCATTGTTTTGGAAGATCGCCCACATAACACCAGATACACAAACACCAGCCATATAACCTCCTAGTGGCTCAGCGCCAAATAACAAACCAATTATGATTGGAGTAATAATGGTAATTAACCCTGGTAAAAGCATTTCTTTTAATGCTGCCTTAGTTGAAATGTCAACACATTTAGCATATTCCGGAGTACCGGTACCTTCCATAATTCCAGGAATTTCTTTAAACTGTCGACGTACTTCCTGTACCATTTCCATAGCTGCTTTTCCCACTGACTGCATAGCCAAAGCAGAAAAAATAACAGGAATCATTCCTCCAACAAATAACATGGCAAGTACATCTGCTTTGAAAATGTTAATCCCATCGATACCAGTGAAAGTAACATAAGCAGCAAATAAGGCCAATGCAGTTAATGCCGCGGAAGCAATTGCAAAACCTTTACCAACAGCAGCGGTAGTATTTCCTACTGAATCCAAAATATCAGTTCTTTCACGAACTTCGCTTGGTAATTCACTCATTTCAGCAACACCACCAGCATTATCGGCAATAGGGCCAAAAGCGTCAATGGCCAATTGCATAGCCGTAGTTGCCATCATTGCAGAAGCAGCAAGAGCAACACCATAAAAACCTGCTAATGTATAGGAACCAAAAATTGCCGCTGCAAATAAGATTACAGAAGCGAATGTGGATTTCATTCCAACTGCCAGACCAGCAATAATGTTAGTTGCTGCTCCGGTAGAGGAGTTTTGTACAATATCCAAAACTGGTTTCTTTCCTAAACTTGTGTAGTATGCGGTAACCAGAGAAATTAATGCACCCACAGAAAGACCAATACACGCGGCAAAGAACACATTAATAGAAGGCACTTCTTTAATTCCTTCACCAAAAAAGTTCATAGACATGGTTTCAGGAAGCATCCAGGAAATAAGGAAATAACTTGCAACCAACGTAATCAAAATAGAAACCCAGTTTCCAGTATCCAATGCTTTTTGAACCTGAGCTTCTTTTGCATCGTTATTGGCAATTTTAATAAAGAAAGTTCCAATGATGGAAGCAATGATTCCAACACCAGCAATTACAATTGGTAATAAAATAGGTCCCATATTATTGAATGCATCGGTAAACTGGCCACCGGCAGACATGTCTTTAATCACATAATTACCCAATACCATAGCCGCCAAAACTGTCGCTACATATGAACCAAATAAATCGGCTCCCATTCCTGCTACATCACCAACATTGTCTCCAACGTTGTCGGCAATGGTTGCTGGGTTTCTTGGATCATCCTCCGGGATTCCAGCTTCTACCTTTCCCACAAGATCAGCACCTACGTCAGCGGCCTTGGTATAAATACCCCCACCAACACGAGCAAACAATGCAATTGATTCAGCTCCTAATGAAAATCCGGCGAGCGTTTCAAGAACAATGGTCATGTTGTTATAGAAACTACCTTCCATTCCCATAAATTGACCAATAAAGAATAAAAAGAAAAGACTTAACCCAAGTACCGCTAAACTAGCAACACCTAAGCCCATTACGGTTCCTCCTCCAAAAGACACTTTCAATGCCTGAGGTAAACTTGTTTTGGCTGCTTCTGCGGTTCTTGCATTTGAAGCGGTTGCTATTCTCATTCCAATGTTACCGGCTAATGCTGAAAATATAGCTCCGAAAATGAAAGCAGGAACTATCATCCAACTGGTGGTATTCACTACAACTGAAATTCCAAAAAGGGCTGCCGAAGCAATAACCACAAAGATTAGTAGCAAACGGTACTCCGCATTAAGAAATGCCAAAGCCCCTTCTTGAATGGCTTTTGAAATTTCCTGCATTTTTCCACTTCCGGAAGGTTGCTTCTTTACCCATGACGATTTCATCATCATAAAGATTAATCCAATCAATCCCAGAACCGGAACTACGTATAGAATGTTTTGTGCTAACGAATTCATTATTTATCTATTTAGTTTAAAATCTATTTCAAGTTTGTATGGACCAATAAAAAACGGCCCGAATAAAAGGCCGCAAAAGTAAATATTCGAAACTATTAATCAAACGAAAATTATGGAAACAAAAGTTTAGTGTAATGCATTGATTTTAAGTACTATTTACGCATATTTACAAAAACAGTCCCTTTGTATTCAAAACTACTAAATGTAGTATCAACTGGAATGGCTATTCTCATATACAAATTTTCATTGCTGTCGTACTGTGTAAAGAATAGGGTTTGTGTTATTCCCTGATTTCCGGCAAAAATTACAGATTTCTCATCTTCGGACACCGTCCATGTACCGGCATCATGGTCGTTGTAATCGTAATTTTGCTTTATTCCACTGATGTCCATTTCCAACGTGGCTTTTACGTCGTAGGTGTATTCATTGGGAGACTTTTTTAATTCATAGAATCCCTGGGGCTCATCTTTGTTTTTACCCGTAACCTGGACATCCTTGCCGGCAATCTTTACTACTCCAACTCCTTCTGTTGATATTACATTCCAGGTTCCAACCAATTTATCCTCGACTCCAACTACCTGAATTGGTTCAAAGGAATCATCTTTTTTCTTACATGAGTCAATTAGTAACAGCAACCCCAATACTGCCATCAATAGAAATAATTTAATTCTCACCTGAGTCATGTCAATTACTACGTATGTTTTCGATTATAGTTGGTACATACTTGATTTTACCGCATTCATTAGGTCCTGAACATTGGGTAAAGCCTCATCAATAAGTGATGTAGAGAACGCAAAGGGGGTATCCGACTGGGTCAATCTTAAAACCGGTGCATCCAAATGGTCGAAAGCTACCTGCTGAATTCTAAACGATATTTCTGAGGCAATAGAAGCAACTGGCCAACTTTCTTCTAAAATTACCAGACGATTCGTCTTTTTCACAGATTCTACCACAGCTTGCTCATCCCAGGGTCGAATTGTTCTTAAATCAATTACTTCAACATTAATCCCTTCCTTCGCCAGCTCATCAGCAGCTTGATTTGCCACTTTAACAATCTTTCCAAATGAAACAATAGTACAATCGGTCCCTTCTCGAACGACATCTGCCTTACCTATAGGAAGAATATATTCTCCATCAGGCACTTCTCCTTTATCGCCATACATTTTTTCTGATTCCAGAAAAACAACAGGATTATCATCACGAATGGCCGCTTTCAATAATCCTTTTGCATCATATGGGTTAGATGGGGTAATTACTTTTAGTCCGGGTACATGCGCATAAAAAGCTTCAAAACTTTGAGAATGTGTCGCGGCTAACTGTCCGGCCTGACCATTACCTCCTCTAAAAACAATAGGTACATTATATTGTCCCCCACTCATTTGAAGCATTTTTGCCGCACTATTTATGATTTGATCCGCCGCCAGAATGGCAAAATTCCAGGTCATAAACTCTACAATTGGTCTAAGTCCGTTCATGGCTGCGCCTACAGCAATTCCTGTAAACCCAAGTTCGGCAATTGGCGTATCAATAACCCTTTTAGCTCCAAATTCATCCAACATTCCCTGGCTTACTTTGTAGGCTCCGTTGTATTCTGCCACTTCCTCACCCAATAAAAAGACGTTCTCATCGCGCCTCATTTCCTCACTCATTGCCTCGTTAAGGGCTTCTCTGAATTGGATCTCTCTCATACCATTCGTTTTTCAGCCGCAAAAATAGAAATATCAGCAACAGTATACTAAGAATGAAAGCCAAGTAATTTGTTCAAAAAACAACCTCTTTGACTACCTTTGCGGCAAAACAAAACAGAAGGAAAAATACCTTATATATGAAGATTCTTGTATGCATTAGCAAGGCTCCCGATACCACAACCAAAATCGCATTTACAGATGGTGACACCAAGTTCAATGAGGCAGGTGTGCAGTTTATTGTAAATCCATACGATGAGTGGTATGCACTGGTAAGAGGTCTTGAGTTGAAAGAAAGTTTAGGTGGATCAGTAACCACTGTAACTGTTGGTGGAGCAGAAAATGACCCCATTATTAGAAAAGCGTTGGCCATTGGTGCTGACGATGCTGTACGCATCGATACTGAGGCAAATGACGCTTTTTTAGTGGCAAAGGAAATTGCCAATTATGCGTCTGACAAAGGATATGATTTAATCCTTTGCGGAAAAGAAACTATTAATTACAATGGTGGACAGGTTGCAGGATTAATTGCAGAATTCCTGGACTATCCGTTTGTTTCGCAAGCTACTAAAATTGACATTGATGGTTCCAACGTTACACTTGAATGTGATGTTCAAGGTGGAAGTGCTGCACTACAATGTTCACTGCCCATGGTACTAAGTGCCGCAAAAGGTATGGCCGAACAAAGAATTCCTAACATGAGAGGAATTATGGCAGCCAGGAGCAAAAAGCTGGAAGTAGTTTCTCCTTCTGGTGAAGCGGCCACAAGTGAAGTGATTGGTTATAGCCTGCCAGATGCAAAATCAGAGTGTAAATACATTGACCCTGAAAACGCAGGAGAATTAATTGAATTGTTGCATAACGAAGCTAAAGTGATATAGAGATGAGTGTTATAGTTTATACGGATATAAATAATGGTGAGGTTGTTAAGGCTTCTTTGGAAGCCGTTTATTATGCTTCAAAAATTGCTTCTGAAAAAGGAGGAGAATGTATCGCTGTTGTTTGTGGAGAGATTGATAATTCTAAACTGGAAGCCTTAGGCAACTATGGTGCAAATAAGGTAGTCCACAATGCAAACAATACTACTGACAACGGACAAAAGGCCAAGTTGGTTCAATCGATTGCAAATGCAAATGGTGCCAGCCTAGTTATTTTTAGTCATGACTTTGCCGGTAAGGCTATTGCACCGCGAGTAGCAGCCAGAATGAATGCTGGAATTGTTTCCGGTGCTGTTGAACTGCCTCAATTTAACAATGGTTTGGTTGTTAAAAAATCGGTTTTTTCTGGTAAAGCCTTCGCGTCATATAAAGTAAATTCTGAAGTGGCCGTTATTTCGCTTTTGCCTAACTCAATTGATATTGAAACCTCTGGCGCGAGTGCTTCGGTTGAATCTGATTCTACAGATTTGGGAGATTCAAGAATTACCGTATCAGAATTAAAAACCAAGGGCAATGGAGATAAAATTGATCTTACAGAAGCTGAATTGGTTGTTAGTGCCGGTAGAGGATTAAAAGGACCCGAAAATTGGGGAATGATTGAGGAGCTCGCCGAGCTTCTTGGTGCTGCAACTGCATGTTCAAGGCCAGTGGCTGATATTGGTTGGAGACCTCATCACGAGCACGTTGGACAAACGGGTATCGCCATTCGACCTAACTTGTACATTGCAGCAGGAATTTCAGGAGCCATTCAACATTTGGCCGGGGTTAATGGATCTAAGGTTATTGTTGTAATTAATACCGATCCGGAAGCACCCTTCTTTAAGGCGGCAGATTATGGAATCGTTGGAGATGCCTTTGAAGTCGTTCCTAAATTAGTGGAGGCGGCAAAAAACTTTAAGGCTTAGCCTGAAAGTGCTTAATATCCTATATGGAAGAAAAAATAAAACTGGAAATTTCCGGACTATCATATAGTCAAACTCAAACAGGAGCGTATGCTCTTGTTTTGAGTGAGACTAACGGAAATCGAAGTCTTCCAATTATTATAGGAAGCTTCGAAGCTCAAGCCATTGCTATTGAGTTAGAAGACATGAAACCTAGCCGACCACTAACGCATGATGTGTTTAAGAATTTTGCGGCAGCATTTGGAATCATGCTGGAAGAGGTTGTTATCTATAACCTGCTTGAAGGTGTTTTTTACGCCAAATTGATCTGCATTGGGCCCAATGGAGAGAAAACGGAAATTGATGCCAGAACTTCTGACGCGATAGCACTTGCGGTTCGATTCAAATGCCCGGTTTATACCTTCGAATTTATCCTGAAAAATGCAGGAGTTATTATTGATGAGGATGCAGAAATTCGCTCATCAAGCGAAGAAGAAGCGACTGAATCGGAAATGGCCGAAATAAAAGAAGACCTTATGGCTTCTAAAACGGTTGAGCAATTGGAAGAAATGCTTCGCGATGCGCTGGAAAATGAAAACTACGAATTGGCGTCGAGATTGAGAGACGAGCTCAATAGTAGAAAATAGTATCTTTCGGCTCAACAAAATCTCCTATGGACATTATTACTATTCTCAGGGGGCTACTAGGATTAGCGGTTCTTATTGCTATAGCATGGCTTTTTAGTTCAAATCGTAAAGCCATTAATTGGAAGGTTGTGGGCCTCGGCTTGCTAACTCAAATTGTTCTGGCCGTAGCAATTCTAAAGATTGAGATTGTTCAAATTGGATTTGGTTTAATTGGAAAGGCCTTTGTCAGTATCCTTGAATTTACACGAGAAGGAAGTAAATTTCTTTTTGGAGGATTTATGGATATTTCTTCATACGGGTTTGTATTTGCACTGCAGGTCCTACCCACGATAATTTTCTTTTCTGCACTCACTTCGGTACTTTTCTACTTTGGAATCGTACAAAAAATCGTATATGCTTTAGCTTGGGTATTCACTAAATTGCTTAATGTAAGTGGTGCTGAAAGTCTTTCCGTAGCTGGAAATATTTTCCTTGGTCAAACTGAATCCCCACTTATGATTAAGGAATATCTTCCTTCAATGAATCGCTCTGAGATGTTGTTGGTAATGATTGGAGGAATGGCCACGGTGGCGGGTGGTGTTTTAAGCGCATACATTGCCTTTCTGGGCGGGAACGATCCGGCTCAAGAGGTATTATTTGCCAAACATCTTTTAGCGGCTTCAATAATGGCCGCTCCAGGGGCAATTGTAGCTTCAAAAATTTTAATGCCGCAAACTGAACCAATCAGCTCGAATATTGAAGTCAGTAAACAAAAGGTGGGAAGCAATTTCCTGGATGCTATGAGTAACGGTACTACGGAAGGATTAAAGTTGGCGGTAAATGTTGCAGCCATGCTTTTAGTTTTTTTCGCTTTTATCGCCATGGTCAATTATGGTTTTTTCAAACTAGGTAGTTTAACAGGCCTCAATGAAGTGATTTTAAACTCTACTAACGGCCAATACGAAGCCCTCTCATTGCAATACATTCTGGGTAATATTTTTGCTCCTTTAATGTGGGCTATTGGTGTGAATAGTCAGGATATAACCCTGGTTGGGCAGTTGTTAGGTGAAAAGATAATTGTGTCCGAGTTTGTAGGGTATGCAAGCTTGGCAACACTAAAAGACAGTGGAGCTTTTGTCTCACAAAAATCCATTATTATGGCTACCTATATTTTATGTGGGTTTGCCAACTTCGCTTCCATTGGAATTCAAATCGGGGGAATAGGTTCATTGGCACCTAGTCAGCGAAAACTGCTTTCGGAATTTGGAGTAAAGGCCCTAATTGGAGGTACTATTGCTTCGCTTTTCTCCGCCACCATTGTGGGTGTTATAGCGTAAAAGCCCTACGATCAATTTCCTTATGAATCCTTGCTGTTTCTTGGAACCAACAATACCGGAAGCTTTGCTTTGTGAAACAACTCATTTTTAATGCTTCCTACCACAAAGTCATAAAGAGAACTATTTGTATGGGAACCAATAACAACTAAATCAACGTTAAGCTTATTAAGAACTTCCAAAATGGTGTCCAGTGTTGTACCTTGAATTAACAGGGGTATGCATCGCACTCCCATCTCTTCACAAGCATCTGCATATTCTTTCAATTTAGCGTGCTCTTTCTTTAATTCATTGGCTCTATGGTCGCGTACGACTTTGGGTCCAACTTCATAACCAACAAAATCCGGATTTGGCGCTGCTACATGAACAAGCCATAGTTTGGCATCGAAAGCAAGAGCATATTCAGCGGCCTTGTTCACCACCTGATCAGATACCTCTGAAAAATCTATGCCCGCCAAAATTTTCACCTCCTAAAGTTAAGAAATTAATCAAATAATGTGCAATTTCTGTTAGTAAAAAGGAGAGCTTAGTCTGTCACACTGAGTCATTGCACTGTTAATTTGCAAATGATTTTTCTCATTAGAATACTATAGAAATATGCGGGCGTACCTCGATTTACTGGATCACATTCTCGAAAATGGAACTCAAAAAGGAGACCGAACCGGAACCGGAACAATCAGTTGTTTTGGTTATCAAATGCGGTTTAATCTGGCTGACGGGTTTCCTGTTTTAACTACCAAAAAGCTCCATTTGCGTTCGATAATTCATGAACTACTCTGGTTTTTATCGGGAGACACCAATATAAAGTACCTGAAGGAAAATGGAGTCCGAATATGGGATGAATGGGCAGACGAAAATGGTAATCTGGGGCCGGTGTACGGATACCAATGGAGAAGTTGGCCAACAAGTGATGGTAAACAGGTTGATCAAATCAGTAAACTGATCGATATGATTAAAAACAATCCTAATTCTCGCCGTTTGATGGTGAGCGCCTGGAACGTTCAGTTTATTGATGAAATGGCCCTTCCACCATGTCATACCATGTTTCAGTTTTACGTTGCCGATGGAAAGCTTTCTTGTCAATTGTATCAGCGCAGTGCGGACACCTTTCTTGGCGTTCCGTTTAATATTGCTAGCTACGCTTTACTTACCATGATGGTCGCTCAGGTTTGTGATTTGGAGGTGGGAGACTTTGTACACACATTTGGCGACGTCCACTTGTACAACAACCACATTGAGCAAGCTCAACTTCAACTGACACGTACTCCTGGAAAATTACCAACTATGAAGATTAATCCGGCAGTCAAGAACATTTTCGATTTTAAATTCGAGGATTTTGAGTTGGTGAATTATCATTCGCAACCGCACATTAAAGCTGCCGTCTCCGTATGATAGTTAGCTTAATTGTTGCCATGGAAAACAACAATGGCATTGGAAAAGACAACGACCTGTTGTGGCATCTTCCGACCGACATGAGATTCTTCAAACAAACAACTACCGGACATTGTATTGTTACAGGTCGAAAAAACTATGAATCCATTCCGCCAAAATTCAGACCTCTAAAAGACCGAACCAATATAGTTGTAACCAGAAACGGCAATTACTCAGAACCCAATATAAAGGTTGCCGGGTCCATTGAAAGAGCGCTGGAAATAGCAAAAGAATTAGGTGAAACCGAGGTCTTTATCATTGGCGGCGGTCAAATCTATAAGGAGGCCCTGGAAAAAGGGCTGGTACAAAAAATGTACATCACGCACGTAGACACCAATTTGGAAGCTGACACCTTCTTCCCGAAATTCGACCGCAACCTCTGGAAAACAAAGGACTCTATCTCCTTGCCCAAGGATGACAAGAATCCCTATCAGGCTAAAATTGTTATTTACGAAGAGTAGATACTATTTCTTCTCACTTCTGCGGAAGGTCATTACCTGATAATCATACGAAATGAGCATCCAGCCATTCTTTGAAAAATAATTGATGATGGCAGCTTCAGAATTGAAAACCATTTTCTTTTTATCTGCATTCAATACGGCTGATTTCTTCTTAAAGGCTCGCTTAGGTTGTCCGTAATCTACTTCGGCATGAACACCATACCCCACAGAAATTTGGTAAGATAACACCTGTAAATAGTCTACCTTAAGTGTATCAATATTGATATAAACCTTCTCCTTTCTGGACTTAGGACTTTCATTGATGATTATTTGCGAATAACTGGTTTTTCCAACAACCAGTATTAAAACGAACAGGAAGAAGGTCTTCATAATTCTTCATTAATTAAACAAAGGCACTACCTGTGTAAAGTTAACCAATATTGTTAAATGCATAAAGCAACCATTCTATGTCTTGACTTACGCATTTGCAGAAAACAAAAAAGCCGCTTGAATAGCGGCTTTTAAATCCATATCTCTTCTAGGTTATATTAAGCGACCTTCAGGTTCTTAATCGTAGAGTTCTTAAGCTTTTCAATCGCGTAGTTTTTGGTCACCTTGAATTCTTTTACTTCCTCGTCTGAGGACGGAAGTTCAAACATAGCGTCCATCATAATTGCTTCACAAATGGAACGCAAACCACGGGCTCCTAAACCAAAATCAACAGCGCGTTTCACCATAAAATCAAGCACATCTTTATCAAAGCTCAACTTGATATCTTCCATTTCAAACAGTTTGGAATACTGTTTTACCAGAGCATTTTTAGGCTCAGTAAGAATTCTCCTAAGCGCCACATCGTCCAGTGGGTTTAAAAAGGTGAGAACCGGAAAACGACCAATTAGCTCCGGAATTAATCCATAACTCTTTAGATCAGAAGGATTAACATATTGAAGCATATTATCCACTTCAATGGTTTCTCTCTCTTTTAGCCTTGAATAACCAAGTGCTTTCGTATTTAGCCTTTTACCAATTACTTTATCAATTCCTACAAAAGCACCACCGGTAATAAACAAAATGTTTTTCGTGTTTATTTGAACCAGCTTTTGCTCAGGGTGCTTACGTCCACCTTTCGGCGGCACACCTACCTCAGCGCCTTCTAGTAATTTCAACAAGGCTTGCTGAACACCCTCACCGCTTACATCACGAGTAATTGAAGGGTTATCGCTCTTACGAGTGATCTTATCAATTTCGTCAATAAAAACAATACCTCGTTCCGCAGACGATACGTCATAATCAGCTGCCTGAAGCAATTTGGTAAGGATACTTTCTACATCTTCTCCAACATACCCCGCTTCTGTAATAACGGTTGCGTCTGCTACTGCAAACGGAACGTTAAGAATTTTAGCGATAGTCTTTGCCAGTAAGGTTTTACCTGTACCTGTTTCCCCCAATAAAATCACATTCGACTTCTCAATTTCTACGTCATCTTCGGTAGTTTTTTGAGTAATTCGCTTGTAGTGATTGTAAACGGCAACAGAAAGCACCTTTTTAGCCTGATCCTGGCCAATTACGTATTCATCCAAGTGAGACTTAATATCTCGGGGTTTAAGCAGGTTTATGGTTTTGCTTATGGTTGTTTCCACCCGTTGTGTAATCTCTTCTTCAACAATATGCTGAGCCTGAGAAATACAACCATCACAAATGTGACCGGAAATACCAGCAATAAGAATGTTTACTTCACTCTTACTTTTACCACAAAACGAGCACCTTGGCTCTCCTTTAGACGACATATTAACTGTTTACAAGAACTTCATCGACCATGCCATAGTTTTTGGCCTCTTCGGCACTCATCCAATAATCACGATCTCCATCTTTCCAAATAGTATCGTAATCGTTGCCCGAATGGTTGGCAATTATTTCGTAAAGCTCTTTTTTAATTTTTTGAATCTCTTTAGCTGTAATTTCGATATCGCTCGCCTGACCTTGTGCTCCGCCCATTGGCTGGTGAATCATAACACGCGAATGCGGCAAAGCCGAGCGTTTTCCATTAGCACCGGCACACAGTAACACCGCACCCATACTGGCAGCCATTCCAGTACAAATAGTGGCAACATCGGGCCCAACATACTGCATAGTATCGTAAATCCCCAATCCAGCATATACCGAGCCTCCAGGGCTATTTAGGTAAATCTGAATATCCTTTTTATTATCGGCAGATGCTAAAAACAGCAACTGTGCCTGCACAATATTAGCAATTTGATCATCTATACCTGTTCCCAGGAAAATAATTCTATCCATCATAAGACGTGAAAAAACGTCCATAGCCTGAACGTTCATCTGCCTCTCTTCAAGGATATATGGAGTCATAGAGGTCATTTGATTAACATCCGAATGGATGTACTGATCAACAACCATACTGCTGATTCCACTGTGTTTTATTGCATATTTTCTAAATTCTCTTCCGTCCATGTTCTCTTAAATCTTAACCAAGTTAGATAAACTTTCTAAAATTCCTTTTTTAGAAGTATTACCGGTGGCTAATTTAACGAAATCGTCAAAAGAAACTTCTTTTGTTTTCATATTCACGGTTTCTTTGAAAAGATTTAACATTTTCTCGCTGTACAGCTGCTGATAAATCTGCTCGCTATCTTCCCGGTTTTTCATCAAATAATTATGAGCTGCTTTTTCCAAGTCCTCTTCTTCAATTTGATTGCCGTAGCTTGCCATTTGGGCTCTAAATAACTCCTTGGTCCTTCCCAAAGCTTCTTCGAACTTAACCTCAAGGTTGTTTTCCTTAATGATCTTGTTCTCGATCAATTGCCAGGTCATTCCCTTTGAGAAATTAGGCCAATCTTTCTCAATGTCTTCGGGTGTAGCTTTTTCGTTGCTTGTCTCCACCCAACGCTTTAGAAAAGCCTCCGGCAACTGAAGATTTAGTTTATTCTTGATACTATCCTGTAAATCCCTAAAAAATAGTTTGTCAGAGTCATCTGCCAATGTTTTTTCCAGATCAGCAGTAAGTCTTTCCTTAAATTCTTCTTCCGTTTTTACGGTTTCAGGCCCAAAGATTTTGTCATAAAAGTCCTGGTTAACTTCTGCTGGTGTAAGTTCATGGATCTTTCCAATGGTAAATTGGAACTTTTTTCCAATGTTTTCAACTTCTTCTTTGGAAATATTAAGCATCGCCGCTACATCGGCGTCACCTTTGGCAAAATCCCTGGGATCCATTACGATAGACTCATCTACCTTTTTGCCCAATAAAGCTTTCTTCGACTTTTCTTTTTCCAAATATTCCAGAGCAATGCTGGTGTGGTTGTGAATACCACCTTCTACCTTTTCACCCTTGGCATCGAGTTCGTCGATTTTTCCGTTTACCAAATCGCTTTCTCCAACTACCTCAACGTCCTTCATTGAACCATATCTACGCGTTAAGTCCTTGGTGTATTTTTCCAATAACTCGTCATCAATTTTAATGGTGTGATAGGTAGCTTTAACCTTATCGTCCAGGTTTACTTCAAACTTGGGAGAAATACCTATATCGTATTTAAACTCAAAGGTTTCGCCATCTTTTAATGACTCACGGGGAGGAACATCCTTATTTGGAAGCGGATTACCTAAAATTTCGATCTTTTCACTGGTGATGTATGAACTTAAATTTTCATTTAATATCTTGTTCATTTCATCAGCCAATACGCCCTCACCGTACATCTTTTTTACCATTCCAAAAGGTACATGGCCTTTTCTAAATCCTGGAATGTTAGCCTTTCCTCTATAATCGTTTAGGATAGTCTTTACCTTGTCTTGATAATCATCTGGTGATACAGTAATGCTTATTACAGCATTTAAATCGTCAATTACTTCTTGTTTAATGTCCATTTCTAGAATCTATTTCTTTTCTAAAAGTCTTAAAATCAAATCAATACCCCAAGTTCAGCAATGACCTGAAATTGGGGCGGCAAAAGTAATGCTTTTAACGTGGATTTATACCTCCTTTTCGCTAATTAAACGGTTTTTAGCATATAACCGTTGGAATGGATATTTATTATCTCAATTTGATCATCTGCGGCCAGATACTTTCTAAGCTTGGTTATATACACATCCATACTGCGTTTTGTAAAATAGCTATCTTCCTTCCAAATCATTTCCAGGGCTCTTTTTCGGGGAAGAATGTCGTCTTTATATTCGCACAACAATTGAAGCAAAGAAGCTTCTTTTGGACTTAGTTTTTTTACTGAATCACCAATAACCAACTGTCTAAACTTAGAGTCGAAGCTGTATTTTCCAATGGTATAAGACAATTCCTGCAATTGACTAACCTCCTTTCTTCTTAGCAAAGCGTTAATCTTAAGGATCAACAATTCGGAATCGAACGGCTTAGTTATATAGTCATCTGCACCAGTGTTGTACCCCTCCATAATATCCTGTTTTTGGCCTCGAGCAGTCAAAAACATTATGGGAATATCCTCGTTGGCCTTTCGAATCTCTTTACCCAGGGTAAACCCATCCATTTCAGGCATCATTACATCCAATATGCACAGATCGAATTGACCGGTTTTAAATGTACTCCACCCCTTTTTTCCATCCAGTCTCCAGGTTACCTCAAAACCTGATAATTCAAGGTAATCCTTTAATACGGACCCCAGGTTAGGCTCATCCTCTACCAACAATATTCGTTTTAAATAACTCATACAAGTGGAAAGGTTAGTACGAACTGACTCCCTTTATTGGGTTTACTATTAACTGAGATTTGCCCTCCATGTTCCTCAACCACATATTTCACGTAGCTCAAACCAAGGCCAAACCCTTTTACATTGTGTAAATCCCCCTGATTGACCCTGTAAAACCGTGAAAAAAGGTGTTTTAGTTCAGATATGGACATACCAATGCCATTGTCATTGAATTCAATCCTGCAATTCTTGTTTTGGGCATTTACCGTAATGATTATTTCTGGCGCACTGTTACAATATTTAACTGCATTATCAATGATATTATTAAAGACGTTGTAAAGGTGGTTTTCATCACCATTTACTACGGCTTCGCCTGGAAGTTCATTAAACACCACTTTTCCTTCTTTCTCTTTTAGAATCAAGTCAAAGCTTAAGATGACATCTTGTAGAATTGGGATTAAATCCACCTCTTTCTTATTGAAAATCAGTTTACCTTTTTCCAGTTGAGCTGCTTGAAGAACCCGTTCAACTTGCTTGTTCATTCGCTTGTTTTCACCCCTGATTATTGACGAATAATACCCTATTCGCTCAGGATCGTTAATCACTTTTTCGTGATCAATGGAATCAACCGCAAGGCTTATCGTACTTATTGGAGTCTTAAACTCATGGGTCATATTATTAATAAAATCACTTTTTATCTCCGATATCTTTTTTTGCCTGATCAAGCCGGTTATCACATACCAAAAGGCCCAGATCATTGCCCCCGAGAATAGGACAGACAAACCAATCATTGCAATAAACCATGCCGGAATTGATGCTTCCTGATTATTGACCGTCAATTTCAAAAAAACCGGTTGATCGTCGACGGTCTCTCTAAATAATGGCACCACCACCCTGTTCCTTTTTCTATCTCTTTTTTGATGAATATGCTCCAGTTCGTCAGCAGTTAGAAGTTCGTATGAATAACTGTGCTTAATATTTTCCTTGCCCAATTCCATTGCTACAATGGAATCTATGGGTAGGTGTTTGATCTTTAACAACAAATCAGTGTCATTCAAGAACTCCTCCAGTTTTACTTCATCAATTTTAGCCATCCAGGTAGTTGACACCTCTGTTTCTTTCTCATTCGATGGAGGGCCTTCTGTTATTTGACTAATAATGGTATCGGAATTTATAATGATCAACTCTCTGTTCCTGCCATTGACCGTATTAGACATATTAATAACAACCTTGCGATCTCTATCGGCGCGGTGGTTTTTGCGATGTTTTTTGAGCATTCTGCGTACATGACCTTTTTCCAGGCGGTTAGCGGTATGTACGGCAGCCTGATGAACACGATGGTTGTAATTTCTAATATGCGTCTGCCAGGATCTTAAAATCCAGTATCCCTGAAGGAACAATATCCCACAAAGCGCAAAGACTGCAACAAAGATTACTACTCTAATTCTCGAGATTCCCACTATACAAATTTAAGTTCCGCCTGGAGGCAAAAAATAACTTTAACCTAGTTTTAACCTTTGTTGAAACAGTTTTAACCTATTTCAGGAAACGTGCCCCATAGCTTTGTGTGGAAGAACAATAAATTAAAAATGATGAAAAGAAAAAACATATTCTCAATCATGCTAGGCGTTGCGCTACTAATTGGTAGCGGGCTATTGGTTGCAGGAACAAAAGGCGAGAAAGGCAATACTGATGGGCCTAAGAAAGTTAAGATTACCATTGTTAAGGATGATAATGGCACTTTAAACAAATCGGAAGAAACCATTGAAGTTTCGAATCGTGAGGACATTCATACTTACCTCAAATCAAAAGACATTGACCTAGAGTCATTGGAAATCTATCCCCGAAAGAGGCATCCGCATAATGCTATTTGGGTTTATAATAAGTCGGGAAAAGAAATACACCACCGCAAGCATGTTATGATCGTAAATACTGATGAAGAAGTAGAAAAAACCGATGGTGAAGAAAAAATCAGAATAAAGACCATGGTCATTGAAGATGAAGATTCGCCCGAAGCTGTAAAGCAAGAAATAAAAATTGAAAAGCGAATTGATGAGGATGGAAATGTAACGGTTCAAAAATGGGTAAATGGAGAAGAAGTAGATCCTGAGGAACGTCACAAACATCACAGAATGAAAATGACAGAAAACGGTGATGAAATCACGCTGGAAATGAAGGGTGAGAAAGGAAATCCAAATAAAACCATTAAAATCAAAAAGGAAGTTGACGAAGATGGAAACGTTACCGTTCTGAAATCTGTAAACGGAGGTGAATTTGAGAAAATTGAAAATGGAGACGATAATGTAATGTGTATGAAAAGAATGAGACATCGCGGTGGAAGGCGTTTAGGTTTTGCTGCCAGGTCTGAAGATGGTAGCGTTATGGTTTTTGTTAATCCCATACAAGAGGATAGCGAAAGATCAAGCTCTATTAACGAACAAGGGGACAACGCTCTTGAAATAAGCGATATTTCGTTCTATCCTAACCCGGCGGAAAACAGATTTTCCATTGCTTTCGATTCGGCTGAAAAAGGACAAATTCTGGTACGAATTATGGATCTTCAGGGAAAAGAATTTCTAAGCAAAGAATACGACCATTCCAGCGGAAAGTTTGAGCAGGAGTTGGAATTAAAAGATGCCCAACCCGGAATGTATCTGTTCACCGTAACCCAAAACGGAAAGACCTATAAACATAAACTTATGGTGAAATAACCATCAATATATATTTAACCAAAAAGAAGGCAATGTAATCGCATTGCCTTCTTTTTATTCCTGCAGGGGTACAGTTTTTTACTTCAAAATTTGCACAATTCTGCAGGAAATCATGACAAATATTTCATTGTAGCGTGCTGAGACTTTATACTTTTACCTTGTAATCTTAGCATAATACTCAAATATGAAAGTTATTCTAATCACTTTCCTTTTATCTCCATTCATCCTTTTTGCTCAAATAGACACGATTCCTAAGGGAAATGTTACCCTTATTGATTCGGCTCAACAACTCAAAATTGTATATCCCTTTAAGAATAGCCTGGTTAATGGAACGGTTAAAGCCTATTACCTTGTCAATAATAATCTTGCTTATGAAGGTACAAGTAAGGATAATCAGAAGCAGGGTACGTGGAATTACTATGAATATGACAGCTTGAATAACAAATCTATATATCAATACTTTAACTACACGAACGATACGCTGAACGGCCCTTTCACTGAAGTTCAGGACTCGTTAAGAATTGCTGGGTCTTATAAGAATGCACTTCTTGAAGGCGTTTACAAAAGGGAAGTTTCTTCCCCCTCTAACACTGGAACAGTCGTGTGGACGCCAATCGATTCTGGGCAATATACCGGTGGAAAAATGTATGGTCAATGGACCTTTTTGTATAATGGCAAATTGCACAAAACAGGCTATTATATAGATGGAAAAAAACACAAGCACTGGTTTGTCTATGATATCTATGACAAATCATCCGAAGATGTACTTATGCTGGAAACGCAATATTTCGAAGGTGTTAAAACCGGGAATGAAAAAAAATACTTTCACTACCGATTCGATTCTTGTGGTACTGGATGTGTTGATACAGTTAAGGTAAATGAATATGAGCAGATTCCTTGGCAAAATGGAAGATTGCTAGGAACTTACATCAAAAAAAATGGCAAGGGTACAGTAATAGAAAAAGGAACCTATAGCGATGGCAAAAAAGTAAGTCAATGGACCTATTTTACTCCTTCAACCAAAGAAAAAGAAACCAAAACCTACCTAGAAGATAAACTTAATGGACCCTACAAAAAACAGGTAGGGGAACATGTTATCCTTGAAGGAACATACGCCGTTGGAAAAAAAAATAAAACCTGGAAATACTCGGATGAAAATGGAAAGGCGCTTCGAGAAGAACAGTATGATAATGGCAAGAAAACTGGTGAATGGAAGTACTTTAACTACCGTGGCTATGTAGGGGTTTCAAAACTCTTTGAAGATGATCAACTCACTCGTATAACGGAATATAATGATGTAGAAGTTGACGTTTTAAACCTCGATTTCACCTTCAATGAGAATGACATCGAGATTGTATCGGAAGAGCTGTTTGATGATAGTGTAGAGGTAAAGACCTTGCTTTACACACCTGGTGAAAAAGGATTTGATCACAATACTTTTATGAAGTTATTTAAGGAAAAGGGAAAGGACACCTCAGTATTCGTATTAAATGGAGGCTGCATGGTCAAAAAAGGTGGATCAGTTGAATTTTCCGGAGTTTATAAAATGAATATTAAGAATGGTATTTGGGACTATTTTTATAATGCCTCCATCATCTGGAAAATTGAATTTAAAGATGGTATTCAAACCAAGGAAACCTTTGTGGAAAAAATAAATGGCAATCCGGTACTAAAAGGAGAATATCTGCTATGGTATGGTCCAGAAAGGCCTAAGCTTGAATTTAAGATCAAAGATGGGGTTCGTCACGGAAAGTCAACTTGGTACTTAAGAAACGGCGAAGTGAGCAAGGAAGAAAAATACAAGGAAGGAATTCTTCAATAATTCTATTTCAACAAAGCAAAGCCTACGAATGCAGCCAATATTCCTAAAATGACAGATGCTAGGGTATAAAGGATAACCTGTGTCCAATCCCCATTCTTGATTAACTGCATATTCTCAAATGCAAAAGTGGAGAAGGTTGTAAACCCTCCGCAAAAACCGATAGTAAAAAAGATGGTGTATTGAGATCCGGAAAGATTCATTTTATGAATAAATCCAGTCAACGCACCCAGTATTAAACTTCCTGCAATATTTACTACAAGTGTCCCCCAAGGTATACCCGACTCTATCTTTCTGGTGATGTATTGAGCAATAACAAAGCGCAAAACGCTTCCCAGTCCGCCACCCAGGAAAATAAGCAGGAAATTATTCCACATACAGAACCTCCTTTAACTTCTTCATAAGATGTTGTGTAGCGCCCTTGTTTTCATTAATGAATGCTGAACAACCTTTAGATGCCTGATCGAGTTTACTTCTGTCCTTTACTAACCCATTTAGTGTTACTGAGAACTCAGTCTTATTTTGAACTACAAAACACGCGTTTCTCTTAATCAATATTTCGGCCTCTGGAAATTTATGATGGTTAGGTCCGAAAATTGAAGGCACACCAAACGCAGCAGGTTCAAGTATATTATGAATTCCATCAATAAACCCCCCACCTATAAGAGCCAAATCACAATACTTATAAATGTATTTAAGTATACCTATACCATCGATAATTAAGACATTGGCATTTTTAAGGTCGTTAGAAGTTGGGGTTTGAAAATAACGAACTGATTTTACGGATAATGAATTTCTAAAGAACTCAATTTTAGAGTCCTTTATTTCATGAGGTGCAACTATGATTTTCCAGTCATCGAGATAGCCAAGGTTTATTGCTTCCGAAACAAAATCGAGTTCCTTTTTCCAGGCACTACCAACAATAAAAACAGGTTTATCGGACTTGAATTCCTTCACCACGAGCAGCTCTTTTTGCGACTCAAGCACATTGTTTACCCGATCTACCCTGGTATCTCCGCTAATCATAACATTGGATATACCAATGTCTTGTAACAGGGCTTTTGTTTCTTTATCTTGTACAAAATAGAAACTGGGTAGAAAAAGAATTTTGCGATAACCCCTTCCATACCATTTAAAAAACAATTGATCCTTCCTTAATTTGGCACTTATCATAGCGAATGGAATACCTTTCGAAGCAAGTTCCTGAAAGTAGAAAAACCAAAATTCATATTTAATGAATATGGCTGCTTTAGGGTTGACAATACTTACGAAATCCTTTGCATTGTTTGGACTATCAAGAGGTAAGTAAAACACAAAATCAGCCAGGTCAGTATCTTTCAATTGTTCGTAGCCTGAAGGAGAGAAAAAAGTAAGTACAACCACAGCCTTCGAAGAATCAGATCTTAACTCCTTCAGAATTGGTATTCCCTGCTCAAATTCACCCACTGAAGAAACATGTATCCAAATTGGACGAACTTTCAATTGTGAAAGTTCTACTCGCATGTTCTTCCTCCAATTCCTTCGACCCAGAATCCACCTTTTTGCTTTTGGGTTAAACAAAGAAGCAAGTCCAATTCCAGCTCGATACACCTTAAGAACAAGAGAATAAATAAGTTTCATTCGGCTAAAAGTATCTTTAATTCAGCGGTCAAATTTGATATTAATGTTCAAGTTTATACCGTCTGCCTGTACTAGTTATAGTAGAATTCTTTAGGAGCTCTTCTATACATTGGAATTACCCAACCGAGCTTAAAACCATAAGACAAATCCAACCTACTTCGATCGTCCCTTCTCTTTTCGGAAAAATTGTATTTCCTTCTATTCTTAGTAAATCCTTGATTAAATTCGACTCCAAAGTAAAAATTAACTAAGCGCGATTCACTAAAAAACTGGTACCCCACAAATTCGGTTAGCATAAAGCCATTGGTCATTCTATCGTATCCATTTTGGTATGGAAACTTAACCTGTGCGACCTTATTCTCTGTATCCTCTACCCGTATTCTGTGCTGCCAAAAACCGGCCCCAACTATTACCTTTAGTCCACTATTCGGATTAGGTGACAGTATATTAAACACTTTTCCAAATTGCCCGGTAAACCTGAACCCCCTCATTGAGCCTTTCATTGTCGCATAATTACCATCACCGTTAATAACCTGATTATTCGAAGTCGTAAAATTAGTTATTGGATCTTCCTTAAGTTGATCACCAAATTGAACCTGCCCATCAAATCCATATACAAAGCCTTTTCTGTCCTTAACATAAAAAGCCCCTCCGATGGTGTGATAAAAACCAAAACGATTGACCAAATCACCCGCTGGTAACTGAAATGAATAAACCAAATCGATATGAGGAATAATAATCGCTGAATCCCTTATACTCTTCTGCGCTGAACCGGAATTAACCATCCCTAACATAAGAAGTATAAAAACAAAGCTGTGCAGTATATTTTTTAAGTTATTCATAAGTAATCTAAGGTTCAAAACCTCTTTTTGAGGCTTCAAATTTAACTATATTCGCAGTCCCAAAAATTTGGATTAATTACTATGAAAAAACTTCAGTTGGTTGACCTTAAAACTCAGTTTGAAAAAATCAAAACAGAGGTAAATGAATCCGTTCTAAATGTCATAAGTTCAACAGCTTACATCAACGGACCAGAGGTTAAATCGTTTCAAAAGGAATTTGAGGAATACCTGGATGTAAAACATGTCATCCCATGTGCAAATGGAACCGATGCTTTGCAAATTTCACTAATGGCATTAGGTTTAAAGCCAGGTGATGAGGTTATTTCGCCAA
>CEQS01058133.1_pt1 | contig 47187 bp, 23 predicted proteins | sample 530981 | NCBI WGS metagenome assembly CEQS01 (sample SAMEA2621176, study PRJEB7988) | marine metagenome | biome: marine biome (ENVO:00000447); feature: mesopelagic zone (ENVO:00000213); material: "saline water (ENVO:00002010), including plankton (ENVO:xxxxxxxx)" | depth 800 m
TAAAGCAAAAATTGTAATTATTGAAGATGAATTCTTCGCAGCGGATCATTTAGGAGATTTGGTGGAAGATTTGGGGTTCCAAAAGCATGGGATTTTTCATAGTGGAGAAGACTTTTTAGCGAAAACCGATTGGGAGTTTGACGCTGCGCTAGTCGATATTTTTCTGGCTAAAAAAATAACAGGTTTGGAGGTCGCTGCAGAAATGACGAAAAAAAACAAACCCTTTATATTTCTTACTGCCAATAAAGACCAACAAACATTAGTTGCAGCGGCTAAACTAAATCCTGAGGCATACCTCAGTAAGCCTTTTAATACCAACGATGTTACCGCTTCTCTTGAAAAAATCAGGTATAAGTTGGTTCCAGAAATTAAACTTCGTGGAGGAGGTGGACTCGAAACAATAAAACCCAGCGATATCCTATTCATAAAATCGGATGGGGCCTATGTTGAAATAGAAACCCCGAAGAAAAAAATTATTCAGCGGCTGTTGCTCCATGAGTTCCTGGAAGAGCTTCCCGAGAATTTTAAACGAGTCCACCGATCTTACGTCGTTAACATGGATTTCGTTGAACAGTTTAACTCGCGGTATGTGGTTGTTGGAAAACATAAAATTCCGATCTCGAGAAGTTATAAGGGTGTTCTAGAGCACTAGCGCCTAGCCATCTAATACCGTAGCTTTTCATTACCACCAATGTCGTTTATAACATCTTCGAGTCATTCACATCAACAATTCTGGACCTGTCGGTAATTCTAAATAGTGTTGTCTATCAAACGAAACACTATGTTATTACGATTCATAATTACCTTTTTGCTTGTAAGTGGAGCAACGCTCCTCGGACTAGCTCAAAACAATACGGTTAGCTCTGGTTCAGACATTACTGGATCGGGAGGAAATGTAAGTTATTCAGTAGGTCAGGTATTCTACACATCTGCAGATTCCAATGGGATTTCAAGTACGGCAGGCCTTCAACAGGCCTACGTTATCACCTCCTCGAAATACGACCCAATTATACCCACCCTTCAGGTGAAGGTTTACCCTAACCCGGCAGTCGATAGGCTTACGGTTGAAGTAAACGATGAAAATGGAGAAGAGTATACCTGCGCCTTATATGACATGCAGGGCAAGGTTATTCTTCAATCCCGTGTAACAGATAAAACTTCTCTGTTGACGCAGGACCTGCCAGCATCAAACTATGTTTTAAAAATCTCGAATGCGCAAACCACAGTCAAATCATTTCACATCATTAAAAATTAAATAAAATAGATATGAAGAGTTTATTCATCACCATTGGGCTAGTGTTGACAAGCTTTTTAGCGCTTGCACAAGCTCCATCAAATATTACCTATCAGGCAGTTATCAGAAATACAGATCAAAGTCTGGTTTCCAATAAAACCGTTGGACTGCAAATTTCGATTCTATCCGGTTCAGAAACCGGTCCGGTCGAATATCAGGAAACTCATACTCCTCAAACCAATCAAAACGGATTGTTAACGGTTGAAATAGGAAGTGGAACTGTAGTTTCGGGAGACCTTTCTGCCATCGATTGGAGTAAGGGTCCATTTTTTATTAAGACAGAAACGGATCCAACCGGAGGAAGCAACTATACCATTACTGGAACTAGTAAATTGCAAAGCGTTCCATTTGCACTCTATTCTAATGTTGCTAGTAAATTGATTGGTGGAGAAAAAGATTCAATTTTTCTAAAATCGGTTGCTGGGGGAATTACGTCGGCAGACACCACAAAATGGAATAATCCCGCTCAAACTTCCCAAATTGATTCTGCTGGCATTGCCGCTCTAGGATATGTTGCGGGGCCACACACTGTTGACACCAAGCTAGACTCTACTGGGGTCGCTTCATTAGGATATGTTGCAGGTCCTAAAACGGTGGATACTGATGACCAAACACTAAGCCTATCGGGTGACACCTTAACTATTGCGGATGGGAATTCCGTAAGACTTGGCTCTATTGATACTAAATTGGACTCTACAGGAGTAGCAGCCCTAGGCTATGTGGCTGGACCACATACGGTGGATACTAAACTCGATTCGAATGGGATTGCCGCGCTTGGATATGTTGCAGGACCTCATACTGTAGATACTAAGCTAGACTCCGCTGGAGTTGCAGCTCTAGGTTACGTTGCTGGCCCCAAAACAATTGATACAGACACCCAATTGGATTCAGCTGGTGTAGCTGCCTTGGGATATGTAGCAGGACCACACACGGTTGATACTAAGCTAGACTCTGCTGGAGTAGCGGCCTTAGGGTATGTTGCCGGACCAAAAACAATTGATACAGACACTCAATTGGATTCAGCAGGAGTTGCCGCACTTGGATTTGTAGCTGGTCCACATACAGTTGATACTAAATTAGATTCTTCTGGAATTGCTGCACTAGGATACGTTGCTGGCTCCAAAACAATTGATACAGACACCCAATTGGATTCAGCTGGTGTAGCTGCCTTGGGCTATGTGGCTGGCCCACACACGGTTGACACCAAACTCGATTCGAGCGGAGTTGCCGCGCTTGGATTTGTTGCAGGACCACATACGGTTGATACTAAGCTAGACTCTTTTGGTATAGCAGCATTAGGTTATGTAGCTGGTGCACATACCATTGATACCAAATTGGATTCCGCTGGAATTGCTGCTTTAGGATTTGTTGCTGGTACTCCAGCTGCTGCTACTGATTTAAAAGATGCCGATGCAGATACCAAAATTCAAGTGGAAGAAACTGCCGATGACGATAAAATTCGTTTTGATGTTGCAGGAACGGAAAAATGGGTAATGACGGGTTCACGTCTAGAGCCATCAAATACCGGAAGCTCTGTATTTATTGGTGGTTCAGCAGGAAGCAAAGACGATTTATCCTCTAACGGCAATGTGGGTGTTGGTAATTTATCCATGCGTGACAATACTTCAGGTTCTTCCAATACGGCTGTTGGTGCAGCCTCATTAATTTTTAATACAACAGGAACTAATAATACAGCAAATGGCACCAGCGCTCTTTTTTGGAGTAAAATAGGTAATGACAATACGGCCGTAGGCTATAATGCGCTATATTATAACAATAGCGGCTCTGATAACATTGGAGTCGGTAGCGAGGCAGGTAGCAATAACCAAACAGGTAGTCGAAATGTCTCAATTGGTAACCAAACCAATCATAACAACAGCTCCCCTATGACTACTGGTAATTCTAATAACGTAACCATTGGTCACCAGTCTGGTTACAAGCTTGGTGATAATGATTCAAGTAACGTTCTTTTAGGCTACCAATCAGGCTACAATGAAACGGGTAGTAATAAATTATATATCGCCAATGACTCCTCTTCGGCTCCTCTTATTTATGGTGATTTTGCAAGCGATAGTTTGGTAGTAAACGGAGACCTCACCACAACAGGTGAGGTTAAAATACCAACAGGCGCAGGTGCTGGCAAGGTGCTTACTAGTGACGCTAATGGTGTTGCGACATGGCAAACAACCGCTACAAGTACCCCAACCAATGTTGTTGACGCTGATGCTGATACCAAAATTCAGGTTGAAGAATCCACTGATGAAGATAAAATACGATTCGATGTCTCAGGAGCTGAAAATTGGGTGATGGTTGGACAACGGCTAGAAGCTACAAACGCTGGTAAAGACGTCTTTATTGGTGAAGGTGCTGGTAAAGTAAATAATAACGTTACTTCAACAGTTTCCAACGTTGGAATTGGGCAAAATGCTTTGGCGAAGAGTACTGTTTCTGGCAACGTGGTTGCCATAGGAAATGGTGCGATGGAAAATGCAACTGGAGTATCTGCCAGAACCACAGCTGTAGGTGGCGGGTCTTTAGCAAACAATAGTGGAAAATTTAATTCTGCATTTGGCTCGGGAGCTGGCTCCTCTAACACTACAGGAGAAAGGAACACATATGTAGGTTTAAGCTCTGCTTATGGAAATAAAACGGGCAGCGAAAACACTGTTGTTGGAGCAGCTGCTCTCGTTAGTGACTCAACAGGTAGTCAAAATACAGCAATCGGGGGATCAGCCGGAGGCCTAAATTATACAGGAAGTGGAAATGTGTTTTTAGGTTACAAGTCCGGTTACAATGAAACCGGTAGTAATAAATTATATATAGACAATGGCCCTTCATCAACGCCTCTTATTTATGGAGATTTTGCAAAAGATAGCTTGGTCGTAAATGGCGACCTCACCACAACAGGTGAAGTTAAAATACCAACTGGCGCCGGAGCAGGCAAAGTGCTCACTAGTGATGCGAATGGTGTTGCAACTTGGCAAACCACCGCTACTAGCACCCCAACCAATGTTGCTGATGCGGATGCCGATACTAAAATTCAGGTTGAAGAATCCACTGATGAAGATGCAATTCGGTTTGATGTTGCTGGAACAGAAAAATGGGTAATGACAGGAAGTCGATTAGAATCTAAGAATACTGGTTCGTCGGTGTTTATAGGAGACGGTGCAGGAGCAAATGACGATTTATCCTACAATAGAAACGTATTTATTGGTGATTCTGCTGGTGCTGCAAATACAACCGGTACATATAATACCGTTTCTGGTTTTCAATCTCTAAAAACCAACACCACAGGTATATGGAATACTGCAATTGGTTATAAAACTCTACATAGTAATGTTTCTGGAAAAAATAATGTCGCAATTGGAGGTAACGCTCTAAGGAACAACACCACCGGAGAAAATAATGTAGCTACTGGTTTGGGTGCTTTATTCAATAATACAACTGGGAAATTTAATGTTGCATTGGGAACTGGTTCACTAGCAGCGAACACAACAGGAACGGATAATACTGCAACGGGAAACAATTCACTTTCGAAAAACACAACGGGAAATCAAAATACAGCCTATGGCGCTGCATCTCTTTATTTTAACACAACAGGATCTAAGAATGTTGCTGCTGGTTTTTATTCTTTATTCAAAAACACTACTGGACATTCAAATTCTGCGGTGGGCTATCAAGCGCTCTTAAATAATACGACGGGCTATGAAAATTCTGCAATTGGTAACAATTCACTCAACAAAAACACTACAGGTTTTCAGAATGTTGCTAATGGGGTAAGTGCACTCCATAATAACACAACAGGAAACTATAATGTGGCAGTAGGAGCCTATGTTCTTGTTGAAAACACAACAGGAAGTTTTAATACAGCTGTAGGTAGAGCCGCTCTAACCAAAAACACTACAGGACACAGCAATTCGGCTATTGGTAGTTCTACCTTAGTGAATAACACTACTGGGTTTCGAAATACAGCTTCTGGATACAACGTATTGAATAAGAACACCACAGGAAGTGATAACTCTTCTTATGGAGCACTAGCTATGGAAAACCATACTACTGGCGGAGGAAACAGCGCCTTTGGTGTTGCAGCTTTACGGGCAAATACAACTGGTGGGTATAACTCTGCATTTGGTCAGGATGGCTTGGCTCAGAATACAACAGGCTCATACAACATTGCCGTGGGACGACGTGCACTATTTAAAAACACTACCGCGAGCAATAATGTAGCTGTTGGAGGTTTTGCCCTTCAAGAAAATACAACAGGATATAATAATAGTGCCCTTGGCCATGAAGCATTAAAAAGTAACACAACAGCTTTTAATAATGTTGCCGTTGGTAATTATTCCCTTCATAAAAATACTATAGGATCGCATAATAGTGCCCTTGGTTTAAACGCTTTAAATAATAACACTACGGGTGGTTTTAATTCCGCGGTAGGTACTCGAGCACTATATAGTAATACAACAGCAATTAAAAATGTTGCCGTTGGTGCTTATTCCCTTTATAAAAACACTACTGGTCAGTACAACACCGCTGTTGGCGTTGATGCATTGCATAATAATACAACAGCTTCTAGTAATGTTGCATTCGGTCACCGCGCATTGTACAGTAACACAACAGGTACTGACAATCTTGCAATTGGTGAAAATGCGCTTGAGAAAAACACAACAGGTCCTGGCAATCTCGCAATTGGAAAAACAGCCCTTCAAAATAATACAACAGGATTCAGTAATCTCGCAATAGGACAGATAGCTCTTCAAAATAATACAACAGGATTCGGAAATCTCGCAATTGGTTACCAGTCACTTAATGCTAATACTACTGGTACCCGGAATATTGCAACAGGTTTTGGAGCGCTAGCTGCTACTACTACAGGAAGTAATAATGTTAGTTATGGATATCGGACGTTGAGATTAAACGTTACAGGAAGTAATAACCTTGCAATGGGTTATGAAGCCGGTTATTTGTCAACAGGTTCAGGTAACGTATTTTTAGGTAGTAGAGCTGGATTTAACGAGACCGGTAGTAACAAACTGTACATTGATAATAGCAATACCTCCACACCTTTAATCCATGGAGATTTCTCTACGGATAGAATAGGAATTAACCGGGTAGCAACTACCAATACCTTGGAAGTTGGCGGAAATGCCAGTAAAGCTTCGGCTGGTTCCTGGTTGGGTAACTCCGATAAGCGCCTTAAAACTGATATCATTTACATGAACAGCGAGGAAATGCTTGCCAAGGTGTTGGATATGAAAGGAGTGTCCTATCAATGGAACGATACAGTTACTGGTATTCAACGACCAGAAGGTGTACGTTTTGGGTTTATTGCTCAAGACTTACAAAAAGTTTGGCCTACAAATGTTAGCACGGATAATCTGGGATACTTGCAAACTGCTTATGGAGAGTATGATCCCATGTTTGTTGAGGCCATTAAGGCGTTGACCAAAAGAACCGAAGAGCTTAAGGATGCCCAAGTTCAATTGAAAGCCAGTATGGAAGAATTAGAGGCTTTGAAAGCACAAATGGACGTGATTAGAGCGAGCATTTCAGAATTAAAAGGTAGAGCTTCTATTAAATAGAAGAATAACATTAAAATCATATCATTATGCGTATTAAAATTACATTACTAGTTGGTTTTTTATCGAATTTTTTGGCATTGTCCGCTCAAAATTATGAATGGACTGCAACAAGTTCTATTTCGCAATACAATGAATATTCTATAACTCATGATGCGCATGGAAATGTATATACCGTTGGTCAATTTAAAAAAACCGTGGATTTTGATCCAGGTTCTGGAACTACGAACCTAACGTCCGTAGGTGCGGAAGATGTATTTATTCAAAAATTGGACGCATCTGGGAATTTTATCTGGGCAAAGTCATTTGGAGGAAAATCTTATGATTCTCCCACCTCAGTAAAGGTAGATGCAAATGGAAATATATATGTTTTGGGTAGCTTTCGGGATACTGTTGATTTCGATCCCGGTGTTGGCATCAACAATCATATTTCAGCTGGTGTGGATGACGCTTACATACTTAAACTAGATTCATTGGGAGGATTCATTTGGGTAAAATGTTTTGGTGGGAGTTCAATTGTATATCCTGTAGTTTTAAAATTGGACACATTCGGCCATATTTATACGTCGGGTTCCTTCTATGGAACAACAGATTTTGATCCCGGTTCAAGCGTTTACAACTTGGGGGTAAGTTCAGGTAGTGTGCTTGACATTTTTATTCAAAAATTGGATACGGTTGGGAATTTTATTTGGGCAAGATCGTTCGGCGGTTCTAATTATGAAGCGGTAAAGGACCTAAATGTAAATTCAACAGGAGTTGTGTATACCGCTGGTTGGTTTAGAGGAACCGTAGATTTCGACCCAGGGCTAGGAACCTCCTATCGAAGCGCTGGATCAAATGCTCGCTCATTTGTACAAAAAGTAGACACTGCTGGTAATTTTATTTGGGTAAGGGATTTTGTTGGGACTGCTATCTCTGAAGCAAGGTCGATTGAAACTGATGCTCGAGGAAATATTTATACGCTAGGGGACTTTGGCGGAACTATCGACTTTAACCCCGGCTCTGGAACTTATAACATTACTTCTTTGGGCTCTGCTGATGCTTACATTCAAAAAATGGATTCGGCTGGAAATTTTATTTGGATCAAACGATGGGGAGGTGTTGACAATGAATCGGTTTACGATATGCAGTTAGGTTCGGATGGAAATTTATATTCCATTGGGGCATTTGGTGATACTGCAGATTTTGACCCGGGTACGGGAACCCTTAAACTTTTTTCTAACGGAAGAGCAGATGTCTTTATTCACAAAATGGATACGGCAGGAAACTTTGGCTGGGCAGTTTCTTTTGGAGGAACAGATTATGATTATGGTCATGATTTGAGTATTAATTCTTCTAATGTTATTTATTCAACTGGTTATTTTAAAGGCAATGTTGACTTTGACCCGGGATCTGGTATTGATACCATCAATTCCGGTAATGTAAATGCTATGTTTGTTCATAAACTAAATCAATGTGTAAATACAACCGCCACTGATAGTCGAACAGTCTGTGACTCTTTAAAGTGGATCGACGGTAAAACGTATACGGCGTCCAATAATTCCGCAACCCATACTCTGTCTAATGCAGGCGGATGTGATTCCATTGTTACCCTAAACCTAACCATCAATAAGCCAACAACAAGTATGGATACTAAGACGGCCTGCGATTCGCTTACGTGGTTAGATGGTAACACCTACAAAACGGCTAACAATTCGGCTACTCATACTTTAACCAATGCTGCCGGATGTGATTCTGTGGTAACGCTGGATCTTACCGTAAACAACTCTTCTACGGGTAACGATGTGGTAACGGCCTGCTTTTCATGGAAGTGGATCGATGGCAACACCTATACGACATCGAACAATACAGCTACCCATACCATAACCAACGCGGCAGGTTGCGATTCGATGGTTACCCTTGATTTAACGGTAAACACCTTGGATACTTCAATCACCAAAAATGGGATAACGCTAGCGGCTAAAGACTCCAACGCTACTTATCAATGGATCGATTGTAATAATGGAAATGCACCAATAAGTGGAGATACAAATAAGAGCTTCACAGCAACCGCGAATGGAAGTTATGCGCTGGTGATTAGCAAAAACAGTTGTACGGATACCTCAAGCTGTGTTGAAATTACCCAGGTGGGTGTAGATGATTTTTCGATTGTGAGCCTAGTGTCTATTTACCCCAACCCTACCACGGGCAACGTATACATCGACTTGATGGGCGTTGAAAAAGTTTCAGTTGATATAATTAATGCAATGGGACAAGTTGTAATGGAACGTATAGACATAAGCGACAAACACCACTTGTTAGAATTAAATGAAGATGCTGGGGTATACTTTATCAGAATGTATACCCACAAAAAAACAGGTTCCTTTAAACTATTAATAGAGTAGAGCTGAAAAGAACAGTCGAAAGTTATTTGAAGTTATTTTATGGAATGTGTTACCAAAATACAAGTTGATAAACGCTAAAAACAAACAATATGAGGCAAGTCACATTAACTCTTATTTTAATCGCAATATCAGCGGTTACTCTACATGCACAGATCTATTATGACTCTCTTTCTATAACCACCTGTGATCAATATACTTGGCGTGGAAATACTTACACATCGTCTGGAATTTATTTCGACAGCGTAAAATTGGCTACCATTGACACTGCTTTCAGTTTTACAGGCGGCGATCAAAGTTTTAACGTACCTGGTACAATATCATTTTTAAATGTAGAACTTAAGGGTGCCGGAGGTGGTGTTGGTTTTAACGACTATATTCATGCTAACGGTGGCAGCGGGGCTCATGTTAAAGGAACATTGAGCGTTTCACCTGGAGCCTTAATTAATGTAATTGTTGGTGAAGGAGGAGCATCTGGTATTAAAGATACAAATAAGGTTACCTATGGTGGCGGTACAGCTGGCACCTATATAAATAATGGTAGCTATGGTGGTGCCGGAGGTGGTCGTACAGCTTTACAAATAAACGGAAATGACGTTGTTTCTGCTGGTGGTGGTGGCGGCGGTGGATCACCTGGTGGTTTAGCAATGATTACCGGCGGCGCTGGTGGCTCAGGTACAGGACCTAACGGTGGAGGTACTGGAGGTGGTCATCCCATAGATTCAACTGGCGGAGATGGAGCTGGTGGGTTTTCCTATTTAACAGATACGCTCTTTAAGCTTGTTACAAGTAATAATGGTGGAGCCAACAATGCGGGAGATAGTGCAGCAAAAGTTGATGGTGGAAGCGGCCAAGCTTTGATTTCCTGGGTTAAAGATAGTGTTTACGTCCTCAATTTAACAATAAACCAAAGTGATACTTCTGTTTCAATGAATGGGTCTACACTAACAGCTAATCAAACTGGAGTGGCCTATCAGTGGTTAGATTGCGATAATAATTATTCAATTATTTCTGGAGAAACCGGACAAGCCCTAACAGCAACAATTAACGGAAACTATGCGGTTGAGTTGAACAAAAATGGTTGTAAAGATACTTCGACTTGTGTACGTATTAAAACAGTAAGCGTTTACGAATTTGGTAAGAGCATTGGCGTATCGGTTTATCCAAACCCAACTACGGGTTTGATTTATATCGATGTTGAAAACATTGAAAATGTATCCATTGAAGTAGTTGACGCCTTGGGTCAAGTAGTGGTAGAGCGAAAAAATATGGAAAATACACACGAGCAGTTCATTTTGAATGAAAGCCCGGGAGTATACTTTATTCATGTGAATTCAAATGGAGAAATAGCGACTTATAAGGTGTTGCTTAAGTAAAATTCTAGAGCCAAGACCCCTTTTGTAAATTCCATTGAACAAAAACATTTGGGAGTTCTTCTTGGCAGACTTTTAAAATGAATAGATTAAGGAATTGCCTGACGAAAGTCGGGCTTTTTTTATGTGACAACTTTTGAACCAACATTTCTTTTATCCCAGCCCATTATAATGCAATCGGTTTTACTCTATTCGCAAACTGGGAAAGTATATTATTGTAGCTGCGTTGGTTATGGACAAGCATAATAATATATTATCACAAAAGGCATCGATTTGGTCGAAGCTTAAAGATGCACTTAAAGGCACCGAAGCTGATTATACTAAGATCAGTTTGAAGAACGCTATCTTTTTGTTGGCCGTTCCTATGATTTTGGAGCTGGTGATGGAGTCGACATTTGCAGTTGTCGATATTTTCTTTGTCAGTAAACTAGGCCCTTCCGCCGTTGCCGCGGTTGGACTTACCGAAACTTATTTGTTTTTGCTTTACTCTGTTGCTATGGGCCTTTCCATGGCCGTTACTGCCATCATTGCACGCCGTGTTGGTGAGAAAAAGAAGGAGGAAGGCGGAGTTGCCGCCGTTCAGTCCATTATTCTGGCTGTACTGGCTTCCCTACCATTAGCCATGGCAGGAATTTTCTTTTCAAAGGAACTGCTTTCACTTATGGGAGGTGATCAATGGGTATTGGATCACGGTTATCGATACACCCAATGGATGCTGGGTGGAAATATGGTTATAGTCCTCATTTTTGTTATCAATGCCATATTTAGAGGTGCTGGTGATGCCGCCATAGCTATGCGTATTCTCTGGATCTCTAATACGATAAATATAGTGCTTGACCCCATGTTAATCTTAGGCTGGGGACCATTTCCAGCCATGGGGGTGGAAGGTGCTGCCATTGCCACCAACATTGGACGTGGAATAGGTGTATTGGTACAACTTTATGCCCTCTTTAAAGGCGGAAAACACATTCAGATCAAACTCGAACAACTCTACTGGAATGGAAAAGTAGCACTCAATATATTACGTACTTCTTTAGGTGGAATTGGGCAAATGCTAATTAGCATGACATCATGGATTTTCCTCATGCGCATATTGGCCGACATAGGGAGCGAAGTAGTGGCAGCAGCAACCATTGTAATTCGACTTTTGATGTTTACCCTTATGCCAGCATGGGGTCTGTCTAATGCTGCGGCAACCTTGGTGGGCCAAAACCTGGGTGCAGATGATGCAGATCGGGCTGAAAAATCAGTTTGGATGATCGGGTTCTACAACATGATCTACTTGGTGATTGTATCCATTCTGTATTATTTGTTTAATGAATCGCTGATGCGCATTTTTACCGATGATCCCAAGGTTATTTCCATTGGAGCCGAGTGGGTTCGCATCCTGTCCTATTCCTATTTTGTTTATGGCTGGTGGATGGTTTCTGTACAAGCCTTTAATGGTGCGGGTGATACCAAAACTCCTACCTGGATCAATGTTATCTTTTTCTGGATTATCCAAATTCCACTTTCTTATTGGCTGGCAATCGAATTGGACTGGGCCCATTCAGGTGTGTTCTGGGGAGTGTTTATTTCCGAAACCATGGTCGGGTTATTTACCCTCATGCTTTTTAGGCGTGGTAGCTGGAAAACCATGCAAGTGTAGGCATTTAGTGTCCAAAATTAACTTTACAATGGGATAATTCACCTTTGGAAAACTGAATATAACTCTTTGCCAATTGTTTTATTTTTCTTTCATTCCCCCGGATACCCAATCCGTGATAGAGGTTCGATCAGCTTCTGGCATCAGTCCTCGTTGTGGCATTGGGTTTTGAGTCACCTTTATTCGAATTTGGCCCTTCCGCAAAGTCCGCTGAATACTCGGTACGTAAGTTCAGGGAAATAATTAAAGAGTGGATGTCAGAGTAGCCGGTTCAAGGGAGAAGACTAATAATTTGAAGAACCTGTCTGTAACCATTTAATTCATCCAACCATTAAACTTCATTTAACCAAATGGCTCAAAAAGTTAATTTGGTTCGTATTTTTGCCAAATTTGCAAACCTTTTTAAACACTTTCTGTCTGTTTGAATGAAAGATAAAATGAGCGAAGTGAAGAGTGAGGATAGAACATATCACGATTACGTGATTAAGGATGGAGAATTTATTGGTGACTTCGAAAACCTTTATCGTGATATTGATGACCCCTGGCGACAATCGTCTCAACCCAATAAATATGCACGAATAGCGGGAATTACCCATTTAAAAAATTTTCAGATTAAAAGTGTTCTTGAGTGTGGTTCGGGGTTAGGTTATTACGCAAATTGGATTCACAAGGAAACGGGAATTGCTCCTCTGGGTATTGATATATCTAAGGAGGCAATAGTTAAAGCACAAAAACTTTTTCCAAATCTCAGGTTTAGGGTTTCAGATGTTACTACAGACCTGTTGAAGTACAAGCAATTCGATTGCATACTTTTTAGTGAAATTGTATGGTACATTCTTCCGGATTTGAATTCAATTTTTGAACTTTTAACCAAAGAGTTCAAGGGGAAATATTTGTTGGTAAACCAGGTCTTTTACAAGGGAACTCAACAATACGGCAACGAGTTTTTTACCAATCTTTCTGAATTCATTGAATACGTTCCCTTCACTCTGTTGGGAGCCAGTGAGTCTACAATGTCGGAAGATATCACAATAGAAACCTCTTCTATATATAGAATCGACTGAGTCAAAAGGTTCTTCTAAAAACCAAATTTGGAGAATTGTTGTCTTGGTTATTCTCAATACCTTAAGCAAATTACCGGTCAATTTTGGCTTTCGGCGTTTAGCATTGAGTACTAAATATCCAGTAAATGGTTATTACTGCATAGAATTTACGCAGGTCTTGTTAATTGGAATAGTTCATTCTTTAAATACCGGTAAACAGGATTAGATACCTTAGCTGGTTCTAATTAAAGTTTTAAAGTATCGCGGCCATTGAGGTTCCTATCATACATACTTAGCCTGATTTTTTTTGCAGGGCATTTAAACGTTGGATTATGTCAGCAGGAAGAACGTGTGGCAGATATGCACTCGGTATTTTTTACGGTTGGGGATGGCTTACCAAGCAATGAGTTATATGACCTGGAGTCAGACTCTCTAGGCCGATTATGGATTTGCACCGATAATGGAGTTTCTGTGTTCGATGGGTCCAATTTTAAAACGATTTTTCCGGTAGATTGCTCACCGGTGGTTTTGGGTGTTGAAAAAGGCCCCGATGGCAGACTTGTTTTTTGGACTGTTAAGGGGGAGTTTTTCTACATAAACGAATTCAATTTATCCATTGAACGGATTCCGCAGCTGGATTCCACAAATAAAAAGAGGTACGGATATGGGCCTATTACCCAATTGTCGTTTTACGAGTCTTCTGGGTTTGTGTCCACTGCAGGACTTTGCTCACGTTTTTCGATTGATAATTATGGGAATTATAATGCCCTGGCAATGGTCAAGCGAAGAAAGAACCTGCTTCAAGTTCATGATAATTTTGGTGAACTGTGGTATGATCACCAGTTTGGGCGAGAACCATATACTCAAATTGAGTTCTATCAAAATGGTGAACTTGTTGTCAGAGATAGTTTTAAATACATGACTACCTGGGCTGGTAAGCCCATCCGGGCGATTCTTGTCGATAAGAATATATTCATTATGCTCAATAGGCAAATCATGAAAATTAATCGAGTAACAAAGGAAATTGTGGTAAAGGATTTCCCATATTCATTTACTCCCAGCTTAGACATTTTTGAAGATTCGTTGTTGGTTATTGGAACGCATACTGAAGGGTTGTTGTTTTTAGACTTTGAACTCAATGTTAAACGAACAACAGCGAAGAACTTTACACCAACGTCATTTCTTATGGATCAAAGCGGTAACTTTTGGTTCACAACCTTGGAAAATGGCTTGGGTATGATCATGCACCAAAAGCTTTCATTGATTAATACAGAGATCAATAATTATCCTACTTCTATGGAATCTCAAGGGGATACCTTGTATTCAGTAAATAATGATAATAGCATAACTGTTTATTATAATTTGGGACAGGTTTGGTTTAAGGACCTAATTACTCTAAGCAAGTTTTCATTTTCCAGGGTATTAAAGCTAAATGATGAAATAGGGCTGTACGGAGATGACGACCTCATAATTCATTCAGGCTTTTCGTTATCACCCAACAATACGGTTTTTGGAGAACGAAATGGAGTCCATATACTCAATCTGGATAACGGTTATTCAGTGTATAATGACTCAACTGACTATTATGAGCCGGTCAGGGTTACCCCACAACCAACCAGTAAATCAACTAAAATAAGATACAGTAATGTTGACCACCCAATTCACAACTATTTCGGATCATTTTACAACAGTTATTATTTCAACCGCGATGAAAAAAAAATGTACCTAATTGACGATCAATATGGTGTGGATATAAGAAGTGCTGTCCACGTTAAAGAAGACACCTTCATTGTTGGTACAAAAAGACGTGGATTATTGCTCATGCAACGGCAAAACATTGTAAAACAGTTGTTTCCTAAGAGCGGACTGTCTTCTATACAAGGGCTCGCGTGGCATAACGAACAACTGTATATAGCAAGCAACCTGGGCCTTTATTCCGTTCACAAAGATTTTTTATCAAAAAACAAATTAATCCATTGGAACCCCATATTGGGTTTCGACAATTGGCCTATAAAAAACATTAAAAGCTGGAATAACAAACTGGTAGTTACGACAACCGACAAAACTATCTTTTTTGACCCTGGAGAAATAAAGTTTCAGAGAACCCCACCTAAGATTTATAATGTATCGGTGTCAACGGCTTTTGATACAATTGCTGATTTTAATTCACCAATCCGTTTACCGGTTTCTCAGTCTAAAATTGAGATCAACCCGAGTGTTGTACATTATTCGAATAAAGTAAAGACAAGGTTCAAATATCGGCTGGCAGAGCATGACACAAACTGGAGTTATGCCGCGTCATTACCCATAGTATATAATTCGCTAAGTCCGGGTGAGTATACATTTGAGCTCTATGCGCAAAACCGCTTTGGAGTATGGTCTCGATCACCATTTAAAATTCTGTTTTCCGTTCATGAGCCATATTATTCAACCTGGTGGTTTACGTCCTTAATTGTATTGGTTTTATTTGTAATTGGTCTCGTGTTTTATCGGTTTCAACTAGGCCAATACCGGCAACAATCGGCTCTTAAAATAAAAACAATTGAGGCTGGTAATAAAGCGCTAAGCCTTCAGCTAAACCCACATTTTGTGTTTAACTCGCTCAACTCTGTGGTTACTGCTATCAGCGAAGACGACACCAAAGGAGCCATTCGATTTGTCAGTAAACTTTCGCGGTTAATGCGAGGCATTTTCGATCGTTCACAGTACCAGTTTGTAAGTATTCAGGAAGAGCTGGAGTCTTTAAAGCAATACCTCGAGCTGGAATCTTTGCGATTGGGAAAATCGCTGAATTACTCAATCACACAATCCAGCACGCATAACCTATCAAAATATTCGATTCCTCCCCTAATTTTACAACCGATTATTGAGAATGCTATTTGGCACGGTGTTCTTCGGTTAGAGGATAAACCTGGAAAAATTCTAATAGATATCCAGGAAGAAAAAGGAAGTATTATAATTCGCGTTTGCGATAACGGGCCCAGTATAGAAACAACCAGTGCTGCTTCAAAGGTTAAAAAGAACAGAATTAGCAGCTTGAGTTTAATCAGGGAACGGTTTGAACTACTTAACCAACTTAATATGGGGCACTGGAATCTAGCGCTAAAAAAACGTGATGAGGGAGGGGTAGAAGTGACAATTTGCATTCCTAAACTATTGACAGATACAAATGAGAACACTAATAATTGATGACGAAGAAAAGGCCATTCAGGCTCTTGAAAATATTATAAACCTATTTTCCCTTGAACTGAATGTTATAGGCAGGGCAACATCGGTAAAAAGTGCAATTGGTTTTCTAAGTAATAATGAGGTTGACCTGGTGTTTCTTGATGTTGAGCTTCGAGATGGCTTAGGCACAGAAGTTCTTGAGCACTTTCCCAATCGAAAGTTTGAGACCATTTTCGTAACGGGCTATGATCAATACGCGGTTAATGCCTTTAAGCTAAATGCGTACAATTACCTTCTTAAACCGGTAGACCCGGATGAGTTGAAATTAGTAATTGAAAGGCTCCTCAACGGTAAAAAGCCAGACCAGCCTGAGAAGGATAGTTTAATGGTACCTACTTCGGATGGAATTATCATTTTAAAACTTAGCTCGATCATACGGCTTCAGTCTGACAACAATTACACCCATATAATTCTGGAGGAACAAAAGAAGATTTTGGTAACAAAGACATTGAAACGATTTGAGGATAGTTTAAGTTCGCCTGATTTTATTCGAGTTCACCAAAGCCACATTGTGAACTTCACCAAAATAACGGGATATTCTAAAAAAGAGGGCGGGATTCTTCAAATGTCTAATTCAGACAGAGTACCTGTAAGTAAAAAATACAAGCACATTGTGGAGTCAATTTTTCACCTGAGGTTTGATTCGATTTAAGTGCGTGGAGTTTGTAAATTCTAGAGCTTAAGCGCAACCCCTAACTGTACACTGCTTACATTATCGTGACCAATTTCTAAATACGCTCCTAAGGCTGGTGTTAGCATATATTTTGCTCCGGCATGCACCCCAGCGATTAGCCCAAAATCGGCACTTTTGCCTGGTTCATCGGCCCTGCCAGTTGGCACGTCTTCTACCCATTTAGAGGATCTGATTCTCCAACCCAAAGCAACTCTTCCATATAAGTCTAATTCTTCGGGGATTCTAATATACCTCCCCCAGTGAAAGGAGGCCCGACTTGCTAAAGAAAAATAGTTGTATCTCCAGTGTCCGCTACCTACACCCCAATTGGTGCTTGATTCTTTGGCCGTTCCATAGCCAACCATTGCTCCAACGCTAAGCATGTTATGAAAGCCATATTCGGCATTAATCAATAAAGGTGGGAGGACCATTTTTGCCCCATAATTGGTTCCAACCCCAATACCGGGCATAACATAAAAATTTCCTTTGACGTGACCTTTACTTTTTTGTCTTGTCTCGGTCTTGTCCAATGCCTCGGTTACCTGACAGTACCCAGATTGAACCGACAAAATAACTCCAAGACTGATCAATAATTTTTTCATCAATAACAAGAATTTATGAGTTTGCGAACTTAGTTTTAATCAAGCAATCTTCATGCCTACATTCCCAACATTTTACCTCATCATTAAATTTCATGGATTTATTAGGCACATGCTTACTGAATAATTTATATATGCCAAATCGGGGAAATATTGTCGCCATACAGGCTATTGGTATTTTATTTTTTAGCTGGTTATACTGCTGAATTCTAGCTGTAATTGAGTAATTACTAAGTGGAAATGTAAGAATGTAAATCGAGTGGTCCGATTCGTTAACTTCGCGTAGCCTAGAATTGAACTGGATTACCAACCAGCCGTTGGTTTTATGCGTTATTTTAAGCTTACAACTATGAATCTTATGAAACGAATATTTACTAGCATTATCTTAATTTCTCTCATTACATCTTCTGGTTATGCTCAATTAAGCGGAACGAAAACTATTGGAGGTGCAAGCCCGGACTACACCAGCATTGGAGCTGCGATTACAGCTCTTCAAACATCGGGTGTAAATGGTCCGGTTACGTTTAATATTCGACAGGGAACTTATACAGAGCGTATGAGTTTGACGCAAATCAGTGGTGTAAATTCTACGAATACCCTAACTTTCCAAAGCGACCCTTCAAACACGCAAATGCCGATAGTTCAATACTCAAGTACCAGCGCATTTGATATGGACAATAATACCGTTCGATTTAACGGAACCGACTTTACAACCATTAAAGGTCTCCACCTAAAAGCATTAAGTTCTTCTTATGGAGGCGTGGTCTATTTTGTTGGTACAACAGCAAATAATAAGATAACAGATTGTAAAATTGAGGGAATAAGCAACCCTAGTACGGGATCTAATTACCATAAACTTATTAATTGCGCATCCGGAACCAGCCATCAACAGACTTATACAACCATTTCAAATAATGAAATACTTAATGGTTATTATTCAGTTTACTTTTGGGGTGGTTCGTCTTCGTCTACTGAGTTTGGAAACGTAATATCTGGCAATACCATAACCAATTTTACAGGTACAGGCATCACCTGTGTTTATCAAAATCAAATTAATGTTTCGGGAAATGAGGTTGTTAGCTCCTCTACCAATCATTATGCCTCCGGAGTAGGCGTTCAGCTTAACCAATGTAGGAATGGGGGTACCATAAGCAACAACAAAATTGTTACTTATGGCGCTACTTCTCAAGCACTTTATCTTCATACCAACTTAGGTTCAAGTACACTCCCTTTTAAAGTATATAACAACTTTATTTCTGCCCTTGGAAGTACAGGCAGAAACTACAGTGTATGGGCATACCGTTGTCACTACTTCTTATTTTATTTCAATAGTGTATACAATAATGGAATAACTCAATCCTCCTGTTTTTATATGTATTCAGGTGGCTCATCGAGTTACAACTCAAACCAGCTAAGGAATAACAACACCTATGCTAAGAATGGTTATGGTGTACATTATGAAAGCAATACCTACTACAACACTTACACCAGTTATGTGGATTACAACAACTGGTATTCTGCAGGAACATATCCCGTTCGTTATTTAAATAACCAGTATACTTCAACTTCTGCGTGGAATTCTGCAACCGGACAAGATGCAAATGGTCTATCTGTAGATCCAGGGTTTTATTCGTCAACCAACCTACATACCAATGCAGTTGCATTAAACGGAAAAGGGCAGGCTCTTTCGGGCTATTCGACTGATATTGATGGCGAAACCAGAAATTCGACGACACCAGACATTGGAGCAGATGAATTTTCAATTAAGGCAGTGGATGCAGGTGTTTCTGCAATCAATAACACCTACTGTGCTGGTACAGATACGGTTAAAGTTACAATCAGAAACAACGGAACATCGGCACTGACTTCGGTTTCAATTGGTTGGAAGGTGAGAAAAAACAACGGAACTTACATTGCGGGAACTGCTTATTCCTGGACAGGTTCAATTGCTTCGGGAGTCACTAAGGAAATAGGCGTGGGAACTTATAATTTTCCTTCCGATACTAATGTTTCTATTCTGGCCTATACCTATAACCCTAACTCTACTACGGATTCAATTCCTGGAAATGACACCTTGGAAACGGGAAACTTTAAAACAAAAATGTCAGGGGTATATACCATTGGAGGGGCAAGCCCAAGTTATACCACTATTGCTGCAGCCCTTAGTGATTTAAGTGCAAACGGTGTTTGTGGCCCAACTACTTTTCATATTCGTCAAGGAACTTACTCTGGTCAGGTAACCTTGACCAGTTACCCAGGGGTGTCGGCAACTAACCGATTGACCTTTATGGCTGACCCGGCAAACATCTCAGATGTGATTCTTACTAATTCCGGATATACGATATATTTTAATGGGGCTAATTACACAACCATTAAAAATTTGAAAATACAAGGGACCAGTTCAAGTAGACGAGTCTTTTTTGGGCAAGCTACAACGGGAGTTCAGTTTGAGGGAAATACCATTGTAGGTTATAACATTAATAATACCTCAACAAGCTATTCTACTGTATATAGTAGTGGTGTTGCTCATACTAAGCTTAAGTTTATTAATAATACCATTCAATATGGGTCTTATGGTATGTATTTAATAGGAAGCTCCAGCATTGTTGGAAGTGATAATGTGTTTTCAGGAAATACATTTGAAAACTTCTATAGAATGGGAGCTGTGCTTCAATACCTGGATGAGGTAACTTTTTCGGGGAATACTATTAAAGATAAAGGAACTTACAGCAATGTATATTCTGTTCGTATGTTGTATTGTGACCTGACTAAATCGGTTTCCAATAACGTTATCGTCAATAACTCTACCAACTCAGGATATGGGCTTAATTTTTATCGGTGCTTTAATACCAGCTCTAATCGTGGTTTGGTATACAACAATATGGTTTCAATGTTGAGAAATGCCGGTGTAAGCCAAATAGGTATTTACCATGAATATTCAAATTATCTTACAACAGCATTCAATTCGGTTTATTTAAGAAGTACATATTCAAGCTCTCATGGAATTAGTTTTTATTCAGGTGATCAAAATTCATTGTATAACAATAATGTAGTATGCTCAGGTGGGTATCCAATATATACCAACTCAACTGCAAATGTGGACTTCTCCAATTTTAATAACCTGTACTCTTCAGGAAGTTATGTAGCATATTGGGGTGGAGCAAGAAGTTCAATTGTGGCCCTCAATTCTTACAGTGGAAAAGATGGAAATTCAATTAGTACAAACGTAACATTTGATGCAACCGATGATTTGCATACTAACACTATTGCTTTGGATGGAGCGGGAACTCCAATCAGTGGTATATCCACTGATATTGATGGGCATATCAGGAATGCCAGCACGCCTGATATTGGTGCTGATGAATTTATTGTAGTTAATAATGATGCTGGACTAACTGTAGCCAAGACAGAGTATTGTTCGGGAGCAAATGCCGTTGGACTTACATTAAAGAATTACGGAAAGCAAACTTTAACTTCTACCAAAGTAAACTGGGGAGTATCCAAAAATGGGGGAAGCTTTGTTGCACAAACTCAGTATTCTTGGACCGGGAGTTTGGCTCCAGGAGCTTCAACACAGATTTCATTCGGGTCCTTTTCCTTCAGTAAGGATACCAGTTATGTTATTCGAGCATATACTACATTACCCAACAGCACTTTAGATTCGAATACCACAAATGATACAGTAACATCGACTTCGTTTAAACCAGCATTATCAGGAGTTTATACCATTGGTGGTGCTTCACCGGATTATTCGACTATTGCTTCTGCGGTGAGCGATTTGAATACTTATGGTGTTTGTGGCCCAACTACTTTTCACATACGGCAAGGTATTTACAATGAGCAATTGGTAATTGCTGATGTAAATGGAGTAACAGATACCAGCAGAGTAACCTTTAGAAATGACCCAAGTAATACAACGGCAGCGATTTTAACCTACAGTTCATACCCTGTGTTGTTTAATGGAGGAGACTATTTTACAATTAAAGGCCTTCAAATACAGAGTACCTCAAGCAGTTATCGCGTTTATTTTGCTCAAAACTCCACGGGAATAGAGCTGGATAGCAACAAAATAATTGGCTACAACGTGAATAGCCCTTCCACTTCTTACATAGTTATTTATTCCAGTGGTCGAGTTTTAAATGATTTAAAAATCACTAAGAATGAAATTTTATATGGCTCATATGGTATGCACTTAAACATGACCAACAGTACTTCGAACGTGGAGATTTCTAACAACCGGATTGAGGACTTTTATTACCAAGGAGTTTATTTGGTCAATAGCACCCAGTTAACAGTTAGACGAAACTACATTGAAGATCGGGGTACATACAGCAACGTGTACAGTATCAACATGAGTAACTGTGATTACCTCAAGGAAATCTCCAACAACACCATTATCAATAATTCAACAAGCACCAGCTACGGTATATATATGGCCAACTGTAACAACTTATCCACGAGTTACGGTATGATTTATAACAACATGATTTCCTTGATGCGAACTAGCTCCGTGTACCAGTATGGAATCTACCATTATTATTCAGGATATCAAACCGTAGCTTTCAACACGATTAACAGCCTCTCTACGTACAACTATAGGTCGTATGGGTTTTATTACTACTATGGTAATAACATAAACCAGTACGACAACAATATTAAAATGAACAGGGGGTATGCGATTTACACACGTAGTTCAGGAACAATACAAAATTCGGATTACAACAACTTGTTTACTAACGGTTCATACCTTGGATATTGGAACGGAAACCGAACGAATTTAGCAGCCTGGAAGTCTGCCAGCAGTAAGGATGTGAATACGCTCTCGTTGAGTACAACCTTCAAGTCAAATAGAGATTTACATATCGCTAATGGAGCAAATGTGATCAAGTCGAAAGGAACGCCAGTTTCCGGAATTACTACAGATATTGATGGAGATGTTCGCGATACCTCAACTCCCGATATAGGTGCTGATGAAACTGCTCCAATTCCTGATGATGCGGGAGTTTCTGAAACCAAGGAGATTTATTGTGTCGGATCTAATCCATTTGAAGTAACCTTAAAAAATTACGGAACCAACAACTTAACTTCAGCAACCATAAATATTTTCGTTCAAACCAATGGCGGGTTGTATGTTGCTCAAACACCATACAACTGGACCGGTAACCTGGCAAAAGGTCAGGATACTTTACTAAAAATCGGAACCAATAATTTCCTTTCTACAACCAGTTATTCTGTGGTGGCGTTTACAACACTTCCAAATGGAAAGACTGACACTGCTAACTATAACGATACAGCTTATTCGGCAACATCTCAGCCTGGACTATCAGGTACGTATACGGTGGGTGGAAGTAGTTATGATTATGCTACTCCGGTAGCAGCTTTATCTGCACTGCGATCCAGCAACATTTGTGGTCCGGTTACCTTTCATATTCGCCAAGGTACTTATTCGGGTCAACTGAACTTTAGTCCGATTACCGGGAGTTCACCTACCAATACCGTTACGTTCATGCCAGATCCGGCAAACACCAGTCCTGCTATATTAACCCATAGTAGTTATGCCTTGTATTTCAACGGGCTCGAATATTTAACGGTGAAGGGGCTTCAAATTAAAGGAACGGGAGCGGGTTATCGGGTGTATTTCCAGAAGGTTGGAGAAAATACTTTGCTGGACGAAAATCATATCATTGGATACAGTACTTCCAGTACTAGTTCTTCTTATACAACCATTTATGGAAATACAGGAATTGATCATGGAAATTTAACAATCTCGAATAACAAAATTGAATATGGAACATTTGGAATTCGCTTACATAGTATTTCGAATAACCATTCTAAAGGCTTAACGATTAAAGATAATGAGGTCACAAACTTTTTAACCACTGGAATCGAAATCCTATATATAGATGAGTTAACTATTACAGGAAATTATGTAAAAGACAGAGGATCCTACGGAGGGGTAACCAGCATTAATGCAAACAACTGTAACTATGATGTTGTGGTTGCAGGAAACGAGGTGGTTAACAACTCCACTTCTACTGGAACCGGGATTGTTATGTATAACTGTTTGGGAACAACCTTGAAACCAAACCGGATGTACAATAACAGTGTAGTCATTACCCGAAACACCAGTGTATACCAATACGGATTATCGATCCAGTACTGTACTTATTTAACTGCCGCGTTTAACAGTGTCAATAGTTTATCTACCCGTTCAAATGCTTATGGGGTATATGTATATCAAGGGGATCAGGTTTATTTTTACAACAACAACATTGGAACCAAAAATGGATATCCGTTGTATACTAACACCACCTCTAATATTGATGGGTCAAACCACAATAATTACTACAGCGCGTCAGGAAGCTATGTTGCGTATTGGGCAGGTAATAGGACATCGATTTCAAACTTAAATTCGGCTACTGGAAAAGATGGTAATTCAATTGACGTAAATCCAGGGTTTTATTCTACGACCAATTTACATTCAAGGTCCACTTCAATTGATAGTGCCGGAACACCAGTTAGCGGCCTAACTGTTGATATTGATGGAGAAACAAGAAATACTGTAAAACCAGATATTGGTTGTGACGAATTTTTGGTACTTAAAAACGATGCGGGAATTGACAGTATTTCAACTTCGGTTTGTAAGGGGACTTCTCCTGTATATGCCCAAATTGTAAACTTTGGGACCACTACACTAACCTCTGCCAAAGTAAACTGGGCCGTTAAAAAAGCAAACGGATCTTTTGTGTCTCAAACGCAATATTCGTGGAGTGGTAGTTTGGCACCAGAGGCAAGCGCAATAATATCCATAGGCAATTATAATTATCAGCCCGATACTACATACGAAGTACTGGCGTATACAACATTGCCTAACACAATAGTGGATTCTGCAAATGGTAATGACACATTCCAGACTGCAAGTTTTAAAACTTCTATGTCGGGTACCTATACCATTGGTGGATCGGGTGCAAGCTACACAACCGTTGCCGCTGCAATTAGTGATTTAAATACTTACGGTGTTTGTGGGGCCATAACGTTTAATATTCGCCAAGGCACTTACAATGAACAACTTACACTAAACAATTTTGAAGGATTAAGTTCAACCAATAGGATTACTTTCCAGCCAGATCCATCAAATACCAGCGATGTAGTTCTTTACTCTACCTATCCGGTTTATATAAATGGGGCGAACTTTATAACAATAAAGGGACTAAAAATAACCGGTAATGGAAGTGGGTATCGTGTATTATTCAATCAAAACGCTGAGGGGGTTATCATTGATGGTAATGAAATTGTAGGCTTTAACACTACAAGCTCTGGTGGATACTACACCCTCTTCGCAAACAATGTAAAACTAAAAGATTGTCAAATCATTAATAATGATTTTACCTATGGCACCTATGCAATGTACATTCAAGGACCGTCAAGCAACAGAAGTGATAATGTAACAATTGCAAACAACAGCGTTAAGGACTTTGTTCGGTATGGAATGTACCTCCGTTATATGAATAACCTTACCGTTGAAAGAAATCATATTGAAGATAGAGGTTCATATAACAATGTGTATTCAATATTCATGAACTACATTCAGATTAAGAAAATCACAAGGAATACAATTATCAACCGATCCACAAGTACAGGGTATGGTCTTTATGCGGAGTATTTGGTAAATTCAAATTTTGTACGCGGAATCATTGCAAACAATATGATTTCGATAACAAGGAATGCTTCTGTTACCCAATACGGAATGTATTTTTATTACGGACAATATCAAACAATTGTATACAACAGTATTAATTCTCTTTCAAGTAGAACTTCTGCATATGGTATCAATGCTTACTACGGAGACCAATTAAGCTTATACAACAACAACATTAGTACAAACCGAGGCTACCCGCTTTATACTAATTCAACAAGCAATATTGACTTCTCTAACCACAATAACCTTTATACCAAGACAGGTAGTTATGTTGCATATTGGGCGGGTAACAGAAGTTCAATAACGGCGCTAACCTCCTATTCAGGTAAGGATGGGAATTCACTGAAAACAGATCCTGACTTTACTTCTTCTACAGATTTACACACTCGAGCTTTGGCTCTTGATGGCGCCGGAACACCTATAAGTGGAATCTCATCCGATTTTGATGGACAGGCTAGAAATACGGTTAAACCAGACATTGGTGCAGATGAGTTTATTATCGTTGCTAACGATGCAGCAATTGATAGTATATCAAATGCATACTGCGTTGGGTCAAACTCTATTAAGGTTAGGTTGGTCAATTCCGGATCTGCAGCCCTTACGTCAGCAGTAATAAACTGGAAAATAAAAAAGAACAACGGATCATACGTTACTCAAACACCCTATTCCTGGTCAGGTAATATAGCCGTCGATAAAGACGCGATTGTCTCTTATGGTAATTATACGTTTGGTGCCGATACCACTTATGACATTGTGGCTTGGACAACACTTCCTAATGGTGTTCTTGACAGCAATACCTTTAATGACACGGACCAGGTATCCGGGTTTAAAACTTCCATGTCCGGAACCTATACAATTGGTGGTTCTAGCCCAAGTTATACAACAATTGCGTTAGCATTGGCTGATTTAAATAATTATGGAGTGTGTGGGCCAACTACATTTAACATTAGGCAAGGAACCTATAACGAGCAGATTAATTTAACCGCAATAGAAGGCGTTGATTCAGTTAATCGAATTACCTTTCAATCGGACCCTGCCAACAGTTCTCAAGCAATTGTACGAAGCAGTTCGTATGTAGTATATTTTAATGGTGCAGACTACATTACTATAAAAAACCTGAACCTTCAAAGCAGTAGTTCGGGAAATCGGGTATATTATGCTAGGAATGCTACGGGGCTTATTCTGGACAGCAATAGAATTGTAGGGTACAATTATAATTCCACGAGTACGAGCTACAGTGTTATCCGAAGTTCTTCAGTAGTTCTAACCGATTGTAAAATAGTTAGAAATACCATTCAGTACGGTTCATACGGAATGTACATGACGCTTAATGGTGTATCTTCTCGATTTGAAATATCGGATAACCTTATCGACGATTTTTACCGCCAAGGTATTTACATCAGCAATGTCAAGCAATTAACCATCAATGGAAATCAAATTGAGGATAAAAGTAGTTATAGTAATGTATACTCCTTATACATAGGCAATTGTGATAACATTTCATCAATAGCAAATAATGTTATTATTAATAATTCAACTGGAACGGCTTATGGTATTTATCTCCAGAACTGTGATAACACTTCTGGCAATGAAGGGTTAATTTACAATAACATGATTTCATTAACTCGATATACTTCTAATTATCACTATGGAATCTATCATTATTACTCGAATTATTTGACTACTGCATTTAACTCGATTTATTGTAGATCAACAAATTATAGGTCTACCTCACTGTACTATTACTATGGAAGTAATAACAAGTTATATAGTAATATCTTTAAAATGCAAGGTGGTGTGGGACTTTGGGTTAACACAACATCTGCAGTTTCTAAATCAGAAAACAACCTGTACAATTGTACAGGTTCATATACTGGGTATTGGAGTGGATATCGATCTAGTCTTTCTCAACTTCAATCTGCATCCGGAAAGGAACAGAATTCGATTTCTGGAACGGTTAATTTCGTTTCTACAAGGGATTTGCATGTTGCTACGGGATCGAATTTAAATAAAGGGAAAGGAAAAGCGGTAGCTGGAATAACAACGGACATTGATGGCCATCTAAGGGCTGGAAATTCTCCGGATATAGGTGCAGACGAAAGTGCCCCCGTTCCAAACGACGCGGGTATTGCTTCCACCAAAGACCTATATTGCGTTGGCTCCAACCCTTTTGAAGTTCGTCTTCAGAATTTTGGAACCAATACCTTAACGTCCGCAACCATTAATATTTGGGTACAATCAAATGGTGGTTCATACGTAGCACAAACGCCTTATAGCTGGACAGGTAGTTTAGCAGTAGGAGCGGATACATTGCTTAAAATTGGTTCTTACAATTTCTTGTCAACTACTACTTACTCTATCGTTGCTTATACCACTTCTCCCAATGGAAATACAGATGGAAAGAATTACAACGATACCGCTAAATCGGCAACGAGCAAGCCTGGCTTATCAGGTACTTATACTGTGGGTGGTTCTGGTGCCAACTATAGTACGCCAGCGGTTGCGCTGTCTGCTCTTAATTCGAGTGGGATTTGTGGTCCGGTGGTATTCAACATTCGACCCGGAACTTATAGTGGACAGTTACAGTTCGGCCCTATTAATGGAAGTTCATCTACCAATACAATAACATTTCAGGCAGACCCTGCTAATACTGCAGCAGCAACTATAGAGTATAGCAGTAACACGCTTTACTTCAATGGAATGGAGTATGTAACCATAAAAGGGCTTACAATTAAGGGTACTGGATCGTCACACCGAATCTACTTCAATAAGCTAGGTACAAAAACGGTTTTGGACAGCAATTCAATTATAGGATATTACACAAGCAGCAACAGTACGAACTATACTGTCATAAGAGGTGTAACCACTGCTGACTATGGAAACTTAACGCTTAAGAATAACTTGATTCAATACGGTTCAAATGGAATGTACCTAACCGGATATTCTGCTTCAATAAGTTCAGGCTTAACAATTGAGAACAATACCTTCAAAGATTTCTACCGTTATGGTATGTACATTGACTATAACAATGAAATGGTGATTGAAGGAAATACCATTGAGGATAGGTCAAATTCTTACGACATTATTGGAATCTATCTTTATCGGTGTCATAACCTGGATCGAATTGCAGGAAATATCATTATTGGTAAGACAACTAGATCGAGTATTGGAATCTATTTGAATGACTGTCAAGGATCTAGTAGTGATCGGGCTATGGTTTACAATAACAGTATATCGCTTACCAGAACTTCGAGTGTAAACCAGTCGGGTATTAATAGTTACTACTCTACCAACACTACAATAGCATTCAATAGCATCAATCTTCAATCTACTTATACAAGCTCATATGGAATATATGCGTATCAGGGTAACGAGATCCACTTATACAATAATAATGTTGCAGTAAATTACGGATATGCGCTTTATACAAATAGTACTAGCAATATAGACGCATCCAATTATAATAACTGGTATAAAAAGGTTAGTTATTTAGCTTATTGGGCAGGTAACCGGTCTACCCTTGGTCAATTACAGAGTGCTTCTGGTAAAGACGGCAACTCTAAATCGGTTGTACCTGGATACTATTCGACAACTAACCTGCACACAAATTCAGCTACACTAAATGGTGCGGGAACTCCTGTGGCTGGAATAACTACCGATATTGATGGGGATATTAGAAGTACTTCAACTCCGGATATTGGTTCCGATGAGTTTTCTCTATATAACATAGGGGTGGTTTCTTTGGTGTCTACCGATAGCTTGTGTGCTAAGTCTGATACCGTAAAAGTGAAGATTAAAAACTACGGAACACTTACGGTTACTTCAGCGACAATTAATTGGTACCTGAAGACGGCTTCGGGTAGTTATGTAGTACAAACACCATATTCTTATTCAGGCAGTTTGGCTCCAAATGCGGAAGCAACTGTTACACTGGGAACCTTCAATTTCTTACAGAATAATACATATACGCTGAGGGTCATTACAGATAAACCAAATGGAGCCATAGATGGAAACAAAGACAATGATTCGCTACATGCGCCAATTGTAGTTCATGCAGACCCGGCTACCAATTTCCCAACATTGAGTCCATTGTGTATTGATGCTTCCAGTTTATCACTAACTAGTGGTACTCCTACCGGTGGAACTTATTCAGGAACTGGTGTAAGCTCTGGTAGCTTCAGTCCTTCTACTGCAGGTGTTGGAAGTCATGTTCTAACCTACACCGTAACAAGTTCTCATGGTTGTGTAAAAGCAGATACGAGTGTTCAGGTAGTAAACGCCTTACCGACTGTTAGCTTCTCAAACCTTTCAGCCGTGTGTGTTGATGCAAGCGCATTCTCATTATCAGGAGGAACACCGACTTCAGGTACTTATACGGGAACTGGTGTAAGCTCTGGCAGTTTTAATGCGGCTTCAGCAGGATCAGGTTCGCATGTAATCACATATACCCATACAGATACAAAAGGGTGTAAGAACTCTGATACTTCGATCCAGGTAGTTAATAGCCTGCCAACGGTTTCATTATCACTTTCTGCCATATGCGTTAGTAATCCTGCATTTAACCTCAGTGGTGGAAGCCCAACAGGAGGTACTTATTCAGGAACCGGAGTTTCTTCAGGATCATTTTCCGCTGCAACAGCAGGTGTAGGCTCCCATTCCATTGTGTATTCGTACACCGACGGAAACAGTTGTACCAATAAGGATACTGCTGTTCAGGTGGTAAATGCATTACCAAACGTTTCATTTACTTCACTTTCACCAATTTGTTCAAACGCAAGTTCGTTTGCGCTTTCTGGTGGTAGTCCTTCAGGGTCCGGTGGTGTTTATACAGGAACTGGAGTTAGTGGAGGCTTATTTAACCCTACAACCGCGGGTTCGGGAAATCATAAGATAACCTATACCTATACTGATGCTAACAATTGTTCGGATACGGCATCACAGGTTCAAAGAGTTAATTTGGCTCCAAGCGTTTCATTGGCAAACCTGGCTGCGTTGTGTACCAACAATAATGCTATTACGTTAACGGGCGGTAGTCCTTCAGGGGGTACCTACTCGGGAACGGGAGTTAGTGGAGGATCATTTAACCCAGGGGTTGCTGGCTCAGGAAATCACGTAATAACCTATTCTTACACCGATGGAAACAGTTGTTCTGACTCTGCTAAGAAAACTCAGGTGGTTAATTCAACCCCTCTAGTGTCTCTTACATTGAGTCCGGTTTGTAGCGATACAGGAACATTCGCACTTGGCGGTGGAACACCTACAGGTGGTACTTTCTCTGGTACAGGAGTCACTTCAAATTCGTTCAACTCTTCAACTGCAGGAGTAGGTAGTCATTTGATTACTTACACCTATACGAACTCGAATAACTGTACCAGCTCTGATACGGCAAGTCAAATCGTGAAATTAAGCCCTACGGTTAGCTTCAGCAGTTTAAGTCCGATTTGTTATGGAGTTTCTGCGTTTAGCCTTTCAGGCGGTTCACCATCAGGTGGAAGTTATTCCGGAACTGGGGTAAGTTCAGGAAGTTTCAATTCTACAAGTGCAGGTACTGGTTCTCACCTGATAACCTATAAATACACCAGTTCTAATGGTTGTAGCGCAGAAGATACCAGTTCTCAGGTTGTAAAAGCTTTGCCTACAGTTAGCCATAGCGCTTTAACTTCAATGTGTGCTTACGACACGGCTAAAACATTATCTGGAGGAACACCTACGGGTGGTATTTATACCGGGACCGGGGTTAGCAGTGGTAAATTTAGTCCGACCACTTCAGGATCTGGAACTTTTGCTATTAAGTATACGGTTACTGGAAGCAATAGCTGTGTGAACGATACAACAGTTAATCAATTTGTAAGTGCTACACCGGTAGTTTCAATTAGTAGCATAAGTTCTCAATGTGTTAATAGCCCTGCAGTAATTCTTACTGGATCAACTCCAAGTGGTGGTGTTTACACCGGTAAGGGAATTTCCGGAGGCAAGTTTCACCCAGATACAGCAGGCGCAGGTACACATTCAATTATATATACCTATACCAATTCTCATGGATGTTTCAATAAGGATACTACTAACGTAACTGTTGATACAGTACCGGTTGTATCGCTGGCTTCGATGAGCGACGTTTGTGTTGATACCAGTGCGATTACCTTGAGTGGTGGAACACCCTTATCAGGAACCTATAAAGGAGTAGGTGTAAGTTTAGGTGTTTTCAGTGCAGGTGCAGCTGGCGCAGGAAGTCACTTAATTACTTACGTATACACTGATGCTAATAATTGTACCGATTCAAGCAGTACTTCAATTGTTGTAAATGCACTTCCGGTAGTTTCGTTTACCCTGCCAAGGCAGTTGTGTTTAAATGCTACTTTGACATTAAACACAGGAACTCCTGCTGGAGGAGTGTACTCAGGTACAAAGGTTAGTGGGGGAGTATATTCTCCTACCGTTGCCGGACTAGATAGCATTACTTACAGCTATACGGATACTAATAATTGTTCAAATGAGCAGCTTGCTTCCATTGCTGCGGTGGCTCCACCATCAGTAACTTTTGCCAATATCAAAGATATCTGCTTTGGCACAATCGATTCTCTGTCATTAACACATGGTTTACCCAATGGAGGATTTTATAAAGGACCCCGAACCAATAGTTCTGCGGCAAAATATGCGGCATCAAACCTGGGGACCGATACACTTTGGTATGTTGTAACTCAGGGAGTATGTACTGATTCCAGTTGGCAAACCGTTACGGTACATTCGCTTCCGGTGGTTAACTTAAGTCTAAATGATGTGTGTGATAATGTATCGCCATTTTCAATGACCGGAGGAACTCCATTTGGAGGTGTTTATATTGGTAAAGCAATTGCAGGTAATATATATACTCCGGTTAAAGGTGCAACTGGAAATGATACCATTCGATATGCTTTTGAGGACATAAATGGTTGTTCTGATACGGCATCTACTGTTATTCAACTATTTGTAGGACCTAATACAAGTTTAACGGTGCCTGATAGCTTGTGTTCAGCTGAAGATTCTGTACAGTTGAATGGAGGGTTACCTGCCGGGGGAACTTATTCGGGAGACGGAATTGTAAGTACACATTTCGACCCAATGAAAATCACTCAGTTTGGGTTGGTTCCTGTAACCTATACTTACACCGATGCCAATAATTGTTCAGACACCAGTGTTCAGAATATTGTTGTGTCCCAAAGCCCAACGTTCTCATTTGGAAACGATACAACGATCTGCGATGATCAGGTACTGGTATTAAAATCAGGTTATGGATCTGGATTCAAGCACGTTTGGAGCAATGGAAGTTCCGATACTTCGATAAATGTATTCTCGAAAGGAACTTTCTCTTTGCTGGTTTACAATGTAAATGCTCCTCGTTGTGCGGCAGGCGATACCATTAATGTAACCTACGAAGCTATTTGTGTAAGCATTGATGAGCAATTTGCCCGAGGTGTAAAAGTATCTTACTATCCTAACCCTTCAAGGGGAATGGTACATGCAAGGATGGAAGGATTTGAAAACCTTGAAGTTCAAATGAAGGTAGTGAATATGCATGGTCAGGTTGTTCTGGAACGTATCTGGATGGTTGAAGAAGACCTATATGAAAACACGATTGACCTGACATTTGAATCAAACGGAGTTTATTTTGTCCACCTTCAAACCAATTCGGGAAGTGTGGTGCATAGAATTTCAATAAGTAAATAGAATAAACCTGGAAGCATGCCATTTGGTTTGCTTCCAGGTTTTATTGAAACCAACATTCAAACCATTTACTTTTACAACCCTTGAGTTTACGCAATAGAATATATCTATCCATGGTACTGTTGGTACTGATCTCCTTTGTTATTATTGGAGCCATTACTATTTGGTATACCCAGGACGAAAACGAAAAGTATCATTACGACCGTTTAGCAAGAAAAGAACGTGCAATTGTAGTTGCGTTGAACTATTACCTGGCGGATGCTGAAAACGACACGTTAGCCTTTTACACCCTGGGGTTTAACAACAAGGTCCAGGAATTGGCAGACATAAATAAATTGGACGTCAATATTTTTGATTTGAGTGGCCAGTCGGTAACCTCCTCCGATTTTGGCTTTTTTGACAGTGGTTATATACCCAATGTTCTTTCCGACGATTTATTAGGCCAATTGCAAGATAACAATGGATCAATGGTTACCAACTGGCCCATCGGAGATGAAAACTACCTGTTTGCTCTTCAATATTTAAAGAACAAGGATGGGGATCCATTAGCTATTATAAATATTCCCTACTACAGAAGTGAGCAACAATTCAAAGAGGAAACCTCTGTGTTCTTAAAAGCGTTGGCTCAGGTGTATGGGCTTTTGTTAACCATAGGATTAATTACGGCCTACCTCCTGAGTAATTCTATAACCAAGGGCTTAAAGAAACTGGAAGGGCGGATTAAGCAGTTATCATTGGGTGGTGAAAACCAGGAATTGGAATGGTCGGGAAACGATGAAATTGCCTCCCTGGTTCAATCCTATAACCAAAAGGTTAGAGAACTGGAAGAGAGCGTTCAAAAGCTGACACAAAGCGAACGGGAGGGAGCCTGGCGGGAAATGGCTAAGCAGGTGGCCCATGAAATTAAAAATCCGTTAACGCCAATGTTGTTGCAGGTGCAACAATTGGAGCGAAGTTGGAAAGATGGGCGAGAAGACTTTCAGGATCGGTTGGAACGGTTTAATAAAACCATGACTGAACAGATAGAAACGCTAAGCAGAATTGCTACCGAATTCTCAAATTTTGCGAAGTGGCCGGAAGCACAAAACCAGAAACTATTGTTGAATGAATGTTTGACTAATGTGGTTTCCTTTTATTCTGAAGATCAAAACCAAACCATTGAATTGGTGATGCCCGGTGAATCCATCTATATCATGGCTGATAAGGACAGAATAACCAGCGTTTTCAATAATTTAATAACCAATGCCATACAGGCTATTCCCAAGGACAAAGAGGGTTTAATTGAGATCAGCGTTAAGCAAATGGGCGAGGAAGTATTAGTTGAAGTTAATGACAATGGTGTTGGAATTCCAATCGCGGAACACGATAGAATTTTTGAGCCCAACTTTACTACTAAATCAAGAGGTACCGGCTTGGGCCTTGCCATGGTTAAAAACATAATTAAGAATCTGGGGGGAAGCATTGAGGTGAAAAGTGAAGTAGGCAAGGGGACAAGCTTTGTTCTAACTTTACCGGTTCTAAAAATTGAGCAGAATGAGCTATAATAATATTCTTACAGAAATAAATGATGGTATTGAGACCATTACCATTAATCGTCCAAGTCAGTTGAATGCTTTAAACGGTGAGACCATTGCGGAATTGAGCAGTGAATTCACCTCGGCTGAAGCAGATAACCAGGTAAGGGTAATTGTATTGACCGGTTCAGGTGAAAAGGCTTTTGTGGCAGGAGCCGATATTAAGGAGTTTGCTAACTATTCGGTAGAAGAAGGTAAAATGCTCAGCAAAAGAGGTCACGATACCCTTTTTGATTTGGTGGAGAACCTAAAAACTCCTGTGATTGCTGCAATTAATGGATTCGCCTTAGGTGGTGGATTGGAATTGGCAATGAGCTCTCACATTAGAATTGCTTCCGACAACGCGAAATTGGGATTGCCTGAAGTTTCACTGGGGGTAATTCCGGGATATGGAGGTACTCAACGATTGCCCCAATTGGTTGGAAAGGGTATAGCCAACGAACTCATATTTTCGGCGCAAATGATTGGTGCGGATCGGGCTGGTGAAATTGGATTGGTTAACCATGTGGTTCCTCAAGCGGAGTTAATGGAAACCACCTACAAATTGGCCGGAAAAATTGCTCGAAATTCACCCATGGCCATTTCCCTGGCTATTGAAGCAGTAAACGCAGTTTACGATGAGTCAGAAAATGGGTTTGAGACTGAAATAGAGTGTTTTGGTAAGGCATTTGGAACGGAAGATTTCAAAGAAGGAACATCTGCATTTATTGAGAAAAGAAGAGCCAGTTTTACAGGGGAGTAGCTTTAATCTTATTTGAAAGCCTCAAGAATTGGGTCAAACATATTGGGCATTCTAGAAAGTACACTAACTCGATTGTCCGGATCGTTGGTATCTTTAGTTTCTCCCGAAGCATATTTGCTTTTATGGAAATGCTGAAAAGACTGTTCTTTTTGTTCTGTTCCATACATAAAAAACTCCGGTTTCTTTAAGTTCTGATTTGAAACATTGGCTTCTGCAGTGATCCGATCTCCACCATCTTTAGCCACAACCGTAGCCATATGATGGTTGCATCCTGTTGCTTTTGTCTTAGCTTTTGGGTTGGGCCAGGTAAAATAAGCCTCTTGAATATTAGGTTGCGCGTGTTCTCCTTTGTTTTTGAGGTTCAGTTCTGGATCGGCTATGATATAATTAAAATCCGGATCTTCTCCATCTTTGGTTCCTGACCGATCAACATGATCCTTGTTGGCATGAACTTTACCGTTCATGTTTTTCCATTTTTTGGAGTTGGTTATTAGGGCAGCAGCATAGTTTGAGCACAGGTTTTCTCCTTCATAATTATAGAAGGGTTTTTCAGGGAAGCGGGCTTTTGCCATATAGACAGTATAGTCTCCGGTATTTTCAACTTCTTCAAAATGTTCCTTAGGCTGTGGAGGTTTACCATTCTTTTTGTTGTTTACCCATAGTCGATCACGTATATTCTTGTGGACCAAGTATTCATCATTTTGAGAAATTTGATACATCTCGTTTTCAGTTCGGTAAAGTTGAATAACCGAATTAGAAGAATTAAAACTGTTGGCTTTCAACTGAATGGTTTTCAATCGCTCGTTTTCTTTCCTCAAATCGTTAAAACGCAAGAACTGATGGTCCTGACCATTGGATGGCCTTGAGGATAACTGATGAGTTTTTTTTGTTATGCGCATTGTAATGAGCTAATTTATAAATATTTGCGCAAATTTTTAAGGTTATTCGGCCTCCACAATAAACTTTTCTTCAATGAGCTCTTCCCCTCGATACCTTCTTAATAGTTGAATAAGCGCAACTACATCTTTTTGGCAATACTCTTTGATTCGCTCCAGGTCATTTTCCTTATAATACACATCGCCTACCATGCTTCCGTCGATATCGTCCTTAGGAGTTGGGATATCAAAAACAGCGGTGAGCAAGTTCAAAGAGGTAAAGTTTTTAAAATCCCCAAACTTCCAGAGTTCCATGGTATCGAGGTGCAGAATTTCCCAGGGTTTTTTACCAGCAATGTTTAATAAGGATGGTAGAGGAAGGCCATTGATTAAAAGCCTACGCGCGATATAGGGAAAGTCGAATTCTTTGCCGTTATGCGCACAAAGTAATTGATCCTGACGAGCAAAAAAACCGTTTAAAAGATCAATGAACTCTTGTAACAACTCTTTTTCATTGTGGCTATAAAATGACTTCAGGCGAATTTCACCGTTGTGAATAAACCCAACAGAAATGCAAACTATTTTTCCAAATTCGGCGTAGATTCCTGCCCGATCATAAATTTCTTCCGGAGTCTCTTCGTTTTTTGCCAAAAACCCGGCTTTCTTGTCCCAGAGCTTTTGAAAACGTTCCGGTACTTCCTTATATGTCTTGTATTGGGGAACGGTTTCTATATCCAGAAATAAAACCCGCTCTAAATTGAGTTGTCGTAACATAGTTGAAGATTAGAAACTAAAAGTAGAAAAGAAAACTGACTTTAATCTAATTTAAAGACCTTTACGTTTCTATATATTCCTACCGGTTTATTGGTAAACGGTTTTATCCATTCCTCATGTAGAAGGGTTGAATCGTTTACAATCAGGAATTTTCCGTTTCGTTCAAGGCAATTCTGCATATCTCGGCTACCATCGGGCATAATGTAGCCGTAGTCAGTAAAGCCCCTGCGTTTTAATGCATATAAGCTCCAATTAATGGTTCCATCAGGAATGGACATGACATAATCTTCTTTGTCTACACCCATGACTTTGAGCTCTTCATCCATTTCTGTTAGCGCTTCCAGTCGTTGCTCATAATCGAACAAAATCCAATCACAGTATTCCTTGTATTCGAGGTCAATACTGATGCGGTTAACCAACCAATCATTTTTGCTATCAAACCGTACCCGGGTATACCATGAGGCTTCAATCATAAGTAACCCTAACCATAGTGCAGCAATCATTTTTATAACCATACTGTTCCAAATGAATGGATAGCGCCTTTTAATTAAATCCAGCACTAGAAAACAGATAGCAGGAACAATAACTAAAAGGTTGATCAGGTAATAATCATGAACGTCAAAAACCTTAAACCAAAGCGCGATGAAAATGGATATACCAATCAGCATAAATACAATGGTTGCTAGCAGAAACTTATTGGAGTAATTGAATTTAATCAGAGCGAATCCAAACCCAATTAGTATTATCATCCAAACCGAATAGTGATAGGTAAAGGGAAAAATATGAAACATGAATTTTTCAAATATTTCCGGATATTGATCTGGTGGAAGCTCCCAAAAAGGCAATATATCCTGGAGAAAAATGAAGCTGGTAAAGTGTTTGGAATTGTATGATTTTGTCCACAACACCCAGCTTATGATGATTGATGCACCCAATAAATATGGGACACATAAGGGCAAAATTTCTTTTATTCCTTTTCGTTCTTTGATCAGGTATATAAAATAGGCTCCGGAAACGGCTGCCAACCCAAACAAGGCGGTTAGTTTTAAAAGACCGGCAATTAGAAATAATGAAACAGAGACCCAAAGAAATCGTTGTTCATTTTTTAAGACAAAGTGATAAAAGAAGTGAAGCCCAATAAGAGCTATCCCCAACGCTGACGTATTAGGTAAAAACCCTGCTGCGTAATAGACCAGCGTAGTTGAAGTAAAAAACAGGAAGGTTGTAAATGATGCCCAAAAAAAACTTTTAAAAAAGTGAAAGGCAGTTTTGAATAAATAGATTAATCCTGTCCCAAAGATGAGCATGGTAATGCCCCTAAAAACCCAATGATTGTGACCAATAACCTTCCAAATAGATGCCACCAGCCAATAGATTATGGGCAATTCGCTTGCTACATATCCTACGGTGTTATCACCGATCCACAATACGGAGGGGTGAAAGAAATTGTAATCGAATGCGTAATAGTGATAGGCCATTGAAAGACAATCGGCCTGACGCCATAAGTGGACTGAATAGGCCCCGTACCGAAGAAAACCGGCATAACCATAAAACAAACACAAAAAAAACAAACCTAAACCAAAGGAAATATAAGGGTGATTGGCAATCTGATTTTTGGTTCTATTTAATAGTAACTTTACCACTCTACCACAATCTTTCCTATACTCTTTCTACTTTCAAGAAAGTCATGAGCATCTCCAATTTGACTCACCGGGTAGACCCCACCAACATGTGGTTTTGCAATTCCCTTTGTATAAAAATCGTATACACCTTCCAGGCAACGTTGGATTAGTTCTGGCTTGTAATCGGCAATTCGTAACATATTAACCCCTGCCCATATTTGAGATTTCATAATATTTCCTACCGGTAGGTGTAATCCGAAACCCCAGGCGACTTTTAGTAGGGAAAGAATTCCCTTACGCTCCCTGGAAGATGCCCCATAAGGAACCATTCTTCCTCCGTAGGCAAGAATTTTGAGTGATTTGTTGAAATTCTTTCCACCGATAGGATCGAAAATAACATCGACTTTTTTCTTGCCCCGAAGTTTTCGAATTTCTTCTTCAAAATCTTGTTCCTTGTAGTTGATAGGATAATCAACGCCTATCGATTTAAGGTAATCCAGCTTCCGGGAGGAGCTGGCAGTTCCGTATACAATGCAGTCTTTTTCCTTTGCCAGCTGAACCAGGGCTGTACCAACACCACCTGCCGCAGCATGTATCAGCACATGTTCTCCCTTATACATGTTGATGGCTTCGTTGCTGGCGAACCAAGCCGTACAATATTGAGTAGCCAGGGCAACGGCTTCACCATTTGGAATATCATTGTCGATCTTTTGAACCGCCATAGAATGGGTAACCACTTTTTTGGCATACGATCCAAATCGCGTAAACGCAATAACCCGATCACCAGTTTTCACGTTAGTTACTTCAGCCCCAATCTCTTCAACCGTTCCAACGCATTCATATCCTAAAATGGCAGGAAGCTCAGGGCAATCATTATAAATCCCTTTTCGGGCCATTACATCAGCATAGTTTAATCCAAATGCCTGGGCATTAATCTTAACCTCATTCGGCTCTATCGAGGGTTCTTCTGCTTCCCTTATTTCAAAGGCTTGCGAGCCTGGTTTCCCGAATGACGTAAGATAAACTGCTTTCATTTTATTGTTTCAATTTCTGGCTTAATAAATGTAATTCTTGCGAAAGATCAACTCCCAATTTCCTTTCAAGTTCTTCGCCCTGTGTCAATAGCTTTTCCATAAACGAAATGTGTTTAGCACTATTCTCCTGAAAAGGGTGATGGTTAACACCCGCTACAAACTGAGACACTTTTTTCAGGCTTTGCTTGGTTTCTTCAGAGAAAAAAAGACTTGACAACTGTTCCCAGATGTAATCTTGAGCTAATGAATTAGGATGCACTAAATCCTTATCGTAAAATCGGTAATCTCTCAAATCGTCGATCACCCATTCGTAAACGGGTAGATAATAACATGGTTGTAATTTACAGAGTTCGTGGACCGCTTTAATTAGTTCGGCCTTTGACAGATTGTTTTCGATAAGCCCATCCTTTGCATGGCGCACCGGGCTTACGGTAAGTATAATTTTCAGTTTTGGGTTGAACGATTCCAGTTTTAGAATCAGTTTTTCAAATTTGGTAACGATTTGTTGAGTCTCAATTAAAACCTTTTCAAAGTTGTTTGCCGGAGCTTTATGGCAATTGGCAACCAACCTCTTATCTTCTTTTAGTTGGTAAGCCCATGCCGATCCCAGGGTAATGAAGAGGAAATCTGATGTACTTAGCTTAGTATTAACATCTTCATTAATTGCATTCATTTTGTTAATTAACTCATCTTCTGACAATGCCGAAACCGAACCATGATGAAGCCAGGAGTAAAAGACACCACCATGCTGAACCAGAACACGAGCATCATATTTTTTTCGATCCAACATGTGATTTAGCGCCGTGCAAATGGATAGCGGATTATATAGCGTTCCGTATGGGTTTGATGTCACCAAAAACTTAAGCTTTGAAAACTGCTGGCTCATATTGTCCGCAAAGCAGCTGCCCATAAAGAAGAGAGAATGCTGGAGTCCGATGGAAAAGGGAGCTCGAAAATTTTCTATTTGCGTTCTAAATTCCATGAAGCAAAGGATATTTCGATTTTGTGAAGATTGAATTTCTCATCAGGTTCCAAAATTCGTCTAAATTTGGTGACAAACGATAACGGTATGGCGGAAAGTAAGGAGGAGAATAATACTGATGAAAAGGGGACATCAAATGGCAGCTCATCTTCTGAAACCGCAGATAAAATAATTGAAAAAGTTGTACCGGATGAACATCAGGAGCAATTAAAGAACTCGTTTAGAAACTTTCTGGATAGCATCAAGCACTACCTTAACATTCGTGAAGGGGTAGACATTCCTAACACCATTGAATCGATTAAAGCCGATGTTGAATTCAAAGGATACAACATTTATATCTTGGTGTTTTCAATCTTTATTGCTTCCATAGGACTAAATGTAAACTCTACAGCGGTTATTATCGGTGCCATGCTTATTTCTCCATTGATGGGACCCATTGTAGGTGTCGGACTGGCAGTTGGTACTATCGATTTAAAACTCTTAAGAAAGTCGCTGAAGAACCTGGGGATAACAGTATTGTTTTCGGTGGCAGCTTCAACGTTGTATTTTTTTATAAGCCCAATCCATGAAGATAGCCATGAACTATTAGCCAGAACAACTCCCACCATATTAGATGCCTTTGTCGCCATATTTGGTGGACTCGCTGGAATAATGGCGAGTTCAAGAAAGGCAAAAAATAATGCCGTACCCGGAGTGGCGATTGCAACCGCACTTATGCCTCCATTGTGTACCGCAGGTTATGGAATAGCCTCCGGCAATTTCAACTATTTTATTGGAGCTTTTTACCTCTTTTTACTTAACTCATTGTTCATCACATTGTCTACCGTAGTTGTAGTTCGTTTTGTTGGGTTTCCTAAAGTCGATTTTATTAATTCAGCTCGAGAAAGGCAAGTAAAAAGGTTAATCTATGCGTTTACATTCGTTGTTTTATTGCCGAGCGGTTACATTTTTTGGAACGTAATTCAGGAATCTATTTTCTTGCAAAGGGCCAACGAGTTTGTTCGAACCCACATTGAGAATGACCATACATCGGTAATTAAATCTGAACCGAAATTTGACAATAATGGGGGGAGCATTCGATTGTTTTTAATGGGTGATCTTCTTACTCCACAAGACATTCAGGATTTAGAGCATGAGCTAGCCGTTTTTGGATTGGAGAATACTCGACTAATTATTCGTCAAAACAAAGACCTATCAGGAGACATTAAAGATGACATCAGTGGAAGGCTTCGTGATGAGGTGAAGAGCGGTATTCTGGAAGAAATGTTTAAAAAGAATGAAGAGTTATTGGGTCAGAAGGAGCTAGAAATAGAACAGTTGAAAAAAAGACTTCAATCCCTTTATGGTGATTCAATTCCGGCTCATGTTTTAAGTAGAGAAGTTGCAATTAACTACCCTCGCCTTAAATCTGCCTATTTTGCAACAGTTGAACACAACATGGATTCCCCTTCGGATACATTACCAACACTGTTTGTGGAATGGCAGGATAAGCTGAAAAAGTCGGACAAGAAGGAGTTGTCGCTTCAATTGAGCCAATGGTTAAAGGTGAGGCTAAATGTTGACACCATTAAAGTAATTGAGTATCGAGACAGTTAGTGGTTACTAATTTCGAAATGGTTTATAATGGCTTTCATTGGCCAATTCAAGCATTTCCCGATCTCCTTTACTATCTCCATAAGCCACGATAGATTTGTACTGACTTAGGTCCAATGCATTTTTTATTCGCAAAACTTTTTCAGGTCCGTAGCAGTTTTTGCTCGATAACATACCGGTTAAAAAGCCGTCTTTAACCTCGACAGTTGTTGATATTACTCGAATTCCCTGTGGAATGGCCCAGGGCATTATCCAATTTTCCGGTGATGCAGATACAATAACGACGTCATCCGAATTATTCAAGTGGGAGTTTAGGGTTTCTATGGCCTTTGGTCTTAACAACGAAGGTAGAACCTGCAGAGAATAATGCTGGCATTGTTCGTTGAATTGGTTTTCAGATGCACCTTTAAAGAAGTACGAAAAGACCATGTTCTTGACCAGTCCATTACCCACAACTCCTAGCTTCATCAAAATAAGAATTGGGGAAAAGAAGATGAATCCCAATAAGAATTTGGATGTCCCATGGTAAAACTTTACGAAGGAAGTAAAGCTATCCGATTGGGTAATGGTACCATCAAAATCGAAAAGGGCAAGGGTTGTCACAAACTCAATTTCTTAAAAATAAACTCAGGGATATTTCGAATGATCAACATGATCCACCTCCAAATGCCGAGTATGTATATTTCACTTTTTCCTTTTTTGGCTGCCTTTAGTATTGCTTTTGCAACTTGCTCTGGCTGTGCCGTTAGCGGTTTCGGTAATGGCAAGTTTTCAGTCATTTTGGTTTGCACAAAACCCGGTTTTACGGTTAACACGTTTACTCCTTTTTTATGAAGCCTGTTTCGCAGACCAGACAGGTAGGTTGTAAACCCTGCTTTGGCACTACCGTAAACGTAGTTACTCATTCTTCCACGCTCTCCGGCAACCGAGCTAATTCCTATTATAGTTCCACTCCCTTTTGAGGCCATATCATTGGCTACTATATTTAAAATGGAAACCGCACCTGTAAAATTGGCATCTAATATTTCCTTGCACTGCTCCCAATCTTTCTCAGCTTGTTCCTGGTTGCCCAGGATGCCAAAAGCACAGATAACCACATCGGGAGAGTTACTCAAACCCTGATAAAAGCTCCTGTGAGAATCAAAATCCAAAGCATCAAAAACCTGAGTTGATACAGAAACTTTAAACCGAATTTCAAGATCGGATTTTAAAGTTCTTAATGCGCCTTCCCTTCTTGCTGCCAGTGTTAGGTGATATCCTTGCCGGGCCAAAAGTTCGCTGCACGCGTTTGCAATATCTGAGCTAGCTCCTAATATTAAAGCCGATTTCATTCTTGTGTTTTTTGCGTTAACCCTAACCGTTCAGACTGAAGCGAACTAAACAGATAGTTGGGGTTATACTTCTTAATTCTTCTTACAAATTCTTCGGCATTTGGGTAGCCCTTAAAAAAGGTTTCTTTTGCCATTCGAGCATCCTTCGTTAAATAGTGTCGACCTCCCAAATCCAGAATCATCTTGTCCAGCGCATCAAGAAACTCAAACAACCCTCTGCGAATTGGAAAGTCCAGTGCTAAAGTAAACCCTTCCATCGGGAAGGAAATAAAATCATCTTGTTTACCAAAAAGTTTTAGAACAACAAGCGGCGAAGCATGTCCGTACTCACGGATTTTGTCCAGAACCCTTTGCATTCCCTCATTACTCTGTCCAAACGGAATAACAAATTGGTATTGCAGGAACCCTTTTTTTCCATAAATGCGATTCCACTTTAGTATGGCATCGAGTGGATAAAAGAAAGGGTCATAGTGAATAATGGAATGTTGCTCCTTTGAAAGTTGTTTGCCATAGTAGGCTGTATTAAATGCCTTTACTGTAATCTTATTGGTTGAATTTGGTGGGGCGTTAAGCGGGAAGGTAACCTTAGACGCCTGGTGCAACTTCAAAGGGTTTTTTCCTTGCTTAGTATTTAACTGATCAATCCGGGCATGTTCTCCCAACAAAATTAGTCCCCTTCCTTTTGATTTCCCGGTTTGCAGGCAGTCAATCCAGGAAACGGAGTAAGTAGCGTTTTCGTTCTCACGAAATAAATCGACCAATTCATCCAGGTTCTTAGCCTTAATGCTTCTTTGATCTATAAAAGATGATTCAATTTTCTTAAGGCGAAACGTAACTTGAAGAATCATCCCTGTCAACCCCATTCCACCACTTGTGGTTTCAAATAGTTCAACGTTCTCCTCAGAGGAACAGGTAACAATTTCCCCGGAAGCGGTTAAGAGATCAAGGGATACTACATGGTCATTAAAACAGCCATCATAATGATGATTCTTGCCATGAACATTGGAAGCAACGGCTCCTCCAACACTTATAAACTTGGTACCTGGTGTTACTGGAAGAAACCAACCATTAGGAACAATGATTTCCAACACACGGTCGAGTGTCATACCAGCCTGGCAGGTAAATACTCCATTTTGTATATCAAACTCCAGTGCTTTGTTGTATGATAACATGGATGCTATTTGGTTATTGAGCGAAGAGTCTCCATAACAACGGCCATTACCTCGAGTAATAAAAGCTTCAGAAAATGGTAGTTTACCCGAGTCGGTATAGGAAGATATTTGGCTATCAACGATGGGATAGTTACTCCAGTTAGCAATTTTCATCCTAAAATATTTTACCGGAATAAATGATACCAACAAAACTCAATACCCAGCACAACACCGTGATGAGAATAAACCGATCGGAGTATAGGGTTTCCACTGGAGAACCACTTTTGTCATCCATTAACGCAATTTTCAGGTATCGCATTAGACCTGCGATAACAAAAATACTTGTTCCGTATACGTAGGGGCTACCAAATCGGCTTATCACTTCATCCGAAACACAATAAGCGATGTAGGTTACAATGATAACCGCTCCCATCATGGTTAGGGAGGCATTAATAAAATCGAGGTTGTAGTAAGTAATGGATTCACGCGATGCTTTTCCTGTACCTAAATAGATCACCAAATCGTCGCGACGTTTGGCCAAAATCAAGAACATAGCCAGTAGGAAAACCATGATGATTATCCAGTGCGATAAGAATGTTCCTGAGACCATTGCACCAGCAATAACCCTAAGTAAAAATCCGCTGGAGACTAAAAACAATTCCAAAATAGGTGTATTTTTTAGTCCAAAAGAATAGCCAAGGTTTATGATAAAATAGAGCCCGATAATTCCTGAAAAAACAGGGGATATCAGGTACGAACCTATTCCTCCGATTACCAGAAGAATAAAGAAAATGGTTAGCGCAGAAGAAGTACTTATTGCACCCGATGCCAGGGGTCGATTGCGTTTAATTGGATGAATTTTATCGGCTTCAATGTCTCTAAAATCATTAAATATGTATACCGCGCTACTTACAATGCTAAAGACTAAAAATGCAGGAATGAGCAAATAGCTTTTTGCGTCCAACAACTCACCAGCAAAAAAGGCCGGGGCAAAAAGAAAGAGATTTTTAACCCACTGGTGAACCCTAAGCAGTTTTAGTACTACCATTAAAAGAGAAGTATTTGTTTGATTTTAGGATTTTCATCACTCGGGAAAATAATTGCTAAAAGTAGGTTTTTTCGTTTTTCCGGGTAATCAAGTAAGTGAGGATTCTATAGCTCTGAACATGTGATTAAATAAGGCCTGAAAAATTGTAGCTTTGGCTAAACACTTATTGGTATGAAAATATTGAAATCAGTTACTATTGGAGTTATTGCGTTGGTGGTAGTTGCCTTATTTGCTTTTCAAAGCGAAAAGGGAAAAGGACAGAAATGTCATCAGGGAAAGCACGTAAAAATATCACCTGAAATGAAAGCCAAGGTCATGGACGAGCGGGTTACGTTCGATAAATTGCTTTCCGCTTCGGAAAAAGAAACCATTGCAAAGGCCCGGGTTGAAATGAAGGAATTCAGAGTATATAAAAAAGGCCTGGATAAATCAACCATGACGGAGGAGGATTGGAAGAATCTCCACATAAAGAAAAAGGAAATTCTAGGCCCTCTTTTCAAGATTGCTGAAAATCATAAAGAGGATTTAATGGCAGTTAAAAAGAAAATTCACGGTGATGCTTATAAAGGATGTCACGGAATGAAGAAGGAAGAATGCCGCAAAGGAGATAAAGCCAAGTGTTGCGATAAATCAGGAGTCAAGTGTGATAAAGGTAAATATGACAAGGGCGATTGGGATAAAAAGGACCCTAACAAAGGTGGAGACAAAACTGGATATGATAAGGGTGTGGATAAAGGTGACTGGAACAAGAAGGACAAGGGCGATTATGACAAGGAAAAATGTAAAGGATATTACTACAAGAGTCATGCGATTCGGTTTCTATTGTTAGACCCCGATAAGAACCCTACCACCAAGGGTGGTTCAGAAGCACGTGTTTTCCCTAACCCATCGCTCTACAGGAATACCCTATCATTTAATCATGAAAACGATGGAGAGTTGATAATTGATTTGGTAGACAAGGAAGGCAAGGTAATTAAGCAGATAATGAATGAATACAGGAATGCGGGAACCGTTGAAATAGAAGTTGATGTCTCAGAATTATCTGGTGGTAATCTATACTTTTATCGAATTAGCGACAATGGAACCATTTCAAATCAAAAATTCATGATGGCTGATTAAGCAATCTTTATAGAATATGAAAAGGCTCACTTTGTGGGCCTTTTTTATGCTCTGAAAAATGGTTGTTCATAAAACAAGAGTTCTATATTCGCATTTCCATTTTAAGGGTCATTAGCTCAGTTGGTTT
>CEQS01011735.1_pt1 | contig 47042 bp, 59 predicted proteins | sample 530981 | NCBI WGS metagenome assembly CEQS01 (sample SAMEA2621176, study PRJEB7988) | marine metagenome | biome: marine biome (ENVO:00000447); feature: mesopelagic zone (ENVO:00000213); material: "saline water (ENVO:00002010), including plankton (ENVO:xxxxxxxx)" | depth 800 m
AAACCAACCACAGCTGAGGCCCCTATTCCCAACAATATAACGGCCACGGCGGTGACTGTCTGTTTCTTTTTTTGCCGCTTACTCACCTTACGAGAACCAATGCCAGTAGGCGCCTTACGTCCTTGATCGCGCTTTGGCGTCTGTTTTGGAGTGGATTTTATTGACTGCTCTTCCCTTTCAACCGATGACCCAGATTCTCTTCTAGTAGCACGCTTGCGAGTGGCTCGTGGACGCGCTGAAGCTGCTCGCTCACGCGAATCACGACTCCGATTTTCTGCACCCTCGGACGAACTATTCATGTTCGAGAATTGTACCATCTGCTACAATGAACGCGAACATGAAGAAATTATTACAAAAGGCTCTTTTACGTAACAGTTCTGACTTGTATCTAAGAACTAACGTTACTCTCGGTTTAGTAAGTATAATTTCGGTGCTGGCAGTCAGTCTTGAGACAGTTGACTCTCTCAAGACTTTTGAGGAAATTTTTAAGATAACAGAATACATCGTAGCGTCGATATTTCTTGTCGAGTATATTACTCGTTTATATGTTAATAAAAACCCTCTTCGCTACGCTTTTAGTTTTTACGGCCTAATTGACTTAATATCATTCTTGCCAAGTATTTCTGGCATCAGCAACCTTACCTTCCTGAAATCAGCTCGCATAATAAGGGTGGTGACTTTCTTGCGTGTCTTGCGTCTATCTAAGTTGTCACGCGTTAGTAAGTACGCCAACCACAAGAGTCGACAAGTCAAGGAAATTCAATTCATTACAGTAAGGATTTACGGATTAACTCTACTATTCGCCACTATGTTTTTTGCCTCACTACTTTATCTAGCTGAGGGTCAACGCAATGATATTTTCAAAGACATCCCCTCAAGTGTTATCTGGACAGTACTAACCTTGTTCGGGAGTAGTACTAACCCCCATGATTTCACCGTAACCGGGAGACTGATTGTAATTGGACTCCAGTTCACCAGTTTGTTGTTATTTGGTTTACTAATAAACATTATGGGTAAATTCTTGGAGCGAAAACTTCTAGGGTCAAAATCTACTGTCAACACATAGAAAAAGCCCGGTGTTTACCGGACTTGAAACAAGGGAGAATAGTGAATTTTACTAGACCCCTGTGCGACTGAGTGGGTCAATCGGATGAACCGGAAATTTGCGAACCTGTGGTGTATAGCTGGTTGACTGATCAATCTCGAGCCGACCACTGACCAAAGACCAGGGATGATCTTTAAGCTTCAAACCATGGCAGCGCTTGATGCGCTGCGAGATATACTCGATATCGTCCTCGGACAAAGCCTGAACAAACTCCACCCTATCAACGAGCACAACTCGTTTAGTCAGCGGATCTTCGCTCAACTCCTGTCGCAGGGACAGGAGTGACCAGTCGCCGTAATTATGCGGCGGTGTAGCCAAGGACCAAGCAAAATACAGACCATTGATTGTTTTCAGGTATTCCGACTGCCCTGCCGATTGTGCGACCAGATCGCGCACCATTGCTTCATCGTTCACCGTTTTTCTCCCTCGTACAGTGATTTTGAAACCGTCTGAATTTACAGAATGACTCCTTGTTAAAGAACAAAGCCTGTCTCGTTTCGAGACAGGCTTTGGGGTGATTATTTGGAGTCCAACTATTCAACACAAAACCGACCTCGAAGGGCGCGCGTCAGCACTACGAGGACCACCAGATTGTTTTGTGCAAATGTTTGCATTACTTCGATAGTAGCAAAAACAGGAAATGTGTCAATCTGCCTTGCAAACAAAAGCTCCTATGGTACATTTTCATACATTAGTGCGCCGCTTGTTAAGGATGCGTCGCGTAATTTTATTTCTTAAACTAACCAAATTTGCGAAAACCAAACCGAAGATTTTCAGGACCAGATACCAGAACCAGGATCAATCAGGCTATTCGTGCGTCTGAACTACGAGTAATCGGACCTGAAGGTGAGAATATCGGCACCCTCTCCCTCGCAGATGCTCTGAAGGAAGCAGACAGAATGAAGTTAGATCTAATCGAGATCTCACCCAAAGCCAAGCCACCAGTAGCTAAAATTACTGACTACGGTGAATGGCGCTACGAAACCAAGCGAAAAGCTAGTGCCGCAAAAGCCAAAGCTCATGTTACTGAAACCAAAAGTGCCCAGGTGAAGATCGGTACCGGTGATCACGATATGCAACTTAAAGCCAAGCGTATCGCCGATTGGCTTCAAGAAGGACACCGAGTAAAAGTAGACTTGTTCCTCTGGGGTCGCTACAAGTACATGGAACCAGAATTTCTTAAAGAACGTCTCGACCGCTTCCTTAAGATCATCCCGGCTGACTACAAGATCGCAGACCCAATTAAGAAGAGCCCGAAAGGTTTCACCGCCACCATCGAGCGTGAAGGTAAGGCTATAAAAGCCAGCGATCGTCCGAAAGTGTTAGAAGACGAGACTGAAGAAAAGAAAGCTAAGAAACCCGAAAAGAAGTCTGAAGAGAAGTCCAAGAAAAAATCGCTCGATGAACTCCTAGAAGGAGGGATGGTCTAAACAAAAAGCCGCCCTAAATCATTTGATTTAGGGCGGATTTTTACTGGACTTTTTTGCTCCAATACGGTATATTTTGCGCACTTTGCCGGAATTCCCGCCGGCCGAAGCCCGATCAAACTCTACTGTATTAATCTAGTGAAATTGGATGCAGTACGAGGCGCACAAAGAATTTGGCGCGATCCTTACTCGTCGTAAGGTGAGAGACAAATTACTGTCGTGCAACGATGTAACGCGTCAATTTCACTAGATTAATATGAAAACCAACAAATCATTTACTAAGCGCATCAAAGTGACCAAAAACGGCAAGCTCGTAGCACGCAAGCCAGGACAGAACCACTTTAATGCTCGACAAACCGGACGTGAACGGCAAGCTCGCAAGCGTACTCAGATACTCTCAATGAGCAAACGAATCACCCGTCGCTTTCTACCAAAAAGTGGAGCCTAGTCCCAAAAATCATTGCATTTGCTGCGTTGTATCAACTGAAAATTTTATTCACTGAACAGTAAGTTCACTTCAAAAAATTTTCAGCTCACGCCTTGCAGCTACAACAATTTTTGAAACTACAAACTTATTAATCAAACGTAACAAACAAAATATGGCACGTGTAAAAGGAGGTTTGATGGCGCAGAAGCGTCGCCGTAATATCCTCGACGAAGTAAAGGGTTACCGTCTACAGCGCTCAAAAAAGAAACGAGTAGCACGCGAGGCGATCTATCACGCCCAACTACATGCCTTTGATCACCGAAAGGATAAGAAGGGTGACTTCCGTCGTCTCTGGACTGTTCGGATTAACGCCGCTCTTATGTCTCATGGCATCAAGTACAGTCGTTTCATCAAAATGCTGAAAGATAAAAACATCGAGCTCGACCGCAAGATTCTCGCCACCCTCGCTGTTGAAAATCCAGAAGCATTTGATCGGGTAGTTGAGCAAACAAAAGCTTAACGAAACCAAAACTACTCTAAACCAAAAGCCGGTCCCATAAATGGGACCGGCTTTTGGATTTTATACTTACTGAGGAAGGTGGAATCGTGGCAGTTGAGCGATCCGATCCAAAATGTAACCTGGCACTTCTTCTCGATAATCATCAAGGCTTACTTCCACATAACCGTATTCATTTTCATTAGCAAGTACAGCCTCCTCTTTCTGCCGCAAGTCATTCAGGGCCACCAGCATGCTGTCATACTCAACCATCTTGGCGGACGGATCACCGTTTTCACTAAGTGAAACCATTCGCTTTTCCTTCATCGACATCATGACATTAGGGGCAGACTCAACAGCTCCGTTTACGACAGCTAACACTCCCTCGACAGAATTTACATTCATAAGTCCAGATTTGATCTCTTGAGCATTAGTGGCAAAAGCATCTAGACGAGCAGCGATCTCAGCTTGTTCTGCCTGCGGTATTTCAACCCCTCCTTCTTCATGTGAAACTTCTCCTGACATATATTTTCAAATTTATCTAACAATTAAATAAATTATACGTGATTAGAAGTCTATTTCAATTTCGGCGTTCTCTTCAGGAGCGAGCGCGTTTACTCCTAAGTAATCCCGTAAGCGTTGAGTTAGAAAGAGTGAAGCACGCTCTTCACCCATCGTGACAAAAACCTGCTTTGGCTTATGTTCTTGCGAGCCGCCATAGACCAAATCGATCAGTTGGTTGCGATCAGCGTGACCAGAGAAACCACGAATGGTTTCAATCTTAGCCTTCACCTTAACGTTAGTGCCATCAATCCAAACCTGCTTAGCGCCATCTTGCAGCAGGCGACCAACGCTACCGACAGTTTGATATCCTACCAAAAGCAACGTGGTGTTGGTGTCTCCCAGGAACTGCTTCTCGTGCCGGCGAATTCTTCCACCATGACTCATGCCGGAACCAGCGATGATAATTTTTGGTCCACCATATTTAGCTATTTGCGATGACTCTTTCATAGTCTCGGTAAACGACAACCCTTCAAAAGCAAAAATGTCATCGCCGGCCACGATCTGGTCACGTACTTCCGGTTTTAGATACTCAGTTGAATGCTGATACACGTCAGTGACACGAATAGCGAGCGGCGAATCAAGATAAGTTTTTATAGAAGGTATTTTCCCCGATTCAATCAAATTATTGATTTCAAACAAAACGCCCTGGGTGCGCTCGAGTGAAAACGCCGGAATGATCAAAGTACCTTTTCTACGGATTGTGTCTTCAATATGGTGCTGCAATAAAGCTGAGCGTTCTTCCACCTCCTCATGGACTCGGTCTCCGTAGACACTCTCCATTACCATGTAGTCGTACTGCTCTGGCACTTCTGGTCGATCCATCAGTGGTTGTGGCACGTTACCGACATCACCTGTGAACACCACCTTGTTTCCATCGCGCATAAAATGAACCATAGCTGAACCAAGGATATGGCCAGCGTTTTTAAACTCAGCCACAACATCATCTTCCAGTTTAAGCTCCTGATGATATTCAGCCGTTTCCCACAGCGACAAAGCCAAATCGATATCTCCCTGATCATAGAGTGGCTGCCGGTCATCACGCTTAGCTTCGTACTCCATAATATGAAGTGCGTCGTCAAACATAATCCGAGCCAATTCTCGAGTCGGCATTGTTGAATAAATAGTTCCGCGAAAGCCGTCTTTAACCAATTTCGGAATGCGACCGATATGATCAGCGTGTGCATGAGTCACAAACAAATAATCTACTTCTCCGGGATTATATACAAATGGTTCAGCGTTAATTTCTTGAGCAAATTTATCACCCTGCACCAACCCACAATCAACTAAAATCGCCACCTTCCCGGTGTCGAGCATAAAGTTAGATCCGGTCACCGAACCAACCCCGCCATAGAAACCAATCGTTGCACTCATATCTGCTTATTGTATCGGTTGTTGAGTACAAAGTGAGTAAATAATCCCCCACTGAAACCGAAAACAAGATCTTTTGAAGTATCCACTAAATACGTAGTCGGATCATAAAGACCGGCAAACCACTCAAAAACTTCCCATGAAACCGCCACAACAAATATGACCGCTAGTACTAAAGATAATTTGGGCCTAATTTGAATCAGTTTAAAAGTAGCAAATGAATGTACTCCTAGACCAATAAGCAACCCTCCCCAGAAATGCATGACAATATCAAACCACCAGTAATACCAGTAAAGTGAGGCGGCCGTAGCCAGATAATGAACGGTGGCAAACAAGCTGGATAGAATTAGGAAAATGATTACTCGGGTTTTTACCATAGGGAAATAGTACCAGGAGTGAACTTAATGCCAAACCCACCATCTCACACCCTCCTATAAAACATAGAACCAAGCTGAGAATGTGGAGGTCACACCTCCACATTTAGTGGTTACGTTGTAGGCTGCCTGCCTAAACAAGAAAAAACGCCCTGGAGGGGGCGTCTTTTCAATGGAACCACAAACGTATGCTCCTGACTCAAAAGTCAGGTGGGCACCTGCTCCGGTTGGTGTCTGAAATCTCTTGCGAGTTCTCATTACTTTCCGCGACTTTAGGCAGCCCTTACGTTATGTAATCGGAACATACGTTATGTATGGTTCCACTTATTATGTTAACAGAAAACAGCCCGGCCCCAAAGGGGCCGGGCTGTTTAAATCCTACCTATTTGGAATTACTCAGGATTTCCATCCAAGTTCACATCGTACATAATGCGTTCCTGCGCAGTAGTGTAGTCCATAATCTCGTTCTCGCTAAACCAAATTTTGATTTCACGCTCAGCTTCTTCTGGAGATTCTGACTGATGCACCAAGTTTCGAACCGCTCGATTTTCGTAGGTGGCATGAGAAAAAGAGTCGACAGTATAGTCTCCTCGAATAGTTCCAACGTCTGAAGATGATGGCTCAGTAGTGCCAACAATTTTGGTCACCACTGAAGTAGCTTGATTACCCTCAAATACCAGGGCCACAATCGGACTGACCTGCATGTAGCTAACAATAGTACGAATAATATCTTTTCCGTATTCAATTGCCTCTTTTTCAACCTCGCGACCTTGCTCCTTAAGGTCGTTTACAATTCCCTGACCCTTCTTTTCATACCATTCATCATCTTTGTTGTAGTGATCTAGAAGTTGCTCTTCAGTAGCATTCATCATTTTCATAGCGCTAATCTTGAGACCAGTCTGCTCAAAACGCTTGATAATTTCGCCCACGAGACTCCGTTGTACTGCATCGGTCTTAAGAAGTACGAGTGATCGTTCTTGGTGTGGTTTTTTTGACATAATAGTGTTTAAAATTGCGACTAGAATTAGTGCCAGGAGTATAGCAAACCTACGCTAAAAGTCGAACCGTTCTATGATCAATCAACAACCATATATTTGCACTCAGGCTCTCAATACAGTACATTCAAATAAAGAGCTCTTTAAAAACTGAAAGGGCATTAACCCTAGACTCACCGACAGAAAGGATGGTGCGATTTCAACCTCAACAACCACTTCAAGATCAACTCCGAGCTTTACGACCGACACCACAGAATTCCTAAAGTTCTAGGTGGAACGAGGCAGGGCGACAACTACATCAAGGTGAACAAGCGCCAACACGCTTGCCACCACGCCATAGCATCAAGCTACCCAGTCGATGAAGCTGTTGGCTGCTACTTCATGCTCCACACACAGCTCTACCAGTGGCAAGGTCGCTTGTTGTTGCGACATTCAGGCAGCAGCCAGTTTGCAATACATCCCGGCACGTCTCCCCTCCTCTCCCGGAATGAGAACGTGCTTCGAGCAGCTTCGATTATCTTGTTTGGCGAACACCCAACACCAGACCAGGTGATTGAATCACTCGAAACTACTTGGTTGCCTCTCGGAACCAAAGTCCGCTACGTGCACTAGCCGCCGTTTTTACGGCGGTGTTTTTTATTTCCAATAAAAAACACCGCATCCGAAGATGCGGCTTTGTTTTACCCCTTATTACACAGGTACTGCTCCAGAAAGGCATCGGCCTCCTCAGGCCTGCCCCGGCGCTCCAGGTAGAGCGCGTACGCCAGTGCGTCAACATCGCTGCGGATGTTCCAGTCTTTCGGCCGGAAATAAACCGGACCAGTGGTGAACGAGTAGACAACGAGAGACGCGCTGTGGCGCTTGATTGCCATTTGCGGCATGTTATTGCTCCTTAGAAATAGGTTGTGCTTGGCAGCACCCCCTATCTCACGGAGAGATTATTCAGAAATGCTGCTGTTATACAGTCAGCTAGTTGGTAACCTCATCGGTCCCTCCAATTTCATTCTCATCATAGACGAAGCTGACTTGTGGATCAGCTACTCATCGTCGCTTTTTCATAGTTCACCCCCTACGTATAGAAAGAGCGTTACTTGAAATTTAATCATTAAAAACAATTTTGTCAATACAAAAGGCCGCCTTACTCTTTAGTTAAAATCAGTGGACCATTCTCGGTAATGGCGACTGAATGTTCAAAGTGAGCGCTGTAACTGTCGTCAACAGTGTACACACTGTACCCATCACCTTCATCATCAAAATATACATCCGGCTTCCCGACATTCACAATCGGTTCAATGGCGTAGACATGTCCAACTTCAATCTTCGGACCGGTGCCGGCTTTGCCAAAGTTGGGAATGTTTGGTTCTTCATGCACTTCATATCCCACCCCATGACCACAGAGCACCTCCACCACTGAAAATCCACGCGACTCTACGAACTGCTGCACGGCAGCACTGATGTCACCAATATGGCCGCCCACCTTAGCCGCTTTAATGCCATGCGCCAGCGCTTCTTGAGTGACCGCTATCAGCCTACGTGATTCGTCGTCAATCTCACCCACTCCAACAGTAATACCAGAATCGACCACCATGCCGTCATAGCCAATCGACATGTCGATATTCACCACATCACCCTCTTCGAGCACGATGTCTTCAGAAGGAATCCCGTGTTGGACGCAGTTATTAACCGATACACAAACGGCCGCTGGATACGGAATCGGAGCAAACCCAGGATGATAACCAAGCAGAATCGGCTCGACGTCGTATTCTTCCACCAGTTCCATCGCACGATCATCAATCGCCAAAGTCGTAGCACCTGGAACTGCTTCCTTAGCCAACTCCTTTAAAATTCGTGCCAAAACAGCACCGGCTTCTTTCAGTACTTCTATTTCTTCTGGAGTTTTTTTGTTGATCATGAATGAATTATGTCCCGACCTGCTCTTTCCTATCCCAGATCTAGAGCCTTGAGAATCTGCTCGTGCACTCCATCGATTGTATCAGTTCCGTCGAGATCGTGTACTACCGTGTTGTCGCGCTTACGGTAATAATCTAGTACTGGGAGGGTGTCTTCACGATACCAACGTAAACGAGTTTCAATTGATTCAGGGGTATCATCCTCGCGCGCCCTGCTTTGCATACGCTCACGTACAACTTCCTCCGGAGTATCGAGATTGATTACAATCACTTCTTCTCGCTCGAAGAAATCAAGGGCGTTATCTAGCACACGCGCCTGGTGAGCAGTGCGCGGAAAACCGTCGATTAAGAGATGCGCTTTCGGATCAAGCTGTTCAAGCATTGCCTGACCCCATAAAAGATGAGTAATGAAGTCTGGCTGCAGCTCCCCAGTATCGAGGGTACCCGCGATTTTCTTGTCCGCGAAGGTCTCCCGTCTGGCTGCTAGTGCTCGGAAGCGACGACCAGTCTGAATATCAACAATCCGCCGAGCTGGATCTTTCTCTGCTATCACGCTGTAGAGCTTTTCAATTTGGGTGCCCTTACCACTACCTTGTGGACCGATAAAAATGACTGTAACTGGTTGCATATGTTTATTTCTGCAGATGGCTAAAAATCTCCTCCTTCACTTGTTCTGGTGTCTGAGTACCGTCAATATCAACTACCTTACCGTGTGATCTAAAAATTTCAATTGATTTCTCAGTAAAGGTGCGGTACTCCTCAAGACGCTTATCAATAAGATCTCCCTGATCGTTCATATCTCGAGCCCTTGCCGTACTACGTTCATACACAACCTCATCACTAATCATTAGATTGAAAATAATATATGGACGATCAATCCACTCATGAATCTCATGGAACAACTCCGCTTCGTCAGGCTTTTTGGCCACTGACTCAAACACGATCGACTCTTCCGGGTGCTCATCTATAATAGCCCTCGTCATCCAATATGAAGCAATCCACTCTGGCATCAAAAGACCGTCTTCGTAGGTCTCCTTCATTTTTTGTCCAAACACTGAACCTAGCTTTGCCGCCGCCCTAATATTATCTCCATTTGCAAAATAAGCTCCACCAAAATTATCAAGAATAAATTGTGTCTGCGTTCCCTTTCCAGAAGCAATCTTCCCCATCAAAACAATGCTTTGATACTTAGTCTTGTATTCCATGATGCAAGGAGAGTAGCAACTTTTTGTACACTTCGCAAATATGCTATGCTGAGGGCGCATGAAACGAAAACACATCATTTCCATTTCTGGTAAGCCTGGCAGCGGTAAATCATCTACCGCTGATAAGGTGGCTGAACTACTCGGCTACACCCGTCACTCCTCTGGTGATATGGTACGCAAGATTCTCAAAGAAAAGCACCTGTCGCTCGAAGAATACAACGCACAAGCTAGAGACGACCACGACCTGGACGCGCTAGTAGACGAGCAACTTCGAGCTCTACGTGATCAGAAAGATATTGTCGTCGATTCCCGACTAGGTTTTTATTGGATTCCTGAATCATTTAAGGTTTATTTGGATCTCGATCTAGGAATCGCGACTGCTCGCATTTTCAAAGACGCTGTCAGTAACGAAATGCGTTCTTCGGTAGGAACCGACTCTTCCTCTTTAGATGATGTATCACGACAGGTAAAAAGTCGTATGCTCGATGAACAAAACCGCTTCCGCCGCCTCTACGGAGTAGATCCTTACGACAAGCGCCACTTTGACTTTATTATCGACACGTCACGCCAAAACCCGCAGTCAGTGGCTATCGCTGTTTTCGACGCTTACCGTGAATGGCTAGACACCGAAGAGTGGACCCAGAAAAAGAACGAGGTTCCGCTTGGCTATTCATACAAAAACCAATATTAAAGCAAAAAAGGGCCCTTCTGGGCTCTTTTTTCCTCACTATATGAGAGAGTTAGTAAATCCTTCTAGGCGAGGCGGATTAGAAAAATGACCCAAGCGGGACTTGAGATCCAACGAGGTCATTTTTCGTAATCCAACGAAGTATAGAAGGATTTAATATTCTCTCATAGAGACTTGGGCGTCGAGACGTCGTAGTAGATCAAGGACCACCGACACCACAATCAATACCGCCGTTCCACCAATCGCTAGTGCAGTCACTCCAGTAGCAATTTGCATACCAACTGGGAGTACCGCTACTACACCAAGGAATACCGCACCAACTAAAGTAAGACGAGTTACCAAGTTGCCTAGATATTCAGAAGTGTTAGCACCGGGGCGGATACCAGGGATAAATCCACCACTTCGCTGCAAGTTCTTTGAGACCGCATCGGGGTCAAATGTCACTGCAGTGTAGAAGAAGGTAAACAGGAATACGAGTGCGAAGTAAACACCACCGTAGGCCCATTGATTGTTAAGGAAGTTAGTTACCACCTCGTTCGCTCCTGCTACCCACGGCATATCAAAGGCCGCTAGGATATTGAGTACCATCTGAGGAAACAGAATGATTGAGAGAGCGAAGATGATCGGAATCACACCAGCCTGGTTAAGACGCATCGGCAGATATGACTGACTTGAGCCATAAGTTGAACCGCCGCGGCTTTGCTTAGCGTACGTGATCGGCACCGGCCGTTCAGCTTCTGTCATTACCACCACCGCATAAATAATACCGACAGCTACGAGGGTGAAACCAATGTAGAGAGGTAATTGTGACGGTTCGTAGGTGTAGAAGAGCTGAGTCATAGTGGATGGCAAAGTAGCTACAATACCAGCAAAGATAATGATGGACACACCATTACCGATACCGTATTCAGTCACCAGTTCACCGATCCACATCAGAAGCATCGAGCCAGATACGATCAATACTACGTTAACCGCGAACTCAAAGGTCGACAGGCCGGCGATTACCCCCTGACTTTGCAGAAGAGTAAGGAAACCAAATCCCTGCATAATTGCCAATGGCAATGTAAGCATACGACTGATTTGAGTAAACTTCGCTCGCCCCTTCTCACCTTCTTCAGTGTAGAGGCTCTTAAGCTTAGGTGACATCACTGTCATAAGCTGCATGATGATCGACGCCGTAATAAACGGACCAACACCAAGCATTACGATAGACAGGTTAGCTAACCCGCCACCGGAGAAGATGTTCAAGAGGCCAAAGAATTGATTGTTTGAGAAGAACTGAGTAAGTACTTCTTGATCAATTCCTGGTACTGGAATAGCAGCCAAAGCTCGGAAAATAACCAACGCAGCCAGTACAAATAGTACTCGGTTGCGAATAGCTGGTTCTGTAAAGATAATTTTTAGCTTGTGTAGGAATGTTTGCATAAGCTGTATAGTAACGCTTATTTAAGAAACTGTCTAAATCTCATCGGAGTCCCAAGCGGTCAAAGAACTGTGCGAGACACGAGATGGAGGCTAAAGTGAACCTAAGTTCACTGAAGTCGAATCGAAGTGTTGCAGCCAGTTCTTTGACCGCGACGGCCCGAAGCCAGAGGTTAAACCTTTTCTAGCGTTGAGATTTATGACTGTTTCTTAATACTCCCGCCAGCTTTTTCGATCTTGTCTTTCGCTGACTGCGATACCTGACAATCCTCTACGTTAAGTTTCTTTGATAGTTCACCGTGTCCAAGGATCTTCACCTTTGGAGCACGACCTTTCTTGGTAACAATAATACCAGCAGCAACAAGTGCCTTCGGAGAGACAGTCGCTCCAGCTTCAAGGCCTTCAAGGGCTGAAACATTAACTACTACCGGCAGATCACGCTCAGAGTTAACAGTTTTAGCTCGGTTTACACCGTGACCACGAAGCTTGGGAAGCTTCTTGATGATCTCGCGCATTTCCGGTCGAGTACTGTTACCAGCTCGCGCCTTCTGTCCTTTATGCCCCTTTCCAGAGGTCTTGCCGCGCTTACCACCTCGTCCGATACGCTTAGCGCTCTTCTTCGGTGATGACGACTTTAGTTCATGAAGTTGCATACGACTAACCGTTCTTAAGTTGCTTAAGCGCTTCGACTGCAGCGCGAGCATTGTTAAGTTTGTTCTTACTGCGAGAGAAGATCTTCGCGGTAACATCCTTTACTCCAGCATGCTCAAGCACAGTACGAACTGATGAGCCGGCCACAAGACCACGTCCTGGTGCTGGCATGATCATTACTTCGCTTGAGGCGAACTTAGTACGCACGTCATGTGGGATGCGTCCGTCCTTATCCATTGGTACGACGATCATGTGCTTCTTTGCATCACGAACCGCTTTTTCGATCGCTAGTTGAGTGTCACCAGCCTTACCGACTCCAACACCAACCTTTCCTTTCTTGTCACCAATAACCATTGAGACAGAGAATGAGAAACGTCGACCACCAGCCATCACACGAGTAACTCGGCGAATGCTAACGATCTTCTGGTCGAATTCTGGACGAACTCGCTCCTGACGACCTCCGCGACGACGACGAGGACCACCTCGACGATCGTTATTTCCTCCGCGACGACGACGAGGACCACGACGGTCTCCAGCGCCAGCGGGTGCATCTGTTGCAGCTTCCTTGGCCTTCGCCTCGGGTGCTGCGGCTGTAGTTGCTTTCGTTTCTACAGCATCTGACTTTACGTCAGTTGTAGCTTCCTGCTGTTTTTCTTCTGACATTGTTAAATGTTTTATTTAAGTAATTGTAAGGCTAGAACTTAAGTCCTCCCTCACGTGCCGCGTCGGCTAGCGCCGCCACAATTCCTTGATAACGGAATCCTCCGCGATCAAAGACTACTTCAGTGATCTTAGCTGCAGCTGCTTTCTTAGCGATATCTGTACCAACTGCAACGGCCTTTTCGGTAGCTGTTCCCTTAGCTATGCTACGAGAATCAGTTGAAGCAATGGTCTTGCCTGCTTCGTCGTCGATAAGTTGTGCGTACACGAACTTATTACTACGAAAGATAGCGAGACGCGGGCGAGAAGCAGTACCAGCGATCTTGTGTCGGAGACGGTTGTGTCGCTTAGCACGGGCAGCCGCCTTTGATGTTGTATTTGTTGTCATAGTTTTATGATTACAAATCTAAAGTTGAAAATTACTGTAGATGCGAGGCGAATGAAGGAAAATTTACGAGGTGTACCCATATGTACATTGAGTGAATTTTCCTGAAATTCAACGACGCAGATGCAGTGATTTTGAGCTTTAGACGGCTTTCTTGCCTTGCTTACGGATAATATACTCACCCTGATATCGAATACCCTTCCCTTTGTATGGTTCAGGCTTCTTTACCTTACGCACGTTAGCAGCGAACTGTCCTAGTGCATCTTTGTCGATACCTGCCAACTTGATCTCGTTCTTGACCACTTCGGCTGAAATTCCAGCTGGAATTTCTAGTGGTACTGGATGAGAAAATCCTACGTTCAATACGATTTCACTCCCTTTAACCTCAGCGCGGTAACCCACACCTTCGATTTCAAGAATCTTTTCAAATCCTTCAGTTACACCTGTAACCATGTTTCGCAAATGAGATGCGTAGGTTCCCCATAAAGCTGGAGCCGCATCAGTTTCACCTGGAGTTAGAGTTACAGAAGTTCCCTCAATATTGAAGTTAACGTCATCCGTTACAGGACGTGAAAGTTCCCCCTTTGGACCTTTCACCTTCAGCACGCCATCAGTAAGAGTTACTTCAACTCCACTTGGCAGCGCCACTGGTTGTTTTCCTAAACGACTCATAATTACCAAATCATGAAAAGCTGCTCACCACCCATCTTTTTCTCACGAGCTTCATCATTCGTAAGAATGCCTGCTGGAGTAGATAGGATCATGTGCCCCTTTCCAAATTTAACCGGATGAATATCCGCGACTTTAGTGTAGAGACGTCGACCTGGCTTTGAAACACGCTTCACGCCGCTGATGCGTGGTGAACCATTTTCGTAGCGAAGTGTCACTTCTAGAGTCTTTTCTTGTACCTGCTTGCCTTGTTCGGTAGCTGATTCAATGTAACCAGCTTCCACGAGCTTGTTTAGAACTGCTAGGCGAAGCTTTGAGTAAGGAACTGAAACAGTTGCCTTATTCACTGCGCCGGCGTTCTTTAGGCGAATAATTAAATCGCCGATAGTATCGCCTACCATGATGATTTCTTTACGCCTGGTATATAACCTTCGTGTGCGAGTTCGCGGAAGCAAATTCGGCACATATCGAAGTCACGCATGTATCCGTGCGGACGACCACAAAGCTTGCAGCGACGCACAACACGCGATTTGAACTTAGGCGGACGTTCCGCCTTAGCAATCATTGACTTTTTTGCCACGTGATTTTGTCTTATTCATTTGTTGGAGCCGTCTCGCCAAGAATTCGGCGACTGCACTCCCTAATAAATCCGGCTTGTTCAGCAATGCTGAAACTCACCTTCAACGCCCGACCACCCAAAATATTGAGATATAGAAATCGTTCGTCTTGCGCGCAAGAATACCAGAATATGTATAAAAAGCAAGGCAAAATCACAAAAGTTTACACTTAATCAACCAAAGAAATTTAACAAACAAATGTGGAGGTCACACCTCCACATTTGTGACGTAGTTGCGCCCGGCACGAAAAAACCGGACAGCTATCCGGTTTTTTCTGACTTGCGTTTGGAACACAGCGAGCGTTCGAGCGTTCCAGAAATCTGCGCTAGGAACGGTGCAGATTCGGAACTAAATTCGCAATAATCGCTGCGCTCATTTGCTTATTTATTCTTTCTTTTGCAATTGCACCCACCAGTTTCTAAGTAAAATTTGTACTAAGAACTGTCGGGCCCGACTCGACTGTTTCCCATTCTTTGTTCTGGAATGGGAAACATGTCTCCGTCTTTTACCATTGCCGAAAGCAAAGCAGTTTGCTTTCTAAAAGAAAGACATGAAGCTTACGCTTCAATTTCTTTCTTTTGCAATGGCAAACCAATATGTCGCAACAGCGCCTCAGCTTCTTCCTTTGTCTTAGCTGACGTTACAAGCGTAACTGACATACCAAACACATCTTTGATATCTTCATCAGCCGTTTCTGGAAAGATTGTACTTTCCTTAATGCCGAGAGTGTAGTTACCCATCTCGTCGATTGATGACGTCTTGAGGCCACGGAAGTCACGAGTCTGTGGGATAGCAACGTGAATGAGCTTATTAAGAAAGTCATTCATGCGCTGACCACGCAGAGTTACCTGGTAGCCAACAATGTCACCTTCGCGAAGCTTGAAAGATGCGATAGACATACGAGCGGCGCGCGGCGCTGCCTTTTGTCCAGTAATCTTAGCTAGTCGATCTTGAATAAGAGCGATCTTAGCTTTATCTTCTACTCGACCGGTTCCAACTGAAATAATAACTTTTTCAACTGCCGGCGCTTGATTTACATTTGTGTAACCGAAGTCACCCTTAAGCGCTTCATACATCGATGCAAGTTGAGTCTGTACTGTTTCCATACTCTATTATGTGTTACTTACTTTAAATAAGGTTCTAGATCTTCTTTCCTGAAGGTCGAGCTACGCGAATTTTCTTACGCTTATCTCCCTCTCCCTCAAAAGCATAACCAGCCCGTACCGGCTTATTCCCCTCCATGAGAGAAACATTCGATACGTGGATTGGCATACTCTTCTCGATGATTTGTCCTTGTGAACGGGTACGGCGATTCTTTTGGTGACGCTTTACTTCATTCACTCCCTCAATAACTACCTGATCAGTTTCACTTAGGACAGTCAAAACAGAACCTGTTTTACCTTTATCCTTTCCAGCAATTACTTTCACGGTGTCTCCTTGTCGAATTTTCATACTAATTAGTTTGATTACACGACTTCCGGCGCGAGGCTGACAATCTTCTGGTATCCGGCTTCAGATAGTTCTCGTGGAATCGGACCGAACACGCGGTTAGCGCGTGGTTCTCGCTTCTCTTTGTCGACTAACACTACTGCGTTGTCGTCAAAACTCACGTATGAGCCATCTTTACGACGGAATGGCTTGCGCTGACGCACAACCACACCATAAACAACATCCTTCTTTTTTACTTGCTTGCGAGGCTCTGCAGTCTGTACCGCGAGAACCACCATTTCACCAAGCTCAGCGTAGCGCTTCTTTGAACCACCAAGCACCTTGAAGACACGGCCCATTTTCGCTCCTGAGTTATCAGTGATTTTTACGATTGTCTGTGGCTGAATCATATTACTTTGCAGTTACGAGCTCGAAGCTTTTACGCTTTGAGATCGGAAGTGTTTCTTTAATTTCGACCTTGTCTCCTACCTTAGCGGTGTTTCCAGCATCATGCACAAGATATTTCTTCGTGCGACGCAAGTACTTCTTGTACTTTGGATGCTTAACGTATCGTTCTACCGCAACTGTACAGGTGTCAGTCATCTTGCTAGATACCACTGTACCGCGCAGGACACGACCGTTGCTGGTTTTTGTTTCAGTACTCATACGCTATTTTGAATCTGTGTTATTACGTCGAGCGTTTAACTCAGTTAGTGCCTGCGCTACTTCGCGCTTAGCACCCGAGATAACACTAGCCTTACGACTAAACTTATCTTTGAAACGTTCTGCCCGCGTAGTTTCGCGACCGGCAGAAACCATTTCAACTAGTTCAGCATCAGACTTTTTACGGATGTCTTCCATCTTTGTCATAAGCAATGATTAGAGATTAGATTACACACGTGTGTCTTCACGACGCACGAACTTAGCTTGTAATGGTAGCTTCGCTGTAGCCTTTCGAAGGGCTTCACGAGCTACTTCTTCTGGCACACCGTCGATTTCAAATAGAATTCGACCAGGGCGTACTTCAAATACGAAGTGATCTGGATCACCCTTACCTTTACCCATCGGCACTTCGGCAGCCTTTCGGGTAACCGGACGATCTGGGAAGATACGAATCCAACTCTTACCGGTCTTTCCCATAGTTCGAGAAATAACACGACGAGCAGCTTCGATTTGGTTTGAGCGAACACGAGCGGCAGTGGTCGCTTTAAGTCCGTACGAACCGTACGCCACTGTGATACCTCGTGTATCAGGACGATTTAGCTTTTCTGGACTCTTGCGAGCAATCTGCCACTTACGGTGTTTTACTTTCTTTGGAAATAACATAAGCGTTTACTTATCGGTTACGACCAGTGCGCGCTTCAGCTGCTTCCTGACCAGCCTTCCGGTCAGCAAACACGTCACCGCGGTAGATCCACACCTTAATACCAATCACACCGTATGGAAGATTTGCTTTCACACGAGCGAAGTCGATATCAGCGCGTAGGGTTTGTAGTGGGACTCGACCTTTTTTTAGTTCTTCCTTGCGGGCCATATCAGCTCCACCAAGACGACCTGAAAGAATGATACGTACACCTTCCACGTCACGGTTAGCCATAACCTTCTCAGCAGTTTGCTTCATTACACGACGGAATGTCATGCGCTTTTCTAGACCTTCTGCAATCATCTGGCCCACAATGCGAGCTGATGATTCAGGAGAACGAATTTCTTCTACATCGATCTTTAGTTCCGGCTTGTCGGTTGTTTTCTGCTTACGCAAGAAAAGATCAATGTCCTTCTTTAGTTTGTTGATACCTTCACCACTGCGGCCAATAATAAGACCTGGGCGTGAAGTTTTAATGATGATGCGAATATCCTTTTCGCTGCGTTCGATTTCGATCGTATCTACAGACATTCCTTTTAGACGCTTATCTAGCATCTTGCGGAGCGCTGCGTCTACGCGAAGGTATTCGCGGAACTTCTCGGGGCTGGTGGTGAACCATCGACTTTTCCAGTCGCGATTGATTCCAATCCGTTGAATGTATGGATGAGCTACGTGTGTCATACCAATTATTTCTTTTCGCCAAGCTCCACTCGGATATGGCTGTTACGCTTGTTAATACGCGATGCAGAACCACGAGCTCGTGGCATGAACCGCTTGTAGGTTACTCCCTTGTCGACGGTGACAGTCTTGATGAATAGTTTGTCGACATTCTTTCCTTGATGCTTAGCATTAGAAACCGCAGACTCAATAACTTTTGAGAATGGGCCTGACGCTCGCTTATCAACGAACCGGAGCGTTGTGAGCGCTTCAGAAGCGCTCTTACCTCGAACAAGGTCTGCGATGAGGCGAACCTTACGTGGTGACTGTCGGTAGTTTTTTAGAAATGCTTTCATATTTCGTAATTATTAACCGGCAGCCTTAGCAGCTTTAGCCGCTGCAATTTCAGCTTCCTTACGCTTCTGTTCAAGTTCCTTCTGCATCTTACCTCCATGTCGGTAGAACTTCTTAGTTGGTGAAAATTCACCAAGCTTGTGACCTACCATTTCTTCTGCGACCAAGACCTCAATATGATCTCGTCCGTTGTGTACACCAAATGTAAACCCTACCATTTCTGGAGAGATCACTGAGCGACGAGCCCAGGTCTTGATGACACCACTCTCTGCTGGCTTTTTGCCAGAGACTTTCTTGAGCAGTTTCGGGTCTACGAATGGTCCTTTATAGAGTGATCTAGACATTAAATGAGATAAGGAACGTAGTGACTATATCGAATTTAGTTCCGAATTTACGGCTTTAGCCCGCCGTAAATTCCTGGAACGAGAAAACGGAAATACCACCCTAATTCCAATTAATGTACCTACGAAAATGATAGACGAGAGTCAATCACTTCCATAGCGTAGTTTGATTGTTAATACCGCGTGTAGTCAGTGTCGAAACACCATCAGTGGCGGCTTGCGAGATTTCTATCTACAACCTGGTAACGGCCAGATGCAGAATACTCACTACTTCGTTCTTTTACTGCCCGTTCTGCCAGGAACAGGACTTAAGGTTGGAACGGGATGAGAATACCTAAAATAACCAATAAAGTCAACTAGTACGTAACGGTAAATTCCGGCTATTTTATATGTACAGTTATGATATAAATGACCAATGCCCAAACAACGTGGACGCGAACATACCACCCTAACCGAAACCGCTGCTTTAGTGGTGCGCGAATTAGGGAAAACACCTACTATAACTATGATTGCTCCGGGTGAAATCAAAACCACCAGCCGACGTAAGGCAGGCAAAAGATTTGTCACTTTTGTACGCACCAATGCCGGTTTGGAGCTTATAATCACCGGACAAAGTGTGCAGAAAGTGGCGGTACACACAGATACTCCAGATCTGGTAATTGAAAACCTGGCCCAAAGCAAGACCTTGCGTGAATTTTTATTTGCAGAACGAGAACGTCAGCCGGGTATATAAAAGTACTGCAATTAAACACAAAAACAGCCGCTGGGCGACTTGTCGCCCAGCGGTTGTTTTTAATCTAGAATCTAGCTATCTAACGCGCCTTTAAACGCTTCAGCCGTAACTGCAATTCCATAACCACTGAGTTCTTGAGCAGAACGACTGGCCGCCTGGTCTACTAAATTCCAATCATCAGGAGACATGCCATCTCCCATTTGCGCCTGTTGTTTAATGCGATCAACTTCAGCTTCAAATACTGACAGTTCATGTCCAACCACATCAGGGTTAGATTCCGCTAAACGAATCAACTCATCACCGGTATTTACTGCATCAGCACTTTCGGTTGATTCTGCCTTGCCAAAACCCAATCTATCTAGAAAACTCATATTACAGCTCGTCTAATGCTTCATCTATTAAGTCTTCAGCTTCTTCCACCAAGTCGAGAACCTCGTCATATTCTTCGTCATCAAACTCGTCCTCTGCTTCGTCGAGAAGATCGTCCGCTTCTTCAAGCAATTCTTCAGCGTCCCTTGTGCTCTCGCCATCTTCTTCAGCTTCATAGACTTCGTCCCAGGCGTCATCCAGTTCATCTTTAGCGTCTTCGATCGCCTCTTCAGCTTCATCCTCATCTTCATCGTCACCACTTGAAGAGCTGCCGATTTCATCCAACGCTTCGTTGATTAAATCTTCAGCATCTTCGGCCTCTTCGACTGCTTCGTCGAAGTCTTCCTCATCTATAGCAATGTCAGCTCGTTTTAACGCTCGCCTGGCATCATCCAGCAAATCTTCAGACTCTTCAACGTCATCACCATCTTCTTCGGCTTCTTCTACCTCCGCTTCAGCGTCATCGAACTCATCCCAAATATCTTCGACCAGCTTTTCAGCGTCATCGTCAGAAACAACATCGATCTCATCCTTAGCGTCTTCTAAAAGCTCTTCCGCATCAAGGGCGTCACTTACAGCTTGTCTATACACTCGATTTTCAAAAGCGTCATCAGCGTCTTCAAGTAGTTCCTCAGCTTCTTCGATCATCTCTTCGGCATCCCCAACATCCTCGTCGTCATCTTCGGCTTTATCAAACAGTTCTTTAACTTCTTCGAGCAAATCTTCAGCGTCCTCAATCGCGTCTTCAGCCTCATCTTCCTCAGTTTCACCACCAGCGTCTTCGAACACATCTGTGGCGTCGTCGAGCGCTTCGTCAGCTATAACTTCAGCGTCCTCGTAGTCACCATCAAAGAAGTCAAACAGTGCGTCGAATAGATCTTCAATGGCCTGCGCGAGATCTTCACGCATATCCTCGAGATCTTCGTCGTCTTCATCGACTTCCTCTAGTTGTTCCTGCGCATCTAAAATCATGCGCATAGTCTCCTTGAGTACATCTTGTGCGTCGTTAGCTTCGTCAGAATCGGCTGAAGTATTAGCGCCAGCTACTTGTGGGGTTGGGGCTTCCACATCGCCACCTTCAGTCTTAGCATTAATTTGTGCCTGAAGATCATCAATCAAGCTGAGCAGCTGGTTTGCGTTAGTTGGAGAAGTGTTTGGAGTAGAAGCGGTGGCGGAAGCAAGCTCTTCGTACTTGGCGCGAGACGCCGGACCAAAGTTTCCGTTAGCACCAGCGATATCATTTCCTTGTTGCCAACGTAAGACTGCATCTTCAGTTAGCGAACCATAAGTGTTGGTTTCATTACCCGGCGAACCAACACCTGCAGCAGCGATTTTATACTCCGTTGTATTTAAGTATTGCTGCAAGCAAAGTACGTCTTCACCTTCGTCGCCAAAGGAAAGAGTGCGTGTGAATTCACACTCTTGCGCACTAACAAAAAACGGCGCTGTCAAAAATAGCAGAGTGATACTAGTAAATAACAAAATTGATCGAATTGATGCTGACACGTTCATAAACAACGTTCTTAACGAATATATAAGTACATTGTATCAGATTTGACGGAGCAGCAAAAAACCGCCCTTTCGGGCGGTTTTTTGCTGCTCAACTTCGCTACGGCAATTAGCCTTACTTGCGGTTGTTGCGCATGAGGCGGCCTGGCTTGCGCCGAGACACGATAAGCTTGTTTGAGTACTTCTTTGGTGACCGTGTCTTCTGACCTTTACCGGTCGGACGACCCTGCTTGGTTCGCTGACGTCGGTGTCCCCGAGGAGACTTACCTTCACCACCACCATGCGGGTGGTCGACAGCGTTACGAGCGGCACCACGAGTCTTCGGACGAAGTCCCATGTGACGAGCACGCCCAGCCTTACCGATACTGACCAAACGATTTTCTTCGTTCGACACAGAACCGACTGATGCCCAAGCATCCTTAAGGACCTTACGGACCTCAGTTGAAGGCATCTTGAGGGTGGTGTGCTTGCTGTCTTGTGCTACCACTTCAGCGGCATTACCAGCACTTCGTGCTAGACGTGCGCCTGCTCCTGGGTTGATTTCGACATTGTAGACGAAGGTACCAACTGGGATAGCAGAAAGCGGAAGACGGTTACCCACCTTTGACTTAGCTGTTTCTGAAACAATGATCTGGTCACCAGCCTTTAGCTCTTGTGGAGCCAAGATATAGCGACGTTCACCGTCTAAGTAACAAATGAGAGCGATGAAACCAGAACGGTTTGGATCGTACTCAATTGTCTCTACCTTAGCTGGAACATCTTTCTTGTCGTACTTGAAATCGATTTCTCGATAAGTTCGCTTGTTACCAGCACCACGGTAGTGAGTTGTGATGCGACCAGAGCTGTTTCGTCCACCCGTACTTCGCTTACCTTTTGTAAGTTTTTTCAGAGGATTACTCTTTGTGCTGGTCAGTTTTTTCTTGTACTCAATCACGGAACCATCACGACGTCCCGGAGAGGTTGGATTATATTTCTTTACCATAATTTTTGATGCGGAAAGCAATCCAAAATCTAAACACAAAACTTGATAGGCATTTTGTTTCGGGCTGCCGTGGCAAAGAATTGGGCTTCAATATTTCGCTTCGTCTTCAATGAACAGAAAGTTCACTTCAGACTCCAGCTCATATTGTATCTCCAATTCTTTGCCACCCTGAGCTCCGATTAGATTTTGATCACTTTCCGGTTAGAAACTAGTGCAATTACTCGCTTATCTTCCTAACTTGTAATTTTGCTTCTTTCCCCTATAAAATGAAGGGTTTCAAATTTGAATAAAGTTCGCGGCGTCGCGCTGCGAAAGCATGAGGCGTACTGAACGTACGATGAGTGCTTGAGCGGCGATGACAACAAAGGAATTTACCAAACTTGGAAGCCGTCTAGACAACGCTGATGGAGTCGCCTTTTTTAAGGTAAACGTAGGCCTTTTTCATTCCCGATACATGCTTGGCACGACCACGGCTTCCAACCATACGCTTAGCTGGCTTTTTATTTACGATGTTTACCTTCACCGGCGTCACGCTGTAGAGAGCTTTAATAGCGTCACGAACCTGGTACTTAGTGGCGTCACGTCGCACTTCAAAAGTGTAGACATTGTCTTCACTCTGGCCGACGGCTTTTTCAGTGACACGAGTCCCAAGGATAACGCTAGAAAGATTGTAATCAGTCGGTAACGCCTTAGAGGTGTCCGGCTGCTTTACTTCTTTCTTTTTACTCTCTACTTTCTCTTCCTTTTTCTTTCCAAAGAGAGCCATACTATTTTGACTTAGCAGCTGTAGCTACACGTTTTTCCAAGATCTCAACTGAACTTGGGGCGTCGGCCACAACAACATACTTGTAAGTAAGAAGATCAACTGGGTTGATGTCCTTTGCTTGTGCTACTTCTACGTTACCGAAGTTTCGGAAACTCTTTTCAGTAGCTAGATTACGATCGGCAAGCACTACGAGTGCTGCATTCTTACGCTTTCGCGCCATCGCATCATTACCAGAACCGTTAGCAATGGCAGTGAAAACTGTCTTTGCTTCCTTGGTCTTTGGTTCTTCCATTGACAGAGAGTCAACAAATACCACTTCTTCATCAGATAACTTCTTAGATAGTACTGAAGCAAGCGCCTTAGCACGCACTTTCTTGTTGATCTTAACTGAGAAGTCCTTTTCGCTACGTGGACCGAAGGTTACACCACCACCAGTCCAAATTGGACTACGGCGTGAACCGTGACGAGCACGACCAGTTCCCTTCTGCTTCCATGGCTTACGGCCACCACCACGTACTTCTGAACGGTCTTTAGTGTGAGCAGTACCAGCGCGACTATTCGCCTGAATACCTACTACCACATCGTGAACAAGGTCAGGATTCCAAGCAGCACCGAAGACTGATTCTGGGAGTGTTACATCACCAGCTGCCTTACCTTCACGAGAATATACTTTTGATTTCATACTCATAGCGTTACTTATGATCCGTAGACCTCTACTAATGTTCCCTTTCGACCTGGGACAGCTCCTGATACAACAAGGATATTTTCATCCTTGTTTACTTGGAGAACTTTGAGTCCGCGAACGGTTACCCGATCACTACCCATACGGCCACCCATGCGTGTACCCTTAAGAACACGCGCTACTCCGGTAGCACCAATAGATCCTGGTTCACGTTCTGAGTGTTTCTGACCGTGTGAACGACGACCACCCTTAAAGCCGTGTCGCTTAACCACACCTTGGAAACCTTTACCTTTTGAAACAGCAGCGACTTCGATGTCATCTCCTGGTTCAAAGGTGGCGACATCTAGAGACACCCCCCTTTCAACACCATCGATGTTTTCTCCGTATACTTCACGGGGACGAAACTCACGAGCGTGAGCCACTGCAGCGCCAAAGTGGCCTTTTTTGGCCTTGTTTACCCGGTTTTCTTTCTGCTCACCAAAAGCAAGCTGAACAGCAGCGTAACCGTCTTTTTCAACAGTTTTCACCTGCGACACTGTCGCTGGATCAACCTTAAGTACGGTAGCCGCTCGACACACTCCTTCGTCATCGAAGACCTGTGTCATTCCGGTTTTTGTTCCTACAATAAACTTCATTGATTGTATGGACTATTTAATAATTTAGCTTTCCAGAAATTATCTGCGACCCATACGACAAATCGCGCAGTTTTGCGCGAGCACAAGCTCGCAGCAAAAACTGCGCGATTTGTGCCCATTGGTCCGTGAGAAACTCACGTACATAGGTCTTTAAAAGCTGCCGCCAGTATACTGATATCTTGATAAAACGCAAGGTTTTTAAGCCGTGCCTATCATTTATTAAAAAGACCGGGCCTGTTCGGTCCGGTCTATAATCAACTAACGAATAATGTTTTAGGCCATTGAGGCAATGGTTGGAGCCATATGTAGATATGCCAAGATACCTACGGCTGCCAGCGTCAGACACTGGACCATCCAGCTGTCTTCGCTTTTAAACGTTAAATGATTCGAATCTAAGTTTTTCATAAACTTATTTGAAAGAACAATTAAAAGAACTATTTCTAAACCATAGTTACGTTATTTCTTGCGAAGTGGCGCAACTCTGGACAACAGAGAAAGGCGAGTCCTTGCGGACTCGCCTCCTGTTGTATTTATATTTTGACACGAAACACAAGTTTGGCAACCACTAGGTGGGGATAACAAAAAGCCCGGCGCCAAAGGCGCCGGGCTTTTTGTTTGGCAAACAGATTAATTGTTTTACCTAAATGAGATGGAGTACGAAATAGTAAATGCAAACGAAAAGAAACCCCGCAATAGGGTTTCTTTTCTAGCATACAGAGTGCCAAGTCAATGGTTGAAGTGACCTTCATTAGTTACTTCTGTGATGAGTCTTCTCCGGCCCGTTCATAGGAACGGAACGGCCTCCGAAGAACCAAAATCATAGTCGGCTTCGCCTCTTTGATTTTGGCTACATCATCTTCACATCAATGTTGACTCCTGATGGGAGTGAGAGGTTCGTGAGAGCCTCTACAACTTTTGGACTCGGATTTAGGATGTCGATCACACGCTTGTGCGTTCGCATCTCAAATTGTTCTCGCGCGTCCTTATGTACGAAGGTCGAACGATTTACAGTGTACTTCTTGATTTGAGTCGGCATTGGAATTGGACCGACTACCTTTGCGTCGAAACGCACTGCAGTATCGATGATCTGCTTAACAGACGTATCGAGGATCTTATGTTCATAAGCCTGGACACGAATGCGAAGCTTGTTGATCGCACCGGCTGCTTTTTCTTGTGATGTAGTTTCTGTAGCCATAAGAATTTTGGTTACTAGGGATTTTGAGAATGCTTCATATGCGCGGCGCACAAAGAATTTTTCTTGAGGCGTACTGGACGTACGTTGAAAGAAAAATTACTGCAGTGCAACAAGGCAGATGGAGTATATCTCAAGATCACTAGGCAACGATCTTGGTTACCACACCAGCACCTACAGTCTTACCGCCTTCACGGATAGCAAAGTTTTGCTGTTCTTCAAGCGCTACTGCTGATACCAGCTTTACCTTAAAGGTAGCAGTATCACCAGGCATCACCATTTCTGTTCCTTCTGCTAGAGTTACGTCACCAGTTACGTCGGTTGTACGTACGTAGAACTGAGGCTTGTAACCTGTGAAGAATGGGGTGTGACGTCCACCTTCGTCCTTAGATAGAACGTATACTTCAGCTTCGAATTCAGTATGCGGAGTTACAGAACCCTTCGCCGCTAGAACTTGACCTCGGTGTACGTCTTCTTTTTTAGTACCACGCAATAGAATACCAGCGTTGTCTCCAGCCTGAGCTTGGTCAAGCTGCTTGTTGAACATTTCAACACCGGTAACAGTAGTAACTTCAGTATCTTTGATACCAACGATTTCTACTTCTTCACCTACCTTAACAACACCTCGTTCTACACGACCAGTTACCACTGTACCGCGTCCTTCAATTGAGAAGATGTCTTCGATCGGCATTAGGAATGGCTTGTCGAGTTCACGTTCCGGTGTTGGGAAGTACTCGTCCATCTTGTCCATCATTTCGATGATCTTTGCCTGGTAGTCAGCGTCTCCTTCGAGAGCCTTAAGAGCTGAACCTTGGATGATTGGTGCATTTTCACCATCGTAACCAGCCTTGGTCAAGTCTTCACGAAGCTCTTCTTCAACGAGCATAAGCATTTCTTCGTCGTCTACCATGTCACACTTGTTAAGGAAAACAAGCATCTTTGGTACACCAACCTGCTTAGCAAGAAGGATGTGCTCCTTAGTCTGAGGCATAGCACCGTCAGTAGCAGCCACCACAAGGATAGCACCGTCCATCTGGGCTGCACCGGTAATCATGTTCTTGATGTAGTCGGCGTGACCTGGCGCGTCGATGTGCGCGTAGTGACGATTTGGAGTCTCGTACTCAGAGTGAGATAGAGAAATAGTAATACCTCGAGCTTTTTCTTCTGGGGCTTTGTCGATGTCAGCAACGTCTTTAACGTTAGCATCGTAGCCATCTCCCTTCGCTTTTAGTGAAGTTAGAATAGCTGCAGTCAAAGTAGTCTTACCGTGGTCAACGTGACCAATGGTTCCTACATTGATGTGCGGCTTTGAACGATCAAAATCTGCCATGTTAGTAGATTGGATTAATTTTAATTAAATTTCACCGCGCACGTCACTTACAGAAAAAGCCTACAATCAAATGACAGCAGGCCCTTTCATCAGTGTTAGATTCTCCGTGTGCAAACAAGGCGGCGCGAGAACGCCGCGCCTCGCTTGAACGCGAAGACACGTGTGAAAGAGCAATATATTTTCGCTCCACGCACAGAATATCCTGTGAGCGGTGCGGCTATCCTACCAGACTACCCTGGTTTTGCAAGTAAAAACCACCCGGTTGGGTGGTGGAGTTATCAGGCTATTTTACGTAACCAGCGACCGCGATAAATAGGCAGCAACGCCACCCTTTCCTTCCGAGCCAAACTGCAACCCGACTACCGCAGTGATTCGTCCGTATTCACTTGCTTGTTTCATCCTTAACCTCTTCAAAGAGCAAAAGTTCATTTGTTTCAATATGCCTCAACCGGTTAAATGAGTAAAGTGTTAGAGCAGCAAAAAGGCGGGCCGAAGGCCCGCCTTTTTGTATGAATTATGTGTGGTAGAGAAATTTCAGAAATAATTCTCAGTTCGTTGAACACAGGTTACTAAGTGTTCTCACCAGCTTTGCTAGTTGCGAGCACTAAGTACCTGTCGTCTCGGCTCGTGGTTCGAAGCGCTAGGAATGGCGCTTCTCACATCACTCCGCCCGGTGATCTAAGATAAAGCTAACGCTTTTTCTTTTTCTAGCTCACCCCCCTCGCTTTTTTGATGTCCTCAGCTACGTTTGGTGGTACCACCTCGTAGTGATCAAATTCCATAGTCATTGAAGCACGTCCTTGAGTCATAGAACGGAGAGTGTTGGTGTAACCAAACATTTCTGAAAGTGGGATCTTTGAGTTAACGATAGTCTTACCGCCAACTTCTTCAGTAGCTTCAAGCGTACCGCGCTTAGAAGAAATGTTTCCTTGGATATCACCCATGTATTCCTCCGGAGTTCGAACCTCCACTTTCATAATCGGTTCGAGGATAACGGCGTTAGCAAGCTGAGCTGCTTTCTTGAAAGCATTGATACCAGCCAACTTAAAGGCGATCTCAGATGAGTCCACATCATGGTAAGAACCGTCATAAAGTTCAACCGAAACATCTTCCATTTTGTATCCAGCTACAAAACCACGTTCCATAGCTTCCTTACAACCCTTCATAACAGCTGGAATGTATTCCTGAGGAACGACACCTCCCTTAATGCTGTTAACAAATTCGAAGTGATCTTCACGAGTTACGTTCTTCTTCACTTTCTCTTCTTCACCATTCTCATCCTTAGCTAATGGTTCAAGTGGTTTGATGCGGATCTTAACGTGCCCATACTGACCACGACCACCAGACTGCTTAACGTATTTCTCTTCTGCTTCAGCTTCACGCTGAATAGTTTCACGGTAAGCCACTTGAGGGGCGCCAATATTAGCCTCAACACCGAACTCACGTTTCATGCGGTCAACTAGAATGTCGAGGTGAAGTTCACCCATACCCGCAATGATAGTTTCGAGAGTTTCTTCATCGGTTGAAACCTTGAAAGTTGGGTCTTCGTCAGAGAGGCGTTTTAGAGCGGTACTCATCTTTTCCTGATCGTTCTTGGTCTTAGGTTCAACCCGAACTGCTACCACTGGTTCAGGGAAGGTGATTTGCTCCAGAACGATTGGCTGATCCTGATCACAGATAGTGTGTGAAGTTTTCACCTCCTTAATACCTACGGCTGCAGCAATTTCTCCAGCGTAAACTTCTTCGACTTCTTCTCGCTTATCAGCCATCAGTCGCACGATACGACCAACACGTTCTTTGTTTCCGGTTGATGAGTTAAGGATGTATGAACCTGAAGTCACTTTTCCAGAGTAAACTCGGAAGAAAGCAAGCTGTCCCACGAATTTGTCATCCTGGAGCTTAAATACGAGACCAGAAAACGGATCTTCGTCAGAGGGGTTTCGAGTAATTTCTTCTTCCGTCTTTGGATCAAGTCCTGCAACTGGAGGGAGATCGGTTGGGGCTGGGAGGTAATCAACCACTGCGTCGAGCACGAGCTGGACACCGATGTTCTTTAGGGCAGAACCCGTCATCACTGGGAAGATCTCGTTAGCTAGAACAGCCTTTCGAAGGGTCTTCTTCAGATCTTCAACGTTTGGTTCATTTCCCTCAAGAAAAGCTTCCATGAGAGCGTCGTCATGCTCAACGATCTTTTCGATCATTTCGGCACGCCAAGTTTCTGCATCCGCTTGCAGATCCGCTGGGATATCCTCTTCAGTTACATCCATTCCCATCTGACCACCAAAGCGGTAAGCCTTCATAGTGATTAGATCAACTACACCAGAGAGATCGTCCTCAGCTCCAATCGGAAGCTGGATCCGAACCGCTTTAGGTGAAAGACGTTCGTGAATTGACTTCACCGATGCGTCGTAGTCAGCCCCAAGCTTGTCCATCTTGTTTACGAAACAGATACGTGGAACGTTCGCTTCGTCAGCATAACCCCAGTTAGTTTCAGTCTGTGGCTCTACGCCGGCCGCGCCATCGAACACCACTACCGCACCGTCGAGTACACGCATAGAACGCTTTACTTCAGCCGTAAAGTCGATGTGTCCCGGAGTATCGATGATGTTAAAGGTGTGTTGGAGATCGGTGTTGGTTCGATCTGTTTCAAGAGTCTTGGCCCAGTTACAAGAAATCGCCGCTGCAGTAATGGTGATACCGCGCTCACGTTCTTGATCCATCCAGTCGGTTACAGTAGCACCGTCGTGCACCTCACCGATTTTGTGACTCATACCAGTGTAGAAAAGTACGCGCTCAGAAGTAGTTGTCTTACCCGCGTCTACGTGGGCAACAATACCAAAGTTTCGCAACTTTTCGATCGGAAATGCTCGTGCCATAAATCAATAAATATATTTAATAAAATAATTAATAATGTTTACCTCCCCTTTACAATGATTCGTGGGACGAAAAAAAACCAAAGCCTTGGCATTTTTTCGTCCCACCTCATTCGGCATAATCAAAATTTGCCCAAGGGCAGAACAAATTTTGATATAAGTGGAACATAATCGCTTCACAATTTGTTTGCACTTAAAACGCGGACACTATACGGTATTTACCACAAAACAGCAACCGTTTAAGGCCCGGCAAAGCTACTGCTTTGCCGGGCCTTTCCTTGACTTTAACCATTTTCTATGCTATTATAACAAAAGCCTTCAGGACAACTCCTGATGTTCTCATCAACCGCGCACCAAGGAGTCCCCCATGCGTATTCATAACACCAACCTTCGCTCATTTACCCTGAGCTTCGGATCACTTCTCTCGGTGGAGAGCAAGTGGCTTTCGCTCATGCTGTTGTCGGCAATCATTCTGATGATGTCGACAATCATGCCGATGGCGCAAACGACCCTCGACCAAAGCGATCCGTCGATCGAAGCAGCCATCAACGATGCTCTGACTGACGTCCAGGGTGGCGATTTCTTCAAGCTGTCGGACGTAGGTCACACCGTGACCTACGAAACCCTCAACATCGAAGAAGAAATGCAGCGCCTTCTGAACCAAGCCTGCCCGGTCAGGGAAGATGACGATCGTGCAGCAGTCCTTTCGGAATGCGCGTTCGGCCCGGATTTCGACTTCGCCGTGAATGAAGCCCAGCGCGATCAGCTGGTTTCCCTGGTGGCAGCTCAGACAGAAATTGTCCGCCTGAAGTCCGAAGCGGCTGTCGCCGAACAACGCTGGCTGACCGCCATGCTGATCGAGAAGGCAAACGCGGCGGAAGTGGCCGCTGATATCGTGATCGACGCTGACGAGATGGCTGGAGTCATGGCCGAAATCACTGAGCTGTCCGACGGCCTCAACCGTCTGTCGATTCTGGTGGAAGGTGATGAAAATTCAACCAACGCTGGCCTCGACCAGGAGGTTGCATCGCTGGCCGACCGCATCTACGAGATCGAAGAAACCATCAATGTTTCGATGGCCAACTCGAACGTTCTGGCCGAAGCGATGTTCGCTTTCTGCGACAACAACCCGGACATTTCCTGGTGCCGCATGCTGGACACCGTCGAACGGTAACCTGTTCCTCCCTCAGTAATGAGTTTTACCCCCTGCCACCTCGGCAGGGGTTTTTCGTGCTTGAAATATTTATGTGCACAAGTCGTACCAGTTCATGACACATACCCGATAATGTTTACATATGAAACAAGACTATGACGTAGTGGTAATTGGCGCCGGATCGGGCGGCCTGACTGCCGCCGTCGGCGCCAGCAAGATCGGGAAGAAAGTTCTCTTGGTAGAAAAAGAACACATGGGTGGCGAGTGCACCAACTCAGGCTGCATTCCCAGCAAAGCCCTGTTACATCACGCCAAACAATTTCATGCTGCTCAGCAAATTACTGGCCATACCGAACAGGGTGAAACCTACCGCCAACAAGCTTTCGATTACGTTCGTAATACTATTAATGATGTTCTTGAGGAAGAAACCCCTGAAACCTTCGAAAAGATGGGTATCGACGTCATTATAGGGGAGGCAATTTTCAATACCAAATGCTCAATCAAAGTTGGTGAAACCATATACCAATACAAGAAAGCCATTATCGCCACCGGATCATCGCCGCGAGTGATCGATATCCCTGGATTGGAGGCAGCCGCAATTCTCACCAATCAAAATATTTTTGAACTAACAAAAGTTCCTGAAAAAACTCTAATCATTGGCGCTGGGCCAATTGGTTTGGAAATAGGGCAAGCGCTCGCCATGCTCGGCAGCCAAGTGACTATCGCTACTATCGAGAGAGAATTTGGGCAACTCGAAGACAAAGTTATTCGCCCCAAGCTACGTAAAGTCTTTGAAGAGCTGGGAGTAAAAATCTTAACGGAGGCATTTATTTCTAAGGTCGAGAACAATACCGCTTCCTTTGATATTAAAGATGACAACCAAATAAAAAATCGGCTGAAAGTAGATTTCGATAAAGTATTGATAGCAGTGGGCAGGGTGCCGAATATTCCAGCCGGCCTCGAAGAGGCCGGCATTAAATATGACGAGCGCTGCGTTATGGTCGACAGCCAACATCGCACCTCAAACAAATATGTCTACGCGATTGGCGATGTCGCCCTGCGACTTAAGTTTACCCACACGGCTGACGATACGGCCAGACAAGTAGTCGCTCGGATTGCCAGTAAAGGTTGGCTTCGAGTAAATAAGCGTAAGTCAGTACCAAAAGTCACGTACACTTCCCCTGAAGTAGCACAAGTAGGAATGTCATGGGATGAAGCTGTTACAAAGTATTCAAAGGACAGACTAATGCGAATCGAAGTACCTTACACACAAAACGACCGCGCTAAAACTGACGAGCACACCAACGGACACTTGGTAATAACCGCCCGTCGCCTCAATGGAGCAATTCTCGGGGCTAATATTATCGGGCCAAATGCAGGCGAACTTATTGGCGTCTTGACCTTAGCGATTGATGAGAAGATTTCTCTCTGGAAATTACAAAAACTTATCTTCGCCTACCCTACCTATTCTTTAGTGATCAAAAAGGCTGGTGATCAATTTGTCGGTAGACAACTTACTAGCCTAAAATCAGACATAGTTGCTTTACTGAAACGAAGCGCACCAAAAGTTATTGCGGCTGTTTTTTGGGGAGCCCTTATTTTTGGTTTCCAACACTACCGTGTTAGCAATGACCTCTCTTATCAAGCTGTCCTTTTCTCATTACTCAACTTCTTCACATCAACGATGTGGGGACCTGTCGTATACATGGTGCTTTATGCCATCCGGCCTCTCATTCTGTTCCCAGCTACTCTACTCACCGCTCTTTCTGGAGCCCTTTTTGGATTATGGTGGGGAATTATTTATACCGTCATCGGTGAAAATGCCTCAGCTAACTTCGCCTACTGGATTGGTCGCTTCTTCGGGAAGGACCTAAGATTAGAAGATACAGTAATTGGAAATTGGATCACCGCTCTGCGAAAGAACTCATTTGAAACCGTACTATTGATGAGATTGTTCTATGTACCATTTGATCTCACTAACTACGGAGCTGGCGTAGTTAGAGCAAAATGGCGTGAATATTTCTTTGCCACACTTATTGGCATCATGCCTGGACTCACTACTTTTGTAGCGCTTGGTGCTGCCGTGGACTTAGAGCAATTCAAAATGGAGGGCCTCACCTTTGATGCCTTTGATCCAAAATATCTGGCGCTGTCAGCGACAATATTTATTGTTTCACTATTTATATCTCGTTTCCTCAAACGCTGGAAGGCTGAGATGTAAACCAACCTAGTAGTCTATTAATAAGTACCACCGAAATACTCAAACTTATGACTGATATACTAAATATACGTTTATTAGAGTAGCGATATAAACATGAACAAGACTAAAAAACTAATTCAAAAGGCCCTTATTTTGGGTGTAGTGATTGTCGGTATTTATATGTACTGGAACTACGCCTGGCCGACTCCTCCAGCTGTAAGTGGCCTTGGCTTTTTAATGGCCGGGCTAGCAATGTGGGTACCCCACTGTCCTGTGATGAGGGCTATCTTCGGAGAATAATTGGACAATAAAAACCGCACGGGCCTAAGAACCCGTGCTGTTTTCTATCTAAGATTTAGAAATATACTCTCCTCGAATTTCCATCCACAATTTACCTAAATGATTTTCACCTTCGCCAGACTGACCTCTACCCCAAAACGAGTCGTCAGTATCCTCTACAATTTCTGCGGGATTTGATTTTAGTAGTCGTTTCAAAATATGTGGATGTTGTTCAACCTTTAATCGGACTAATTTATCCATAACAGACAGCCGTTCGTCGAACCAACTTTCTCTTATATCTGCTACATGCTCGTCTGCAATCCGCTTCGCATCGTAGGCCGAACGCGCTTCCTTGATTTCTTTGTGAAGACCTTCATCAGCAAACTTTGCCGCTTGATAAGCGTGTTCGACTGTCATCCAAAGCTCGCCATCAAGCTCAATAGCATAGGCAGCCATGTTGGAGAGACAATTGATTCCGCCCTGAAACAAAACTTTTTGAGTCATATTCGTATCTTAAGTTTATAGCTAATTGTTTTATCAGCCCAGATGTCCTCTGCTTTTCTCACCTTGGCCTTAAGGGGTAAAACATAACAGTCTGATTTGCTATCCGGGAAAATCGAGGTTCCCCACACAGTTTTTCCAACTGTAACTTCAACCGGAACCGAATGAAAACCCTTTGCTTTCTTGCCAAAATTTTCCTTTATCTCAGCACTTACTTTCTTATCAATTCCCGCAAAGTGCCAGGCCGCCATATCTCCTGACCAGAGGAATACCTTACTTTTCAGTTTGTATTCTCGCTTTTTTGCCATATCCTACTCTTCGCACATTCCTTCGGTATACGAACTGACATTACCTTGAGAACAGGCGGTACAACCATTACTAAACGTTTGCGGCTGTGGATCGCACGGTGTAGTGATGCACTGCACTTCGACCTGACCACACACTGGTGCGTATTCACGAGTACAATACTTTTGCTCTTTCATTTCATCGGTACATACAACTACTTCTTCGGAAACATCTGCATCTGGACACGCTTCAAACTCACAGTTCGGACCGGTCCGGCCAACGAACGATCCGTCGGGGCACATCTTGGCTTCTTGAGTACAAGCCACCGGTTCGGCTATCTCTTCTACAAATGTTTTTCCAGCTGCACTACATTGGCGGGGATACGACTCCATCACCGGATTTCCGGCAGCAACACACTCCTCAAAAGAGGTTATCGGAAGCGCCGGATCGGGAACTAATATTGGATTTTCTGAATCACCAGGAGTTGGTGCTTCGTCTAAATCTATATCGCTTGGTCCTGCGTCCAGCTGAAGCGACGGTGGGTCTATTTGAGTTTGTGAATGCTTAGCTCCTAAGCTGGCGATAAAAACACCGCCGGCTACCACTGAAACAATCACGACACATAAAACAACTATATATTGAAGGTCTTTCATATTAATTACATGATGCTCTTCTTCTCAAAAAAAACAAGCCAGTTGTTATACTGCTAGTAATGGCTAAACCGATAAAGTTAAAAACCAGCAAATCCTCTGGGAGTGTTAATGCCTACATGGAAAGTCTCACTCCTAAACAGAAGACTGAAGCTAAACAACTACTAAAAATATTTAAAGAAGTAACTAAGACAAAACCTAGTATGTGGGGCAGTTCTATTGTTGGCTTTGGTGAATACACTTATTACCGAAGCAACGGGGACGAGGGTAAGTTCTTAGCAACTGGTTTCTCAATAAGAAAGTCTGGACCGACACTTTATATAATGCCCGGCTACCAGGAATATTCTTTTATCTTGGAAAAACTTGGACCACACAAACTCGGTAAGTCATGTCTATATTTAAAGAACCTTGATAATATAGATACCAACGCTCTAAAAAAGCTAATCAGGACTGGATTGAGAGACTTAGCCAAAAGCCACAAAGTAACAATGCATTAAAATGGAACACGAACCACACAACAGTTTCACCAACCCTTCTCCGCAGACGACTCGTCTAATTGAAGTGCTACAGACCTTAGAGCAACATATCAAGCGTCAAAACTCTCTTAAGTATGCGCTGGTAAAAGGGATGATTTATGGCTTAGGCACAGTAATCGGTGCGACTATATTGGTGGCAATACTGGGAAGCGTGTTCTCTTGGACATTGGAACGCTCAAATGATCCCTCAGAGGTAATTCAATCTGCCAACGAATTGCTACCCAATTAAAATATTATGACCAAGGTTTCGATCATTATCCCCGCCTACAATGAAGAAGGAATTATCGCAGATACAATTGCGACCTTAGAGAGCGTTGTCGATCAGAGACCGGAAGATTTTGAGTATATTGTGGTGGACGACGGATCATCGGACAAGACTTGGCATATCTTAAGTAGCCTACCGCCAACCAAACACCCGCTAAGAGGGATCTCGTTTTCGAAAAATTTTGGTAAGGAGGCCGCGATCGCCGCTGGCCTTAAAAAGGCCAGCGGCGATGCGGCCATTATTATGGACTGTGATTTACAACATCCACCAGCCACCATCCCTGATCTACTCGACACCTGGCAGAAGACTGAGAGCGATATTGTTAATGCCACTAAAGAAGGTCGCCAAAATGAAAGTGTACGGAACTCATTGCCGGTTCGTATTTTTTATCGAGTACATCACTTTTTCACTGGCAGTTCACTAACCAACGCTTCAGACTTCAAACTTATCACTCGACCGGTCATAGACACCTACAACAACCTAGGGGAGCAAGCGTTATTTTTTAGAGGAATCATTCCAACCCTAGGATTCAAGCAAGAGGAAGTGAAGTTTAGCGTAACTAGGCGAGAAAACGGTGATTCAAAATGGAACTCCGTGTCGCGAGCAAAATTGGGACTACGAGCAATATTTGCTTTTAGTGTTTTACCTCTGCAATTAGTGACCATCATGGGAGTTCTGTTTTTAATTAGTAGTTTGATATTGGGCGCTCAGACTCTCCTAATGTGGTGGAGCGGGGCTGCGCTAGATGGTTTTACGACTGTAATTATCTTACTCCTCATAATTGGTGCGGTTATAATGATAAGCCTAGGTATAATTGGACAATACATCGCCTTTATTTACGACGAGGTGCGAGGACGACCGCGTTATATTGTTCACAAAACTTTAAACAAAGATGCCCGACATTAAAATACCCTTTTCAAACATTATTATTGACCACAGTATTGTGCGTTTTTTTATAGTGGGCGTAATGAACACCTCTCTAGATTTCGCCATCTTTACCACCTTGTACTACGGCCTTGAATGGAACGTGGCAGTGGCTAATATTTTGGCCTTTTGTGCAGCCTTAATAAATAGTTACACTCTCAATCGTAAATGGAGTTTCTCTGCCCTACCCCAAGACCACAAGACTGAGCATCAATTTATACTTTTTACGATAGTCTCCCTTTGTACGGTCGCCCTCTCCACCAGCATCATTGTATTCGGATCAGTCTGGCTGCCGGTAATTATTCTTAAATTATCAACTATATTACTGATACCGGTCTTAAATTATCTTTCGTACAAGCACATCGTATTTCGCTAACGATCAGTACGAGCAAAGAAGTAGGTTAGCCTCTCATTAGCGACCAACTCGTAATTAGGGTCAGACAACAATTTCTCGAGTAAGAGCCAGTCATACTCGCTGGCATAAAAATTGTCAGAAGCAAAAATCATCATGGCTGGCTGTACCTCATCAAGATCATTCAGTAAATTTTGAAAATCTTCGTCGGAAGTGACAGCAAAACTTGTACCGATTTCGTCGGAGTAATTTACACGTTCACTTAAGAAATAATATTCGGGACTAAACGGAAAAGCGTAAATAACATCACCCACCTCGGTATGAGACTCAATTATCTTGAGAGTGGTTTGATACCTCTCTTTAACTTCACCTGTAATAACCAGTGACGCACGCGACAAATCTGAGTTTACATATAAGTCTGGAAATCTAATAGCCGAAACCGACGGTGCATTCCAAAATAAAGCAGACACTTGTAAATGAATGAGGCCAGCGATAATAACAATATTTAAAATACGTCCCGTTTTTCCAATCAATATAAGAAAAGCTAACAACAATAATGGAAATCCTACGAAGAAATAAAATTCAATTTGAAAATAGAATGAAACCAAAGCGTAAAAAGGTGCCATCAGCACAACTGGGGGTAAATTTGAATCCTTATCTTTAAGCCAAAGGTAAGCAACAATACCAACGAGAAGCACTGGCACCAAACAACGTACTAAATAATACAAGGCTAGCGTTAGTGACATGGGTATAGGTATTGAAATAGTAGTATCAATAAAAAAACCGAGATAAGAATAACTAGTGAAAAATTCCATGTCAGGCATACTGAGACCTGCAAAAAAAGAATTTTTCATCCACAACAAGACATCCCCATGAAGTAACTGGAAAATAACCATCGGGAAAATAGCAACCGCCGCCCCAGTTCCGAACCAAAAACCATCAAGAAATAACTGTCGCCACTGACTATATCGACGACTTGCCATTAGCCCAGTTATTAGTAAAGCCGGCAACCCAAACAACAAGAAGCCGAACCATTCGAAGACTATGTAGCTATAAGCCAAAATGAACATAGCCATGCCAAACAACACTAAATGATGGATGCTATACTTCCTTTCATTGTCACTATCGTTAATTATCTGCTGACGATGTATTGCATACGCCACCACTCCCAATAACAAAAAGGCTGCGCTCGGATGACGAAACATAAAAGCCAAACCCCATACAACTCCCGCTATTAATAAGGTTGACGGTTTCCACTCCCACTCAGTTAGGATAAATACTATAACCACGGCGAAGAACAGGGCGAACCAGTTTGGTGACGGGTTTGGAAATAGCATGAAGGTCAAGGTGGTCATCGACAGTCCGCCTAAAAACGAGATCCAAAAACCGCTGCGCCTAAGTAAGTAGGCTGCTAATGCTGCCTGAATACTACTAATAACGAAAAATGGATAGCGTAAAACTGCCATATCAAAACCAAACACTTTGAACAGCCAAGCGTTTAGATATGTATGATAACCACCGTGAAAGTCATGCACCTCAACTCCATAAACTTCCCCTTTAGCGACCCTCTCGGCCATGTGAGCAAATACACTTTCGTCAATTGGCCACCACCCATATCGATAGGTTAGGGCAACCAGTAGCAAACTAAACAACCCAGCCAAAATTGGAGCTAACAGAACTTGTATTTTATTTATCCAGTAACTTAGTAACATGGCTAATTCCTAAGTTGCATTACTTGTCGGTGTTGTTTTTTACGCACTTTCCAGATTAGACCGTCGACAACATAGTGATGGAAGTTGATAGTTTGATAGCTAACTATATACAAGGTGGATAACAAAACAGCATTGCCGGCGGCCAGCCATTGGAAGCTTTCGCTTAAACTTTGATAAAAAATCGTAGTGCAGGCTAAGGTAAAACAAAAATACAACAAGATCCTAATCGGCTTTCGCTGGGAAAGCCAAGCCAAAATAGTTACCGGCTCTTTATGTCCTACTGGAACTCCAAACCGTTTTGTATTGTAAAGCCAGACAAACAATATGTACTGTGCATTATGCCAGATATTAGCTACTAGCCAACCGACATTAATTTCCGAAATGGCAACATAACCAACGTAGAAAATAACCATATGTGAGGCAGTAAAATAGGTTTCAGGTAAGGAAAGGTTTCCGGTCATATAATCACGCACACGATAATATAGCCATAACACCACCGAACCAATCACTACCAATGAAGCCAGAAAAACCACCCGCTCTGGTACCAACGGTATATATAGCGGTAAGAACAAAAACTCCTCCCACCCTTGTGAACTACGATGCAAAATACCCCAAACAGGGATCGACCAGACCGCCAAGTGAGTAAGCCATTCAGGTTCGTTAGTTTTCAGTAGAGCCTTACGTCGATAAAATCGACCGATACCGTATGACTGTCTCGTATAGTGAAACCATTGCCAAAAAAAGTACACAGTTACAATAGACCAGATTCCCAATACTTGATACAAACCAATCACCCCTGACAACACCAAAAGTGGAAGCCAATAAATAAGAAAGGAATTCTCCTTCCGATCTTCTTTCGTTCCCGCTAACTTAGTAAAGGTGGCAATCACATGGTGGTAACCCAAAAGCCATATATCAACCAAAAGAACCGGGTAAAACAAATCCGGATTATAGATTACGATTCCACCAGATATAAGAGCGATAGCAGCTACTCCAAAAATAAGTACCGAGTCGTAAGCTGGCCCGTCCAACCAACCTGCTTCGAATGTTTTAGTAGTATCCATGAAATATGATTGAATTTAACAACATTATACAAAAATACCCTAACTAAAAATTAACCTCCTTTTTTCGATCGTATTCAATTTCTTTATTTCGGCTTCGCGTTTTTGAGCGCTGGAGCGATCGGTAAAAGTTTCAGTATAAACAAGTTTAACCGGACGACGGCCACTAGTGTAGCGAGCGCCGATACCTGGACCTTCACCGTTATGTTCTTTAATACGTCGTGCTACATCAGTGGCATAGCCAGTATATAAACTACCATCAGCACATCGAGCAACGTAGATGAAGTGCTCCATGGTTATTACTCCGACAGATCCTTACCCCATTGCCAGCGAGGGGGCTCGCCGGTTCTCCAGACAATAGCCAAAAATAGTACCGTAACTAAAACTAAAGCTGCTGCCGTCTGCTCACCCGACAGGCTACCGGGATTATTCTCTACATAAACAACCACTCCTAACACTAAAAGAATATAACCCAGCATTAAAAACCAGCCCTGTTTAGTGGCCGGTGTCCAACCCCAGCCATAGAGTTTGCGTTTAAACCAATACCCTTCTGGATTGTCTTTTAGGTATTTAATATGATCACGTACCACGTTCATAAAATCAGTATGAACCTTAGGAAATTAGTTGTAAAGCTATCCCCAAGAAAAAGTACTTGCATTATTTCGTGCTTTGTGTATACTTGACACTAAGTTAGCAATTTGCTAATTTTAAGAAAGTTCTTCGAAAGCCGCACAAAAGAGTGCGGACAACATCAACCTTTACTTAGTGTAGTTAATACACATATTTATTTCATTCTAATTAGTGTAATAAATACATCTATTCTGATCGGGTGGCGCGCTGGTGGTAACAGTCAGTGGCGCTCCACCTCATCGGAAGGATGAGGATGTTCTTTGAAAATTTGCAGGAGATTCACTCCCCTGCCCAACCGAAGGCTACGTCCTTCACAACCACAGGAGAAAACCATGAATATACACCTCTTGGTAATTGACCCACAAAACGACTTCATGGACATCGCCGACGCGGCCCTTCCGGTCGCCGGTGCCAATGATGACATGAAACGTCTCGCCGACCTGGTCGATCGCGTCGGTGCCAAGCTCCAGAAGATTCACGTGACGCTCGATTCGCACCACTTGGTCGATATCGCGCATCCTGCCTTCTGGCGCGACGCCGCCGGCCAATCACCTGATCCGATGACGATGATCACCGCCGACTCGATCGAGGACGGCACCTGGTCACCGCGTCGCCCGGATATGCGTGATTATTGCATTGAATACGCCAAAGCACTCGAAGCGGCCGGCAAATACACTCTCATGGTGTGGCCGCCGCACTGTCTGATCGGCTCCTGGGGTCACAATGTACAGGGCGATCTCTCGGCAGCGCTTGATCGCTGGTCTACCGCTCGGGTCAAAAACATCGACTTCGTCACCAAAGGTACCAATGTGCTCACTGAGCACTACGGCGCCCTATTGGCTGAAGTACCGATGCCAAAGGACCCATCGACGCAGCTCAACGGCCGCTTCCTTGCCATGCTGCAGGAAGCAGACGTGATCGCTGTTGCTGGCGAGGCCTCCAGCCACTGCGTCAAAGCAACGATCGAACAGGTGGCCGACAACATCGGTGCAGAGCACGTGAAGAAATTCAAGCTTTTGACCGACTGTATGTCACCGGTTATCGCTCCGGGCGTCGACTTCCCTGCCATGGCTGATGCGTTCCTCAAGGACATGTCCGCCCGTGGGATGGAACTGACCACCTCGGCCGACTTCCTGGCCTAAGGCAAACGGTGGGGCGGCGGCAAAGCCGCCGCCCTTACCATCACCTCTACGAAGAAAGGAAACGTCATGTCTACCATGAACGACTTTGAAATCGGTAGTGGCTTCGGATTCTCTGGCGCCATCATCGATGAACTCGAGGCATCGGAATACACTCTTGCTACGATTGCCATCGATGTCTCTGGCTCGGTCCACAGCTTTGCCGATCAGCTCAAGGAAATGCTGAAGGCCGCTGTCGGTGCTTGCGCGACTTCCCCGTATTCGCAGAACTTGCTGGTTCGTGTGATCCAGTTCAGTTCCATGTACGGACACGGAAGCGGTGGCGGTGTCGACGAAATCCACGGCTTCAAGGCACTCTCTGAGATCGACATCGATGCCTATCCTGACCTGGCACCAGGCGGCGGTACGCCGCTCTATGATGCGCTCTACTCGGGCGTCGGCGCTGCCAACACCTATGCACAGCAGCTGGTCGACCTCGACTTTGCGGTCAACGGCATCACCTTCGTCATCACCGACGGCTACGAGAATACCTCGGTCGCGACCGCCAAAATGGTCAAGGACGAACTCGAAGCCTCGGTACAAGGTGAAGTTATGGAGTCGCACTACTCCGTACTCATCGGGGTGGGCAGCGGTTCTGGGTCGGTGAGCGGTGCGCTGAAACAGGTCAAGGACGAAGTCGGTATCGACCAGTTCATCTGGGCCGGCGAAGCAACCAAAGGCAAGCTCGCGAAACTTGCGCAGTTTGTCAGCCAGTCGATCTCTTCGACCAGCCAGGCGCTGGGCACCGGTGGACCGAGCCAACAAATCTCGGCTACCATCTGATCTTTCACTGGGGCGCCGAAGGCGCCCCTTTTCTTTTCAGTCTTAACTAATGGAGGAAACAATGACCTTAAAGACTGATCACAGCTTCCATATCGGGGAGCAACACCTGCGCACCGGGAAACCATGTCAGGACTATGCTCTATCAGGTACCGATTATGCCATTGTGGCCGACGGCTGTTCATCTGGAGGGATGACTGATTTTGGTGCGCGACTTATAAGTCTTGCACTCAAACAGGCGGCTGTGACCGGACCATTACCGGGACTCGTCGACAGAACACAGGCTTACCTTGATACGATGCGTCGATCACTTGAACTCGATACACGTGACATGCTAGCGACTGGGCTGATTGCAATTGCACACAGTCCTGAACACGTAGGTGTAGTCGTACTCGGTGATGGTGTAATCATTGAGCAAGCAGCGCACGGAACACTGTATGCTTACAAGTACGAATGGAGTGATAACGCGCCTTTTTATCTGGCATACACCCAAGCAGATCGTGCGTCGTTCCTTGCTCGCCAACCAACACTAACCTGCGAACGCTGGACTATTCAAGGGTCAGACACCTGGAAACATGTCCGAACTACCGACCAGTCAGTTGCTATGGCTATAAGAGAGGGTGTTAACTGGTCAACTGGACTAATCGAACGAGGTGACAAACCCCCTCGCGCAGTTGGACTGTTCTCAGATGGGGTGCTGCAAGTAGATAACCTGCCGTGGCAGAAGGTCGTATGGGAACTGATGTCATTCAAATCAACAAACGGACAGTTCGCCACAAGGCGGATGAATCGTTTCCTCACTGACGCCAAAAAGATCGGGCGGGGACCAATCGATGATATTGCTATGGCAGTCATCCACCTCGGCCGTGACCAAGAAACCTGAACTATGGAGGGCGCCATGTCGCTTATCAAAAAACCAACCAGACTCGAACTTGAGGGTGTTGGCGCTCTCACGGTTCGACCGAGTGACTATGTCACTCAAGGTGGCGAGGGTGCGATCTACCGCAAAGGTGATCGCATCCTCAAACTCGCACTTGATCGCCAGAAGTTTGCCCAGACCGGCATGCCGGACAAGGTTAAACTGCTACGATCCAGTCTGAGCCACCCGTCGATTGTCGTGCCGTCAGGTATGGTGCTCGACCATAAGGGTCGCATTGTTGGCATGCACTTGCCATATGTCGAAGGTGAGCCGTATCCACGACTCTTCACCAACGATTGGCGCGGCAAGAATCGCTTTGGCGATACTGAAGTTACCAAACTAGCGGCTACCATGCACGACGTGGTGGATCATACCCACCAAGCTGGAGCGCTGATGGTAGACGGGAACGAACTTAACTGGCTAGCGAACTTAAAGAACGCACGACAGCCAGTTCCCTACATCATCGACGTCGACTCCTGGCAGATCAATCGGTTCAAAGCGAACATGGTCATGCCATCCATTCGTGATTGGCATAGCCCGTTGTCGCCGAGTTCCGATTGGTTCGCCTGGGGTGTGGTCACCTTCTTGCTTTACACGGGCATACACCCGTACAAAGGCAAGCTTACTGGCTACAAGGCCGGCAACCTCGAACAACGCATGAAAGACAACGCTTCGGTCTTCTGTAGTGACGTCAAACTCAATCGCAATGTTCGCGGCTTCTCGTCCATTCCAGGGCCGCTACTTGACTGGTATCAGGCTACGTTTGAGGCTGGTGAGCGCACTATGCCTCCTTCACCGCTACAAAGCGGTAGGGCGCAAACTGCAATCGGCCGCGTTATGCGCGCAGTGGTTACTACCACTGGAGGCCTGGTCTACGATGAAACCCTTCGTCTTACCGGCGAAGAAGTCATCTCAGTTTGGCCGTGTGGCGTTGCGCGTACTGATACCGGGAAATTGGTGGAAGTCGCAAGCAAGCGAGTAATCGCTCAGGTAACTGGCAGACGAGCTGCGGTTGTAGCTGAAAATGCTGGTTACCTTATCGCTGAAGACATGGTTGGTGATTGGAACTTCCGGTTCGTCACTCGTGGTGGAGTGGAACATCAACTCTCACTCGGTGTTCCAGTCACAAATGTGGTTCGTAGTGGTGAACGCCTGTTTGCCATTTCAGACACCGAACTAATCGAACTGACACTGCAAGCTTTCGCTCGACCTGTACTCACTACCGGTCGACGTTGGCAAGTTCTTGGGAACAGCACAAAATGGTTCGGAGGAGTTGGAGTTAGCGACGTACTTGGCGCTATGCACCTAGTAGTTCCTTATGGGGACGACGGTGTAGTCATGGTTCGCACCCCTGAGCTCGATAGTCTTCGGATTGTAAATGCTCGTGGGCACGGTCGTATTGCTGTTGTGGCTACGGTCGATCAGTCTGGTCAGTACCAAGTGTATGAGTTCGCCGGTAGTGACGAGTGGAAGTCACATAATATGACCGTACGTGACGTCGACGGACTAGAACTCAACCTGACCATTCTTCCTAAGGGGGTCACGGCTGAGATTCGGGAAGACGGCGAATTGGTCATTAGTGTACCTACCCAAGGTGCGGTGAAAGTGGTTCCGGACAAAGATCTCCTCACCACCATGCAGCTAGGTAACATCGATAACCAGGTTGTGTACCGCAAAGACGGTGCTCTTTGGTCACTGCGAATGACGTAACTAGTTCTTTAAACCCTGCCCGGCAGCTCCGCTGCCGGGCTTTTTTATACCAATGGCTTCTCTCCCACCAACACCATATTAGTAACCGGATACGGCTGTTCAACCAGTTTTCCTTCAACATTCTTTTTATATATAGTTGCACACGGTTGCCAGCGGTTCTCGACGATCCATTTATTTACATACGCCTTAGAAAAAGTCGGTTCAACAGCATCTTCGTGCACGATCTGAAAACCAACTGAAGTAAGCGCCTCTGTCCACTCTCCAAAATCCCAGAAAGCAAACTCCTCGTTCATTTCACTTGCCCAATTGTCGTGATAGTCCTTTCGAGAGAGAAACTCAACGGCATCTTTTCGTCTTAATTTAAAGTATGTTACGTCATCAATGGATTCTGTTTCAAACTGAAGTTTAGTTGAATCGTCACGGCGGCCTGTCTCTCGTAAGTCGTGCATAAAATCATGCGCAAAGCGATAAAACAGTGTTTCGGTTGAAAGCGTGCTAGTGTCTGCTCCCATTAAAGCTTTTGTGTCAGTCGGATCTAGACTCTCTCCGTCGACAGAACTTAACTTCATGTACACGATATCTTCTTTGTTTTCCGGACCAACCACGTCGCGAATCACTAGTCTTCCTCCGGGAGCAAGTTGCCTGTACTTCTCACGTAAATAACCCACCACCGACTTCTCTTGATCACCATAAGACCAGAGCTCATGCAGAGTGGAATTACATATAGTTGTATCAATACTGGCCGGCTCAAAAATTGGCTGAAGTAAATTCCGCTGGTACACAAACATAAAAGAGCCTCCAAACTCTCCCGCCCGTTGACGCTCCTCCACTCGAGAAATAAACTCACCAGTAATATCAATTCCGATAATATCTGAATCTCTAAACGCTTCGGCCAAACGCACCATTAATGCTCCGTCAGCACAACCTTCATCAACAATTTTCCCCTCAGTCACAGCATTCTTAATATCACCGAACTTTACATCCATTAGAACAGAATGACTCATTCCTACCGAATAAGTAGCGTAATTACGATCCTCAGTTAACGAACCGTCTTCGGTCAGAAGAGGGTCGGTATAAAGTCTGACAATATGTTCAGGTATCTCAGGCATATCTTCCCAAACTGTTTTTGTTGCCTCACTCAAGAGATCATATTCTGGCAACTTCATATAATCGCTTATAGTCGCCAACGGAGAAATTATTTCATTAGGTGGTAAATCCTTGTACTCGTTTTTTTCAAAATCCCATTCAGCTGGCAAAACAACGTACCCAAGTTCACTGTACCTATCTATTAATGCTTTGGTTGAAGTCCAAATTACAGTTGTGTCTTTATCAACCACTTCGTTAACATGAGCCTGCACATACTTAATGATATGAGATGAAAAATCGTCGGTGGTTCTAAAGTGAGGAACTGGCACATAAGAAATCCTTACCCCGTACTTACTGCGAAACGGTGAAAGGGTACGTTCAAGACCAATTAAACGCGCGTAAAGAGGGACTGGATTATACCGAGACCCGTGCTGATTAGCAGAAGTGATCGGAATAATTATATGGTCAATCGCACCCTTCCCAGACCACTCACCAACTGTGTCTGTATCTGAAATACCTTTATCTAAAACTTCAGCCAGATAGTCGACCATGAACTGAGTGGTGATTAAATGGCGTCCCGGTATGAGTAAGTTTGTCATGGTTGTATTGTAGCTTATTAAAAACCCGCGCCGAAGGCGCGGGGG
>CEQS01041394.1_pt1 | contig 46387 bp, 39 predicted proteins | sample 530981 | NCBI WGS metagenome assembly CEQS01 (sample SAMEA2621176, study PRJEB7988) | marine metagenome | biome: marine biome (ENVO:00000447); feature: mesopelagic zone (ENVO:00000213); material: "saline water (ENVO:00002010), including plankton (ENVO:xxxxxxxx)" | depth 800 m
CCCGGAAGGGTGGGGTTGTCCTGCAATTTCAAATCAACTAATGAAACAGGTTGACCATTTGCTTAAGAAAAGCAAATCACCTGTTTTGCTGTGGATATATAAATAAGAATTTTACGTTGAACAGGGAATAAAAAAGCCCCTTCAGAATGTCTGAAAGGGCTTTTTAGGTGACCTGGCTGGGGCTCGAACCCAGGACCCTCTCCTTAAAAGGGAGATGCTCTACCAACTGAGCTACCAGGTCTCTCAAAAATGAGGCTGCAAATATAAAATTCTAGTTAGACCAATTGACACAATTTTTTCGAGATTTTTATTTTTTTTCTATCGCTCTGAATTTCTTGGTTTTGGCTTCTTTTGTACGGTGAAAATTTATCTCGTGGGCCTGTCTGGAGTGGGAAAATCCTCCTTTGGTAAGCAATTATCGAATCGCTTAAAAAGTTCCTTTATAGACCTTGATCAGGAAATTGAGAAACGCGAGGGAAAATCCATAGCATCAATTTTTGAAAATGAAGGCGAAAAACACTTTCGAAAATTGGAATCTGCCCAACTTAGGTTACCTGATCCAACTCATTCTTTTGTAATGGCAACTGGGGGAGGTACGCCTTGTTTTAATGATAACCTAAACTATATGCTGGACAATGGCATTGTTGTTTATCTGACTCTACCAATTGCGATGTTAGCTTCCAGGCTTGTCAACTCTTATTCACGCCCTTTGTTGGGAACCAAGGGTAGGGAAGAACTTGAAGCCTTACTTGCCGAACAACTTAGGCAACGGGAAGTTTACTACACAAAAGCACATCTTTCGGTAGAAATGAAGAATATGAATAAAGAGAGAATGGATGCCTTTGTAAAGGAACTGGAAGCGAGGGTTTAATCCAGGAAAACAGCGTCCTTTTTTCCAAATTCCACTGCAATGTGTTCGTTCATGGTGGTAGCCAAAGACAAACCAACAAAATCTGCCGTAACCGGGTACCGAATGTGTTTTCGATTCACAAGAATTACCGTCTTTAGTGACTTAGGAGCTTGATTCAACAGGTAACTCGCCGCATAAGCCAATGTTTTTCCTGAGTTTAAAACATCGTCTACCAAAAGAACTGATTTGTTTTTGAATGTTGTGTTTTTATCAATGGTAATATCGTTGCTCAGCGGCTCATCCTTATTGAGGATTATTTCCAGCAGTTCAATATCAAAGTCAGCAATTTCCTTTAGGATTTTATGCAAGCGGGTGGCAAACTCATAACCTCTACCCAAAATCCCAACCAGGATTATTTTTTTCTCTTGAAAATAGTTTTCATGAATTTCATGCGCAATTCTTTCAACCTTGGCTTGAATTTCTGTGTGTTCTAAAATCTTATTCCGGTCTACAGAAGTCATTGCTCAAATGTAATTCGATTTGTTTATTCCTTCACCAACTTAATAAACAATTCATTTCCCATTCGCGGCTTAATGGAATTGGTTGAAGGCTCCATGACATTAATGCTGAAGTACCTGGAAAACAGAGGTCGGTACTCTTCTTCATTGCCACCGTAGGGAGGATGGTCAGAGAATAGGGGTACGCTGAAGAGTAATCCTACCAACTTTCCTTTTGACTTTAGCAATCGTTGAGTTTGTTGACAATACCTTTCTCGTTCGCTTGGATGTAGGGCACAAAAGAAGGTTTGTTCGATCATTAAGTCAAACTGATCGTTTAAATCAAAGAAATTCCCGCAGATAAGGTGTTCTTCCGGAAAATCGGGAACCCGTTTTTTAAACAGGTCAATAGCCTCCGGTGCTATGTCAATTACCCAAACGTTTGTGAATCCGAGCTTATGCAAGGATTCAGCTTCGTAGGCATTTCCGGCACCAGGAATAATGATCTTCAAGTTTTTATCTACCAATTGCTCAAAATAGGCTTGGAGTGGAGTAGAGGTATAACCTATGTCCCAACCGGTTTGGTTGGTATTCCAACGTTCATTCCAATAAGCTTCATCGTGAATTAAAGTCATTTTCGCAATTATTTTAGTTCCAGTAGTGCTACGTTTTCAACGTGATGGGTGTGTGGGAACATGTCTACTGGTTGTACCCGGGTTACTCTGTATTTCTCATCCAATAGCTGTAAATCCCTGGCCTGGCTCGCAGCGTTACAGCTCACGTACACAATTGTTTTGGCTCCCGAATTCAAAACGTTTGAAACTACTTTGGGATGCATACCGGCTCGCGGCGGGTCTGTAATTATGACATCCGGTTGACCATTTTCGATAAAGAACTCCTGGTTAAGTATGTCCTTCATGTCACCGGCATAGAAGGTCGTGTTCGAGATTCCATTTTCCCTAGAATTTACTTTTGCGTCTTCAATGGCTTCCGGAACCGATTCTACACCAACGACCTTTTTTGCTGAACGAGCAACAAAGTTGGCAATGGTCCCCGTTCCGGTATATAAGTCATATACAACATCAGAATCAGAGATATTAGCAAAATCACGTGCTATTTCATAGAGTTTTAGGGCTTGCGTGCTGTTGGTTTGAAAGAAAGATTTGGCTCCTATTTTAAACTTAAGCCCTTCCATTTCTTCGGTTATAAAATCCTTTCCCGCGTATAACTGAATGTCCAAATCATAAATGGTGTCATTCTTCTTTTCGTTGATTACGTATTGCAATGAGGTAATCTCAGGATACGTGGCTTTTAAATGGTCCATTACCCTTTCAATTTGCTCTTTATTGTTTTCTCCAAACGAAACCAATACCATGGTTTCTCCCAGGTTGGTGTTTCGAACAATTAAATTTCGAAATAGTCCCTGGTGTTCTCTTAGGTTGTAGAACGAAAGATCGTTTTCAAATGCAAATTGTTTAAGTGAGTCCCGAACGGAATTGGAGAATTCACTTTGCAAATGACATTCTTTAATATCCAGGACTTTATCAAACCTTCCGGGAATGTGAAAGCCGACTCCTCTTTTTTCTTCGATTACCGTTCCAGCTTCCATTTCTTCCTGCGTAATCCACTTGTTTTCCGAAAAGGTATATTCAAGTTTGTTGCGGTAAAAAGTAGTTTGCGGTGAGGCCACTATTGGCATTGTATTGGGTAGTTCAATTTTACCAATGCGAGTAAGCTGATCAGTTACCTGTTTTTGTTTATAAAATAACTGTTCTTCGTATTTCAAATTTTGCCATTTACAACCACCGCAGGTACCAAAGTGTTCACAAATGGGATCAATGCGTTTTTCAGAAAATTTCTCAACCGATATTACCTGGGCTTCCAGGTAATTTTTTCGCTTTCTAAAAACCTGGGCATTAACCACATCGCCGGGAACCACATATGGCACAAAAACAATCTTATCGTTGTATTTCCCAACCGCTTTTCCTTCCGACCCTGCATCCACTATCTCCAGCCCTTCTATAAGGGGCATTCTGCCTTTTCTTCTTCCCATAGAGCGGGCAAAAATAGATATATTTGCAGCCACAAATCACGATTAATATTTTGGAAGAAATGCAACAAGTAATGGATAAATTAAGCTCGGAAAAAGCCATAGAATTAGAAAACAAATATGGAGCACATAATTACCATCCTCTCCCTGTTGTTCTACATAGAGGACAAGGTGTTCATGTTTGGGACGTTGAGGGAAAGAAGTATTACGATTTCCTAAGTGCATATAGTGCGGTGAATCAAGGACACGCTCACCCTGATATTAATTTTGCTCTAGCAGAGCAAGCCAGAAATATGACCCTTACTTCCCGTGCATTTCACAACAGTTCATTGGGAATATTTGAGGAGTACATGCATCATCTATTTGGGTACGACAAAATGCTGCCTATGAATACAGGTGCAGAGGCCGTCGAAACTGCGCTAAAATTGGCCAGACGTTGGGGGTATGATGTAAAGGGAATACCTGAGAATAAAGCGAAAATTATTGTTTGTGATGGAAACTTCCACGGTAGAACCATTTCTATAGTTTCTTTCAGCGCCGATCCGGACTCTTATAGTGGTTTTGGTCCATTTACACCGGGGTTTGAACGTATACCATACAACGATGTAGAAGCGTTACGAATTGCGTTACAAGATCCTAACGTATGTGCGTTTCTTGTAGAGCCTATTCAGGGTGAGGCGGGAGTTTATGTGCCAGCTGATGGGTATTTAGCCGCCTGTAAAAAAGTATGTGAAGAGAACAACGTGTTATTTGTGGCTGATGAAGTTCAAACCGGAATAGCCAGAACAGGAAAAATGTTGGCTTGCGATCACGAGAATATTCGTCCTGATGTTGTAATTCTTGGGAAAGCATTAAGCGGTGGTGTATTGCCCGTGTCCGCCGTATTGGCTGACGATGAAATAATGATGTGTATTAAACCTGGCGAACATGGGTCAACCTTTGGAGGAAACCCATTAGCCTGCAAGGTAGCTATTGCAGCTCTTGATGTAGTACAGGACGAAAATTTGGCCGAAAATGCTGAACGTCTGGGAAAAATATTCAGGGATAAGCTTGGCTCGTTTATAGAACAGAATGATTTGGTACTAAGCATAAGAGGAAAGGGATTGTTAAACGCTATTTTGATTAATGATTCTGAGGATAGCTCTACTGCCTGGAACATTTGTATGAAGCTTAGAGACAATGGTTTACTCGCTAAACCAACTCATGGAAACATTATACGCTTTGCTCCTCCATTGGTAATTACCGAACAAGAGTTGAATGAGTGTATTGAAATTATTACCTCAACAATTGCGACTTTCGGGAAGTAACTGATTAATACCCGTATTTCTTTTTCCAAAGCAATCTCATTTTATCCTGGATTGCTTTTTCTTTTGGATTTGAACCGGGTTCGTACAGGGTTTTTCCGCTAATGTCTTCGGGTAAGAATTCCTGGTCAACAAAATTGCCCTGGAAACTATGTGCATATTGATAATTCTTCCCATAGTCCAGTTCCTTCATCAACTTGGTAGGAGCATTTCGCAAGTGCAAGGGAACAGACAGGTCTCCGGTTTCTCTAACCAATTGCCTGGTATTTCTTATGGCCTGATAACTGGAATTACTTTTTGGAGATGTGGCCAGGTAGATAACCGTTTGTGAAAGAATTATATCGCATTCTGGGTATCCAATTTTAGTAACCGCTTCAAAGCATGCGTTTGCCATAACCAGCGCTGTTGGATTAGCGAGACCGATATCTTCTGAAGAAAAAATAAGCATTCTTCGTGCTATGAATTTAGGATCTTCACCTCCCTCTACCATCCTGGCGAGGTAGTATACAGCTGCATTGGGATCGGATCCGCGCATTGATTTTATAAAAGCAGAAATAATATCGTAATGCTGTTCACCCGTTTTATCATAACGAGCTAGGTTCTGCTGAATAATGTCTTCAACCTTTTGGTTGGTGATTTCAATTTTTGCTCCCTTGTTTTTTAAGCTTCCAACTACAATTTCCAGGGTGTTTAAGAGTTTCCTGGCGTCACCTCCGCTAAGCCGAATCAGGGATTCATTTTCCTTGATTTTTATTTTAAGCTTTTTGAGTTCTTCGTCCTTTTTTATTGCTCCTGAAAGGAGCTGCTCCAACTCTTCCTTACTAAATGAATTAAGCACATAAACCTGGCAACGAGAAAGAAGTGCACTTATAACTTCAAACGAAGGGTTTTCGGTGGTAGCTCCAATAAGTGTAACGGTTCCCTTTTCAACGGCACCTAATAGAGAGTCCTGTTGAGACTTTGAAAATCGGTGAATCTCATCAATAAAAAGAATGGGATTATTGGTACCGAAAAACTGTGATTTCTCTGCTTTTTGAATAACCTCTCTTACGTCCTTTACTCCGGAATTTATCGCTGAAAGTATATGAAATGGCCGCTTTAAAGTGTTGCTAATAATCTGAGCAAGTGTCGTTTTCCCCACTCCCGGTGGTCCCCACAATATGATAGATGGTAAAAGCCCTGAGTCAATTGCATTGCGCAATACGGCACCCTTTCCCACAAGATGTCCCTGGCTGATATAATCGTCCAGTGTTTTGGGTCTCAATCTTTCGGCCAGCGGGGTAAGTGAACTCATAAAACAAATGTAGTTTTCTGTTTCGTTCCATTTGACATTTACCGGGTTTAGGTGCTAAGAATTGTGAACCTCATAGTACACCAATTAACCAAGAAGTGATATATTCGCCTCCATATAACTATTCAAATTCTACGCTCATGAAAAAGTCAGTAGTGGCTGTTTACTCGAACAATGATAAGGCCCTTAGTGCAATTAAATACTTGGTTAAACATGGAATTCCTGCTGAAGAGCTATCGGTAGTAGGACAGGGTCAGTTAATTGAGGATCATATCCATTTTATACCAGTTAAGAAAGCTAAGAAAATGACCCCTTATGTCGGTCTTGGAATTGGAGCCGTATTGGGTTTTATTGTTGGAATGGGTTGGATAGTTATTCCGGGATTCGAAACTTTCTTTGAAGCAGGAGGAATGATTGGAATGCTTGGCGGGATAGTTTTCGGTGCCGCTGTTGGTGCAGTAATAAGCATTATTTTTTCGATAATTGTCCGAAAAGATGATCTCGTTATGATGCAAAAGCATATTGACAACGGTAAATTTATGCTGGTTGTAAAAGGCACTTTGGAAGATATTGAAAAGTCAAAAAAACTCCTTCATACAGAAGATATCCATGAGGAGATCATTGATATAGAAGGTTAGAGCAAGATTCTCTAACGCTTTGTATTTGTAGTGGTTTTTTTATCATTTTTGATCGGCTGCAAATTCACCATTTAGTATTATGAAAAATCTATTCTTACTCGTTGCTGTTTTTTCCCTGGCTTTTTGTTCCTGTGATGATGCTAACGAGGAAGATGAGTCGGTCCTTCCATACGAGTTTTATCTAGAGAATAACAATTGTTTTGGTCGGTTCTTTTACGAAAATCCAATTTCAGGAGAATTAGAATACGAACTATACTGCAATAAAAACCAAGTTCAAAAGCTTACGGTAAGTGAGGATTCTGTTTGGGTAAAATCTGAGTTCGCTAAAAGTAGCTTCTCACAAGAGGAGTTCTTTAAGTCATACGGTGACCCTGTTGAGGTTTCTAAAGTTGACCATAGCAATTTGCATTTCGCCATTGACACCCTGGCTGCAATGAATGATTCGGTTGGGCATGTGGAAACCAGCGAAATGCATCGGATTAAATTGCAAATTGAAAATGGTATGGATACCATTTATGCAAAGGTTTTTAAATGCAATCGTTTGGTACTTTTCGACTCAAGTAACATAAACGTATATGTTCCTAAAGGCTATCCCGAACTGTTCTTTATCGATGGAGTTAGCCCATGTTTGGTATTGGAAATGGAATATTACGATGAGCAAGGCGACTTCGCCGGTTGGGAAAGATTCTCTGCCGACATCAAAGCATTTTCTAGTGGGAAGTAACCACTAACTTTCGGGTTACCCGTTCGAGTCCATCACTAAGAGAAATCCAGTAAATTCCAGTGGGTAACTCAGTGCTAACCTCTAATGTATTTACCCCAGAATCTGAAAAAATATTGTCTGCATAAACAATTTTACCGCTCCCGTCAAATACCCTTAGCACCAAATCACTTTCCCTGAAATTGACGAATCTCAAGGTAAATTCTCCATTTCCCGGGTTAGGATAAAGCTCGAATGTATTGTCTAAAATACTTTCCGAAATAGAAGTTGGATCACTATACGTTAACCGAACGGTTGTATTAACGCCAGCACTTAAATTCTGATAAGTTCCTGATGGTGTGGTGTCGATTTCCACAGCACGAATAAGGTACTTGAAATTACCCGAATATTTATTGGTTTTATCCGTATAGGTAAATCCCTTAAGAGGCTCGTTATTCAGCTGAATAAATTTGTTTGCTACTGTATCAAAACGGTAAATGAAATAACCCTTGACCGGGCTTAACGAGCCTTTCCAATTCAGAACCACGTCGTTGCCTTCAGCCTTTCCAATTGGAAACATAGGTGGTTTAATGTAGCTGAGTGTAAGCGAAGGATCACCCAATAGCGCAATGTGAATTTTATTGTGACTGAAATTGAAATTTCCATTAAAATATTCGCTGCTATTTCCCTGCGATACCCTTGCACCGTATCCAATGTTTTTACCGAGGCCCATGGTGTGAACGTACCACTTGGGTATTCCTCCCCAAAAGGTTACCAAACTTGAATTTGCCAATGCACTTCGAAGCAGGTTGTTTTTGGAATCGTAATCTCCGAAATAACTGCCCGAAAGAATCGTATATATGTTTTGTAAGGAATCTTTAGCGAAATCAGTAGTCTTAATTACACCACTACAACTCGTGTATGAACCCGCACCGCAACCGAAGGACCATAAATAAGAATCACTTTTCTGGCTTGTTTTATAGTCCCGAATGGTCACACTGTCTGAGTGAACCAAGGTTGTTAGGTTATGCCATCCTGTTGATGCTAAATTTAGTCCTGCAAAATTGTTGTCTATAAGGCCTCTTTCCACCACGGAGATTTGCCCGGTTCTCCAGCGATGGTTTCTGTCCAGATACTCTTTGAGCAACAAAGTATCGCTTTTGGAAAATGCAGGTAAATTGTACATATCTACTCTCCCTAACTGATATTCTGGTTCGCTTGGAGTTATGGTTTGGTCGTATTTTCCATCGTTGGGCTTGTTATGGTTTCTGGACTGGTTGCCTGAAGTGTTATTCACACTATTGTCAGTCCATGTACCATTTCGATCAGCATAATACACATCGGCCGACCATGCTCCGGTATGATTTCCCCTGCCTTCAATGTGTCCGTCCGGTGGTGGAATGCCTGCTGCTTTAAAATCGCCGGAATAGGGAACGGCAACATGTCCTATAATAAAAATGGCGTCAAAATTATTGCCCAATTCACTCATTTTGTTGATCAACTTGTTTTTAACCTGAAACGCAACCAATGACCGATTTACATATAATCTGCCGACATACCAGCCTTCATTAAATAAGTCATCTTCCAATCGGTTTATTTCGCTTTCCAGGGCTACTGCATAAGTAGAGTCAATGAGTAATAATATGCCGTTCATATTGTGTTGCGCTTCTTTTTCTATACCACTGTACAAATAACCATGGGCAAATTTTCCAGAAGTACTGTGTACTAGGTGATATTCCTGGTCCTCACCAACGGTTATGTTGGAATCGGTATATTCGGTTTCGGTAAAACTAAAAGTCTTAAACGGTGTTCCCCAGGTATCAGAAAGGCTATTTCTTTTATACAAGGTATACGAACCGTTGGTTCTGCTTTCCCAAACCAATTTGATCGTTTTATTAGCCTTGTTGGTTTCCGCTCTCATTTTGATAACCTCCAACTCAGCCTTTTTTTGCGCTATCAGGAAAAAGGGCAAAATCAGGACAAACAGCAGTAAACTTCTTTTCATGACTCGTTTTGTAATAGTTTCAATTTTAAGAACTTGCTAAGTTAGTAATTGTGATCGTTTAACCTATTGCCCCCTATTTAACGATAATTAATGCTGTGTCGGCAATCCAAATCACCTTGAAAATTGTTACTATTAATAGTAATGAAAGTATATGATCAGGATCAGTTTTGCTACCTGTTTTTTTGAGTACATTCACGAAAAATTTTTTTGATATGAAATTCATCCATTGCATTGTCACCTTTTTACTACTATTTTTTACTGTAAACTTAAAGTCTCAGGACTATAAACTGATGTTAGCCAATCAGGTGCACGAAGGTGAAGCGTTGCAAAGTCCCGCTGAAATTAAAGCAGAAATTCAAGATTTGGATGAGTTTGACGGTTTCTATTATGGAATTATTCAATTTAAAAAATTACCAACTGATGATGAAATATTATCCCTTGGTGTACAAGGAATTCAATTGTACGATTACATGCCAAGTCAAGCTTATTATGCCCGTATTAACAAAGAATTTAAACTCACCGATTATTCTAACATCCGTTTGGTCTATAATTTAACATCGTTCGATAGACTGAATGAAGACTTAGCCCAAAATAACTTCCCTGACCATGCACTGGTTGATGGTAAGCTTAAAATAATCGTAAATGCACTTTCTCCAAAGGATGTGTTACGATTATCCGATTATGTTAAGTTGGATGGCGGTAAAGTAGTTTCTATTGATGACTATACTCGTGCGATCAAGTGCGAAGTACCTGTTAGGCAATTGAAAAAACTTGCTGAGTTAGCATTGGTGCAGTTTATTTCTCCTATTGATGCACCTGGTTTTCCTGAAAATTATAAGGGAACCAATAGCCATAGGGTGGCTGCTTTAACAAAGAGTTATACAGGGCTTACTAAGGACCTTGATGGTAGTGGAGTTAACGTTATGTTACAGGATGATGGCGTTATAGGGCCCCATATTGATTATGCCGGAAGGATTGGAGCTCAGTACATTACAACCAATAGAGGGGATCATGGTGATCATACCGGTGGAACAATTATGGGAGCTGGTAACGTAGAGCCCAGGTATCAGGGAATGGCTCCCGCTGCCACTATCTGGGTGTATGGGGCTGCGTTTGAGGGATATCCTGGGTTTGATTCAATTTATAATCATTACAACAAACACAATATCCGAATCACATCAACCAGCTATTCCAATGGTGTAAATGCAGGATATACGAACCTGGCTCAAAAGCTAGATGATCAGGTTGAAAAAATGAAAGACCTGGTTCATGTATTTTCGGCTGGAAATTCCAGATCGGCTGGTTCTTCAAATGGTTGGTATACCATTACAGGTGGGCATAAGGTTGCAAAAAATGTAATTACTGTTGCCAACCTGGATCTGGAAGATGAAGATTCCAGAAGTTCAAGTCAGGGACCTACCCGGGATGGTAGAATAAAACCGGATATTGGCGCTGTTGGTTCAAACGTTATGTCCACCACCAATGATCATGACTATGTTTTAAAATCAGGAACTTCTATGTCTTGTCCCGGGGTAGCCGGAACGGTTACTTTATTACACCAGGCTTATAAAGAATTGAATTCAGGTGCGACTCCTGAATCAGCATTAATGAAGGCGGTTGTCTGTAATTCAGCAGATGATGTTGGTAAAGCTGGACCAGATTTTACCAATGGATTTGGAAGAATAAATGCAAGAAAAGCTTTTGACGTATTGAATAACAAAACATACTTTAATGGTTCTTTGTCTACCGGAGGGAACAAGAAATTTACCGTAAACGTTGGAGCCAATGATAAGTTACTGAAAGTAATGTTGGTCTGGTTAGATCCAAAGGGAACTGTTGGCTCGTCCAGGCCACTGATCAACGACCTGGACCTGGAAGTGTACACAGGGTTTAGTTCTCCATCACTTCCATTAATATTGGATCCTTCAAACCCAAGTAGCCTGGCGCAAGAGGGGCGTGATTCAATTAATAATATTGAGCAGGTAGTAATTGAAAATCCGGCAACAGGAAGCTATACCATAGAAATAAAAGGTAAATCAATTCCAAGTGGCCCACAATCATTTTATGTAACCGTGGTTAAGGAATCAGATGAAATTGTGGTGGAATATCCTGTTGGAGGCGAGTCTTTAGTGCCCGGAGAAAGAGAAATGATTCGGTGGAGTGACGCCAGCAGTCGAGGAGGGTATGATATTGAGTATTCATTAAACAATGGAAGCACCTGGACCACCTTAGCTATCGTAAGTGGTTCTGCTCGATTCTACGAATGGAGTATTCCTAATCAAAGTTCTTCTCAAGTACTCGTTCGGGTAGTAGGAGGGGGAAGTACAGGAGTTTCCAGTGCTCCGTTTTCTATTTTCGCTGTGCCGGCAAAGCCATATGTGCAATATGCCTGCCCTGACAGTATCGGATTAAAATGGAATGCAATTTCGGGTGCAAAGGAATATGTGGTTTATCAGCTCGGAGATAAGTACATGGATTCTATTGGTGTTACCACTGCAAATGAATTTAACTTATTGAAAAATTGCGTTGGATATAACGAGGGATGGTTTGCCGTAAGTGCTCGTGGTAACAATGGAGAGATTGGAAGGAGATCTGAAGCGTATTTAAAGAGTAGCCAATTATTCAATTGTGTGTTGAACAATGATATTGAATTGGTAGAATTTGACCCATTGGTTGACCTGGTAAGAAGTTGTTCAGGTTCGAATAAAATAAATGTTGGGGTAAAAGTTAAAAACAATGCGAATGTTGCTTCCAGCCCATTTACATTAAACTTAACCGTTAATGGTGGTACAGTGATTCAGGAGAATGTGACGGTTGCAATTGCTTCGGGAACTTCCACCACCATAACCTTTACTCAGGCTGCAACATTAAGTACTGGGGCCAATCAAATAGAGGTTTGGAGAACCTCGAGTTCCAAAGATCAAAATTCATGCAATGACTCATTATCAACCAGCATTGAATACATTATTGATCAACCGGTTTCGACACCTTTAAAAACCAACTTCGATAATTATACTAACTGTTCAACAGCTTCTGGCTGCGAAGCAGAAGAGTGTAAACTTAAAGATAGTTGGCACAATTCGAAAAATGGCGGTGCCGATGATATCGACTGGAGGGTTAATAATGGCGGAACTCCCTCAAGAAATACAGGACCCGGTTTTGATCACACGACTTCAACAAGTGCAGGAAAGTATTTGTACCTGGAGGCCTCTGGTAATTGTACCCAACGAGAAGCTCATTTAATTTCTCCTTGTTTTGATTTGAGTAAGGCTAGTGAAGCAAATCTTACTTTTTGGTATCACATGCAGGGAAGTTCTATGGGAAGTCTGACGGTTGATGCATTTGTAGATGGTAAATGGAAAATGGATGTAATAACTCCGCTGGTGGGTAATAAAGGAAACGTATGGTACCAGGGGGCAGTAGATATGAAAGACTACTTGGGAAAAAGTGTCCAATTCCGTTTTCGAGGCAAAACCGGGGCAGATGCATTTAGCGATATGGCTATCGATGATATAGATTTCGATATTAAAAGCGATGTTTCAGTAGAAGGACATGATTTTATGAATCAAGTAATGGTTTATCCTCAGCCTGCATCAAATGTGCTGATAATAAAATCTGAACTGGACCTTTCTAATATTAAGATCTTCGATCTATTCGGAAAAGTGGTGTTTGAAGACAATGGTACTTTCAGCAATAAGGATATCGATATTCAGAATTTGGAGAATGGAATTTACATTCTCGAACTGGAATCGAATGATGTTGTGAACAGAAGAAAGATTGAGATTTTGAGATAGATTTTTACATCCAATTAGTCTTTGAAATTTTGCAATTACCAAATTTTTATTGGTGATATATGCAAAAAACTAAATGCTTCGAGCTTCTATGTTTGAAGAATGAAGCAAAGGTTTTTCATTCTGTGTTTTGTAGTTCTCTCGATTGGTGGATTTTCTCAAAAAGGAAGTTTTATTTTAAGTGCTTATACAGGGTTCTCTAGTTACAATGAACACCTTGCCAAGAGAGAGGTGAAAAACTGGTTAAAAAGAGAATATTCTAAAACCGTTTCAGTTATTCTTTTTAGTTGGAAAGAAATTCCGAATGTTAAATATTATATCAGTTATACCACACCAATTGGAGGGCGATTGGCTTTTGGTATTACTCATAATTTGACCGTTGGTGCCGAAGTCAATTACAGTAGGGTTGAAGTAAGAGCAGATTTCGATGATGAAGATCGTACTCTGGTATTTGTAAATGAAAGGTACAATGCAATTCCCCTCATAATTTACAGACCAAATCCGAGATTACTTGTAAAAACTGGACTGGATTTTTACATAATCTATGGTATAGGGTATAGGCAAAGCAAAAAGGAATACACTACAATTGTGAATGGAGGGATTGTCTCTGAGGAAATTGAATCTGGTAATCCATTTTTACTTAAAGTTGGTGTCGGGTTGGCCTATTTCCCTATCAAACCTCTTGGAATCCAATTAGAGTTGGGAACTGGGATGACCAACTTTCAATTTGGCTTGATCTTCAAAACCAAGGGTAAAGCTTAAAGTCCAAATCGATACTGGACACCTGCAATTACCTGATTTCGGGTTCCCAAAAACCCTGCTTCAACACGGAACATAAAGCTTTTGTTTAATTGGTATTGAGTTCCCAATACAAAGTTCCATAGTTTTTCCTGCCTTTTATCGAGGGAATATTCTATTGTTGAATTGCCAATTCTACCATTACTCGATTCTACTTCATTGAGAACATCACCGGCTTTTGTAATTGCCGCCTGGGCTACTGCATATTTTGTAGCATTTTGCTTTTTTTCTGAAGCACTTAATCTGCTCCACCAGTTATCCAGGTTAGTTTGTGCTTCGTCCAGCCTAATATAGCCGGCCTCTATTTTTCCAGCCAATTCACCGGAATCAAATAATGAACTCAAAGGGATTGACCCATCCGTTCTGCTGTTGATGTCAACTCGAAATCCTCCTACCCAAACTGCTAATGCTCTTTCTTTTTTAAACCTGAAGTTTTTACCCACGCGTGGTCCTAATACAAAGACATAAGCAGGCTTACTCAATTCAGGAATGTCAGACCAGGAAAAATTCATGTCAATAGCCACAAAAGCTCCGGCTACACCAAACGTGGGAGTAAGACCAAAACCCACTGTTGTAGCTTGAAATTCTGCTTTCGTTTTTGCGGTTAATACTTCGGTATATCCCGTTCCGTTAGGAACATTAACCGAAAAGTCTACCGCCGTACTTGACTTTGATCCGGAAAAAATTCCATAAACATTTAAAAAGGGGAATACCCAGATATCTGGTCGGAAATTAAATGCGTTGGTGGCAGCCGTTGCATCATTGAATCGAATTATGTTATCCAGGTTATACATGTCTCCCTTATTAAAACCGACCTGAAGATTGTTGATGATAATCGAAGACTCCTGAAACAAATAATTTAGACTAATCCCGGCAGAATAGGGCAAATCAAACCCTCTTTCATGAGCTTTTCTTCCAAGGATGGGTAGAACATCATCATAGGGCCCTAAGGTATCTGTATTAACCTGTTGTTTTTTTCCAGGCTTATTGGTGTACACCTGAGATAAGCCGCTATAGGTAAATAAAACTAAGAGTGTTACGGGTATTATTTTAGGCATAGGAGTTGTTTATCTATATCAAATTTAAAATAATTGTTTAATCGGGTTTTATCCTGAACGGGGTATAGGTTCTGGTCTAGGAATTAAAATGCCTGGTTAAAGTTGAAGTAGATTCCACTGGATTCTCTCCCAATCCCAAAATCCAGTCTTATGTTCATTCTCGGTTGTACTTCGAGTCGGTAACCCACGCCCAGGTTGGGAAGCCATTTTAAATCATTATCGGTAATTTCCTGATCATTGAAAACCGTCCCGGATCCTAGCCAAACTACTGCAGCGTGTTTGCTCATTTTGCCATTTGCCTTGTAGAATGTATTTCGATATTCCGTGAGTAAATAAAACATATGGTTGTTTCGATAACGGCCCCATTGGTACCCGCGCAAATCAAATGGAGTACCCAATTGGCTCATTTCACCGTAGGGCACTTCGCCATTAGCAATTCGGGTTTTCATTTGCCAGGCCAGCACATGTCCTTCCTTGCCTACCGTTTGAAATTGGCGGTAGTCAATTAAAAAAACCTGGTAATCGTTTTGACCGCCAAAAGCCTCCGAATAGGCTGTGCTCCTTAGATCGATGTATAACCCGCTTCGTGCATCAACTGGAATGTCTCTTGAATCGTATCGGAGAATAAGCCCAAATCCACCATTAATAGGTTTGCGGTTGTATTTCAGGTAAGTGGCATCTGTAACAACACCTCTGCTTGGTTTACTTCCTTCGGTGGAATTATAATCTACATTAAGTCCAACGAAATAGTACTTTTTGAATTGGTAAAGAAATCGGGGATTGATCCACCACCATTCGCGTTGAAATGCCGTGGTTGTGTCCGTTTTAGGTGTATTGTATCCATTGTCATAACCTACTCCCCAATAGTGATCGGGCATGTCTTTGTACCAGAAATCGCCGTAGATTCTTAATTTGTCTTTGAACCAGTAGGAGCTTAATATGGCCTGGGAAACAATAGCTCCGGTAGAAGTATATCCTATGGTAAACGGCAGTGAAGAACGTTGAATAAGGGAGTCGGTTTTTTTTGTTTTAAAACTCGCAAGCCCCCTACGGCTAATAATCCTCCTAATTCGGGGGTATACCCCGGTGCAGCTACGGGAGTAATCATAAACTTCCCTTCGTCGAGTTTTTTCTGCTTTTTTGCTTTTCGTTTTTCTTTTTTGGCTTGCCTTAATTCCTTTTTAGAGGTCTCCTGCGAATACGATGGAAAACAAAGAAGACCAATGACCAATAACAAGAGAAAGATTCTCATGTTTAGGTTTATTTTAATTCCAGAATAACCGGGCAATGATCAGAGCCTTCTATTTGGGTCCAAATGTCAGCCTGTTTTACACGATTCATAATTGACTCGCTAACCAAAAAATAATCGAGCCGCCAGCCTACATTTTTGCTTCGGGCACCGCCTCTCAAACTCCACCAACTATACTTCACTTCATCGGGATGAAACTCCCTAAATGAGTCTTTGAACCCGGCATTGGTATAGTTATCCATGCCATCAATTTCCACTTGCATGTAACCTGCCGATTTATTGTAATTGGCTTTTGGGCGTGCAATATCAATTTCACGATGGCACACGTTAAAGTCACCACAGATGATCACTGGTTTTTTCTCTTCTAACTTTTTCAAATGTTTGAGTAAGGCTGTATCCCAGGTTATACGATAATCCAATCGCACCAATCCATTTCCGGAGTTAGGAACGTAGGTTGTTCCCAGGTAAAAATCTTCATATTCTGCTATAATAAGTCGACCCTGATCGTCATGTTCTGGTATTCCCATGCCATAGGTTATAGAAATTGGTTTTTTCCTCGTTAGGATCGCCGTTCCCGAATACCCTTTTTTTACCGCTGAATAGGGGAGAACATGATACCCTTCAAGTTCAACAAGGGCTTCAATGACCTGATCGTCCTGCGCTTTGGTTTCTTGCAGGCAGATAACATCTGCTCCCATATCGTTTACTTTTTCAACAAAGCCTTTTTTTACGCCGGCGCGAATGCCGTTTACATTCCAAGATACTAATTTCATTAGGTGACAATTTGAAGGTAAAACTAAACGATTGAATTTATATCGCCTAATTCTGCCTGACTTTTAATAAACGATGTAGAAAACTCGTTCAACAAACCAAAAAGCAGCGAGCCCTCCAATGGGATAGGAGAGTTTTGTTGAAATTATATTTCGAGGAACATTTTTGAAAAACAAGTAGAGAAACCCAAGAACAACCAGAACAAAAAAGACCTGACCGATTTCCACACCCACATTAAATGCCAGCAACGCAATTGGAATATTATTACCGGGCACTCCTAGTTCTGATAATACGCTGGCAAACCCAAAACCATGCAACAGTCCGAAGGCAAATGCCAGTTGTAAGTAGTTATTTCCTTGTTGGTCATCCTTTGGTTTTGTCATTTCAACGGCTAGTAACACAATGCTAAATGCAATAAGTGCTTCAACTGCTCCAATAGGTAATTCGATAAGTTTAAAGGTGGAGATTCCAAGGGTTATACTATGAGCCAGTGTAAAGGAGGTAATGGCCCAAATCAACTGCTTTCTTGGTACCAAAAACAAAAGGGCCAATACAAATAACAGATGATCAAACCCAATCAGGATGTGCTCGATTCCAAGCAGCGAAAAATTAGAGAAGGTTTCCAGTTTGCCTGTGGAATTAAATGTTGGAGTCCACTCTGTAATTTCCGATGTAAGCACTTTGGTTTGGCTTTCTGCTTCCAAAATTGTAATAACTACCAGCGGAGAATGATCTGCATTAGTCCGAATTATTGTTATCGCCTGGTTTGGATCTGTGGCTTTAAATACATAATGGTAAGTAACCAGTTTGTCCGAATAATTTACGGAAGTATTTTCTGATAATTTTCCCCACGATGTCGGGAATTCCAGAAATATACCCGGAGTTTTTTCACTGTTTAGAGGTGTTCTGAAATAGGCTTGTATAGTTTCATTTTCCTTACGGAGTTCAAGCGATGAACTAGCTGTTTCATGGCCGTATGCACCCAGAAACGACATCAATAAAACGAGTAGTAAAAAGAACCGAAATCTCATTGATTGTTAAGAAAAAGGTAGGAATCACCCTGTATTTCAACATTGGAGTTTTTTCGTAGCTCCTGAAGAAAGTCGTTGTAGTATGCTTTCTTATTTTCCAGGGTCCAGGCGCTTAAAATTTCTTCCCGATTGTTGTCAAGGTTGGGCTTGCTTTTGGACTGCTTTAAATTGATAACCACATGGTATCCATGTATTGACTGAACCACACCTCGCCAGCCGTCTTCTTGTGCGACCAACGTATTAGCGAAGTCTGACCCAAGCTTATTGCCGACTGATGAAGCACTTTCAGATTTAAACTGATTGGGAAGGTTTAGTTCTGTTTCGTTTTCAATTGTATTGCCTTCGTTAACAACAAAGAGTGCCTGTTGCGCCAGCAATTGATTGTCTCCAAAATAATACTGTTCAAATTCAAGTGAAACGGTTTCAGAAAACCGTGTTGGATTTTGTTGAAGGAAGGCTTCTAAAACACTATCGCCCGGATCGCTGATTGGAGCTTGTGCAAGAATTACATTTTGAGCGGCATCAATAATCTGAGCTCTAATTTTTTCGTCAGAGCGACTTAGATTTAAAGACATTCCATACTGGTAGATCAGCTCCTGATCGATTCGTTGCCCAACTAATTTTTTTAGGACCGTTGTATCCAATTGTTCACCTAGGGTTGACATTTTAAGGTAGGGCTCCAATTCAGATTCCAGAATTACAATTTTGGACTCCGAATCGTTTTCAGAGTTTAACCAAAAGCTCAATCCAAAGAGGATACAGCCTATTAGCAGGAATTGAAAAAGGGGTGGGATAAATGAATTTCTTGCCTTATTCATAATATCCCAAATGTAGAATATTAGGTTAAGTCATGGACTATTTCATGATCAGTGGTCCATAGTAGGAGGCTCCATCATTTAGCTCAATGGTATAATAATAGAGTCCAGGCTCCAACCCTTCCAGGTTAATGATCTTCTGGTTACCGATAATTTCAGAAGTATAAACTTCTTTTCCCTGAATTGAAATTAAGGCGAATTGCACAATATCATTGTCATTCTTATCCCATTCAATAGTTATTCTTCCATCGGTTGGATTAGGAAATACCTTGAACAAATCATGCAAGAATTCATTAACGCTTACATTATTGGGTGGTTCATATTTGGTGGTTATTACTTGAAAGGTGGTATCCGTAATCAGGCACCCTTTAAAGGATTGTATTGCAACCATAAACGTATCCGCTTTGGAGTAAACATGCCTTGGGTTGTTCATGCTGGAAGTTTGTCCATCACCAAAATGCCAAACCACTGAGTCTAAATTCAAATTCGTGCTTTTGAAGTCAACCGTGTCATGACTTGTATTAAAAGATACCGAGTTCCAGGCGGTGTCGTAAGAAATGTTCCAGGTTTTTAAACTGTCAAAAACAATAAAATTGGCAGCTTTTTGTAGTGAATCCGCGTCAGTACCATTGAGTTGGTTTGTGAAGGTGGAACCTACCGGTGATTTGCCAAAAATAACGGCATAGAAAGTACACGCAGTTAAATAGATTCCTTCCTGAGAAGGATGACTCTCATCCGTATCGTATAATTCGATGTTGGGCCATTTTTTTCTTGCATGTCTCCAGGCCATGCCTACAGGGCTCACCCATCCATCATTATCGAACCCCATTTTCAAGTAGTTTTTTCGCAATTCCATTTGCATGGTTTCGAAGGAACAGAGAGGAGAATAATACTGGCAGTTTCTGGAATCACCGTTTTTTCTTCCCCAAGTCATATAAAAAATAGGTTTTGTACAGATTCCTGATCGATTTACGCTATCGGCTAAAACCTTAGCATAGGGAAAAACATTCTGATTTACGTAGGTAGGATTGAAGGCAGCTTCTTGACTTTGGCACTGCAGCACTACATAATCCCAATTATTGGACGAAATTTCCGCCAGGGAATGCTGCGAAGTTGCGTGGTCTTTGATTGACTGCCCTCCAGATCCATCTACGTGATACAAGGAATCACCCATTGATTTAGCGATATCGGCAACTAATTCCGGCATACCTGCGGTATAACTGTTTCCCATAAAAAGAACCTTTTTGGTTACCTGGGAAAACAAATTGCTGGTACAAACTAGTAGGATTACGATAAAAAGTTGCCTCATAAAAACTCTTTTAATTTACGGTGTTATACACGGCATTACTTATCCATTGGTTGGAAGATAGAATGGATTAATTCGAGTTTATTGTTGGAGCCTATTAATTTTGCCGCCAATGAATAAAAATGAAACTATTGTTGCACTTGCTACTCCACAAGGTATAGGGGCCATTGGAGTTATTCGTCTTTCCGGACCAGAGTCCATAGCAATAGTTTCTTTGGTTTTTAGCAAAAACCTTACCCAGGAAGCGAGTCATACGGCTCATTTTGGGAGAATTAAAAATGGAGATCGAATTGTTGACGAAGTATTGGTTACCCTGTTTAAGGACGGAAAAAGTTATACCGGTGAAGAGGTAGTTGAGATCTCCTGCCATGGTTCACACTATATTCTTCAGGACGTCATTCGGTTGCTGACCGAAAAAGGAGCAGTATTGGCGAAACCCGGCGAATTTACGTTGCGGGCCTTCCTCAACGGAAAATTGGATCTGAGTCAGGCCGAAGCAGTGGCCGATCTTATTGCGTCCAATTCTGAAGCCGCTCACAAAGTGGCCATGCATCAAATGCGTGGTGGATTTTCCGATCAAATTAAAAAATTGAGAGCGGACCTTATCCATTTTGCATCATTGGTAGAATTGGAACTCGACTTTAGCGAAGAAGATGTAGAGTTTGCCAACCGGGATGATCTAAAAGATTTGATATTTAAGATTCATAAGGTGATAAGCGCCCTGGTTGAATCCTTTAAAAGTGGAAATGTTATCAAGAATGGAGTTCCGGTGGTTATTGCCGGGAAACCTAATGCCGGCAAATCAACCCTTTTGAACGCATTGCTTAATGAAGAAAAAGCCCTGGTGACCGAAATTGAAGGTACCACACGTGATGCAATTGAAGATGAATCGGTTATCGGTGGAATTGTTTTTCGATTTATTGATACGGCTGGTATTCGCGAAACCGAAGATGTTGTGGAATCTTTAGGAGTAAAGAAGACCCTGGAGAAAATGAAGGAGGCGGCTATTGTATGCTATCTCTTTGATGCGGCTAGAATTGACCTAAAAGAGTTGGACCTGATTATTGCTTCACTAAAGGAAGATGTTCAGAAGTCGAGTTCAGAGCTGTTGGTAGTAGCTAATAAATCCGATTTACTTGAGAAGGACAAGAGAGCCATTATCGAGGAAAAATACGAGCCAATATTTCTTTCTGCCAAGGAAAAAAGAAACCTTGAGATTTTAGAAAACCGCCTGCTTGAATTGGTGAATTTAGGCAAAGTAGGGGAACAGGATGTTATTGTAACCAACAGCCGACACCATCAGGCCCTTACCGGTGCCAATGAAGCATTAATGAGGGCGTACGAAGGATTAGACAGTGGATTAACCGGTGATTTACTGGCCGCAGACATTCGACAATCACTTTTTCATTTGGGAGAGATTACAGGAGAAGTGACTACTGAAGATTTGCTGGATAATATTTTTTCCAAGTTCTGTATTGGAAAGTAATTATCTTTCTTTTGTTTTCTAACTACTTGTTTTTATTGACTTTATAAGATTTTAGCATCTCTTTTTTGTTGCCCAATTGCTCTTTATTTCTTATATTTGTTGTTCAATTGTTGCCCTAATAGCTTATCTGTTGCCCAAATCATAAAGCAACAAATCAAAGCGAAATGATGCACCATATAGCACCACCAAGCAACATTGAGCTACAAGTAGCACCAAATGAGCAGTACAATTAAAATACCGAAATTCTGTCAATTCTGTGGAATGGCTTTTGTTGCACAAAAGACCACTACTAAGTATTGCGGTCATACGTGTGCAAGTAGAGCCTACAAACAACGTAAGCGAGAAGAAAAGGTGCAATCCACCCTATCCGAGCAAATAAATAATAGCAAGCCTTCATCTTCCGAAAACTTGCAAACTCTGCAAACCTTACCTACACAAGCAGGAAATCATATCAATCTAAGAGATAAAGAATTTCTAAGTATTACTGAAGCTGCCAATTTATTAGGTGCAAGCAGATGGACTATTCAGCGGATGATAAAACGCAACCAATTGAGCATTGCAAAATTAGGTAGGCGTACTATTATAAAACGGACAGAAATCGATAATCTCTTTAAAATTTAGCCTTATGAAAGTAACATTAAGAAAACGCAAGAAAGGAAACAAAATCAGTTTGTATTTAGATTACTATGCCAATGGTAAGCGAGAATATGAATATTTAAAATTGTACCTAAAACCTGACCCAGAAAAAGGTTCACTTACTAAGGCAGAGAAAGACCAAAATAAAACGATACTACAATTAGCTGAAAGTATCAGAGCCAAAAGGCACTTAGAAATTCAGAATAATATTTATGATTTTCAAGACAAGGAGAAACTAAAAGGCAGTTTCTTATTATACTTTGATGCACTCACAGAAAAGAGAAAAGCCAGTTTAGGTAATTATGGCAATTGGGATAGTGTTGGTAAGCATCTAAGAAAATACAGTCCAAGAGATATTTCATTTGATAGAGTTAATCGTGAATGGGTACAAGGCTTTAAAGACTATTTAGATAATGAAGCCAAAACCAAAAGTGAAAACGAATTATCTCAAAATTCCAAGTACTCGTACTTCAACAAATTAAAGGCAGCATTAAAACAAGCGGTTAGAGATGGGATTTTAAAATACAATCCTGCGGAGCAAGTCCAGGGATTCAAACAAGGAGAACCACAAAGAGAGTTTTTAACCTTGGAAGAAGTACAAGCATTAGTAAAAGCAGATTGCGAAAGCAAGCAGCTAAAAACTGCGTTTTTATTCGCTTGTCTTACTGGTTTAAGATGGTCAGATATAAATAAGTTAGTTTGGTCAGAGGTGCAATATTCTGATGAAATGGGCTACTACATACGTTTCAGACAACAAAAAACCAAAGGAGCGGAAACCCTACCAATATCCGAGCAAGCTCGTAATATGTTAGGAGAAGAAAAGGAAAAAACGGAGCGTGTTTTTAAAGGCTTAAAATATAGTGCTTGGCACAATGTTAAATTAGCTCAATGGGTACTTCGTGCAGGTATTACTAAAAACATCACGTTCCATTGTGCAAGACATACCTATGCAACCCTACAGCTTACAATGGGTACAGATATTTATACCGTATCAAAGCTATTAGGTCATAGAGAATTAAAAACCACTCAGATATATGCCAAAGTAATAGACAACAAGAAGAAAGAAGCAGCTAATAAAATTCAACTCGATTTATAATATGGAACTAACTATTTTTAAAAGCATCATCTATGGCGACCTAAAACCTTGGGCAAGTGATGCAGTCAATGAAAAGTTTTACAGACAAAATTTGTCTGCAAAATTCATACAGCCAAAGCAAACTATAAACGAGTATTACAAAGCGTTAAAGGAAATTCATAAGAACAAGCCTAATCTATTCAAAGAAGATGGTTTAGAAATCTACCTACTGCAAGCAGATACAGATATTAGCCACGATATACTGAATCCATTGGTTGAAACCCAGTTAGCTGAACCAACCACAGCAACACAAAGGTTTTATCATTTCTTGCTTTTAAATGAAGCAACAAGACTATCAGACAGAGTTTTTAAATGTGTAAATAAGGACATTGGAGAAATTCAGAAAAAAGAGATAGTTCAAAATGTAGTGAAATCTTGCAAAGACCTATTATTAAGAATAGGAACAGACCAAGACAGTTTTACCCAAACCGACTTAACAGCTTATGTTATTCCGCAGCTCATTACTAACGTAATTCGTTTTCTAAAGGAAACCGAAAAGTTATATCCTCAATTCCTTTCGGAATTACCATCAAACAAAAACGAGCTTTACGGAGAACTATTACAACAACCCATTCCAGATATAGAGATTGACAAAACAACTCCTGAATTTGCGACAGTAAATAATATTCTTTTAGGTGTTGATGATTATAAGTTTGAAAAAGATACTCGTTTCTCTTTTGGATTTAATGGAGATGAAACAAAGCTAAAATCTACCTTATCAGCTTTGAATATTAATATGGAATTATTGAATGAAGATAAAACCACAGTAGAGCAATTAGTAAGTGTATTAACAAGCAAAGATTTAAAGATAGGTGCTCCTCAAATTCATTTAGGTTGTGAGACAACACAATTCAGTTACATAGTATCAAAATTAGAACAACATTTTAGCAATTTCAATCCAACAACTATTGAACAATCAAACCTTTTTTATTCTAAAAAAGGAACTGATTTAAAACGTAATAATTTGTATAAAAACAAGAACAATTACCCTAAAGAACAAGGCACTATTGATGACATTCTCAGACAACTGTAAATAAAAACAGTAAGATGAGTAAGATATAGTAGTAAGACGTTACCGTCTTACTGATTACCAGCTTGTTACGATAGAAGTTTGCAATAGAATTTATTGTAAAACTTTTAAAAATCGTAACAAAATGAGTAACGAAAATCTAATTTTAGAAAAGCTCAATAGACTTGAGCAAAAGATAGAGGAACAAAACCTCTTAAAGAAAGAAGTACTAAACTTCAATGATGCTTGTAGCTATTTAGATATAAGTGCTTCGCATCTCTACAAACTTACCAGTCAGAAATCCGTTCCGCATTTCTGCCCACAGGGTAAAAAACTCTATTTCAATCGTACCGAGTTAGACGAATGGTTACAGCGTAACCGTCAATCTTCTACAGACGAAATCGAAAAAGCAGCAGCCAATTATCTAATTCAAAACAAACGCAGTTAGATATGGGCTTTTATCATCCTTTAGACGAAAAGTTAGAGCAGATAGACGATAGACTATCAGAACTAACGCTTATGCTTAAAGACAAGCAAAGAAGCAATCCTGACCAAGTGTTTTTCGACACCCAAGAGTTTCTACAGATAATGAATGTAAGTAAGCGTACCGCCCAATATTGGCGAGATAGCGGACTCATAGGCTATTGCCAAATTGGGTACAAAATCTACTACCGCTTATCAGACATACTCCAATTGTTAGACCAAAACTTTAAATCACCTATCAATGGAAAATAATCACATAAATACTTCTAAAATGGCATCATCAACTATATATAAAAATTTCAATCAACCCATAGAAAATAAAGCCTTACTACTAATAGTAAAGGACGTTATTGAGGGCAAATACAAAGAACCTATTGAAGCTATCCGTATGGCTATTGGAATGGGTAAACCAGAACGAGCAGACCAATTCAAAAAAGAATTAGTTGCCTTTACACCTTCTGCAACTTTTGAAGGTGGTCGTAAAATGGAATACTTTAAAATGTACAGCGGATTTGTACACTTAGATTTTGATAAGTTAGAACCAGACGAACTTCAAGAAGCAAAACAGAGAATACAATCCATTCCGTACACTTTTGCTTGTTTCACAAGCCCAAGCGGTAATGGCCTAAAAGTGTTTATTGAAGTAGATTCTACTATGCAGCAGCATAAAACCGCTTATGCACAAGTGCAAGCGTTTTATGAAAAAGAAGTGGGTATTGAAGCAGACCCAAAATGCAAAGACATTACAAGGTTGTGTTTTGTGTCTTACGACCCTGACGGATATAAGAACATACAAAACGAAAAGTTCAAGGTAAAAACCGAAACGGTTTTACAGCCTATAAAACAAAAAGCACCCAAAACAGTAGTAACCCAAAATCTTATCAATAATGAAAGCAGTAATAGTTCAGAAATCTTTACCGAGTGCATCACATTCACCGAAAACAAAGAAAGCTATACAGACGGCAACCGGAACAATTTCATATATCAATTGGCTTGTAATTGCAACAGGAGAGGAATCGTGTATGATGATACTTTGCATCTTATTCTAAATACCTACGACCTAAACCAAGAAGAAATAAAAGCATCAGTAAAATCGGCTTATGATAACAACGCTATACAATTTGCGAGCTATCCAAGTCATAAGAATACAATACAACCAACTGAGATAGTAAACAATGAAGATTACCTAAAAAACACACCCACTTTTGACGAGCAATTATTTGACAATCTACCTGAGATATTAAGAAAAGGTACAATGGCATTTACAGACCCAAGAGAACGAGATGTTTTCTTTACAGGTGCATTATCTATTCTTAGTGGTTGTTTGCCCAATGTATCAGGCGTGTATGCTCAACAGACAGTATTTCCTAATCTGTTTTCTTTTATCATAGCTCCAGCAGCAAGTGGAAAAGGTGCTTTAAAATTCGCTAAAATATTGGCAGACCCATATCAAGAAAGTGTATTGGAACAAAGCAATCAAGATAAGTCCATTTATGAAGCCGAATTAGCTCAATACAAGGTAGAACAACGAAACAGAAAGAAAGACGATACAGAAACCGCAGAAGAGCCTGTAAAACCACCTTTTAAAGTCGTATTTATTCCTGCCAATACATCTTATGCAGCCATTTTACAACACATACAACAAAATGAGGGTAAAGGAATTATTTGCGAAACAGAAGCTGATAGTATGGGAGCTGTTTTCAAGCAAGATTGGGGCGGATATTCTGATATGCTCAGAAAAGCGTTTCATTCTGAAACGATTTCTGTTTCAAGAAAAACAAACAATGAATATGTTATTATTAAAGAGCCTAAAATATCAGTTGCGTTATCAGGTACTCCTGGTCAAGTAGCCAACATCATTGCATCCGCAGAAGATGGCTTATTCAGTCGTTTTTTATTCTATACGTTTAAAGTAGAGCAACTTTGGAAAGATGTATCGCCTTTCGGCAATACCTTAAATTTAAACGACCATTTTGAAGCCTTATCGCAGAATGTATTAGAAATGATTCACTTCTTAGAAGCGAATCCAACACAGATACATTTATCTAAAGAACAATGGCAAACGGTTAACTATACAGGGCAACAATGGTTGACAGAAGTAACCACCTTTACAGCAGAAGAAGCTGGTAGCGTAGTAAAACGTTTGGGCTTAATTCTATATCGTATTTGTATGATATTATCCACGCTTCGCAAATTTGATAATGGCGATTGCACCGAAAATGTAACCTGTACTGATGAAGATTTTGAAATGGCGTTATTGATTGCAAATGTCTATCTACAACACAGTTTGTTAATGTACAACAACCTACCAAAGAAAGAAGAAACAGGCGTTTTTAAAGGTGCTAACAATAAAAAACAATTCTTTGAAGCCTTACCGCAAAACTTCAAACGTGAAGAAGCCATCATCATAGGCAAGAAGTACCAACTAAAAGACCGTTCTATTGATAATTTGCTCAAATCCTTGTTAGGTTCACATCTCGCGCAACCCAGTTACGGACACTATCAAAAAACTACAGACAAGCTGTAGTTTGCAACCTTTGCACTTTTTGAAATTTATCTTGTAGTTTTTGTTCTTGTTTGTTTTAAATTTGTCTATATTTGACAAACGTATTTAATACAAACAAATAAGCAATGAACAAATGCTTTAGCATTCGTGAATACAATTGAATAAACAATAAGTAAGCAGATGAACAAATTCGGAGACTTAATAAGGTCCAAGAGAGAAGAACAAGAAATGCTACTCAGGCACTTATCCGCAGAGTTAGACATTGATACCGCAATGCTTAGTAAAATAGAAAGAGGAGAAAAAACCGCTAAACGTGAACATATAAAACCTTTAGCAAAACTTTTCAAACTTGACTATAACGAACTGTTTTCACTATGGTTAGCAGACCAAGTATTTCAGTTGGTAGAAAATGAAGAACAGGCATTGCAAGCCTTACAGATTGCAGAAAAGGAATTGAAAAATATTACAAAGAAATCTAAATAACTATGTCATTAGAACTACAAATAAACGGTAACAAAATATTTGCTCCCCTATTAGGGAAAGAGTTGATAATGACTCCAGAAGAACACGTAAGACAAAAATACATTTGCAGATTAGTAAATCATTATGAATATACTTTAGAGCAAATGGCTCAAGAAGTAAAACTAACAGGCTCTAAAAGAGGAACAGGAAGAGCAAGTGCGGATATTGTAATTTGGCGTAGCAAAGAGGATAAACTCAAAAAGCTGAATCCAATTATTGTGGTAGAATGTAAAGCCGATTACATTACCATTAAATCGGAAGATTACTATCAAGGTCAAAACTATGCTCGCTTTGCGAATGCTCCGTTTTTTGTAACCACAAACGAAAAAGAAACTAAGGTTTTCAAAGTCAATTTGGCGGTTACACCTAAAACATTAAGTGATGAAATTTTAGATATTCCAAACGCTAAAGAAGCGAATAGCAATGATAAAATTCAGAAGTTATTAGAACAAACTAAAGCATTTGAAAGAGACGAGTTTTCCAAACTACTTTTTCAATGTCATAATGTAATTCGTAATAATGACAAACTATCTCCAGAAGCAGCATTTGATGAAATAAGTAAAATTCTATTTATGAAAATCAGGTACGAACGAAATCCTGATGAAGATAATATTTTCACATTAAAGCAATTTGAAAAGCAAGAATCTAATTACGAGAAAAATATTCGTCCAGTAAATGTAAAACGTAATGGTCCAAAAGACGATATACCTTATATGGATTATTGGTTTGAGTTAACCAAAGATGAATTTGAAGAAGATGAGTTATTTGATGTCAATGATAAAATAAGAATCAAACAAGGTTCATTTAAAGAGATAGTAAAGAAACTACAGAAATACAACCTTTCTACAACCTCAGATGATGTAAAGGGTATTGCGTTTGAACAGTTCTTAGGCGGTACGTTTAGAGGAGAATTAGGGCAGTTTTTTACACCAAGAACAGTCGTAGATTTTATAGTAGAAGTATTAGACCCACACGAAGATGAAGTAATGTGCGACCCTTGTTGTGGTTCTGGTGGGTTTTTAATTAAGGCATTTGAATATGTTAGAGAAAAGATTGAAAACGATATTAAATTAGAAAAAGACAAGGTTAATAAAACCTTTGACGAGATAAAAACAGCAGACCAAGACGAAGAAAAACTAAATGATATTTCTAACGAAATCATTCACAAATTAGGCTTTGAAACACAAATTAGAAAACGTGAAGAACAAGAGAAAGCCAAAGAAGCTGGCAAATACATATCACGTTTAGAGAAACTATCATCCGCTTGCATCTTTGGTACAGATGCCAATCCTCGAATGGCTCGTACTGCTAAAATGAATATGATTATGCACGGAGATGGTCACGGAGGTGTGCATCACAGAGATGGTTTATTAAACATTAACGGAATATTTGAAAACCGTTTTGATGTAATTCTTACCAATCCGCCTTTTGGTGCAAGAGTAGAAAAATCATTATTGATTACTAAAGCAGACCAACTAACAGATGAAAAGCGTATAGCAAAATACAAGCAGATGTATGGAGAAGAAACATACGCTAAAGCTATGCTTCAAGTAGATAATAACGTAGATAAGCCATTACTAAACACCTTACATATTGGTAAAAACGGTATGAGTGGTTTAACAGAAGTTTTGTTTATAGAAAGATGCATCCGCTTATTAAAACCAGGCGGAAGAACAGGTATTGTATTACCTGAAGGCGTTTTAAATACACAAAACTTAGCAAAAGTTAGAGAATACTTTGAGAGTACAGCAAAAATCATCTTAATTACCTCTATTCCGCAAGATGTATTTATGAAAAGTGGAGCTACCGTAAAATCCAGTTTAGTATTCTTAAAGAAGTTTACCAATGAAGAAGCAAAACAATGGAAAGACTACACAGCCCAAGCCACTAAAACAGTAAAAGCAAAATACAAAGACGAGTTAGAAGAGATTAAAACCAAATTAGCCCTAAGAGGTAAAGATGCTTTGGATGCAACTACTAAAAAAGAACTACGCCAACAGAAAAAGAAAATAGAAGCCCAAATACAAGAGGAAATAAAAGCGATTGTAAAGGAAAAATTTGATTACGACATACCTATTGCAACAGTCGAAAAAGCAGGTATTAGCAGTACTGGTGGTGTAATAGATAACGAATTAACGCATATACAAACAGAATATACTCCTTATCGTATTAAAAATGAATTATGGAAAGAACTTAAACCTAAGTTTGAGTACAAGTGGAGTAGCAAAACTGGCAAAGTAGAACGTATTAAAAACGATACCGAAACCCAATTAATAGAATGGTAAAGGAAGTAGCTACTATGCAAAATATAAATTTCATTAGGTTTTCTGAACTCTATAATTGGAGTGTTAGCCATCTATTGGGTCAAGACTTTGAATACAATAAAAATTTTCCATTGGTTAAAATTGGTAAGTTTCTTACCAAAAACAATAATGTTATTAACCTTGATAATGATACCATCTACAAAAGAGTAACGGTTAGTGGAAACAATGGAGGTGTAAGGCTAAGAAATACAGAAGTAGGTAAAAATATTGGTACAAAAAGACAATTCATTGTAAAATCTGGTCAATTTATTTTATCAAAAATAGATGCTCGTAATGGAGCAATGGGCTTAATTCCAAAAGATTTGGAAGGAGCTATTGTCACTAATGATTTTCCAACCTATGATGTAGACACTACAGCTATTTTACCTCAGTTTTTATTACTAATAACGACAACTAAAAAGTTTATTGAGTTTGCACAAACCTGTAGTAGTGGTACTACCAACAGACAAAGAATAGACCTTAAAAAATTCTTAGACGTTCAAATCCCTTTACCTCCTTTAAATGATGTAGATGCTATAAAACAAGGTTTACCTACAGATATTACCCAAGAAAAACTCGTAGCAGAATACAATCAAAAAATTAACGATTCTGAAAAAGCATTGCAAGATGCTAAATTAAAAGAGACTGAAATAGAAGAATATCTGTTCAACATACTTGATATTCAACTTACCGAAAAAAATAAAGCGAAAAAGGGTTTAACTATTGTAAAATACAAGAATATTAAAGAATGGGGTGTAAATAAAATTCTAAATCTGGATGAATTGTTTTCCAGTAATTCTTATGAATTAAAGCCTATAAAACAGTTTGCACAATTGGTAAGAGGTGTAACCTACAAAAAAAGTAGCGAGATACGTAATTCTAATGATTTCGAAAATTCTAACAAGGTTCTAAGAGCAAATAATATCAATCTTAATAACACATTAAATTTAGAAGATATTAAGCACATTTCGAAAAAAGAAAATTTCTCTGATGAAAAAGTTTTAAAAAAGAAAGACATTTTCATTTGCCTTGCAAGTGGTTCTAAAAAACATATAGGAAAAGTTGTGCTTATAGAAGAGGATACAGATTATTTTTTTGGAGGTTTTATGGGTGCAATTAGAATCACTAATAAAGAAATATTAGCAGAATATCTTAATGCTATTTTAAACACATCATTATTTAATAGCTATTTGAGTAGTAAAATTTTTGGTGCTAATATCAATAATTTAAACTCCACTTTACTCTACAATTTTAAAATCCCTGTTCCTTCAATTGAAACACAATTAAAAATAACAAGTGTAGCGAAAGAGTTAAAAGAAGATTCCATAACATTTCTCAATTTATCAGAGGGTCTAAAATCAAAGGCAATTGTTGAATTTGAGAATGTAATTTTTAATAGCAATTTATAGTATGAAGTTACAAGAATTACATATTCAAGGGTATAAAAACTTAAAAGATGCTGCAAAAGTATCGTTTGACTTTACTAAATGCACTAACTACACAGCTCTAATAGGTTTAAATGGTTCTGGTAAGAGTAATATTTTAGAAGCGGTCAGCTTAATTTTTTCAAGTTTATATCACAATACTGCAACTGATTTTAGTTATGCTATATCCTACACGTTTGAAGATAGTTTAGTAACTGTAAATAATGGTGTGATGTCTGTTCAGCAAAACGGTTCAGAAGAAGTCACAGCAGTTGCTAAATCAGCTCATAATAAATATTTACCTACCAATGTAATTGCTTCCTATAGTGGAGAAGAATTAAGGATGTGGGAGAATATTTATATAGAAAGCTATTCTGATTTTTTTAAGGATATTAAAAAACAAACCTCATTTGTTCCTAAACTTCTTTATATAAATAAATTTTCTTGGGAGTTTGCTTTAATTGCTTTATTGAGTTCTGATGACCCAATTATAAAATCTTTTATAAAGGATATTCTAAAAATTGGAGAAAATGTAGAAGTACAATTTACCATTGAAGAAAAAAACTATGGATTGTATGAAGATAATGAGGCTCTGTCTTTAATTAAGAGGTTGGTTAGTTTACAAAAAGAATCTGCAAACAATTCTATTCCAATTCAAACAATTTCAACATTAGAACTTGGTCAACAGAATAATAAGGATTTAACTCAAAAACTGTTCTATTACCTTTTCATTACAGGTATGCCTGTTAAGGGAGAAAAAATAAAGGCAGATAAAATTATCAGAAAAACTGAAATAAAGTTTGATAGTATTGATGTTAAAAAATTAAGTGAGGGAGAAAAAAAACTAATACTTATCTACACTATTACACACCTACTTGCAGATAATAAAACACTTATTTTATTAGACGAACCAGATGCACATATCCACATTGAACGTAAAAAAGATATTATTGATATAATCGATAAAGAAGATTGTTTCACGCTATTCACAACACACTCACCAAAGATTCTAAACTGCATTGACGAAAACAATATTAAACTAATAAAGAACACTAAGGAAACAGGTGTAGAAGTATTGAAGTTAGATAGGATTAATGCATTGAGCGAAATTACAAACGGAGAATTTTCAATTATTGATGCAACATTAGCATTAAGTACTTCTAAAGATATTTTATTGGTTGAAGGTACAAATGATTATAACTACATAATGCAAGCGATTGAAAAATTAAGTCCAGATTATGATGACTATGATTTTCATATTATTAATTGTGGTGGTGCAGACAATGTTCCTGCTGTTGTAGAGCAGTCTTTATTATCAATTTTAAAGGACTCTCAATTATGCTTATGCACTTTTGATTATGACGGTCAAGGCAGAAGAAATTATGACAAAATAATAGAGATAGCTACAGGAGAAGGTAAAGCTAATCTTAAAGCAATGTATCATACAAAGTTGGACGGTACAGCTCACGTTAATAATGAGGATTTTTATATGGAAGATTATTTCCCTGTTGATGCTTATAAAACTGATATAATCAATACCATTAATGGAAAAACCTCATTTAAGCAACTTGAAGAATATCAAAAACCTAAAAGTATTATTCAAAAAAAATATGAAACTTTTGATAGTTCTAAATACGAGAATTTCAGAGTAATATTAGATGAAACCTTAAAGATTAAAAGAGAATTTCATAATCCACCAGTACCAACAGCTTAAAAAAAAATAGCTTATGAATAACCTTACTATAAATATCATCCCATTCAAACACCCTTCTATTCAGAAGGAGTTTGGATTTTATACCGAGAAGAAAGAAGGTTATTTTCCTATACACAGAACTGAGCTTCCCAATGAGTTATGGGATAATCAAAAAGAAGAAGTTGTAAAACATAAATTCTATTACACCAATTTTGAAGATACAGAAGATTGCATACTCAAAACAAAAGTAGCATTATACAGCAGTACCAAGTTTGCAAAGCACCTTTATACACGTTTGGTATATCAATATTTCATAGATATTGCAGATGCAATACAATTCAATTATGTAGGCGATATAGAAGTATGGTTATTAGATGCTAAAGCATCAACAACTAAATACAACAGCTATAACAAATACACTTTAAAAATTGAATTTTCAGGTTTAACCAAAAGTCCTGCATTGCTTTTATCTTATGATAGCACCTCTAAAGTTGCTACCACAAGCATTGATGAAATCAACATTCCTACGGAATATTTCAAAACCGTAGTTTACAACAAAGAAATACAGCGTTTTAAATACCTTACAGAAGATGCAAAACAGCATTTAGACCAAGTATATCCATTACTCAATATACCACTTAAAAACCATTTAGAAATACCGCATACAGTACCAAGAAAAGGCAATAGATACAAACCTTACTTTAATCATATAACCACTTTTTACAACAACTATCTAAATACAGATGAATTTAGAGACATACTTCCATTAGATGAAAATGGCTTTTTTGATATTCCAGAAGATGAAGTATTGCAAACACATTATCACTCAAACAATTTAAGGTTTTATGATGGCGTAGGTATAGACCCAAAAGCAGGAATGAAAAATCCTGGTCCTTATAAATCAAGTCCACACGATAATGTAAGGTTCTTTTTTATATACCATAAACCTGATAGAGCAGACTATGTGGTTAAATTATATAACTATTTTGAAAAAGGATATAAGACGTTCTTTCCACCCCTAAAAAAACATATTCGTCAGCCATTTTATATGGATAACGATACCAGTTTAGCTTTTGAAAGTCCAGATACTGCAATCAAAGAAATCAAACATCATCTAATCAATTTAGAGAAACAACCAAATACAAGGTATGTAGCTGTTTATGTAAGTCCAATTCATAAAGAAGATGAGGATAATAAACATCTGTATTATCAGGTAAAAGAAGAGCTTTTAAAACACGAAATAACCTCACAAGTCATTTATAAAGAGAGTATCAATAACGCCTATTTTGGTGCGTTCTTAGAGAATATCACACCTGCATTATTGGCTAAAATTGACGGTATTCCTTGGCGTTTAGATAGAGAACTCAAACAGGAGTTAATTGTGGGCGTAGGTGCTTTTAAATCAATGGAAACCAATACTCGTTTTGTAGGAAGTGCATTCTGTTTCAATAACAAAGGAGAATTTAAAGGCTTTGATTGTTTTAGAGATAATGAATTTGACTTAATAGCTGGTGCAATAGGAAAACAGATTTTAAAATTTGTTGTGGATAATGATAACAAAGCAGAAAGGCTAATCATTCACTACTATAAACCAATAAGCAAAGATGAAATAGACCCAATTCAAAAGACTTTAGGTCGATTAAAATTAGATATTCCAATAGTTATAGTAACCATCAACAAAACAGAATCAAGCGACTATGTAGCGTTTGATACCAATGATAATGCCTTAATGCCTTTAAGTGGTACAATCATAGAAATTGCACATCTAAAATATCTATTATTCAACAATGCCAAATACAGTAGTAACGGTTTTGCAAAAGACCACCCATTCCCTGTAAAACTAAGTCTGTATTGTACCGAGCAAGACTATTTTGAGGATATAGCCATAGTAAAAGAGTTGATAGACCAAGTATATCAATTCAGCAGAATGTATTGGAAATCAGTAAAACAACAAAACTTACCAGTAACCATAAAATACCCTGAAATGGTAGCCCAAATATTCCCTCATTTTGAAGGAGATAAACTACCTGACTTCGGTAAAAATAATCTTTGGTTTTTATAAAAATTATATATGAAGGCATCCGCTAAAAATCTATTATCAATCATAAAAGAACCTAAACAGTTCATCATTCCTATTTACCAACGTACTTACAGTTGGCAGTTTAAACAATGTGCTCTATTGCTTAAAGATATTCAAGCAGCATCCAATTCTGAACAAGGACATTTTATAGGCTCAATCGTATATTTTCAACCAGACATTCACACCATTGCAGAAATTAATAAGTATTTAGTAATTGATGGGCAACAGCGTTTAACAACAATCACTTTATTGATTGCAGCTATTGTAAAATTCATAGAGAAAAATCCAGATTGTGAAGTTGATACAACAGCCAAAAAGCTAAAGAATTACTACCTATTTAATGCAGAAGAGGACAATGATTTATACTTCAAATTATTGCTAACAAGAAGAGATAAAGAAACACTCACAAACCTACTAACCAATAAGCCTTTACCAACAAAGTATTCAAATAGAATTGTTGAGAATCACGATTACTTTTTTAAGCAAATAGATAAGTATAACATCAATAAAATATACAAAGGACTTCAAAAATTAATAGTAGTTGATGTAGCATTAGAAAGAGAAAAAGACAATCCACAATTAATATTCGAGAGTTTAAACTCAACAGGCTTAAACCTATCACAAGCAGACCTTATTAGAAATTATATTTTAATGGGTCAAGAGCCAACATTCCAAAAACACCTATACGAAACCTACTGGTATCCTATGGAACAAAGTTTTGGAGAGAACATAAGTGCTTTACCTTGGTTTATGAGGGATTATTTAACAATGAAGCTGAATAGTATTCCTAAAATTGGAGAGGTTTACGATACGTTTAAATTGTATTTCAATAACCATAAAGACAAATTAGGAACGGAAAACATTGTAAAAAGTCTTTATGAATATTCGCAGTATTATGTTGCAATTGCTTTACAGAAAGAAGAAGATAAAACCCTAAAGTCTGTATTTAAAGAAATTACCAAATTACGTATGGATACTTCGTACCCATTCTTATTGGCAGTTTATGGCGATTACAACAATGAGTTAATCACTTTTGATGAATTTGTAGAGATATTGCACCTTACTAAAAACTACGTTTTTAGACGTGCTATTTGTGGTATTCCTACCAATAGTTTAAACAAAACTTTTGCAACGCTTTACAAGAATATTAAAAGTGAAACCTATGCAGAATCTGTAAAGGCAGCATTTATGTTGATGGATGGATATAGAAGATTTCCAGATGATGCAGAATTTACAAGAGAAATTCAATTGAAAGATGTCTATAATTTTAGGTCAAGAAACTACCTTTTAGAATCCTTAGAAAACTTCAAGCGAAAGGAATTAGTAAATGCAGAAAACTACACCATAGAACACATTATACCACAAAATCCAAAAACACCTACTGAATGGCAACAGGAATTAGGCGAGAATTGGAAACAGGTAAAAGAAAAGTATTTACATACCTTAGGAAACCTATCATTAACAGCTTATAATTCAGAATTATCTGATAGACCATTTACCAATAAAAAGACTATTGAAGGAGGTTTTAATGACAGTCCGTTATTCTTGAACAAATCGGTTAGAGTAGCTGATGTATGGAATGAACAAGCAATCAATAACAGAGCAGTAGAATTAGGCCAAAGAGCATTAAAAGTATGGCCATCACCTTATTTAGATGCAGATGTTTTAGAAATGTATAAAGCACCTGAAAGCACAAGAGATACAGTTCAATATTCCATAGAACAATACGAGTATTTACAAAATGAAATGTTAGACTTATATCGTTTGTTTGAAAAGAGAGTGTTAAATATTGATGCTACAGCAAAAGTTGAATTTAAGAAGCTATACATAGCATTTAAAGCACAAACTAACTTTGTTGATGTAGTACCTCAAAAATCAAAATTACGCCTATCCTTAAATATGGATTTTGAGAATATCAAAGACCCTAAAAACCTATGTAGAGATATTAGCGGTTTAGGAAGATGGGGCAATGGTAATGTAGAAGTCAATTTACGCCACGCTTCAGAATTAGATGATATTATCGAATTAGTAGAACAAGCATTTGAAGAACAGATGAATGGTTAGAAGTAACATTAAATAATTATAAGGTGTGCCACAGGCACGACTTTAATAACGGTTGGTTCCGTAGGTTTCTTTCCCCAGCCTATAAAAATCCAACGTTATTCGTGCCTCATAACTCCTCTGTCTTTTTATAGGCTTCCGCTCTTCCCACGCTACAGTTGTTATTTTCTGTCACACTTTTTGCAATCCAACGCTAATTATAGCACATTACTATCCTCGTTCCTGCGGTAGTAAAGAGCTATGCCAACACACAAAAGCAAAAAGGCGTATGCACTCCAAAGTACCGCTCTGTGCAACTTGTGCCAGAAAATAACAACCCAAAGCTACATTAACATAATGTGGCATTATAGTACATACCACAAAGGCTTCATTGCATTACGGGCTAAAGCCTATGTCCTATAATAACATTATGTTAAGTATCCGCTCATTGCCAACGCTTTAAACCTACTTCACCAACCGAAAAACCAACAATTCCCCACCACCCTTTTCAGCGGTCAGAAAAAAAATAAACTATGAGTTAATGTCGGTTTATAGTAGGTACATTCCATTCTTTCATTTCGTGCCTACATTCTTTCATTGCATATACCCACTAACACCTAATAAAGCAAGCAAGAGTAGCTCATTCTATACACTTCACTAAGCCACACACAATTCCATTACGCAATCCGTATGCAAACCCACCGCACAACAACTTTGCAGTAAATTGTAAAGTTTGCAAAGTCTGCAACCTTGCAATGCATACAGTATTGCTTCATTCCATCCCACCGCAATTAGTTCCGTTTCTTTCAATCGCTACACTTGCCACACACCAGCCAACGCTTTAAGAATAGGTATAGTTTATTTTTTTTCTGGTCATATTTCCCCAAAGGAATTGAACAAAACAACAAGCATTTTACAAATAAGAGAGTAAGTAAAGAATATTATGCCAAAAGAATAAAAAAGGCAGCAAGTATAGGCGGTTACAATTGGTCTGAAAAGGTCAAGCCCTACGGGTTTTAAAAAAAATCTCCACCCACAAGGGGTAGTATTTTCCTTAAAAACCTTGTCAGTCCACTTTCCACCACCAGTTGAATGGCTTTCTTTTTTTTTCGTTTTTTTCTTTGTCAAAAAATTTTGTGAAGGGGATTTCGGAAGCCAACTAAAATTCTCGGAAAATGACAAAATTCACTCTCAAAACTTACAGACCATCAGCCGAAACTGAAAAGCCACATTTCTACATTCTGAACAAAGGGACGAACAGCGGAAAGCCACTAAAACAGCCTTGTCCAAATTGCTTTATTTTGATAGCACCCACAGAGGAAGCCAAAGAGCAGTTATATTGGCTATGTTTTGGGCTATGGCGTGCAAAATCCTTTCATTACTATTTAAAAGGTTCAGTTATCCCATTCATCACAAAAAACGACCTTAAACAAGGCATTTTAAACGGATTTGAACAGGCAAATAATGATATTCCAATTTTCAAAAAGTCAGTCCAAGCCTTACAACTTTTAGAAGAACAAGAAAAGGTTTATAAACTCAACCTAAAACTAATTGATGATGCACGTAGGGCGGTTTTCTATCGCTATATTTCTAAAAAGAGGTATTCCTAGGGCTACTCATATTTGAGTACTGTATAAGGCATATTTTAGCCCAATATGATTGCACCGTCTTAATAAAAAAATGCAAACCTTACAAAGTGCCAAAAAGAAAAGCCTACTCAAATGAGCAGGCTTTCTTCTAATTCCATAAATCTCTAAAATGGCATCTTAGAATATTTCGGAAATCTTTAAGGCGTTACCTTGTGCAAATACATAATAGTTTGAACCTACTTCTTGATAGAACTCAATACCGATAGAATTTAAAACACTTACATCAGTTGTCATAGTTGGAGAACCTGGTAATGTTGCAACCAATGAAACCAAAGATGTAACAGAATCCACAGGTAAATAAGCAGAATACTGAACATCTTTCAATTCATTCAAACTTGCTTCTTTAGGCTCATAAACCTTTGTAGTAGTGTTAAACTCATAATCAGATAATACTGAAATAGCATTGATAATTCTAAAATGAGTTGCTCCAGCTGGAATGTTTAAGTAATTCAACGGATTGAATGCAGGAACATCCAAAGTTGAACTATCACGAGAACCAGCAGGAGTAATTGTGAACGGAGCATTGAAAGCACCATTGAAAGAAGTAAATCTGTTAAAATCAAAACCTTTCAAATAGTTTGGTACAGCAGAAACCAATACAGCTCGTCTACCTCTGGCTTCAGAACCATCTTCTAAATTAATTTTCTTCATTATAGCAGTTAATCTTCCAGTCACTTGACTGTCTGCCATATTTTTCATTAGGCTTGCTAATCCGACTCTAACGGATTTACCAACCATTGCACAACCTCCAAATTCGTTCATATTTTCACGAGTTCTTTGAAATGCTGGGTCAGTTGCAATTTGTTCAGCAGTTGGACCACCAGTCAAACCTGCAAAATAACCTTCATTTCCTTTAATTTTAAAATGTCTAATATCTCCAAGAGTACCGACATATTTTAGGGGACCTTTCTGTCTTGCCATTTCTTTAAATTTTTAAATGTTAATAATAATTCTTACTATTACAAAGATAAGTCTAACATATTGACTGTCAATTGATTAATAAGCGTAAACAAATGCAAACAAGTGCTAATAAACAAACAAGGGTAAGACCACACTATGAAGTGGTTAAAGTATTGGACGGAGATGGACTAATCGTTAAAAATATTTTTACAAATATTGAAGAAGAAATAAGGCTATTAGGAATTGATGCTCCAGAGATTAAACTATGCAGAAAATTAAAGCAAGATGAAAGAGAAGTGAATATATCAGGTACATTTTTAATTGAGTTGGGTTTTAAGTCTATGAAATTTCTACTCAAAAAAGCCAAACCACAAACAAGCGTTACTATAATTCAAGAACAATCAAATCTCACAGATGCTTTTGGAAGGACATTAGCATATATCATCTTGCCTAATGGCAAAACGCTTAATGAAATAATGGTCAGAAGAGGTTATGCAAAGCCATACAACAAGGTATTCTGTGAAGAGTTACCAAAGTACCAAGCACTTAATTTGAGGGCTAAAACAAGGAAAAAAGGTTTATATTCGCTTATCAATTCGTTCTAATCTCCCTACATTTACTTGCTCTTATTATCTCTTATTTATAGTTTATTGTTGCCTATTTGTTGCCCAATAACCATAACTAACTGATATACAGTATTACTTTACTTTTTGTATCGGAAAGTAGCCACTTACAGTCCTACTACCCCTTAATTACTCTTTCAGAATTAAATTTCCATTCCTGAACACTACTTAAAGTTGATTGTTTAATCCCTGAAAATCAAGGACTAACCTCCTTATTTAACTTATTTCAACAGATGTGTAGTGAGTTTTACTTTTATAAATGATAGTAATACTATTATATTTGCGATATTATATCACAGGAATAGTAGTTTTAATTCGATTAAATAAGTAGCTAAAACACGGTATATGAAAACTCTAATTGGACAAATGCAGATTCAGGTCAATGAAAAAATATACCTGAAAGACCCCAATTCATCGGATTTGGGTAAGAAGATCGTAAGCCAGGGAATAATACTTATTGATGAAATTGGCCTTGAGAATTTTACTTTTAAGAAACTAGCAACTCGGCTGGAAACAACAGAAAGTTCTGTATATAGATATTTTGAAAGTAAAAACAAGTTATTGATTTACCTTACTTCCTGGTATTGGGGATGGCAGGAATATCAGTTGGTGTTTTCCACGAGCAACATCCCTTCACCCGAGGAACGATTAAAATTGGCTATTGATCTTATTGCTACTGACATTCCTCCCAATGAAATCATTGGTAACGTTAACCTTGAGATTCTTGGAAGGATTGTTATTTCCGAATCTTCAAAAGCGTATTTGACGAAAGAAGTGGATGCGGCGAACAAGGAAGGCTTTTATTCTGCATACAAAAGATTGGTTGGTCGAATTAGTGATATTGTTTTGGAAATCAACCCCAAATTTGTGCATTCTCACACCTTGATTTCAACCATTGTTGAAGGTATCCATCATCAGAAATACTTTGCCGATCACCTTCCGTCATTAACTGATATTAAAAGTGATTCACAGAAACTGGGAGCTTTTTATACCGACATGGCATTGGCCATTATAAAAAAATAGGAAGGAGAAATGAGTGGCTTTTTAAATACATCGCCCTTGCGGCGGTTTTTCAACTTGTTGAAGGTAGATAGGCAGGAAATTATTAGCATATACATTTATGCTTTATTTCATGGTCTTGTGGCTCTTTCATTACCATTGGGTATTCAAGCCATCATCAGTCTCATAAGCGGGGGACAGGTATCTACTTCATGGGTAATACTGGTAGTATTGGTAATTGCTGGTATTGGTCTCAGTGGTGTCATTCAAATTATGCAGCTAACCATTTCAGAAAACCTGCAACAGAAAATTTTCACCCGATCTGCCTTTGAATTTGCTTACCGAATTCCAAGAATGAAATTGGAAGCCATAGGGAATTCTTATATGCCGGAATTGGTGAATCGGTTTTTTGATACCCTCTCCGTACAAAAAGGATTGTCTAAGATATTAATGGATTTTTCAAGCGCTTCTCTTTTGGTGCTTTTTGGATTGATTTTGCTTTGTCTGTATCACCCTTTTTTCATTTTGTTCAGCTTGGTACTGCTGGTGATTGTATACCTTATTTTTAGGTTTACCGCACCTAAGGGATTAAAAACCAGCCTGGTCGAATCTCAGCAAAAGTACGAGGTAGCCCATTGGCTGGAGGAGTTGGCCCGAGCTATGGAAACCTTTAAACTGGCAGGAAACTCTCCGTTGCCGTTGAACAGGACGGACCATGTAGTTCAGGGATACCTTACCTCAAGAAAAGCACATTTTAAAACCCTGAGAATTCAATACATAAACCTGGTTGGTTTTAAGGTAATTATAGCTGCCGGCTTGTTGTTGATCGGTGGTTTACTGGTGATAAACCAGCAAATGAATATCGGGCAGTTTGTTGCTTCCGAAATTATTATCATACTCGTTTTGGCCTCCGTGGAAAAGCTAATCCTTAGCATGGAAACCATATACGATGTATTAACCGCCATTGAAAAAATAGGAGGGGTAACAGACCTTCCCATTGAAGGAGATTCAGGTGCCAAGCTGGCTCTGAATATAGATCAGGGACTAACGATTCATTTAAACAATATATCGTACAAGTTTAAAAATGCCAAAGAGTTTACGATTAAAGACGTAAGCATGAATATTGATTCCAACGATAAGATTTGCCTGACCGGTTACGATGGCTCAGGAAAGTCTGTTTTGTTGCAAATCATTGCAGGGCTATACGATCAGTATTCAGGAGCAATTTCGTACAACGGTATTCCACTGGGTAACTGGAGTCGGGAAGATTTACGTTCGTTAATCGGAGATAGCCTGAGCAAGGAAGATATTTTCAAGGGCAGCCTTTTCGAGAACATCTCCCTAAGCAAATCGACGGTAGGTGTTGAAGAGGTACAGAAAATGGCAGAGGTTGTCGGATTAACTGATTTCGTTGAAAACCAACCTGCAGGATACGAAATGGAGTTACTCCCGGAAGGAAAAAACCTGCCCAAGAGTATTCGACTTAAAGTGATGCTTGCAAGAAGCATTGCCGGAAACCCCCGATTGGTTCTATTGGAAGATAATTTTAACCAACTGAACCAATACGATAAGAAGCGGTTTTTGGACTACCTCATGGAACAAAACTGTACGGTGATAGCCGTTTCAAATGATCCATTTGTAGCAGAGCAATTTCATCAACTGGCGGTTTTAAAGCAAGGTAAACTAGTAGCTTACGAACCACTTTCGAACGCTAAACAACAAGAGTGGTACTCCAATGTATTTCAAAGAAGATAGACGTAATGTTAAACATTAGCCAAAATAGTATAGAAGGAAAAATTGAGAAGTCTGCTTATCGATCATTTTCAATGGTAAAAGATTATGCCGGAGCCAGGTTGTTTTTTCGCCTGCTGATTCTTTCTTTTTTGATTATGATCCTGGTAATGTTTTTGCCATGGACCCAAAACATACAGTCCAGGGGCTATGTTACCACACTTCATCCCGATCAGCGTCCACAAACCATTCATTCTATAATAGCAGGCCGTATAGAAAACTGGCACGTACGCGAAGGAGATTATGTAGCTAAGGGTGATACCATATTGTTCATTTCTGAAATTAAGGATGAATACTTCGATCCTCAGTTATTATCGAGAACCGAAGACCAAATAACGGCTAAGGAGTTAACCGTAAACTCATACATGGAAAAAGTTAAAGCCCTGGATGCTCAAATTGATGCTTTGATCAAGACCAAGAAGCTTAAGATTGAGCAGGGCAAGAATCATGTTCAACAGGCGCGATTGAAAATACAATCGGACAGCATGAATCTAGAGGCGGCAATAACCAATTACCACATTGCTGAAAAGCAATACCAACGAATGGAGCAACTTCACCAAAACGGCTTAAAATCACTTACCGATTTAGAAACCCGAAAACTGAAATTACAGGAAACTCAGGCAAAAAAAATAGGTGCAGAAAATAAGTTGTTGGGAAGCAGGAATCAACTGATCAATGCAGTGGTAGAATTAAGTTCGATTGAAAATCAATACCGGGATAAGCTGTCTAAGGCCGAATCTGAAAAATACACTGCCATGTCGAGCATGTACGATGCGGAGGTATTAGTAACTAAAATGCAAAATCAATACATGAACTACGAGGTTCGAACGGGCTATTATTACATCACGGCACCTCAAAATGGGTACGTAACCAAGGCCATTCGTTCGGGAATTGGAGAAACGGTAAAGGAAGGAGAAGACCTGGTGAGTATTATGCCGGCCCAATATGACCTTGCCGTAGCTCTTTATGTTCGTCCAATGGACCTACCGCTGATTAAGTTAAGAGAACATGTTCGGTTTATGTTTGACGGATGGCCTACCATCGTTTTTTCCGGTTGGCCAAACCTTTCTTATGGAACTTTTGGTGGTGAAGTAGTGGCCATTGACAATTTTATTAGTCAGAATGGCAAGTACCGGATATTGGTTGCTCCGGATCCCGAGGACGTCGCCTGGCCAGAAGCCCTACGTGTTGGGTCAGGAGCAAACGGAATGGCTTTGTTGAACAATGTACCCATCTGGTACGAATTGTGGCGTCATATGAATGGTTTTCCACCAGACTACTACAGAGAGCAAGCAAAATCGAAGTCGGGCATACCTGAAATAAAAGAACTGTGAGAAGGGGTATAATATATATTCTATTGCTCCAGGTGCTACCTCTTGTTTTGGTGGGGCAGCAGGAAGGGGAGGTTTTAACTGAGGACCAGTTGATTTGGTTTGTAGAAAAATACCATCCCGTTGCCAGACAAGGGAAATTATTGAACAATAGGGGAGAAAGTTCGGTAAGAAGTGCCAAGGGCGGTTTTGATCCCGTGTTGCATGGAAATATAAATCAGAAGTATTTTGACGATAAAAACTACTTCAGCCTAATGAATGGCGGACTTAAAATTCCAACGTGGTACGGAGTTGAACTTAAAGCCGGATATGACCAAAATCAGGGCGTGTATCTTAATCCCGAGAACTCGGTTCCATCCAATGGATTGTGGTATGGCGGAGTATCGGTAACCCTGGGCCAGGGATTGTTTATCGATCAGCGTAGAGCTACCCTAAAGAAAGCAGAGATTTATGCGGCATCCACGCAATCGGAACAACGGAGTTTGATGAATAATCTCTATTTTGATGCGATCAAGCAGTATTGGGCTTGGGTGCAATCCTGGAATCAATACCAGGTTTATGAAGAATCAGTTCAACTGGCGTTGACACGATTTGAAGGAGTAAAGCAGAGTTTCTTTTTGGGTGACCGGCCATCCATTGATACACTGGAAGCATTTATACAGGTTCAAAACAGGCAACTGAGCCGAAACCAGGCGAAACTGGTTTACCAAAACACAACCTTAAAATTGTCGAATTACCTGTGGTATGAAAACAACACCCCGCTTGAGATTACCGATAGTTTGCGTCCACCATCCACCACAGAAATGCAATTGCCGGAAGCGGTTTCTTCCAGCACCTTGCAAGATGTGTTGGCCAAACTACCCGAAAGCCATCCCGAAATGCAACTGTATGATTATAAGTTGGACGCCATGGATGTCGACAGGCGATTGAAGGTAGAGGGGTTGAAACCGAAGGTTAATCTTCATTACAATGCTTTAAACGAGCCTGTTGGTGATAGTTTTATAGGCGGTTACCGACCTGAAGATTACAAGTGGGGCATGGAGGTTAGTTTTCCGATCTTTCTAAGAAAACAACGTGGAAATCTGCAATTGACCAAATTGGAAATTCAGGAAGTTGAATTGAATCAGCAGCAAAGCCTATTGGCATTGCAGAATAACCTGAAAAGCTTTTACAACCTGCAACTCAACCTTCAGGATCAGGTAGAGATTTCTAGTAGTGCAGTAGCCAATTACAACCAATTGCTGGCTGGAGAACGGCAAAAGTTTGACTCGGGCGAAAGTTCGTTGTTCCTGGTAAATTCCAGGGAAATAAACCTGATAAAAGCTCAGATAGAACTGGTAAAGCTCATTGCTAAATACAATGTGGCACGTATAGGCCTGTTGTGGTCTGCAGGGAACCTCTATGAATAGAGAGTGAGCATAATTTAAACTTAAAACAAGGGTTATGGTATTATTACACATTGTGTCTAACGACGTTAAACAGGCAAATCAAATTGCAGATTTCTTAGTGGAGAATAAACTGGTTTTAAATGCGGTATTTGTCGAACAGGTTCGAACAAGAAAGCGAGGAGACAATGGAAATCTCTTAACCGAAAATCAAACCCTGATTATTGGAAAAACAAAA
>CEQS01009912.1_pt1 | contig 43960 bp, 45 predicted proteins | sample 530981 | NCBI WGS metagenome assembly CEQS01 (sample SAMEA2621176, study PRJEB7988) | marine metagenome | biome: marine biome (ENVO:00000447); feature: mesopelagic zone (ENVO:00000213); material: "saline water (ENVO:00002010), including plankton (ENVO:xxxxxxxx)" | depth 800 m
GGGACCTCGGCAGCAACTGGGATACCGGAAGTGACTGGGATCTTGGTACAAACTGGGACACAGGTTCAAACTGGGACCTTGGTGGGGGAATCGCCGGATATGTCACCCCTGAAGAAGGTGGAATAGCGGGATATGTGACTCCCGAGGGAGGTATCGCTGGATACGTGACTCCATCGCGAGGGTACTATTCGCCGGGTGGATACGTGCATCCAGCAACCACGCCAATCCGCAGTATTGCAACTGCACGTCAAAATGTGTCTAACGTAGCGAATCGCTCGAACATTCAAAATGTCCGCAACATCCAGAACATTAATCGTGTCAGTGAGATAAACCGCATTACCGAACAAGTCCGCAATATTCAAACGCAGGTGGCTAATATCCAGCAGCAGGTGGTTGCGCTTCCTGTACCTGTAAAGGTTGCCAAGCCGCAGCCTGTGGTAGTACGAGGAGGGCAGCAGTCAACTGTAGTCAGGTATGCATATCCAACGCCAGTGCCTACGGTTCGACCCATCATTACATCTACACCGCGGCCAAACATAACAGTCGCCCAAAGTGGTGCAACCGGAGCATATGAGTATCTAAATATCAGTAGCTTGCCGTACACAGGTACGGACGACATCGCATACGTACTTGGCTTGGTTGCAGTAGCTCTTGGTAGTGGAGCAGGACTCTTTCTCTACAAGGGGCAGATTCTTGGAGCACTCGCCGGTCTCACTCCAGCATTTGCGTTTGGACACTTGAAGCCAACCTCCCTTCACGAAGAGATACAGGAGACAAACGACGAGACTACGTACGCACATGACCCGTCAGACGAAGCCGAAACAAAAGCAGAAACCCAGTTAGCCCATACGCTCTCGCTAGAAGAAGGAGAGGACGGGCCAAGGCTTTCATTTATTGCTAAGTAAACCCCCTTTCTTTGCAAACCAACAAAGTTTGCTGAGAACGCAAAACCCGACCCCCTTCACGCACTAAGTGGTCGGGTTTTTGCAATGTGGTCTAATGTTGCTACTTGATTGACAAGGTGAGCAGGAAAGGAGCATTATGAAGAGCATATGAGCAAAACAAGCACAATCGCAACCGAAGTAGTACTGGCAGCAACGGCCCTTTTGGTGGTGTTAGCTGCGCTTGCTATGCCAGGAATAGCGCAGGCTTATTCGTCTGTTGGCCACTCCGCATATTACGGCCAGAATAGTATGTATTACGATTATAACTATCAGTACTACAATCAGTACCAACAGTATCAGTACCAAAACCAAAATACATACTGGCATTACAATCGGTACCCGTACGATAATAGATATTACACAGATACCGCGTACTACTACCCGCCATATCAGTACCAATACTACGATTATTATTCATACAATTATCCGCAGGAGTATTACTATGACTATGTATCATCATATCCGTATTATAACGACTGGTATTGGAACCCTGGATGGAACTACGACTACAATAATTCAGGCTGCGGATGGTCAAATGGGCAGCAGTGGTGTTATTAACAACGGATAGAATATTTCGAAAGCTCACAAAAAACGCCTATAAATGGGCGTTTTTTGATTATGGAGAGGAGGGAAGTCTATTATGGTACAAGTATTGACATATGTAAATATATATGATAATATACACTCTATATGACGTTTCGTAAGAAAGGAATTTCGGTCTTTATGGCAACGTGTGCTTTCGTCACATTTGCGATCGCTGCGATTCCTACACATGCAATAGCTTCTTCTTATTATAACAATGCAGGTGTTTCATGGTGTGCGGAAGTATTCTGTGGAGATCCATACAGCTATGGAGATATATACGACGGAAGTATGTACCTTGATGGGTTTGGCTCGGAGTTTTACTACGAACAACCGTCAACGTATGCATACCCGATATATACCTACCAGGAGTACGAACCGGGATACGCACAGGCAAGTTACACGTACCCGACGTATAATACGTACACATACCCTACGGTATATACATACCTAACACGACCACGTCGCTCAAACGATCTTCTCTATCCCTACACGCCCGCACAGGAGTATGCCATGACAACCCGTCAATTCAATGATGACTTTGCCCGAGCGACTGCCGAATGGAACTATTACACGAATTACTACGCTCCGTGGCCACTGTAAAACAAAAATTCCGCCGAAGAGGCGGGATTTTTGTTATGCATGCGAACTTTCGCTACGAATTCTCTCTATAAATTCTTCGGCAGACATAGAGCCGACCTTTTCTCCGTCGCGACTCTCTACCGTAACGGTCTTGCCGCCAACTTCCTGGTCTCCAAGGACTACGAAGTATGGGACTTTGTCTAACTTGGCGTTTCGTATTCGTTTTCCTAAGGATTCGTCAGATATATCTAGCTCTGCTCGAATATCTGCATTCTTGAGCGCCTGGTATATCTCTTTTGCGTAGTCGTTGTGCCTTTCCGAAACTGAGAGAACACGTACTTGTTCGGGAGCAAGCCACACCGGAAAGTTACCGGCGTAGTGTTCAATAAGGAACGCCATGATACGTTCGATTGCACCAATCGATGAGCGGTGCACCACGAACGCACGCTTTTGTGAGCCATCTTCTGCAGTATAAGTAATGTCGAAACGGTCTGGCATGCAGAAGTCATATTGTACGGTGAATGCAGTGTCTTCTTTTCCGTTTGCATTTTTCATCTGCACATCGATTTTTGGGCCGTAAAAGGCGGCTTCGTCTTCTGCTTCGACGAATTCTGAGCCGCGCTTCTGCATAAGCTTGCGCATAAGGTCTTCGCTCTTGTCCCATGCTTCGGGGTTGTCGTAATACTTCTCCGTGTTTTTGCGGTCACCAAGCGAGAGTCGGTACCAGTAGTCTTTGCCCATCTCAAGACCGAAGACTCCCGCGACGTACTCAATGAGATCCAAAGCATCTCCAATTTCGTCAATTGCTTGTTCTTCGTCCTTACAGATAATGTGTGCGTCAGCGAGCGTGAAGGTTCGGACACGCTGTAATCCCATCAACTCCCCCGATTGCTCATACCGGTATAGTCGTGCCAGTTCCGCCATGCGTATAGGGAGTTCGCGGTAGCTATGAGGTCGAGAAAGGTAGAGTTCGAAGTGGTGCGGGCAGGTCATCGGACGAAGCATGAATTGCTCGTCATCGATGGTGGTAGGTGCGTACATAGAGTCCTTGTAGTGTGGGTAATGCCCAGACTTCTCATACAAATCAAGCTTTGCTATATCGGGAGTGTGCACGTGTTGATATCCACGACGAATTTCTTCATCTTGAATGAATCGCTCAAGTACGCGACGCATTGCGGCACCTTTTTGAGTGAAAAGAGGAAGGCCTTTCCCTACCGTATCTGAAAAAGTAAACAGGTCGAGTTGCTTACTTAACTTCTTGTGATCTCTCTCTTCCATACTTTGATACTTATAAAAGTAATTAAAAAACGCCCTAGTAAACACACGAATCACTTCGTGGATTTACTAGGACGATCTTTGACCGCGGTCCCACCTAGCTTCCCAAAGTTGGGCACTCGTTTCTTCAGATTAGGCCAAGGGCTCGAGGTGTCTCGACTTCGGTTGGTAGCCGAAGCAATCTCTGAACGTAGTAGGATAGTAGCACCCAAGAATTTTAAGGTCAACGACTACAGGGCACGCACCGCCTCAATGATGAAGCTTTTTTCGTCATTGCGGTTTGAGATACGGCCCTTGAGCAATACGCACGTGTCGATCCCCAGTAGTTCGCCGTGCTCGGTTAGTACGCGTGGAAATGCCACCGCCTCGATGGAGTCCTCTAAATCGGCAATACGAATAAACGACATCTTTTCTCCATTTTTTGTCAAAATAGTTTTGTTTTCGGAAATGATACCAGCGATCACGGTGACCATCCCCTCTCTTTGTTTTGTTTTTACGTCGCTGATACCCGGCCTTCCTTCAAGTTTCTTTGCATATGCTTCTAGGGGGTGGCCGGAAACGTAAAGACCTAGAAGTTCTTTTTCCCACGCAAGTTTTTGTTTTTGACTCACATCTTTTGCGTCAAAAAGAGTAAGCGCGCTCGAGCTTTCAGATAAGCCGAATAAGGAATCTTGCCCTTCGGGCTTTTTGTTCATTTCCTTCTGAAACTCCAGAAGGATTTCAATGTTTTTAAGCAGTCGTCCGCGCGATGCAAAACGATCAAGTGCGCCGCTTTGAATGAGAGATTCAAGGCCTCGACGGTTCATTCCACTGCTTCGCACACGCTCGAGAAAGTCTGTGATATCTTTGTACGGGCCGTTTGCCTTGCGCTCTTCTACAATCTGGTGCGACACGTTGGTCCCGAAGTTCTTAATGGAATCGAGTCCAAAGCGAATCTGTCGCTCATTTGGAACTACGGCAAATACTTCGTAACTTTCGTTTACGTCAGGCGGTAGAATCTCGATGTTCATGGCTTTACACTCTTCGATGATTTCCGAGATAGTATCGATGTTTCCAGAGTCTGCAGTGAGGAGAGAAGACATAAACTCGAGCGGGTAGTTTGCTTTCATGTATGCTGTCTTGTACGCAAGATTTCCGTAACTTACCGAATGGCTCTTGTTGAATCCGTACGCAGCAAACGTTTCGATCATATCCCAAAGTTGTTGAGCGCTTTTATCGTTCATGCCTCCCTCAAGACAACCTCTAAAGAATTTGTCCTTTTGCTCAGCCATCAACTCGGGAATCTTTTTCCCCATGGCCTTACGAAACTTGTCGGCTTCTCCCCACGAGTACCCGGCAAGCTCAACCGCGATTGACATAACGTCATCTTGATAAATGAGAATGCCAAAGGTCGGTTTAAGATACTTCTCCATGCGCGAATCGATGTATTTCACCTTCGAGGGGTCGCGTTTTCGTGCGATATAGTCGGGGATAAACTCCATCGGCCCCGGACGATACAAAGCCACCATGGCGTTGATGTCATGAATGGTCGTAGGTTTAAGTTCCATCAAGTAACGTGTCATGCCGGCACTTGCCATTTGAAATACGCCCATGGTGTGACCGTCCGAGAGCATTTTGAACGTTTTCTCGTCATCAAGTGGCATATTGTCGGCGTCGATCTCTTTTCCGTGAATTTTCTTCACACGCTTAATGGAGTCAGCAAGCACCGCAAGGTTTTTGAGGCCAAGGAAGTCGAATTTCAGAAGGCCAACTCCCCCGTACTCGTCAGCGATAGAGTACATGTTGTACTGTGTGATCATTTTGCCGCCCCTAGGATCGGGTTGTAGAGGCGCGTATTCAATAACGGGCTGAGGCGCGATAACCACACCAGCGGCGTGGACGCCAATATGGCGAGCATTTCCTTCCAGTTTTTTGGCAAGGTCGATGATCTCCTTAGTTTCAGAATCTTCTTTGTACGCTTGCTTGAGCTCTGGCTCCATCTCGAGTGCGCGTTCGATCGTCATGGGAAATCCTTGTGCTCCGAACGGAATAAGCTTCGCTATGCGATCTCCGACATTGTACGAGTGCCCAAGTGCGCGGGCAACGTCGCGTACCACGGCGCGCGCCATCATTGTTCCAAAGGTACCGATTTGTGCTACATGGTCGATGCCATATTTTTCGCGCACGTATTCGATAAGGTCATCGCGGCGATTGTCGGCAATGTCCATGTCGATATCAGGAGCAGAAGGACGCTCGGGGTTAAGGAATCGTTCAAAAGGAAGGTTATAATCGAGAGGGTTTACTGTGGTAATTCCCGTAAGGTAGGAGATAAGTGAACCCGCAGCTGAACCTCGCGTGTTCGTGTAGATACCCATTTCCTTTGCTTTGAGAAGAAGGTCGGAAACCACCAAGAAGTAGGGAGAAAAATTCTTGTCGGAAATAATGTTCATTTCGTGGTCGATACGATTTTGTATTTTGTCAGTTTTCTCAAGTCCGCGCATTTCAAGTCCTTTTTCGATAGCCTCAAGGAGCATTTGGTTATACGTTTTTCCTTTCTCTTTTGGGTACTCAGGGAATATCCACTCACCGAGAGTAAGTTCAAGGTTGCACTGCGCTGCTATTTTTACAGAATTTTCAAGGGCTTCAGGATATTTTTTGAAATACATTTGCGCAGTTTTTTGGTTGATGAAAGAAAAATCTTCCGGGCGATCGACTTCGTCGCCCATGAGCGTTGTACCGCTCTGGATTTTGCGCGCAAGCTCACGTGCGATGTTATCTTCTTTCTTCATATAATACACGTCGTGTGCGGCAACAAGAGGTACATTGTTGGTCTTTCCGAGCTCTACAACTTTCTCTTGAAGCTCCGAGTGATCGGCGATCTCGGGGTGATGCGTGATTTCCAAGTATAAATTGTCACCAAACACTTTTTTGTACCACTCAAGGATCTCCGAGGTTTTCCTGTGATCGTTATCACGGAGCCCTTTCGACGTCGGCGCAGAAAACGAAGGTAGAATAGCAATGAGATCGTCGCTGTACTTTTCTATAAGTTCTTCGTCAACTCGCGGGTGGTAGTAGAAACCCTCGGTAAAAGAGTACGTAACCAATTTAATGAGGTTGTCATACCCTTTTTTGTTTTGGGCCAATAGTACGAGGCGCGATGTGTAGTTGTCGATGCGGTGTTCCTTGTCATGGCGAGTGCGCGGAGCAACAAAAAAGTCGACACCAATAATTGGCTTGATCCCTTCGTTCGTGCACGTCTTATAAAATTCGATCGCACCATAGAGGTTGCCGTCGTCTGTCAACGCGAGCGCAGTTTGACCGTCTTTTTTAGCAGCCTCAACGAGCGTAGGAATTTTAGGCAGTGCGTTAAGCAGCGAGAAATGGCTGTGCACGTGAAGATGTATGAAGTCCGCACTCATGATGGTGCTAAGTATACCCCCACACCTGTTTTTCTAAAATGGCAAAGCCGTGCACTTCGTGCACGCTAGAAAAACAGGTGTGGGGGTATAGCAAAGTGAGTATTCTGCACATATACGTCGCGGCACATGGTAAAATTGAGTTGTGCGAGCGCAGTATGTAGTTGGTATTGATGAAGCAGGCCGTGGCCCTGTTGCGGGACCGCTGGTGGTTGGGGCGGTACTTGCGCGAGTGGAAACGCCAATAGAGCATGAGTATTTTGCAAAGGGTATTCGAGATTCCAAAAAGTTGACCGTAGGGAAGCGCGAGAATCTCTTTTCGTGGATTCGAAAAAATGACGAACTTCGCCACGTGGTTTCGATGGTAGGACCCCGTGTAGTAGACCGAGAGGGTATAGCCGCCGCTACTGCAACGGCTATATCAAGAGCGCTGCGTAGAGTTATCCCCGGAGAGTGCGGCAAGGAAGAAGTGTTGGTGCTACTCGATGGCGGTCTCCGAGCCCCAGCTGCTTTCATTAATCAGGCAACTATTATTAGGGGTGATGAGAAAGAACCGCTTATTGCGTTGGCATCAGTTGTCGCGAAAGTTTCGCGCGACCACAAGATGCGCACACTTAGTTTTCAACACCCTGAGTATGGATTTGATGGGCACAAAGGATACGGAACAAGGGAGCACTACAAAGCGATACGGAGGTTTGGCTTATGTGATTCGCATCGCAAAAGTTTCTTGACTCGGATATCCTAAAATTGTTATATATGAGGTGGATCAATTGTTATATATGAGGTGAATCAAAGTGCCAAGGAGGGACTGAGGGACTCATGATCCATAATAAAGACGGATTCAATGTTGAGATTCTGCACGAAATATTTCTCGGTTTTTTACCAGGGAGGGAAGAACAAAGTGAAGTAGAGCGAATGACATGTGCAGTTTGCCGACATTCCCTTGCAGGGTCAAAGCCTTGCGGGCGTGAATGTAGGCACAACGAACTTTTCGAACCCGCGGTTTCAGAATTAAAGGGAATGATTAGCCTTGTTGCGCTTACGCTCGACGAGAAAGGCTTGTCTCTGCGGGGGGAGAGGGAAGCCTCTCCCGAATTGCAGGCGCAGATCTTACTGTTCTTCTATGAAGAACATTAGGAGTGTAGCCATAAAAACGCACGGCAGCTGGAAACGGCAGCCGTGCTTTCTCTTATTTATGTGGTGCGCCTACCGTTGCCTTTTGCAGCTTTTTACGTATAATCCACTTTGCGTTACGAAATAGTTTCGCCGCAAGGAGATTGAATTCGTGCGAGTTCGCTTGAAGACAAGCCCATCATAGCAGCGCTACGATGGATGAAGATGAAAGATGAAATCGTGTGGAAGCAAGATTCGCAGCAGAAAATATTTCGAAATGAAAAGTAACATTCAATGCCATGTCAGTACGAATGCGGGTAAACCGCTCACATACCGGTAATCGCCGTTCACACCACGCGCTCAAGGAGCCGCGTCTTTCGAAGTGCGCGAAGTGTGGCGCACAGCACCTTCGTCACCGCATGTGCCCAGAGTGTGGGAACTACCGTGGACGTGAGGTTGTAGACGTTGCAGGAAAGAAGGCAGCGCGCATGGTGCGCCGCGAGGAACGTCTCAAGGCTATGGGGGAGGACCCACAAGCAGAAGCACAAGAGAAGGAAGAAGAAGCAAAAGCTGAGAAAAAAGAAACTAAGAAAAAAGCAGCCAAGGAAGAGAAATAAACTCAGGCAATACACACCCTCGGTGTGTATTTTGCTATTTGTCGCATGCTAAACTGTACGTAACCTGTTCTTATGTCAAATCGTCACACCGCACGATCCGTAGTTCTTCAGACACTCTTCGAGATTGACTCGGAAGGACTCGACCGCACTCGCGCCGACGATGTACTCCAAAATAATGCGAATGAGTTTGCTCCAAACTCGAATTTGTATCCGTTCATGAAGCAGTTGCTCGACACCGTGCTTGCCAAGCAGCCGGAGATTGATTCAATCATAATTAAGGCGGCACCTGAATGGCCTCTTGAAAAAATAGCAATGGTTGACCGAAATATCTTACGAATGGGTCTAGCGGAACTTTTGTATGCGGACCGTACTCAGGTACCGCCCAAGGTTGCGATCAACGAAGCCATTGAACTGGGTAAGGAGTTTGGGGGAGAATCCTCAGGCAGGTTTGTAAACGGAGTGTTGGGAGCCGTCTACAAAGAGATGGGGGAACCGGGAAAGAATGATTCTAGAAAGAAGAAAAAGGATAATGAACAAAACCTTCGAGTCGAAGAGATGGTCGGTGCCGTGGTATACGCAGAAGAAGAGAGCGTGCTCTATGTTGCTCTAGTGCATGATGTATTCGGACACTGGACTCTCTGCAAGGGCAAGCTCCAGGAGGGCGAGCAACCTGAAGATGGAGTCAAGCGGAAAGTAAAAGAGGAAGTGGGTCTCGACGTAAATATCGAAAGTGAACTTGGAGAGAACACATACATAGCCTCAGACCCAGAGGAAGGCAAGAAAAAGCGGCATGGAAGATATTATCTGGCCAGGGCTCCGTTCGACGAGTTGGAGCTCAAGAGTGAAGGAGGGCTTGACGATGCGCAATGGTTTAGGCTTGCAGATATTGTGGAGCTGAATTTCTATGACGACATTTTGCCGGTTGTCACACGTGCGGTCAATATTTTGGCGCAGCATCGCATATAGAGTTGATTAATGGTAAGTTGAACGAGCATATGAAAGACTTCGCACAGTTTGAAAAGCAGATAGGGTTCTCGTTCAAGGACAAACAGTTGTTACAAACGGCATTTACACACCGGTCGTATTTGAACGAGAACCGAGGATTCCTAAAGGAGCACAACGAACGCCTTGAGTTCTTGGGGGATGCTGTGCTCGAGCTTGCTGTCACCGATTTCCTCTATCACAAATACCCCGAGCGGCCAGAAGGAGAACTCACGGCCTTTCGTGCATCTTTAGTAAATACCCAAAGTATTTCTGCTGCCGCAACACAGCTTGGCATGAATGACTATTTGCTACTCAGTCGTGGAGAAGCGAAGGATACCGGTCGCGCGCGCCAATACATTCTTGCGAATACTTTTGAGGCATTCATTGGTGCTCTCTATATGGATCAGGGTTACGAGGCGGCGAATCGCTTTATCGAAAAATCACTCTTTGGAAAAATAGACGAGATTGTAGAGAAACGCCTCTGGCAGGATGCCAAGAGCTACTTCCAGGAGAAAGCCCAGGAAGAATATTCGGCAACTCCTTCGTATGAGCTCGTACAAGAAGCTGGGCCAGATCACGACAAGAAGTTTATTTCTGCTGCAAAAATCAAAGGGGAAGCGGTAGCACAAGGCGAAGGTCGCTCAAAGCAAGAAGCCGAGCAGGAAGCAGCACGGAAGGCACTTGAAGTAAAGGGCTGGGTTTAGATTCCTGAGTTTTGGCACATAACTTTGTTGCGCTTTGGAAACGTGCATTCTCCGTATTCACGATGTGGCTCTTTTAATTTTCTCGTGTCTTGTTCTACGCTCAAAACTCGTAGCTCTAGCAGAGTGAACTTTGCTATATAATAAAAGGCATGCATCTCAAATCGATTGAACTCTCCGGTTTTAAGTCATTCGCCAAGAAAAGCTCACTCGAGTTCACTTCACCCATCTCTGGAATAGTTGGCCCAAATGGGTCCGGCAAGAGTAACGTTGCCGAAGCGTTTCGCTTTGTGTTGGGTGAACAATCGATGAAGGCGATGCGCGGCAAGCGCGGGCCGGACATGATCTGGGCAGGTAACGAACGCACGCAGCGGGCAAATATGGCTCGCGTTGCTGTCGCATTTGATAACAAAAACCACCTTCTGGACATCGACTTTGACGAGGTCGTGATAGAACGCACAGTACACCGAGATGGTGCCAATGAGTACGCAATCAATGGCAGCAGGGTTCGTCTTAAGGACATCACATCGCTTCTGGCAACAGCCAACATTGGTACATACAGCCACCATATCATTTCGCAAGGCGAAGCTGACAGGATTCTGGGTGCTTCCGAGAGAGAGAGGCGCGCGATGATTGAAGATGCGCTTGGACTCAAGACGTATCAATACAAAAAGGCTGAGAGCGAAAAAAAATTGGAGAAAACAGCCGAAAACATGAAGGAGGTAAAAAGCCTTCGGCGCGAAATCGCGCCGCACCTCAAATTCCTCGAGAAACAGATGCAGAAGCTGGAGCGAAGTCGCGAACTTAAAGAACAACTAAAGGAAGCCTATAGTACATACGTCGCACACGAGCGAGCTTTCGTGCGAGAGGAGTCACGCCGGCTCGAAACTGCGCGTGTGCATCCGCAGGGAGAACTCGAACGAATCACATCAGCGCTTGGTAATGAGGAAAAGCAAACTACGGAACCCAAGGAAACCGAGGAACTGAATGTTGTTGATGAGCGACTGCGTGTGGCGGCGGAGGAGAAAAGCAAGCTCGAACATGCACGTGGACGCATAGAGGGGCAGATAGCATTAGTTCGTAATGGGAAGAATGCGCCCAAGCAGCAGTGGGGGTTGGCAATCCCGCTTGAGAAGGTGGAGAGTTTTTTGAAGGAAATAAAGGAGGGAATACATAAGAGCAGAAGAGATGTTTCGCTAGTAAATGAGCTGTTAGAAAGAATCGATGACTTCATTTCATCATTTAAGGAAACCGAAGAGAAACAGGGTGAAAATCCTGAATTGGCAGAATCTCTCGATAGGGAACTAAAAGAAGTGGGGGAAGCACTTTCGGCTCTTGAAAGCGAGGAGGCCGCGCTTTTGATCCAGCGCTCAGACGCGCTCGGTGCCATTGCCACGCAGCAAGACCGGGAACGGGAAGCACAAGCACGATACTTCAAGCTCAAAGAACAAAGACGTGAAGCAGAAATAAAACTGGAGAATGTTGAGAGAGAAGCTCGAAATCTCCTAGACGTGCAAAGCAAACTAAAAGAAGTAGAACGCAAAGCGCAGGACATCGGCGTTAGTCCAAATTTTGACAGTGTCGACTCCACTCGTTCTCGTGGCGAGCAGGTTGAGCAGCTGCGGGAGATAGAGCGTATCGAGGCTCGGCTAGAAGAGGCGGGATTCGTAGATGAAGACACAGTTCACGAATTTGAAGAGACCAAAAAGCGCGACTCATTTCTTGAGCGTGAAGTCAACGATTTAGAGCAATCAAGGAATACACTACTCGAGATAATAGACAGTCTTGAACACGAACTGTCGACCAGATTTGGAGAGGGGCTCGACAAGGTTAACTCTGAATTCCAAAAGTTTTTCGAAATGTTGTTTGAAGGCGGAAGTGCAATACTCGAACCGATTAAATTCACCAAACGAAATGAAGAGGGGGAAGAGGTGGAAGACGAAGAATTAAAAGAGGGAATCGAGATACGTGTACAACTGCCGCGTAAGAAAGTCGCTTCGCTTGACGTGCTCTCGGGGGGTGAGAGGGCGCTTACGTCGATCGCACTTATCTTTGCGATGAGCCAAGTGAACCCCCCGCCGTTTATTATTCTCGACGAGACCGATGCAGCACTTGACGAAGCGAACTCTCGCAAGTACGCCGATATGGTTCGTGCACTCTCCGATCACAGCCAGCTAATACTCATTACGCACAATCGTCAAACTATGGAAGCAGCCGGCGAACTCTACGGGGTTACGATGGGAAGCGACGGAATATCAAAACTTTTGTCGGTTAAATTTGATGAGGCGGTGAGTGTGGCAAAGTAGACACTGACTCTGCACCAAGACTTTTGACGGGCGAATCATTCTATAATTCTATAGAATTATAGAATGTGCTTGTTGGTGCACAACACAGTGTTGCTGCGATATATCACATGCAGAGATTTTTAGAGTGGATCTCTAGTTTGTTATCCAACAACTTCCCAATCTATTTCACGGGTGTCGAGGTTTGCACTCTTTAACCTCATCTTTACTTTGTCACCGATGCGATACGTCTTCCCGCTCTTGCGGCCGACGAGAGAATACTGCTTTTCGTTTAGCTCGTACCAGTCTCCCGGGATATCTGTGGCGCGAATGAGACCTTCGGCCCTGGTTGTGTCTTCTGCAACAAACATGCCGCTTTTGAGTACGCCGGTAACTTTGCCATCAAACACCTCACCGACACGTTCACTCATATACTCCACTTGTTTAAACTTCACCGATTCGCGCTCGGCTTCAACTGCCTCTACTTCGCGCTGACTTGAAGCGATAGCTAATTGACGGTAACTCATAATTTCGTCATTCGGGATCCGCGATTTGTTTAGGTGTGCGGCTAGAATTCGGTGCACCATCATGTCGGGATAGCGGCGAATGGGCGAGGTAAAGTGTGTATAGTGCGAGAAGCCGAGACTGAAGTGCCCGATGTTTTTGTCGCTGTACACAGCTTTTGCCATCGTACGAAGGGTAGCTATTTGCACCACAGCTTCTTCGGGGGTACCCTTTATGTCTCGCATCAACTTGGCGATGTCCTTTGCCACAATTTGTTGAGGGTCTTTGCTCAGGTGGTCGTGTCCGAGCGCACGCAAAAAGATGCTCAACTCCTCTATTTTGTCCGGGTCGGGGGTGTCGTGTGTGCGGTATACAAACATCGAGGCTGAGGGATTTTTGCCTTTGCAGTGCTCGGCGATATGCGTTGCCACATAACGATTGGCGAGAAGCATAAACTCCTCAATAAGCCTCATCGTGTTCAGACGCTCCTTAACATACGCCTTAATCGGCCTACCTTTGTCGTCGAGCTCAAACTGAATTTCGTCGGTGTCGAACTCTATTGCTCCAGCATCTACGCGCTTTTGTCGAAGCTTTTGCGACAAGTCCCAAAGCAAAGAAAGCTCATTCGCGTGTTCTCCGGAGTTCGTATCGATAGCCTCCTGGGCACTTTTGTAGGTAAAGCGTTTATTAGATTGTATAAGCGTTTTTGCAAATCGATGAGTTTGCACGTTTGCATTCTCATCGATTTCAAAAATAGCGGCAAACGCGCGCTTTTCCTCTCCTGGATTCAGGCTACACAAGTCGTTAGAGAGCACCTCTGGGAGCATAGGAATTGTTCGGTCTACTAAATATACAGAAGTACCACGCTTTTGCGCTTCTTTCTCTAGTTGAGTTCCAGGACGTACATAGTGGGTAACGTCAGCAATATGGATACCGACCTCCCAGTTGCCATTTTCGAGCTTCTTTATTGAAAGTGCGTCGTCGAAGTCTTTAGCGTCGTGTGGGTCGATGGTGAAAGTAAGCGTGCTGCGGAAATCTTCGCGCCGCCTCAGTTCCTCTTCTTTCACTTCGCGCATAGAAAGAAGTCCTTCAGCCTCCGTTTCCACCTCGCGAGGAAATCCACTTGCAAAGCCACGCTCAAGCAGAATCGCCCTCATCTCTGTTTCGTGCTCACCCGCGAGGCCAAGCACTTCGAGAATCTTCGCTCGTGGCGCTGCTTCTGGATTGACCCATGGAAACATTTCTACCAGTGCCTTGTGTCCAGCCGGAGTGCCCTTAGGTACGTGTTCAAGCACAAATGGCTTGTGCACGCGTTGGTTGTCCGGTTTGAGCAGCCACGTGCCATTTTCTCGTATTACTTTACCGACAAACTGGTGCTGATAGCGCTCTACCACCTCTACGACCTTTCCTGTACGACGCTCGCCATTCGGCATCTTGGGGAATACCAAGATTTTCACAGTGTCGCCATTAAGCGCAGTGTTAAGGTTTTCCTGTTCGATGCGAATGTCTTCGGCGAAGTCTTTATGTGCAAAAAATCCTAAACCCCCTTTGGTGACACTGATGATGCCCTCTATAGTCTTGCTTGTCTTTTTTTTGTGTTGCATAACGTCTTGTCAACAGCTATTCCGTAATCGTCCCATGCTACCATGCGCAGCAGTCGGTTCTTTTGCTTCCCATAACAAGGAAGTAGCGGGCGCTCCCTTATTCCAGGGGGCGTCTAACAATTTGTGCCAAAAGTATAGACAATAAAGCGAATTTTGCTATAGTTGCGCTCACTTATGTTAAAAATAAGGCTACAACGTATTGGCAGAAAAAACGACCCGTCGTTTCGCGTGGTGGTTACTGAGCATACCCGTGGGCCCAAAAGCGAGAAGCACGTTGATCGTGTGGGCTTTTACAACCCAAAAACAAAGGAGCAGAATCTTGAAGAGAACAAGATTAAGGAGTGGATTGCCAAGGGCGCACAAGCCAGCGGCACCGTGCACAACATGCTTGTGAAATCAGGCATCATAAAGGCGGACACCATAAATGTTCTTCCGCAAAAGAATCCGGTAGTTAAAGAGGAGGAAACGAAGCAAGAAGCGGCCCCGACAGTCGAGGCTGCCGACAGCGGCAAGGAGACTCTAACTACTGAAGAGTCTACCTTGGAAGAGGAGCCGGTCGTGTCTGATAAAACTTCTGCTGTCGAAGAGCGCGAAGAAGAAACCCAGGCAGAAGAAACTTCGGCTGAAGAAGAGACACCCGCGGAAGCTCAGGAAGAAAAGAAAGAAGCCTAGAGTCTTCCCTTTGTATTCTGCACATGCAATAATGCAGCTAGTCGCCGAAGCGACACATTTTAAAAAATAAATACAAACATGGAACAAGATCAGGAATTCCTCGAGTTCGTAGTGAAGGCGTTGGTAGACAATCCCGGCGACGTAAAGATTAACCGAACAGTAGACGAGATGGGCGTACTACTCACCCTTGACGTCAACAAAGACGACATGGGAAAAATTATCGGCCGCACCGGCAATACGGCGAAGGCAGTCCGTACATTATTACGCGTGGTCGGTATGAAAAATGATGCCCGAGTGAACCTCAAGATAAACGAGCCAGAGGGTGGCATGCCGCCGCGAGAGCATCGTGAAAAGACAGATTCTGCCACCGAAACTCGCCAAGAGACAAAGGAGATGTCGGCAGCAGACAAGGCAGCGGCTTCAAAATCTGTAGACGAGGCGATGGAGGATCTGGGGCTCTAAATTTCACTAACCAGCATACAAAAGCCCCATCAGTAGGTGGGGCTTTGTCGTCACTAGCTTCAGTACATCAGTATCAAGGCGTGCTCTCGAAACCCACAGGCACCACACGGTTGAGGCAGTGTTTTGTGTTATAAACCTAAGTAATGACATGCAGCTGGGTGCCTGAAGAAAGAGATTTGTACCTTTTTGATATCGACGGTGTACTGATTCGTGTGCACGAACCGTTTAGTACGCGATATGAAAAAAAAGTAAATTCTCCTGGCCTAATGACCATTTTCTTTGCTGGAGTATTCCAAGAATGTTTAGTTGGTAAGGCTGATTTAAAAGAAGAGGTAGCCAAGCGTCTACGTGACTGGAAGTGGGGTGGCGATGTCGATACATTTTTGGAGCATTGGTTTGGCGCTGAGGCAACCATTAATTATGAAATGAGAGACCTTCTCAAGGAGCTTAAGTCTCAAGGCAAATCTTGCTTTCTTGTTACCAATCAAGAAAAATATCGAACGGAATATCTTGACGAAAAATTAGACGTGGGTGCCCTTGTAGACGGGCTCTACTCTTCGAGTATGCTAGGTGTCAAGAAGCCAAATCATGCGTTTTATACGGAAGTACTCAAGCGTATTGGATTTGAGGGAGATTTTGGCTTGGTGTTCTACGTCGATAACGATCTGAAAAACGTAGCCGCGGCCAAAGAGCTCGGCATCGATTCTTTTTACTACAAAGCATAGAACATGACACACTTTCACATAGTTACATTATTTCCGGAGTCAATTGCGGCGTATTTTAGCGTGTCGATGTTGAAGCGTGCCCAGCAGGATAGGAAAATTAAAGTTTTATTCTACAACCCGCGCGATTTTACAGCCGACAAACACAAACGTGTCGACCAGAAGCCATACGGTGGCGGCCCCGGTATGGTACTCGAGGCTGAGAGCGTGCTAAAAGCGGCGACTAAGGCTATTGGTCGTAAAGACAGAAAAGATGTGGAAGTGGTCTTCTTTTCACCAAGCGGTAAGCAGTTTGAGCAAAAAGATGCAAAGCGTCTCGCAAAAAAGAAACACATCGTATTTCTCTGCGGGCACTATGAAGGAATCGATGCACGCGTTGCGAAGATTCTTAAAGCGAAGACGGTTTCAGTTGGGCCGTATGTGCTCACTGGTGGTGAATTGCCAGCGGCGGTTATTGCCGATGCGGTTACGCGTCACGTGCCGGGCGTGCTTGGCTGTGCTGACTCGCTTGAAGAGTCTCGAACCGCAAGCCCCGAGGTTTACACGCGCCCAGAAGTACTCGAGTGGAAAGGAAAGAATTACAAAGTACCCAAAGTGCTCGTCTCCGGTCACCACGCCAAAATAGAGGAGTGGAAAAAATCTAAAAAGAAATAACCAACCCCGAGTTTTGAATACTGCGATTAATCGCAGTATTGGGTACAGAGCAAAAACCTTTCAGTTAACTGAAAGGTTTTTTGAACTACTCCAGTTAACTGGAGTAGTTTGGGTTTTGGTTTGGGGGAGGTTGGGGTTTTGGTATACTCGTGACATGAAATTGCTTTTAACATCGGCGGGGATTCAGAATGAAAGTATTGCGCAGGCGGTTCTTGATTTGGTTGGCTTGCCTACAGAGAAGATAAAGATGGTATTTATCCCAACCGCTGCAAATGTCGAGGAGGGGGACAAAGGATGGCTCATTGACGACTTGCGACATTTTCAGGAGCAAGGATATGAATCAATCGATATCATTGATATAGCCGCTGTAAGGAAAGAGGTTTGGCTGCCACGTCTCGAAGACGCGAATCTCATTTGTTTCGGTGGTGGGAACGAACAATTCTTGGCTCGTATTCTTCGTGAATCAGGACTTGAGGAGGTACTTCCAGAGCTGCTGAAGACTCGCGTATATATGGGAATAAGTGCAGGGAGCATGGTCGCGGGGGAAATCTTATCGCCAGACTTACTAAAAGCTGTGTACCCAGATAACAATTTCGAGGGGGACTTAGAGCCCACACTTGGTTTTGTAGATTGCAATTTCATTCCGCATCTTAATTCCCCACATTTTCCGCGGGCGACAAAGGAAGTTTTAGAATCAGTAAAAGATCCCGGCATCCCTCTGTATGGACTCGATGACCAATCGGCACTCAAGGTTATCGGCGGTGAGATTGGGGTCGTAACCGAGGGAGAAACCTACGTTAAATAAATTTCCAGTTAACTGGAAATTTTTCACTACTCCAGTTAACTGGAGTAGTTTGGGTTTTGGTTTGGAGAGCCCGGTCGTGCTATTGTTTCGAAATGACACAAACGTATGCAGAATTGAGTAAAAACATGAAGCCGGCGAGTCTCGTTATTCGTGCAGTAAAAATAACCGGACCGGGACTGGCACTTGATTTAGGAGCAGGTTCTTTGCGTAATGTCAAGTTTCTACTCGAACAGGGGTTCGAGGTAACGGCGGTCGATAAAGACCCTGTCATATCGGAATGTGCTGCGGAGGTGAATAACGACAAGTTGCATACTGAAGTCACTAACTTCGAAGACTTTGATTATGGGGAAAGAAAGTACGACCTTATTGTTTCCATAAACTCCTTACCATTTTTACCAAAAGATGCTTTGTTGCGTTTGCTTCCTAAAATAAAAAATGCCCTTACGGACGAGGGGGTTCTATGCATCACGTTATTTGGCGAACGAGACGGATGGAGCAACAAGAAAGACGTGTCATTTTTCTCGCGTAGCGAGGTCGAAGGGTTATTCTCTGATATGCACACGATAATGTTTGTCGAAGAAGATCTCGAGGGAGACACCATTCAGGGTGATCCAAAGTATTGGCACGTATTTAAATTGATAGCGAAAAGGGCGGAGTGAACTTAATCATCCGCCCTTCCCAGGGTCATATAGTCGTACAAAGCTGCGTCGATTAGACGTCGCCACCGCAAGAGCCGTCGGCGTGGCAGTCACTGTCCGGCGAGCATTCGGCGTCACTGGCAACGTCCCAATTCGGACCCAGTTCGCCGAAGGTCTGCTGTGCGAGCTGGAAAGTCCTGTTCGGATCCAGCACTTCGTGCGGCGTGAGCGTCGGGTTCGGCGTATGGTGAACGAACGTTCCGAACATCTGCTGGCAGAAGCACGTGTAGTCGCGCGTGTACATGAGGAACTCATGCCACGCGGCGTCGATTTTCGGTGTCGGCGCCAGCTTCTCGCCACTGATAGTGCAGAGATAGAGATAGCGCTTCATGTCGGCAAAGAGCTGCTGCGCGCTTGGCAGATCGAGGTCCAACTCTCGCTGGAGACGTGCGATAAGCTCGGGATGCTCATGTGCATCCACGGTTTCCAGCAAGTTTGGCTGCTGGAGGGCCGTTTGACCATGGGTTTGCAAGGTACTATTCCTTTTCGTTGTTTGGCCACGTGGGCACTTCTTGGTGAGGCGATTACCTCATGTAATAAAGGCTACATGAGTTTTGTTTCCCTTGTCAGCCACTCGTTTAACGGGAGTATTTTTGGTTGTAAAACTCCTTTAAGTTAACTAAAGGAGTTTTATTACATTTGGTGGGGTTACTTTTAGGTTTTGGTTTGGGGGAGGTTGAGATATTCAGCGCCTGGGTTGACGGAAAAACAGGTTTCCTGTAGAATTGCGCGTACTTTTTGTGAGATTGTGTTATGGCAGTCTGCCGAGCGAGGCGAGGCAGACAGTGCTACGAAAAGGTTTTTAATACTCTGTTTAGCGGCATTGATACGTGTCGCCGAACAACCTTTTATCAAAATAAGTGTAAGAAGAAACAAGGCTAGCCCTTTAGGGGTTCCTTGTTCTACGTGTGTATGTCAAACACTGCATTGCCCAAAAAGCATTTCGGAAAGTTCACTGAGAACATGACCGAAACGCCAAATCTTGTACGTGAGCAAATGGACTCCTACAAGTGGCTCATCGAGGAAGGCATCAAGAATGTCTTTGAGGAGTTCTCGCCGATTGCTGACTATTCAGGCAAGAAGTTCGACCTGGACATTTCTAAATTCACTTTCGGAAAGCCAGAATACGACGAGCACTACGCTAAGCACAAGCGACTTACCTACAAGATACCGCTTCGCATAGAAGCAAAACTTATCAACAAAACTACCGGCGAGAACAAGTCGCAAGAAATTTTTCTTTCCGATTTTCCGTACATGACCGACCATGGAACCTTCATCATCAATGGCGTTGAGCGTGTTATTGTGCCGCAGCTCGCTCGCTCATACGGTGTTTTCTTTTTGAAGAACGAGATGAAGGGCGCTGAGTACTTTGGCGCAAAGGTTATCCCAGCACGTGGCGCATGGGTAGAAATCGAAAGTGAACCAGATGGCGCTATTTACGTGAAGATCGACCGAAAGCGTAAGTTCCCTGTTACTACACTTCTTAAGGTATTTGGCCTTGAAGACGAAAAGGCAATGCTCAAGGCATTTAAGGGAGTTGAGGGTGCAGAGGAGGTTATCAAGGCATCACTTGAGAACGACGAAACGGAAACGACCGATGACGCGTACATTGAGATCTACAAGCGACTTCGCGACGGTGACCTCGCAACGCCAGACAACGCACGCGAGTTTGTTACCTCAATCTTTAGCGAGGAGCGCTACGACCTTTCAAAAGTTGGACGCTACCAGTTCAACCACCGCTTCGAGCTTCCTACTACCCCTAAGGCACTTGAATCGCAGGTTCTTACTGCAGACGATGTAGTGCGAATCGTAGGAAACATTATCACACTCAACAACACCAAGGGTGCAACAGAAGACGACATCGACCACCTTGGTTTTCGTCGCGTTCGCTACGTAGGTGAGATGATGCAGCACCAAGTGCGCATCGGTATGAGCCGCATGAAGCGAAACATCCAAGACCGCATGTCGACTGTTGATGCAGAAACTATTTTGCCGATCCAGTTCGTAAACCCGCGACCATTTCAAGCTGCAGTAATGGAGTTCTTCTCAACGAACCAGCTTTCGCAGTTCATGGACCAGAACAACATTCTTGGAGAGCTCGAGCACTTGCGAACACTCTCTGCACTCGGCCCCGGAGGTCTTACGCGTGAGCGCGCAGGTTTTGACGTTCGTGACGTGCACACGAGCCATTACGGACGCCTTTGCCCAATCCAAACCCCGGAAGGACAAAACATCGGTCTTATACTGCGACTCGCAGTACATGCCCGACTGAACGACTTTGGTATTATCGAAACTCCATACGCACGTGTAAAAAACGGCAAAGTGACCGATGAAGTCGTGTACCTCAACGCACTTGATGAGGAGAAATATTACATTGCACACGCTGCAACCGACCGCGACAAGAGTGGCAAGTTTACCAGCGGACTCATAGAAGCTCGCAAGAAAGGTGAGCCGTACTTTATTTCACCAAAGGAGGTGGACTTTATGGAAGTAGCAACGGGGCAAGCATTCTCGGTTGCAACCACTATGATTCCATTTCTCGAGCACGACGACGCAAACCGCTCGCTCATGGGTTCAAACATGCAGAAGCAGGCAACGCCTTGTATTGTGCCTGAGATCCCTTATGTCGCGACCGGTATTGAAGAGAACGCAGCGCGCGACTCTGGACGTCTTGTTATTGCCGACGAAGCAGGAACCGTAACCTACGCAGACGCTCGTAAGATCGTCGTAAAAAACACTAAAGGTAAAGAACAAGAGTATTCGCTTGTGGCATTTAGCCGTACCAACAATATGTCGGTGTTCCACCAGCGTGCATCCGTTCGGGCTGGAGACAAGGTAAAACGAGGCCAGGTACTGGCCGACACATCGTCTTCCGTGGACGGACAAATCGCAATCGGACAAAACGCGCGCATCGCATTTATGTCATGGGCAGGTGCCAACTACGAGGATGCGATTGTTATTTCAGAACGTCTTGTTAAGAACAGTAAGTTTACTTCAATTCACGTTGAGGAGTTTGTTGCATATGTTCGTGACACGAAGCTAGGGCCTGAGGTTACTACTCACGACATTCCAAATGTTTCAGAAATGAAGCTTCGAAACCTCGACGAAGAAGGTGTGGTGCGCATCGGTGCAGAGGTACGCCCGGGAGACATTTTGGTAGGAAAAGTAACACCTAAGGGTGAGACACAGCTTACTCCTGAAGAGCGGCTCCTCCGTTCTATTTTTGGAGAGAAAGCTAAAGATGTGAAAGATACATCACTTCGCATGGAAGCAGGAAAACGAGGTCGTATTACTGGTGTGCGCGTATTCTCTCGCGACAATGGTGACCAGCTCGAGTCCGGAATCATTAAACGAATTCATATCGAGGTAGCACAGCTTCGCAACATTTCTGTTGGAGACAAACTCGCAGGCCGTCACGGTAACAAGGGGGTTATATCGCGCGTACTACCGGAGGAAGACATGCCATACACCAAGGACGGTGAGCCTATCGACATAATCTTGACACCACTTGGTGTGCCATCTCGCATGAACCTTGGGCAGATTCTTGAAATGCACTTGGGATTGGCGGCTGAGGAGCAGGGCTACCAGGCTATTGTCCCACCATTCTCTGGAACAACAGAAGAAGAGATAACTAATGAACTTAAAAAAGCCGGATTCCCAGAGAGCGGAAAACTCGAACTCTACGACGGACGAACCGGAGAGAAGTTCGACCAGCCAATTGCTGTCGGAAACATGTACATCTTGAAGCTTCACCATATGGTTGAAGACAAGATTCACATGCGTTCAGTCGGACCATACTCTATTACCACCCAGCAGCCACTTGGAGGTAAAGCCCAAAATGGTGGTCAGCGAATTGGAGAAATGGAAGTGTGGGCATTCCTTGGCTACGGTGCTGCCTATGCACTTCGAGAAGTGCTCACCATCAAGTCTGACGATATCCTCGGACGTTCGGCAGCCTTTGACTCGATTGTAAGGGGAGAGCGTATTAGGCAGCCAAACGTCCCGGCGACTTTTAACGTGCTTTTGCGTCACCTTCGCGGGTTGGCACTCGACATCAACTTAGAAAAAGATGGTAACCATGACGATAAGTAATGCCTATGAAGACACATAAAGAAATGCTCATAAACGATTTCGACAAAGTTACACTGAAGCTAGCGTCACCCGAGCGCGTACTTGAATGGTCACGCGGGGAAGTAACAAAGCCGGAAACAATCAACTATCGTACACAACGACCGGAAAAAAATGGACTGTTTGACGAGAAGATTTTCGGTCCAGAGAAGGATTTCGAATGTTACTGTGGAAAGTACCGCGGCATCCGTTTTAAGGGAATCGTGTGTGAAAAGTGTGGCGTTGAAGTTACGCGTTCTGTAGTGCGCCGCGAGCGCATGGGACACATCGAGCTGGCAACTCCTGTCGCACACATTTGGTTCCACCGAGGGATTCCATCACGAATTGCTCTAATGCTTGGTATCAGTGCAAGTGACGTAGAGAAGGTAGTGTATTTTGCTGGGTACATTGTTACGAAAGTAATTGAGGACGAGAAAGCACGCCTTCTGAAAGACCTGGAGAACGAGTTCAAAGTTAAGGTTAAGGATGTAAAGGACGACAAAACCAAGAAGAAGCTGAAAGAACTTGCCACTGCTGCGAAGAAGGAGATCGAAAGTATAAAAGAAGGTATTGTTCTTGACGAAGGCGAATACCACAAGTTCGCACTCAAATATTCAGCGTGTTTTGAAGCAAAGATCGGAGCTGAGGCTCTCTACGAAATTTTTGCCGACCTTGATCTTGATGAGTTTCGTCAGAAGTTACTGGCTCAGCAAGAAAAGGCCGGGGCAGCAGATCGAGCAAAGTTACAAAAGCGCATTTCTCTCGTATCACAGATGCAAAACGCTGATGTGCGCCCAGAGTGGATGTTCTTGACACACCTCCCGGTCATTCCCCCCGCCCTTCGCCCGATGGTGGCGCTTGAAGGTGGTCGACACGCGAGTTCTGACATCAACGACCTTTATCGTCGCGTGATCAACCGAAACAACCGACTTAAGAAACTCAAAGACATTTACGCACCGGATGTGATTCTGCGTAACGAGAAGCGAATCTTGCAAGAAGCAGTAGACGCGTTGCTCGATAACTCAGTACGTCGTGGAAACACTGCGTACTCAGTAGGAGGACAACGTTCGCGTCCTCTAAAATCGCTTGCTGACTACCTCAAGGGGAAGCAGGGGTATTTCCGACAGAACTTACTCGGTAAGCGTGTAGACTACTCGGGACGTTCAGTAATTGTTATTGGTCCTGACCTTGACTTGGATGAGTGCGGGTTGCCAAAGATGATGGCGCTTGAGCTTTTCCGCCCATTTGTTATTGCAGGGCTTCTTGAGCGGGAAATTGCGTATAACATCCGTGGAGCAGGACGCCTCATTGAAGACGGTATTCCAGAAGTATGGGCGATTCTTGAAGAAGTAATTAAAGACAAGTACGTGTTGCTTAACCGCGCACCGACACTCCACCGCCAAAGTATGCAGGCATTCCGCCCCGTACTTATCGAGGGTAGCGCTATCCAGTTGCATCCACTCGTCTGTGAGGCGTTTAACGCCGATTTCGACGGTGACCAGATGGCCGTGCACGTACCACTTTCAGATGAGGCACAGCTTGAGGCTCGCACGGTTATGTCGAGCCACAAGAATATTCTGAAGCCCGGTTCAGGAGACGTAACCACAAACGCACGACAAGACATGATTCTTGGAATCTATTGGATGACCAAGGAAGTAGAAGGAGCAAAGGGTGAGGGGCGTACATTTGAGACTACCAACCGTGCAATCGGAGCATATGATTATGACGTTGTAGACTTCCGCGCGAAAATCCAGGTGCTCCCGGGTGACTCAGAGAAGTACGCACAGTTTGAAGGAAAATTGTTCGAAACTACCGTCGGACGCCTTCTCTTCAATTCGGTACTTCCAACCGACTTCCCATACATCAACGAGACTGTAGACCGCCGACGCATGAGCAGGCTCGTTGACGACCTAATCGCACAATATGGGCTTGAAGGAATGCCGAAGATTCTCGACAAGATCAAAGACTTCGGATTCAAGTACGCAACACACGCCGGAATTACGTGGGGACTCTCTGACCTCGCGACTCCGGACGAGAAGGCCAAAATTATTGAAGAAAGCACCAAAGCGGTACTTGAGCTTCGCGAGCAATTTAACGAGGGATTGCTTTCGGATAGTGAGCGTCGGCGCATGACCATCGAAGTGTGGCAGAAGGCAAAAACCGCGATTGAGGATCTGGTGATGAGCGCTGTTGATAAACACGGATCGGTGCACGATATGATAACCTCAGGAGCTCGTGGTTCTGTGGGGCAGCTTACACAAATGACAGGGATGAAGGGACTAATTCAGAACCCGAATGGAGACATCATAGAAACTCCGGTCATCGCTTCATACAAGGAGGGAATGACTCCGATTGAGTACTTCATTACCACTCACGGTTCACGTAAGGGTTTGGCAGACACCGCATTGAAAACTGCGCAGGCTGGTTACCTTACACGCCGACTCTTCGATGTGGCACAGGACATCGTAGTAACTGAGAGAGACTGTGGCACGAAGGAGGGGGTCTCGATAAGTCGTGTTAATGCACTTGGAATGGAAATCCCACTCGGGCGTGCAACAAGAGGACGCACGCTCGCCGAGCCGGTAATGAGCGGCAAAAAGGAACTTTTTGGTCGCGGGCACCTTATTTCCTCCCTTGATTCGACAACCATTGAAGTTTCAGAGGCGGACACTGTTATTGTTCGTTCACCGATGACCTGCAAAACACAGCGAGGAGTGTGCCAGCAGTGCTATGGATTTGATCTTACAACAGATGAGCTCGTCGACATAGGTGAGGCAGTCGGAACCGTTGCAGCACAGTCTCTTGGCGAGCCTTCAACCCAGCTTACGATGAATACGAAACACGCTGGTGGAGCAGCCTCAGTTGGCGGCGACATTACGCAGGGTCTGCCGCGTGTGGAAGAGGTGTTTGACAACCGCACACCAAAGAACCCGGCGGTTATTGCTCGCATCGACGGGGTCGTTGCGGACTTCACCAAGGATGGTGAAGACTCAATCATTACCTTGCTTCCAGAAGGAACAAGCAAGGGCGCCAAAAAGCGAGACATCGAGTACAAGGTACCACCTATTCGCCAGATTCTTGTAAAGAAGGGTGCGGCGATTAAGAGGGGGCAGTTTATGACCGACGGGTCGGCGGAACTTGGAGACTTGTACGAATACGCCGGCAAGGAGTTGGCGCAAGAGTATATCATTTCCGAAATCAACAAGATCTATGAGCTCCAGGGTATTGCGGTATCACGAAAACATCTCGAGGTGGTCATAAAGCAGATGTTTTCGCGACGTAGAATTAAGAATGCAGGAGACACCAAATTTGCAGCCGGACAAGTAGTAGAGGATGTTGAACTCGAGCGCGAAAACGCGAAGGTAAAAAAGGAGGGAGGTACAGCTGCGACAGGCGAGCAGATGGTGACCGGTATTACTGAGACCGCCCTTACCCGTGACAGCTTCTTGTCAGCATCTTCATTCCAAAACACGACACGCAAGCTCTCAGAGGCTGCTGTCCGAGGTGCAGTGGATAAACTCGAAGGACTAAAGGAGAACGTTATCGTAGGACGCGTAATCCCAGCTGGTTCAGGATTTGAAGGAAGTGCGAAGTACGACGCGGTTCACAAACTCCAGGAAGAACTCTCTGCAGCAGAAGCTACAGACGACGAAGAATAACGCTATTATTAGCGGGGTAATGAGAAACTGCGCCTAGCTAGCTAGGCGTGGTACCATTGCAGCAATTATGGCTAATAACGTTGAACAGGTAAAAGATCGACTTTCGGTTGAGGAGGTGATTGGGCAGTATGTGGAACTGAAGCCCGCGGGAGTAAACATGAAGGGAAAGTGTCCGTTCCACGCAGAAAAGACACCATCATTCATGGTTTCACCATCTCGACAGACGTACCATTGTTTTGGGTGCGGTGTTGGGGGGGATATCTTCACCTTTATACAGGAAATCGAAGGCCTCGATTTCAAAGGAGCCCTTAAGGTGCTTGCCGACAAAGCTGGTGTTGAGCTTGCGTACGAGCGTGGTGCGCCGAAGGGCGACAAAGACACTTTGTTTGGTGTTCTTGAGTCGGTTACGAACTACTACGTCGACAACTTCAACGAAAACAAAGAAACACAGAAATATTTGAAGGACAGAGGACTTAGTAAAGACACAATCAGTTCATTTCGTATCGGATTTGCCCTGAATAGCTGGAGCGGGGCACTTGACCACTTGAAGAGTGTGGGATTCAGCGAGAAACAGATAGAGGGCGCCGGACTCATAAAAAAGGGCGAAAAAGGTTTTTACGATCGTTTTCGCTCGCGTATTATGTTTCCAATTACCGATAGCGTGGGTCGCGTGGCGGCGTTCTCGGGAAGGATATTCGATAAGGAAGACGACAACACTGGAAAGTACATAAACTCACCAGAAACCGAACTCTATCACAAGTCTAAGATACTCTATGGTTACGACCGCGCTCGCCAGGCAATTCGCAAGAATAATTTTGCAGTCCTGGTGGAAGGCCAGATGGACCTTGTCGCCATACATCAGGCAGGATACACGAACACCGTCGCGCTCTCGGGGACCGCTCTTACTCCCGAGCACATTACGCTCCTTGGCAGAATGTCGAAAAATCTCTGCATTGCACTTGATGCGGACGACGCAGGGATCGCGAGTGCGTCGAAGAGTGCACGGGCAGCGCTGCGGGCAGGTTTTGATGTAAAAGTAGCCGCGCTACCCGAAGGGGATGACCCGGCAGATATGATCGCGCGTGGTGATGTAGAGAGTTGGAAGAAGACCATCAAGGATTCGAAGCATGTAGTGGATTTCTTACTCGACCACTACAGGAAGAAGTCAAAAGACGAGCGAAACTTCAAACTTTTGGTACAGAAAGAAGTTCTCCCGTACTTGCACGATATTGCAAGCGAAATAGACAAGAGTCACTTTGTTCAACGTGTCGCAGCCCAGCTCTCAGTCCAGGAAGAGGCAGTTCGGCAGGAACTCTCCAAGATCAGGGTGGATCGCACTAATGCCGGCGTGACCAAAAAGGATGCTAAGAAGATAGACGGAGTTTCATTACAGGCAGAGGAGGAACTTGTTTTGATGTATCTTTGGCAGAAGCAAGTCAAGGAGCCGTTTATAGACATCAAGGCATTCAAAAAGCAGGTAGAAGATGTACTAACACCGGTTGGGTTTAAAGCTCTGGAAGAGAAGTTGACCAAAAACAGCGAGGCGGCGTTCCGGTTTGAAGCACTGTATGACACAGGAGATGGTATGAAGGATGCAATAAACGAGCTTCTTGAACGTCTATCATATTTGAATCTCAAAAAAGAGCTCGAAATGGCTAGCAAGGCGCTGCGAAAGGCAGAAGCTGACGGAAGCAAAGACACCATCTCAAAATTGGAAGAAAAATATCAAGAACTACAGAGCAAACTCGCGCAGTTTCCAAGTCATCTGTAGGTAGTTGTAAATTAGCAAAAAACCTATAAAGTACTAAGAATTATGGCTAGAAAGAAGGTTATCAAAAGAGCGGTTCGTAAAAAAATGACTGCGAAAAAGAAGGGTGTTGCAAAAAGAGTCGCCAAGAGAAAGGTGGCAGCCAAAAGAAATGTCATCAAAAGAGTTGCCAAAAAAAGGGTGGTACCTACAAAATCGACCCCGAATCGGGTCGCAAAGAAGATGACACCAAAGCGCACTCCACCCAAAAGGGGAGCTACCGGCAAGGAAAAGCAGGCAGAGAAACTTCTCAAGAAGGGACATGAGCGCGGATATGTTACCTATGATGAGATTTTGAAAGAATTCCCAACAATTGAATCAGATCTTGTATTCCTTGAAGAGATGTATGAACGTTTCGCTACTGCAGGTATTGATGTGCTCGAGGCAGGAGGAATTCTTGAGGACAATACTGAAGAGTTGCTCGAGAGGAAAAAGTTTGGCTCAGGCTCAGACGCTTCGCGTGACTCAGTGCAGATGTACTTGCGCGAGATTGGGCAGTACCCTCTGCTAACTGCTGATGAAGAAAAAGAGTTGGCTAAGCGAATTGAGGCAGGTGATGATGAAGCGCGAGGTATTTTAGCGCGCTCAAACCTTCGCCTTGTGGTTTCTATTGCAAAGAAATACGTGGGTCGTTCAAGCGACCTTACACTTTTGGATCTTATTCAAGAAGGAAACCTCGGGCTCTTTAAGGCCGTAGACAAATTTGATTACACGAAGGGATACAAGTTTTCGACGTACGCAACGTGGTGGATTCGGCAGGCAATTACCCGCGCGCTTGCTGATCAGTCACGAACTATCCGCATCCCGGTACACATGGTAGAAACTATCGCGAAGTATAAACAACGAGTCCGCGAGCTTTCTCAGCACCTTGGACGCGACCCAATGCCCGAGGAGATAGCCGTAGAGATGGGCCTTGAGGTGGACAAGATTCATCATATCCAAAAAATTAGCCAGGCAACGGTCAGCCTTGAGTCACCAGTGGGTGACGAGGGCGAGGATAAGTCAACTCTCGGACACTTCATCGCAGACGACAGGATGGAATCACCCGACCAATCAGCGAGTCGCCGTATTCTCTCAGAACACATCGGAGCGGTGCTTGAGGAGCTTTCAGACAAGGAACGAAAGATCTTGGAAATGCGTAATGGCCTCAACGAAGAGGGGATTTGTCACACGCTTGAGGAAGTAGGAAAGATGTTTGGCGTGACTCGCGAGCGTATTCGCCAAATTGAAGCCAAAGCTCTTGAGAAAATTCGATTCCATGAGCGTTCAGCACAGTTGAAGAACTACTAAAAGAACCGGGCGCGAGAGTGTCCGGTTTTTCGTCATGCCAACAATGAATCTCATGTCTGGAAATCATACGATCCTATCCCTATCAAGTTTTTGGAAAATGTGGGGGAGAGATGCTAAAATTTAGCTTTAATGGGTAACTACCCAAGCCCGTATACACACACCATACTCTCGCAGCAATTTACGCCGGAGTTTCTGAAAGAAGTATTCGAGCTCGCCGACAAGATTCGGGCTAACCCAAAGGAATATCAAGACGCGTTGCGTGGCAAAGTAGTGGCCACGCTTTTTTATGAACCTTCCACGCGAACACGTCTGAGCTTCGAGTCGGCCATAGCAAAACTTGGCGGAGCAGTTATTTCTACTGAAAATGCACGCGAAGCATCCTCGGCCTCTAAGGGCGAAACCATCGAAGATACCATCCGCATTATTTCGATGTATGCAGATATGATTGTGATGCGTCACTATGAGGATGACGCGTCGCTCAAGGCTTTGGCTACTGTCTCGGTGCCACTCATAAATGCAGGCTCAGGGCGTAGCCAACATCCAACGCAAGCCCTGCTTGATGTTTATACCATTTGGCGCGAACGCGGAACCGTTGAGGACCTGGAAATATCGGTTGTGGGGGACCTACTCAATGGTCGCACGTGTGACTCACTCGTGTACGTTCTTGCCAAGTTCCCTGGAAACACCTTTAACTTCGTTGCACCAGATAACTGCTCTCTAAAAGAAGGACTTAAGGAGCATCTAGAGGAGAATAAGGTTGAGTTTAAAGAACACAAGGCGATTGAAGACATTATTGAAACAACTGACGTGCTTTATATGACGCGTGTCCAAAAGGAGCGGTTTGGGGACGAGAAAGAATACGAGAAAGCAGCGGGGCAATATATTCTCACCAAGGGGTTGGTGGAGAGAATGAAAAAAGATGCAATAATTTTGCACCCACTGCCGCGGGTAGACGAAATAGCAGTTGAAGCCGACTTAGACTCGCGTGCCAAGTACTTTGAGCAGGCCCAGAATGGGTTATGGGTACGAATGGCGTTACTTGTCATTCTGGCCCGTCGTAACTAAAAAGTCGAAACCCTCGCGTGCTGCGAGGGTTCCATAAGGGCGGCAAGTCCCGAAGCTAATGCGGGATTATCGAAGAGTGATGGTGGGATATTTTTCATTCGCCATTTATACCGATCCACACGAGCGTAAACCGTGCATGTGCGACCTTTCGGTTTCTTGCTGACCCAAGGTCGAAATCGTATAGTCCGGAATGGATTATGACGTTATCGCCGACACTCTGCTCGATGTCCTCCCGAATAGTCCCAGGGGGTGCCTTCTGGAGGAAATGCACAAAATAAGCTTTTGCCTTTACACGGCCGCTTCCTATTGCTTCCAGGGTTGGCAAGAACGCAACATCCTCCGTATAGAGGTTTGCTATTGTTGCCGGATTTCCGCTTTGCAGAGCCTTGCTCCAAATCTAGAAGTTTTGCCGTGCGATATCAAGTGGCGTTTCAATTCGCTCGACGTTTTCTTGTGCTGCTTCTGCGCTCATAGTTATAGTGTCCTCCTTAACGGTTTAAGCATCGGGCGGCTCTATATCTCATTACTTCATGTGTAAAGCCCGTAATACACAGGTCGTATGCTATACTTTTTCGTCATGGACTATCGAAAAGAGGCACTTGAGCGACACAAAGAAAGAGGTGGAAAGATTCGTATCGAAAGTACCTTCCCGGTCACGAATAAGGAAGAACTCTCGGTTGTATACACTCCGGGTGTTGCAGCAGTTTCCGAAGAGATAGCACGAGACCACGATCGCGCCCGCGATCTCACAGCAACGAAGCGGATGGTAGCTGTAGTTACAGACGGATCGGCGGTACTCGGGTTGGGAAATGTTGGTCCAGAGGCTGCACTGCCGGTCATGGAAGGAAAGTGTGCGCTTTTCAAGACGTTCGCGAACGTCGAAGCGTTTCCAATCGCGTTGGGAACGCAGGATGTCGATGAGATTGTAAACACAATAATACGCATAGCCCCGACATTTGGGGGCATTAATCTTGAAGACATTTCCGCTCCACGGTGCTTTGAGATAGAGGCTCGTCTACGAGCTGCACTCGATATACCAGTATTTCACGATGATCAGCACGGTACGGCGATAGTGGTGTTGGCTGGGTTGCTTAACGCACTCAAGGTAACAGGACGAAAAAAAGAAAACACCAAAATCGTAGTAGCAGGGTCAGGGGCAGCTGGCATTGCCACCGTCCAACTGTTGCAACGAGCCGGATTTCCCCGCGTTACTATTGTTGATAGTGGAGGTATTGTGTCCAAGTGCCGCACTGACCTTGATGTATCCCAGGAAAAGATACTCGAGTGCTGTGCAATTAGCGAGATATGTGGAGGTCTTGAAGAAGCAGTGGTGGGAAAGGATGTGTTTATCGGAGTATCTGCTCCAAATATTTTAACAAGAGAGATGATGGCGCTGATGAATAAAGACTCTATCGTTTTTGCTCTTGCTAACCCAGTCCCTGAGATCGACCCAGAAACAGCGAAAGAGGCAGGGGCAGCAGTGATCGCAACGGGACGCTCAGACTACCCAAATCAGATAAATAACTCGCTGGCATTTCCCGGAATTTTCAAAGGTGCGCTGGAAGCGGGAGTGTCGCAAATTGCTGACGACATGAAGCTCAAAGCGGCTGAGGCGCTCGCTGCTATAGTAGCTGAACCCACTGCTGAGAAGATAATCCCAGGGCCTTTTGACGGAGGTATCGTTGAGGCCGTTTCAAGAGCTGTAGCATCCTCGTAGGGTATACTTAACGTGCATGACACGTACCAAGGGGAGAGCAGGTGGCAAAAAGCCACCAATTGACTACTGGAGCCACACATCACTAATGGCGTTTTTGCGCAATCCACTTGCGTGGTATAAGCGCTATGTTGAGAAAATCTATGATACACCAAGTTCGCCTGCGGGGATTGTCGGTCGGGCTGCACACGTCGCGCTGCAGCACTTTTACGAAGGAGCCTCGAAAGAAGAATCGGTAGAGCTGGGGCTTGAGTACTTGAGAGATGTTCCTGACTTCGAGATCAACTTTGGCGTGAACAGAACACACGCGGCACAGAAGAAAAAGCGCGCAGCAATGGAGAAAGAATACAAACAAGCGGTCGGGTTTTATTTGAGGCGTGCGCCACGATATGAGGTTCTTGGCGTTGAGGAAAAGGGGTATGCATATGTAGAGGGACTCCCGTTACCCATCAAGGCAATCTCAGACCTGGTTGTGGTGTCAAAAGGGAACCCAGGTTGTGTCGATATCGTTGACCATAAGTTTGTCGCATCATTTACGCCAAAGGGGGGCTATAAAACGCAATTTATACTACAGGCTATTTTTAACTACTACACAGTGAAGGCAACATTTAATATGGATGTGAAGCGATGTATTTTTAATGAATGCAAAAAAACGCGCAACACCAACGGTGCTTCGCAAATGAGGCGACATGTTATACATTTTGATGAATGCAGGGAAGAGTTTCGCATTTTTCATAAGCTACTAAACGAGGCAACCGAAGAAATAACGCGCAGACGTATTTATTTGCCCAACCCGGGGGACATGTTTGAAGGCGAAGACTCAATGGACATGTATCGCTTGGGGTTGATAGAGTAGTGTTGTACGATTGAACCACGTATGCTCGAAACAGCAGTATTTACGAATAGTATTCTCGGTGTAGTTCAAGGACTCACCGAATTCCTTCCGATCTCTTCATCGGGACATTTAATTTTGGCCCGAGAAGTACTGGGCGTAGTCGGCGAAACTGATCTAACTTTTGATGCACTATTGCATTTTGCCACTGCGTCGGCGATCGTTATTTATTTTTGGCGTGATGTACGGATGCTTATGGAGACAACGCTCCGTCTACCAAGCAAGCTTGTATCAAAAGATCCTCTGGACATACATGACCAGACTGTTGTTGCGCTTGCCGTGGGTACCATCCCGGCGGTTATATTGGGATTATTATTAGAGGATATAATGGCAACGGTGTTTCGTAACCCCGCACTCGTCGCCGGAACTCTTATTGCGGGGTCGCTTGTTATGCTGCTCGCTGAGTATGCAGTAAAAAAAGACAGACAAATTATTTCATTGGGCCATGGCTGGAAGCGAGGACTAATGATAGGAATGTTTCAGTCGCTTGCACTGATACCAGGCATGAGCCGCTCTGGCATGACTATCTCAGGGGGGATGCTCTTTGGCATGGACCGTGCGCAGGCTGCCAAATTTGGATTTCTTCTGGGTGTGCCGGTGCTGCTTGGTGCGGGTACTAGGCAGGCTCTTGAACTGGGAGTGGATGGGCTGAGCCTGGCAGTGCTGGCTGGAGCCGCCAGTGCCTTCACGGTTGCCATACTTGTAATTCACTTTCTTTTGAAATTCTTGCAGAATAACACATTGCATGTGTTCATAGCATATCGGCTATTACTTGCACTTAGTATTTTTATTATCGTCTAAAAGGGGAGGGTGTGGGTGAGTGCCGCATCTTCCTTTTCCTCCCAACGGGTGGTGTTTAGGGGAATATCCTTCACTTTTCCCAGGTCTTTGTATTTCACCTTGCCGTGTTTCATTGCGTAGTCGTAGACTTTCTTCGTTACTTTTACATCTTGGATACAGTAGTCGATAACTTTCTGCCGCTCGCCGTTGCGCCACCACTGAAGCGCTTGTAAGCCGTGGCCGCTTTTTTTCTCACCAAGTGTAGCTTCAGCAATGATATCGAGCTTAATGCGACGGCCAAGAGATTCGGAAACTTCTTTGAGTAGGTCGAGGCTTTTGATGTGTGTGAGGTCACCCGGGTAGTACTTATTTAAGAGAGGGATATCGAAATGGTTGGAGTTAAAGCCAATGAGCATGTCGGCTTTTTCTATGACTTTCCAAAGTTCTCCAAAATCTTCCTGTAAAAAGGATGTGTATTCATCGGTTTTGGAGTCGTGCAGACACACAACAGATATATCAAGCGCGGCAGGGTCGCTTGAGCCAACATCGGAGAATTGGTTACTGGTCTCGATGTCAAAGACTATTTTTCGCATTGGCGGGATTGTACCACAGACTCACTAGAGTTCGTGGGTGAAAATGTGATCTGCAATTTCGTCGACCGATAACTCCTTTTCTTCACGGCTCGCGAGGTGCTTTACGGCAAGTTTACCGCTTTCTATTTCTTGAGCCCCCACACATGCAACGAATGGAATGTTCTTTTTGTCGGCAAGCTTGATCTGGTCGCCCGCTTTTTTGTATGAATAATTAACAGCGACGTTAATGTCTTGGTCTCGTAGTTTCTGAGCTACTTCATTGGCGAATGAAGTGGTGTCTTTATCTAGTACACAGATCATGAGGTCAGTAGGAGATACATACTCAGGCAGCAAATTGTGTGCTTCGAGAAAATCTCGCATCGTAACGTCTCCTGTGGCAAAACCAACTGTTGGAATAGAGTCCACCCCAAACATTTCCAGCAGATGGTCGTAACGGCCGCCTCCTGATATTGAACGAGCGTTTTCCTTCGCGGTGTCGAATACTTCAAACACCATACCAGTGTAATAGTCAAAGCCTCGGACAATTGATGTGTCGATCACAACATTGGTAATGCCACGTGTTGCCAGGCGAGAGCGGAGGTCTTCGAGCAGGGGGTTTGTTGCGGCACTATCGAGCAGTTGGGTTAGCTTCTTAGCCTTGTCTCCGGCAAGTTCCCCAAGCTCACTATCGAAGGTATCTATTTTTGCTCGCCGGTCGAGCAACGACATGATGCTCTTGCGCGTACCTGTGTCGATGCCCACCTCATCGAATATCTGCTCAAAAACCCTGCGGTCGTTAATCCGAATTTCAAAGTGGGACTCCTTAGCTCCAAACGCGGTCATCAGGCGGTGGGCAAGTGCGATGATTTCTACGTCGGCATCGATTCCTGCAACTCCAAAGATGTCGGCATTCAGCTGCCAGAATTCGCGAAGGCGACCACGTTGTGCACGCTCGTAGCGGAAACAGTTCGGCATCGAGTACCACCGAAGCGGGAATCCGAGTTCGCGTGACCGGGCCGCGACCATACGCGCAACGGTTGGTGTCATCTCAGGGCGCAGGGTTACTTCGCGGCCACCACGGTCTTCAAACGTGTAGGTTTGGTCATTAACTATCTCGTCGTTTGTCTTCGTGCGATACAGCTCGGCGGGTTCAAGAATTGAGGCATCGTATGCTTCATACCCGAAGCTCTCGCACGTTTGAGAAAGAGTATTAACAATGTAGTCGTGGACAAACTTGTCACGAGGATAGAAGTCACGAACGCCCTTGTAACTGTCGGTAGAGATTTTGCTCATTCGAGAATGGTAGCAAAAAACCCCGCGACTGTCTTGGGACTACTCGCCGTTAGATGGTCGTTGTTCCTTGTTGTATTCAAATGAATTCTTGTGCTCGGTCGCCATATCGACACGTTCGAGAATTGCATTGCGAACGTAGGCTGGATTCGGAATACCTTTAATGAGGTAAAAACTTGCTTCCGGTCCGGCCGTTTGAACCTGCAGGTTCCCAAAGTCGAGGATCGTTGCAAAAAACCCGTGCTTCTCAACTTTAATATCTTGCACGCGCTCGATGCGGAGTGTTGAAACATCACGCTTGAAGAGGTGAATTTGGTCGATATTGATGATGCGTTTGTCGGTCACGATCCAGATGTCGAGATAGTAATTGGTCCAGACTGTAAAAAGCATCATCCAGACGGTGAGCATCCAAACGGCGGTGAAGAACGCGGGTAGTGCAGGGTGTACTGTAATAAAGGGCGCTATAAAAGTGACCGCTATGAACGGAATGACCCCAATGATTATGATGCTCAATGAGTCCACAAAGTGTATAAACCAATGCTTGCGCACGACCATCAAAATAGCCTCTTCGGTCTGTAAGTGTATGTTCTTTTGTAAAAGAGTTTGCTTCATATCTAGAGAGTGGTGAGCGTGATGATGCTTGCAAGCATCGAAAATATAAATACAGAACTTACGCCCAGGTAGAGAACGGTTGCCATGATAGCTCTACGCGAACGCATGCTAAACGAGAACCAGTGGAATATAAGTATGGCGCTATACACCGCAAAGAACACGGCAATTGCGAAAAAAATAGCTGTCCAGACCGAAGGGCCGAGATTGCCCCAAACAGAGTTCGCTTGTGCAACGGAGGTGCTTGTATAAACATCCATTCTGTTTATTATACCCCGGATAGCCAAACTTGTTTCTGCTACAAGTTTGGCTATCCGGGGTAATGATAGATATAGCCTCTATGGTGAATACACAACACAAGTTCAAAATCAGACGATCAGCTCCGGGAATGGGGCTAGGTCTTTTTGCTGTTGCGCCAATTAGGAAAGGAGAGTTTGTTATCGAGTACACGGGAGAACTTATTTCAAACGAGGAAGCGGATAAGCGACGACACACAAAATACTTATTCGAGGTCGATGATCACACTACTATCGACGGCGCGGCACGTTCAAACGCCGCGCGCTATATGAACCATTTTTGCAAGCCGAATGTCGAAGCCGAAATTGAAGCGGGGCAAATAAACTTTTATGCACTGCGAAATATAGAAGCAGGAGAGGAGCTCGGCTACGACTACGGAAAAGAATATATTGATGAGTTTATAAAACCACATGGATGTAAATGTCCGAAACATGCACGGAAGCAAGCATGATAACACCTTGGGATTACAGCCGCGATGGAAGTTCCGTATCCGTAGTGTGGGTACCGTATGTTTGTTACTCGCGGATCCGCCAGCCAGTATAAAAAATACGCCACACCAGGCCACCTAGGGCAGCAACAAGACCAAATATAAGAGCTGCACCGATTAGCAAATTTGAGTCGTTGATGCCAACCATCGCGTACCGTATGCCGTCAACGAAGTAAAAAAACGGATTGAACAGTGTCACGGTCTGAGCCACCTCAGGAAGCATTTCAAGGGTATAGAACATGCCTCCCAGGAATGAAAATGGAAGGATAATGAATGTACTAAGAATATTAAGTTGCTCAAAACTCTTCGCTACAAGTCCGGTGATGATCCCCAAGAGAGAAAACACAACGGCAGTTCCTATAATGTAGGCGAAGAAGAGGGGAAAACTTTGCATCACAACTGCCCCAAACAAGATGCCGATAAGGACGATGGTAATACCGACAATCAGTGCCCGGAACACAGCACTGATTACATACCCAAGCATAATTTCAAAATACGAGAGCGGAGCCACAAGCATTTCTTCGATACTTCGAACAAATTTCGCAAAATACACCGAACTTGAAGAATGAGTGAACGCAGACGTAAGTACATTCATTATGAGAATACCGGGGAATACAAAGGTAATGTACGAAACACCGCCGATTTCATCAATGCGTGTGCCCACGATGGAGCCAAACACGAAAATAAAGAGAGTCGCTGAAATAACCGGACTAAATATAGTCTGTACTGCCACACGAAATGTGCGCTCCATTTCCCGACGAATGATGGTTTGTAGTCCTATCAAGTTCATACAGCATTTTTCTTTCCAGTTAGTTCTAAATATACTTCTTCGAGTTTCTTTCCTCCTGCGAGCATTTTTTCTTTTGGGCCGTCTGCAACTATTTTTCCTTCATCGATGAACGCAAAGCGATTCGCGAGCAACTCAACTTCGTCGAGATAGTGGGAAGTTAAGAGTATGGTTTTCCCCTCCTCAGATAGTTTTTTGAGGTAGCCCCAAAGTTCGTGTCGTAGTTCCACATCAACTCCCGCCGTGGGCTCGTCGAGTATAAGAAGTTCTGGGTCATGCACTAGAGCACGTGCGAGAATGACTCGACGCTTCAGGCCGCCTGAGAGCTCGTTAAAACCCTTCTCTTTGTGCTTCGTTAAGTTGAACTGCTCAAGGAGTTCCTCAACACGCTTCTGTCGTTGTACTTGTGGGATACCATAGTATCCGGCTACAAAATCAAGCATTTTACCTACCTTCCCGAAGAAGTCGGCATTGAACTCTTGCGGAGCTATCCCCACTGTCTTGCGTGATTCGCGGTAATCTTTCTCAACATCAAAACCAAAGGTTTGTATTGAGCCCCCATTAATTTTGTGCACGCCAACAATACACCCGATTGTCGTTGTCTTGCCAGCACCGTTTGGTCCAAGTAGTCCCAAAAAGCTTCCGCGAGGCAAGGTAATGGAAATATCGTCCACAGCCACGGATTTTCCATATGTTTTACGCAATTCTTTTATCTCTAGGGCCGGAGTGTCATTATTCATAAATAGATGCAGCAGTATAACATATGTGTTACTATCGGGGCGGTTTTCGAGTTAACGTTGTTTGCAGAATAGTATGCAGCAATCAAGTCGATACTGGAGAACGTACTACTAACAAACAACATCTAGATAATGAACGAAGAACGACAAATGTTCACGGGCAACTGGAAGTGCAGTGGCTGTGGTGGCGAGATCACCGAGCTTCCGTTCCAACCTGATCCGGAACGTGAAGGTTCCCTTATGTGCCGTGACTGTCATAAGAAACGGCGAGGTGATCGACCTCGACGAGAGCGTCAGATGTTTGAGGGAAACTGGACATGCGCTGACTGTGGCGGAGCTATTACGAGCCTGCCATTTGAGCCACGTGACGACAGCAATCTCAAGTGTCGCGACTGCTTCCGAAAGTAACAGATAAAAGCCCGCTTTTAAGCGGGCTTTTATCATATATGGAGTGATGAATATGGCGATTTTTTAATTCTTCTCTAGAATACAGGGAATGCATATCATCATGGTGACAGATGCATGGCGGCCGCATCTTTCGGGAGTGCTGCGGGTGGTGGAATCTCTCGCCGCTGAATTAGCTAAAAACGACGTTGGACATACAATCGTACATCCACAAGAATTTCCCGGGGTACCGTTGCCTGGGTATGGGGAGATAAAAATAGCCCTTCCCATATTTTTTAGAAAGACTATCGATAATTTAGTCAAGAAGCACGGGAATGTCGCAATTCACATTATGACAGAGGGGCCGCTAGGACTCACTATGCGCAACTACTGCGTGGCACGCGGCCTTAATTTCACTACTTCATTTCACACGCACTGGCACAAATACATGCGCGTGTATTTGAAGGTTCCACAGCGAATCACGATGCTTTACATACAAGATTTTCACCGACCTGCCGAGAGGGTATTGGTACCATCGGAAGAAACGAAACAGGAACTCAAGAGGCACGGTTTCAAGAACGAGATTGTGGTATGTGAAAATGGGGTCGACACACACTTGTTTAGGCCTAGGAAGAAGAAGGAGGAAACACTGCGACCCCACATGCTCTATGTTGGGCGCGTAAGCAAGGAGAAAAACATAGAGGATTTTCTGAAAGTACAGGTTTTAGGAAGCAAAAAAGTTGTCGGGGATGGGCCAATTCTGCGAACCCTAGAACGTAAATACCCAGATGTTGAATTCTCCGGACCCCAGCAGGGAGACGAGCTTGCTCGGAGCTATGCAGATGCCGACGTGTTTGTGTTTCCAAGCAAAACAGACACGTTCGGGGTAGTACTTTTAGAAGCACTTGCCTCCGGGGTACCCGTTGCCGCGTACCCCGCGCCTGGACCGAATACAATAATAAGAAACGAAAAACTGGGAGCACTAAATACTAATATGGAAAAAGCTATCCAGAATGCGTTAGATACTGGGGATTCTGATACGTGTGTCGCATATGCAGAGCAATACAGCTGGAAGTCGGTATCGGATATTTTTGTCGGATCACTGGTTCCTATAGGTGCCCCAATTACAATGCCAGAGGCAATAAAAAATCATCTACTTCGTATTCCAAGAGAATTTTATAGACTTTTTACGCATGCTGGATATGCGCAGAGTCTTTTGTTCGGATCCGATAAGCATGAAAGAAAAAAATGAATACGGACTCTATACAGCTAGAACAATCGTGGAAACAGAAGCTCTCAAGCGAATTTGGAAGGGAGTATTTCAAAGCGCTCCGTTCGTTTGTCCACAATGAATATGCAAACAAGAATGTCTTTCCTCATCCGCGCGATATGTTCAGGGCATTTAACCTGTGTCCATTCGACGACGTTAAGGTGGTGATACTCGGGCAAGATCCCTACCACGGCCCAGGACAAGCGAACGGGCTGTGCTTTGCGGTGAATGAAGGGACGGCTTTGCCGCCATCATTGCAAAACATCTTTAAGGAAATAGAAAGCGACCTCGGGCATTCTGTCGAAAAAAATGGTGACTTAGAACGTTGGGCGAGACAGGGAGTGCTATTGCTGAACGCAACATTAACTGTTCGTGCGCGAGAGGCCGGAAGTCACCAAGGAAGAGGATGGGAAGAGTTTACTAACGCTGTCGTCAGGGTGCTTTCGGAAGAACGCGAGGGAGTAGTGTTTATGCTGTGGGGCAGATATGCAAAAGATAAAGGAAAAGACATCGACTGGGGCAAGCACCTGGTCCTTGAGGCAGCACACCCGTCGCCATTCTCAGCGCACAGTGGCTTCTTCGGCTGCAAACACTTCTCACGAGCAAATGAATATTTGAAAAACAGGGGGGAAGAACCCATACAGTGGTAACGCGCCATGCCTGCAAAGGATGTACCTGAACGACACATCACTTTGGGTGTCAAGCTCCTGATTATGATAGGATTTCTTATGTGTGCGCACTGTTTCACAGTGCGCTATCCGGCAGGTGCTCATGGCGCTCTCCATGTTGCGTTTGTCGTGCCGTCCGATGCTTGAGACATCGAGGCGGCATTTTCTGTGCTGGAGACTGACCGAGGTCGCGAAACCCCGCAGCATGCTGCGGGGTTTTGTTATGCAAAAAAATGCCACCAGAACCTGTGTCCGGCGGCAGTTGTGGTTGCCCATCAATCAATTGGATAGACATCTTCATTTGTTGAACGGTGGAGCTTAGCAAATTCTGCATCGCGATTTTCACGCTCGCGTTTCTTCTTTGCTTTCTTTGCCTCATTGGCTTTTCTAGACAACTCCGAGCGTATTTCCTTCGAAATTCTGGCCACGTCGGGTGGGTGGGTTATTCCCTCCGCCTCGACGGCTTTTATCGATGCGAGATATCGTGTAGTAACCTGACCTTCCCTCAACATCCGATTTGCCCGGTCTACTCTTGTATCTAGAGAATCACCCAATATCTTCACCCCCTTTCGGTAGCTTATTGACCTGTTTTTAATATAGCAGAGAACCTCTCCTCGGTGCAATATGCTATAGTCTTCGTATGGAAAGAACTCCCGGCTCTGAAAATAAGACGACTCTGTCCGAGGCTCTCGCACGAATAGCCGTGGTGGAGCAGCAAATACGTATGGGGCCAGTAGATTCTGAGGTAGATGCACTCAACGACATACGCAATGAGCTGCGAAGCGGCGACATCGAGCCACATGAGGCGGTGGCTCGCGCGGAGACCATAGAGCGAGAGCGTTCTTCGCATTACCGCTAGAAGCTCGTTTCTTCTAGCGAAGGAATTCCTTGGATTACGGTAAATGTTGTTCGGCCCACCAGCGTACCCCGCGAGGTTTCAACACTGCAACGCCACCTTCCCTCTCTAATTTGCGAAGTTTGCGTGTATCCACGGAAGCCTTGCTCGCGTCCACCAAGTATTGGAAACGGAATACGAGCAACGGTGATCCATTCGTCCTGCACTTCGTCGTACTTTTCCCAGCGGTGACGAATTTCAGTTTCAAGTGCGCTGGGTGCATATACAGAACTGAAACAGAAAGCCGGGGCCCCGGCTTGTTGTGTGTACACACGATTTGTGTCGCGCCAAAACTCGTACCACGCGGGGGGTTCATATGTTACAGAATAAGAGCCTTCTGCGGCCACTACACTGTGATAAATTCCTACGTGCTTAAGAGCAAGCGGAACAGGTGGTATTAAGTTCAAAAAATACAAACCTACAAATGCAGTCGTTGTGATCACTATTGAAGTAGTTATCTTATGAGCATGTTCGTTAAACGATGCGTACGTGATTATCGAGAGTAGAAACACCAGCAATAGAGTTACTCCGAGCGCCAAAAACACGCTAACGGCAAAAGCAAATAGTCCCATCGCTCCCAGATACACAGGCACGATGAGGGTGCTGTAGGTGAGAAGCAGCACAAACCAGATCACCACACGCAAGTGAGTTCGTGCGTAGCGGTCGCGCAGAAGCTCATTACTTAAGAATAAAAGAGCCAGCATCCCAACAAATATCGCACCGCCGGCGAATGTCCCACTGCGCGCATAGAGCACCATAAGGGCACTAGCAAGGTTGCCGAAGCTAAACTGCAACGTGGAAAGAAGAAATATCCGTCTCCCTTCCGTTGCTTTCCCAATATCAGACTGCAGCGCCGCCATTGCAACAGCACTCAAAGTCAAGTAACCGATGATGACGACATTCTCGAAAAGAGCATCTGGCTTATCGAGCGTGAAAATGTCAAAAGCCAGGCCAAACAACAGCGCAGCAACCGGCGCATATTTGAGATATGGAAGTAGTTGTTGGGGAATGGTCATTTATCAAATGCTAACAAAATAGAAGATAAAGAAAACCGCCTGGGAGCCGAAGGGGTACGTGGTCAATTCAGAACATTGTCGGGTTTGATGGCGCCCTGGTCCCTGTACAGTTTTTGATTAGTACCAGCACCAATGTCTTTTCAGTCCTTTCTGTATAAGGAGAATCTTTAGGGTCGGGGAGACAGAGAGCAGTGTGTGCCGTTATCTTCCTTCAAGATTAAATATTCCAAGGCGATTTTTGAATAGTCTACTGAAGAGCTTATGGCATGAATGGTATACCAAAACAAAAAACACAACGCCCTGGGGCGTTGTGTTTTTTGTTTATATTAAACGCGGCTAACTTTAACTGCGTTTGGGCCCTTGTCACTCTCGGCAACTTCAAACTCAACAGTGTCTCCCTCATTGAGGTCGTCAAATGCTACATTCTGAAGTTCGTTTGAGTGAAAGAAAAGGTCCTTGTCGTTTCCCTCCACCTTGATAAAGCCGAAGCCTTTGTCCATGATGCGGGCGATGGTTCCTGTTTGCATTTTCGTGCGAACTAAGTGAATAAAACATCAAAAATAGCCTAGAAAACGTCAAACCCGACTTAGTCTGCCTCTTGTAGGAGCTCCTTGATTAGCGGTGACTATAACGCACTGGGATTATTTGTCAATACACAATACAATAGTAAAAAAGCTACTCGCAAGTGGTTTTTTGCTAGCTACGTTTTTTTGCAGAGCGCTCCGCAAGCATGGCATGTTTTGCGGCAAGCCGTTTCTTAGTCTTACGCCCCCTCGTTTTTTTCATTTTTTCAATTCCAGTATTTCTCTTCGCCATATTTTTTGACCAATATTTTAATGGTAAATCGCTATGCTACAGAGTGGAGAATACACGCACTTTACTAATTCAGCAAGGATAGCAATCGCATATATGCGACAGCCCAAAAATTTGCTGCTTGCGTTCGCTAAGTTATCCGTACATTGGGATTGAGTCAGTTTTTCTCTCCCCAAAGAGAAGCCATTCACGTGCCTGTGGTTTTCAAAACAAAAACAACCCGCA
>CEQS01020808.1_pt1 | contig 43719 bp, 39 predicted proteins | sample 530981 | NCBI WGS metagenome assembly CEQS01 (sample SAMEA2621176, study PRJEB7988) | marine metagenome | biome: marine biome (ENVO:00000447); feature: mesopelagic zone (ENVO:00000213); material: "saline water (ENVO:00002010), including plankton (ENVO:xxxxxxxx)" | depth 800 m
GATTCTTAAATGTCTGCCTATTTAATTAAAAAAACTCAAGCTTCATTATTACATATTAGTTTTGAAAAACTATTTAAAACGAGTGTGCAATGATGATAAATAATTTGTGGAACTATTTATTCTCACTCCATAAATAAATAGAGTCCCTTATTTCACTGAAGTTTATAAATAAAAAAGATTTATTAGACTTCGATCTTTTTTTATTTAAATAGCGGGTAACCTATTATTTATCATTTACTTTTGTAATAATGTATAAAAAATAAATAAAAAGACGATTATCGTAGATATTTTGAAACAACTAATACTTATAAATAAATAGAGACTCTATTTTCACCAAAGTTTGTTGGAATACTCAAATAAATAGCTCTTTAATTGCTTTTATTAAATGAACCTGAAATTAATTATTTCCGAATTAGTTTTGAATGGCAAATTATTCTCTAAAATTTGTAAACGCTAAAGTGCAATTCAAAACTGAATAATTTTTTCTAATAAATAGAAACACTGATTTTATAGAGCTTAATACAAAATTTCAATTTATGCTTTTGGATAGTCAATTCATTATTTATAAGTTTTCAAGAAGCTCCAATAACGAATTAAACAACTATTGACCAGAAAAATAATAATGGAGTTCTACATCATAACATAACAAATAAATAGACCTCTTTATTATACTGAGGTTTATTAAAAGACTTTAATAAATTGTTTCTCTATTGCTTTTTATTAAATCATCCAACTATTTATTAATTCTGATTTTTATTAAGAATCTATAAAGAAGTCAACTATGATAAATAGTGAAAATTCGTTCTATTTATAGCTGAATTAAACATAAATTAAGCCTTTAAACTGGACTTACTCCCAAACAAGCCCGGATATTTCGAAAGTGTATCCTGAACTTGATGATTCTATCGAATACGGATATTCTTCATAAAGTCCGTCAGAAGTATAACTATTTAATGTGATGGTTGTAAATCCCATGCTTTGATTTGTAGAACCATCTGCATCCAGTATTTCAATAGAAATCGATTTACTATTATCCTCAATTGTAAGAATTGGCGAAATTTCTGCTATATCAGCTCCTGTATTATTGTCCTCGTAAACATCGCTTTGAAATAAAACGCTTCCATTTTTAGTGATTCTTAAAAAAGTATCTGGGCCATCACCTGCATCCCATGGATTACCATTACCATCAACACTAGGAAAGCTTTTACATTGTACAAACTGTATTTTGACAGTTCTTGGATCATCTTTTTTACATGAATTAAATAGGAAAGCTGTAATAAAGAGTGGAATAAATTTATACATAATTAAAGAATTATTTTAATTCAAATATACTATTAGTTATGATATATCATAACTAATGCAATACGTTTTTTAACCAACTTGCGTCCGATGAAGGACAAAGAGTTTTTAAGAAAACTAGGTACTAAAATCGCTGAAATCCGCTTCAATAAAGGATTTAGCCAAGTTGATCTTTGTTCTTTAATAAATATGGAGAAGTCGAATCTATCTGCTATTGAAAATGGACGTCAAAACGCTACTTCTCTTACTTTGAAAAGAATTGCTGATGCTTTAGAGGTGGAAGTGAAAGATTTCTTTTAATAACCGTTCAACGTTCACGTTTAAAGAATCAAACAACTATATATCAAACCCTTACAAGGTCGAACGTGAACGCTTAATATATTTGTTTACTGTACCTATAGAGATCCCTAATTCGTTCGCAAGTTCTCTTTGACTAAAGTTTAGATCACTATTAATAATTTCTTTTACAACTTCAGGCATTAATTTCTTATTGATTAGAAGTTTATTCTTAATTGTTTCTATGGAGAATTTTCTTTTATCATTTCCGAACATTTTACTTTGTGCCTTCTTAAAGGTATGAACAAAGTAATAACTTAAATCTATAGCCTTCTTCATTGATTCACTGTCAATCTGTTTATTATTTAATACTTTTCGTAGATCATTCGAACATGCTATGATTAAGGAGAGTTTCCTGACAATGTCTTCTAATTTGCTTTTGTATCCTGTTATGTTAAAATCAACTTGATCGTTATAATTATATTTTCTAAGCCATTGATTATATAACGAATCAGCGTCTTTACTCATGCTTATTTTATTACAAATTTCTAGATTACTTAATATATTTAAAGATTCATTTATTTTGTTTTGATATAACCTTCTCTTATTTTCATCTAACTTCCCAAACGGTTGTTTTCGTTTCATTTCATCTGGAAAGCAAAATAAAAACCTATTTAAAAAACCATTTTCCTTGTTATTCCCTTTAGATAGTTCTTTTAATAAATCATCTTGTATACCACCGATAATTGACAAGTATGGGGAGGTGATCATTCTATTCTTATCGCCTTGTTTTCTATTTATTGTAACATCATCATTAGAATAAATACTTAATAATCGCTCAATGATTCCACCACTATTGTATCTCGTACTCTCTTTTAATAAACCAATCAATTCATCTTTCTTAAACAAAAGTTGTTTGTTATAGAAAAGCGTCTCTAATAGTGCTTCAATAGTTGTATCATCGACAATTAATTTATCGTAAGGTTTGTTAGACTCTTCAAATTCATCCTTTGTATTGATATACTCATTGTACATCTCTTTGTCTCTATTTATAACAGGGTCTAACATGGAGTTAATAGAAGGTGTTTTTTTCATACCACTATAACCTACTATCGCTATCCAAAGAGAAGCATAAGTAGTATAACCATGATGATATAAATTCAATCTTTTTCCAATTGTTATAGACATTGTAGCTATATAAGAACAGTATAAATAGTCTTTATTAAGTCCTTGGTACATGTATAACTCATCAATATAGTCTTTAACTTCATTATTAAATATTTTTTCAGGAAACTTCATGTTTTTAATTTTTTAAATTGTAAAAAAATTTGTGAGCTATTATTTTTGAACTACTTCTTAAGTCAATAACAATATGTATTTCGTTCAATGTTGGGTCTTTCATTTTAGTAGCTTTCCACTCTTGCTCAAAACGGACCCAAAAATCAAAATGCTCCATATTCTCTAACATTGAGAAGACTTTTTCTAAAACGGATAATTGACGATTAATCCATTTAATCTTCTTCTCATTCCTTACAGATTCTTTTCTGTAATAATTTAGACTCCTAGTACTTTGATCAATGAGCTCTTTTACCTCATTCTGTAACTGTGCCTTGTTTTTCATAGCTAATTATTTATTTAAAAATGAATTAGCTTTTTTCTCACTAATATTTGGTCTACCGTTTTCCATCCATTCGAGAAGATCCTTTTTTGAAAATACAAGAGGTCGACCAGAAGAATAAACAGGCACTTCTCCTCTAGAAACTTTGCTGTAGATAGTTGACTTTTTATATCCAAGAAGTTTGGCAGCCTGATTTGAGTTTAATAAATCATTACGATTCTGATTAGTTTCAGATAATCTTTCATTAGATTTTTCCAGGATTTCCAGAAACTCTGATACTGTTAGATCCTTTAATTGTTTACTTGAATTAGTTAACACCATTTTTTAAGATTTTAAAATTTGGTGCTAAGGTATTGCACGTTACAGCCTGTGAAAGAGTGTTTCGAGTTGGTTTCGAGTTAGTTTCGAGTTTAGTACTTTCAAGTATCTGTATTTAGTTGGATTTATGTTGAAAAAACTTTTTAGATTATTTAACCTTCTATTAAGTTTTTCGAGTTCTTAATCATTTTGTCCATAAAACTATTAACTGCCTCCTCCAAAAGTCCTCCTTCCTCTGAAGGACCATTGCTTTTTGACAATTTTTCAGGGATAAGCTTATTAGTGTGATTATTTTGAATGATAAAAGTTTTCGCGGCAATTTGAAATTTTAAAAATTTTTTGAGGTCACTAAAGATTCGTCCACCATGGTTTCTCCTTTGAATAAACATGAGAAACCTGTTAAGCTGATATTGACTACCTATCCAAACAACAGGTTCCGACTGAGGTTGAAATCCACTAAAAGCATTGATCATCGAGTCAACTTTTGTTTCTTTAGATATTAGATTTTGTCTTTTTAACTTTCTAGTTAATAAATTAAACGGACCGATGATATCATTGTAAGCATCTTTATGTTTAGGATTTTTATACATGGAAAAATGAGATGGTATACTTTCTGAAATTCGTTTTTCAACAATGGGATCAACTGATCTGTCGGAATCAAGAGAGTTTAAGTGACTGAATAGTTTTATTGATTGCTTTTCTTCACTATGATTAGAAAGCTTATCATTTTTGATAGTACTAATAGTCCTTTCAAGGTTTCGTTTAACTCCATCTTCTATAGGGTCTTTACTTACGTTCTCAAGCATACGTGTAATTCTTTCTCTATATACCGGATACTTTTTTTGAATATTATTAATATGATCAAGAAGAATAGATTCCTTTTTATACCAAATAATAACTGATAAAAACATATTAAATACCTTTCTGACATAACTCTCGTACTCTCTATGATTCAAGATATGATACTTAGGACTTAATTTGTATTTCGTGATTTCTTTCCTAAGTATCCCTTCTTCGCACATTCCATCAAACTCATCTTTAGAAAACCTTAATGAACTTCCATCGAAATTGATTTTTCTTTTGTCATTATAATCAGAAAAAAGTCCATTAACAGAGTTGATTCCCAATAGCATGTTAATGTAGTATTTGTTTTCTAAAAATTTAATTTGTCTTTCTGTAGTGAATAAATCGAGTTTAGTTTCATCTTTTAAACTACTATTCAGTTCTTCTTTATATTCATCAACTTGTTGTTGAAATACTTTAGTAAACTCATCTATATTTGCAGCATTCATATGATCGGTAAATTTTTAATAGCCTCTATCTTCTTTTGATCAACAATTTTGGCATAAACTTGGGTGGTTCTTAACTCTTTGTGACCTAACAATTTAGACAAAACATATATATCGGTACCATATGTTAACTGAAGCGTTGCATATGTATGTCTTGCACAGTGGAACGTTATGGTCTTAGCAATACCAGCCTTCATAATCCACTGCTGTAACTTAAGGTTATTCCAAGCGCTATATTTTAGTCCTTTGAATATTTTCTCATTTGCCTCCAGTGAGTCCCCGAGTAGATCAATCGCTTGTTCAGCTATGGGAAGGGTTTCATATGATTTTGTCTTCTTTTGTTGAAAACGTATATACCAATAGCTTTCAACCTCATTATCTGCTATTTTCAAATCTCCCCATTTCAAATCAATTAAATCAGACCAACGTAAGCCGGTTAAACTACTAAATAAAAACGCTTTCTTTAGAATTGGAATTTCACAATCAGTTTTTTTTACTTTCTGCAACTCCTCGAACGTCAAGTATTCCCTCTGTGTTTCACCTTCTTTGAACCCAGATACAGAATGATTTGGATTATTCTTTATTCGTTGTTCTCTAAAAGCTTGATTTAAGCAAGCACGAACTTTATTAAAATAGGAATGGAGTGTATTCTGTGAAAGTGCTTGATTGCTCCTTGTTCTAGCACTATTTTTTAGATAGTCTTTGAATGACTCTAACCATATTTTATCAACATCAACTAATCGAACTTTATCGTCATAATCTTTTAAATGTTTAAATATGGAACTCCAAACACCATAGTTATTCTTAGTTTCGAACCTTTCATTCATTACAGATTCAAAATAATCGACAAATAAGATCGTGCTATTAACTCTATTATCATTTAAATCACCTAATCCTTTCTCCTCTCTAGCAAGTTTTAGCGACAATTTGGCTCTAATCTGATCTGCTGCTTCCTTTACCTCACGATTGATTTTTCTTTGACTACTATTTGGCTTTTCATAAAGTTCAAGATCTAACTTTTTCGAAGTTCTCTTCTTTACTGCATTTGGATTGTAAATATCCAAATACAATTTAATCTTTCCATTTTTTGGTTTACGCTCTCTTACTTTAATGGTCATCGGGATAATTCTTTGTGTTTTTTTGTGTCAAATCATAATTCAAACACATTCTCGACACAAATATTATCAAAAAAACACAATCTAACACAAATCTAGTCAATGAAGTTATCAACATTGAAATATTTCAACATGTTGATTTACTTTTATTTAACTATATCTAAATTGCGCTAGTTTGACACTATCACTTCCCGATACAGAAGTTAGCAAAGATGTTCCCTAACAAATCATCCTCGGTAATGTCTCCGATAATGCTCGACAAGTGACGTATTGCACTACGAATGTCCATAGCCAATAAATCACCTGGGATTTGCATTTCAAGAGCTTCCTCTACTTTGTGGATATCCTCCAGCGCTTTTGAGAAAGCTTCATAATGACGCGCATTGATCACAATTGTATCACTTTCTGAGGCAAATTTCTCCACTTCTGCAGATAATTGATCTTTCAATGCCTTCATTCCCTGTTTCTCTTTAGCAGAGATTGGAATTATCGGATAAGATTCATCATATTCAGCATCATCGAATCCATCGAGTTGATCCACCTTGTTGGCCAACAAAACAATTGAAAGCCCTTCGCGTTTTAATTTATTAAGGTCTTGTTGCACTTCGGCTGGAGTCATTTCCACCGCATCGAAAACATAAAGCAATACGTTGGACTTCCCTACTTCAGAAATCGTTCGCTCCACTCCTATTTTCTCAATCTCATCTGATGCTTCCCGAATTCCAGCCGTATCGATAAACTTAAACAAGACACCATCTATCGTGAGCTGCTCTTCGATCGTATCCCTTGTCGTTCCTGCTATATCCGATACGATTGCTCGTTCCTCGTTAAGTAAAGCATTAAGTAGTGTGGATTTACCTGCATTAGGTCTACCAGCGATAACAGTGCTTATACCATTTTTTATGGCATTCCCGTAGGCGAAAGATTCTGTAAGTTCTGTTAAATGGGACTTAAGCTCCTCAACGAGTTCATGTAATTCAGTTCTACTTGCAAATTCAACATCCTCCTCTGAAAAATCAAGTTCTAATTCTATTAAAGAAGCGAAGTCCATTAATCGTTGACGCAAGTGCTTAATGTGATCGGAATACCCCCCACGCATTTGATTCATCGCGATCTCATGACCTTTTTTCGAATCGGCAGAGATCAGATCTGCAATTGCTTCGGCCTGAGAAAGATCCATGCGATCATTAAAGTACGCACGCATCGTGAACTCTCCAGGGTTTGCCATACGACATCCATTATTCAGCAACAAAGACAGTATCTGACGTTGGATGTAAACTGAACCATGACAAGCTATTTCGGTTGTATTCTCGCCTGTAAAACTCTTACCCTCCTTTAATACAGTTACCAAGACTTCATCTATTATAGCTCCAACCTCATCTCGAATGGTTCCAAAGTTTGCCGTATGAGAATCAACTTTATTTAAATCTTTTGAGAAGAACTTTGAGGTGATATTCAACGCATCCTTACCAGAAACACGGATGACTGCTATTGCTCCCATACCATTCGCCGTGGACAGCGCACATATTGTATCTTGATCAACTATTGACAAATCAAATAATTTTGTCGCAAAATTAAGTAATTCTTAATGATTAACCGTGAACCCACAGACATACTCTATATTCAGAAAAGAATATTTATTTTTGTATCAAATTTTACTATCCAAATGAAGAATTCACTGCTACTTTCACTATTCGTATTTATTATCTCAATGGGCAATGCTCAAACCTGGTTTGAAGTTGGAATTAAAGGTGGTCCTGCAACAACATTCCTCGTTAATAAGAACTTGTTTGATGATACTCAGTTCAATCCAAGACTTACACCGACTTATTTTTACGGAGCCAAAGTAGGTATTAACTTTGGGGAGCACGATGGTATTGCTTTTCATGCCGGAATGTCAGAAGTGAAACAAGATTTTGTAAACGAATATGACCTATCATTTTTTGATGAACGTCGATTTAGTGCTCGAGTACTAGATATCGGTATGTTATATCATAGAACTCAAGAGTCAGGTTATTTTGAAGTTGGACCACGCATTAGTTTGGTTCAGAATGCTTCGCTTGCAGATGATGGTGGAGATCCTTACGATATTACAGATCAAGTAAATGGCGCATATTACGGAATGGATCTAGGGTTTGGTTCTTATGTAATAGGAAATGAGCGCCTATCTTTGATGATGGGATTACGCTTTTCTTATGGAATCAGTCCTATTATGGAAGATGAGAGACCTGTTATTCCGTTGATCGTAGATTACGAAGAAGAACGTTCAGTGCACGTTTTTAGTGCTATGTTGTGTTTTGAGTTAAATTATTCTCTTGGATATTTAGTAAGATCGACTTGCGGTAATCGAAATACCTGGATCTCGTTCTAAACCATTTGTTCGAATAACTTCCAGAGTTTATCATCTGGAACAGGAGCTGTTATATTTACGGGTTCTTTCTTTACAGGATGAACAAATTGTACTTTTCGTGCATGGAGACTAATACTTCCATCTTTATTTGAGCGTTTCGCACCATATTTCAAATCACCTTTGATGATGCAACCAATGTGTGCCAATTGTGTTCTGATTTGATGATGGCGTCCTGTTTTTGGATCGACTTCTAATAAGGTATATCGATCACTTTTTGCGATAACCTTATAATCAAGTTCTGCTCGTTTCGCCCCCTGAGTTCCTTCCTTAACTACTCCACTCTTGTTGCGCTTTTCATTCTTCTTTAAATGATTTACCAGTGTACCTGATTCGACATCAGGAGCTTTCTCGACAATTGCCCAATACGTTTTATTGACTTCCTTCTTTTGAAATAGAGCATTCATTCTGGAAAGTCCTTTACTCGTCTTGGCAAAGATCACAAGTCCGGAAGTTGGTCTGTCAAGTCTATGGATCACACCACAGAAAACATTACCTGGCTTGTCATATTTCACCTTTATCCATCGCTTGACCTTTTCAGGAAGGGGTTCGTCTCCTGTTCGATCACCCTGGGTAATATCCCCTGCTCTTTTATTGACCGCAATGAGATGATTGTCTTCGTAGAGAACTTCTACTTCAGCCATTAATACTGCTCATTTTCATTAGGAAAGTCTCCTCGTCTTACATCTTCTATGTAGCGTTGAAAAGAACCTAACATTTCTTCAAATAAATTATGGTATTTACGTAGGAAACGAGGATTGAATTCATTGTTGATACCCAACATATCATGAGCAACCAAAACTTGTCCATCAACACCATTACCTGCACCAATTCCAATGATCGGAATAGAAACTTCTTTAGCAACTCGTGCAGCTAATTTTGCTGGGATCTTTTCAAGAACGATCGCGAAGCACCCTGCTTCCTGTAAAGCCTTAGCGTCTTCGATCAAGCGATCAGCTTCCTCTTCTTCTTTAGCTCGAACTACATATGTACCAAACTTATAAATTGACTGCGGTGTTAAACCTAGATGACCCATGACAGGTATTCCTGCTGTTAGTATACGAGAAATAGACTCAATTATCTCTTGACCTCCTTCCATCTTAACGGCATGACCTCCGGATTCTTTCATTATACGTATTGCATTAGAGAGAGCTTCCTTAGAATTTCCCTGATAAGAACCAAAAGGCATATCCACAACAACCAATGCTCTTTCTACCGCTCTAACAACAGACGAAGCATGATAGATCATCTGATCTAGCGTGATCGGCAATGTTGTTTCATGTCCAGCCATAACATTTGACGCAGAGTCACCAACTAAGATCACATCAATTCCAGCCGTATCCAGAATTCTCGCCATAGAGTAATCATACCCTGTAAGCATTGAGATCTTCTCTCCATTCTCCTTCATCTCGTGCAACACATGGGTAGTAACACGCTTCACATTTTTATGTACAGACATATTCGTTCAAATTTATTTTTGGCAAATGTACAAGAATTGCATGGAATACAAATTGCAGAGAGGGATGTATTGCAGGAAAGAAAGAAAGGGGCGTATTGCAATACGCCCCTTTCTTTCTCAAATACGCCCCTTTCTTCCTGAAATGGAATAATCAAACCATCACCAATCGATGACGTTCATGCTTCTTTTTCTCTCCAAGATAAAAATCAATACGACCCAGAGCTAAACCAGCCCAGCCAACTTGATTGATCAACACCTTCTCTCCTATTTTGTTCTTATGAACTTCAGGTCGATCCAGAAAAGTATGCGTATGTCCTCCTATGATAAGATCAATATTTTCTGTTTCAGCCGCTAATAACGTATCACAATCTTCAAATTGCTTTGGATAATAGCCCAAATGAGAAAGACATATAACAAGATCACAATCTTCTTCGAATCTTAAAAACTTAGCCATCTTGTTCGCTATTGGAATCGGTTCCTGATGAATCGTATCTCCATAGTGAACTTTTGGTACCAACCCTTCAAGTCCAACACCTAAACCAAAGATCCCAACCTTGAACGGTCCTTTTTGAAAAATTTGATAAGGTTTAGTTACATCTTTCAATTGTGTATTCGTGAAATCGTAATTGGAACATACAAAAGGAAAATCTGCATGTTGATAAGCATTTAGGAAACCATCCAATCCCGCATCAAAGTCGTGGTTACCCATCGTCGCACAGTCATACCCCATTTGTGACATCAGTTTCATCTCGAGTGTTCCATGAAACTTATTAAAGTAAGGAGTTCCTTGAAATATATCTCCGGCATCCAATAACAAAACATTCTTTTCCTGCGAACGTATTTGCTTGATCAGACTGTATCTTCTCGCTACCCCTCCCTGATTAGGGTATTTAGCATGATCAGCTGGAAACGTCTCAATATTCGAATGCGTATCATTCGTATGGAGAATGGTTAGCTTCTCGAAGTTCTCAGGAACACTTGAAGTCGCTAAAACAGATGGTGCAATCGTTATTCCTGCTCCCAAGACCATACTTTGTTGTAAAAAACATCTTCTTTTCATGATCAGCGCTGAATTCGTCCTTCAAGTTTTGGTGTTAATGTATCTAAGAATTTAACCTCATCTAAAAGCATATCTCTTAGAAAAATCCCCGTATTCACATTAGAGTAGTTCTTCTCAAAAAAATCCATGTGATCTCCTCCATTAAATAAGTAATCCGATGTTACCACATAGAGAGTATCCAAATCAACAGAATTGTTCAAGCTACATTTAGCTTTCTCCATCTTGAATCCAGAGATCGGCTCTCCTCCTTTTTGAACGAGGTAATTGCAAATGGAATCCATGGCATGCATCGGTAATTTTGCAATGACCACCGTATTATCGAAAGGCATTAATTTGTAAATATCTCCAACTGTGATATTACCTTTTGATATAGGGGCTCTCAAGCCTCCATGATTCATTATACAAATGTATTTATCCTCAGGTATGATCGAATTGCGTTCCAGATAAGAGAGCGTGGCATCAGTAACAAAATTTCCGAGAGCTCCTTCAGGTCTTGCACGTACCAGATCATCAGAAGCATAACCGATCACCTTATCCATTTCGAATGAAAGTTCATTTTTATAAGGTTTGATAAACGCCTCCAGACTGTCATCTTTAGGAGTGATCGCTGTCACTGGAACTCGATCAGTTTGTACATATATTTCTTTAACAGAAGAGCAGGCCCAAAGACCTGCTCCAACTGCAAATAATATGATAAATAATCTAAAACTCATCTATTGATCACTATTGAACGATGATCTTACGAGTTGTAGCTCCAGTAGCTGTGATAACTTCAATAAAGTAGCTTCCAGCTGGAACATTTTGAACATTAACTTCTACTGCATTCTTATCAGAAGTAAAAGTATTTACTGTTCTACCGGTCATATCGATCAATTTCACAGCATCTACTTTTGTTCCATTCACCTGAACATAAACTACGTCAGATGATGGGTTTGGAAATACAACAAGATTACTTTCGATCTCTTCTTGTGACAAACCAACATTACATCCTGTAGCATTTGCATCGTAAGACATTGATGAAAAATCAACATAACAAGCGAAATCTACGCTGTCAATGTATGGGTTTCTGTTATCTTGTATATCATAGATCAACTCGTGACGAGCGATCTCATAGTTATCAGGAAGGTCACCAAAATGCCATTCCTTCAAGATCTCTTGGTTCTGATTCGTTGGAATTGACCAATCATCACCAGTTCCACTAGCCCCATTATAACATGTTGCCATGTAGAATATAGCTCTAGCAAGGTTTCCTCGTTGCTCTGGTCTTGGTTCGTAAACCAAATCTCCATTATCATCATATCCTACAGATCCTTCAAGGTAATTAAATACTGTATTTCCTGTAATGATATCAAATGGCAGGTTACTTCGAGGTGAATTCGCCTGAGACAAGTTTGTTGGGTATAAGTTGTGGTAATCAACATACTCATCTTGATCGGGGTTATCTGCTGGATAAGTCGGCATCCATGAGTGAGCATAAGTGTGCTCTCTTGAATAACCTACATCTTGCCAATCAAATAGTCCACTGAATACTTTTCTTTCTCCAGAATAAGCACAAACAACATAAGAATCTCCGTTTGTTGTATCTCTTACTTCAAATTGATCCATGATCAACGATTTATACAAGAAATATGAACTAAAGTTATGTGGGTTGATCAAAGCAGTAAGATCATCGATCAACGTTGCACTTGCACTTGAAATACCGTTGTAGTAATTTCCGATCTCTTCTCCTGTCGATGATTCATTTCCAGCAAGTACGCCAGACTGATTGTAATTTACATATTGACCATAACCATTGAATGCGTATACTTTGAAGAAATAATCAGTATTAGCAATGATACCACGCGGAGTAAATGAATTTCCTGATCCTACATACGCTACTTGACCATCACCAACAATATCTCCTCTAAGATACTCTGTTCCATCAACTGGGTCTGTTGTCGGAGCACTTCCTTTTTTCCACACAACGATATACTGCTCTGCATCAGAAGCCGCAGTATAAGATGCTGAAAGCGTATACGGATTTACATTCGAAAATTGCAAAGCAGATGGAGAAGATGTAGGTTCAGATGCTAAACCATCGTTACCGATAGCATAAAGGTTTATGATAAAGTTTGGGTTATCAGGATCATCTGAAACGATCTCAAGAACTGCTTGACGCGAACCATTTCCACCCGCAGTAAATGTGATCGTGTTATTAGTCTGTCCACCTCCTGCAATTGCTCCAGTAGCAATATCAGTTGAGAAATCACCAGCTTGTGGACCAGTAATATTTACAGCTGAGATCGTAAGGTTATTGACACCAAGATTGTTTAGAACGATCGGAGTTGAAACAGTAGTTCCTATATAAGCAGTTTCCCCGTTTAAGAATGCATTACCATCAACCTCAACTTCAATCTTCTTGTCTGGCGCTACATAAGGAAAGACATCATTTCCATCACGTGGCAAGATCTGATAGTTTGAGTTGTACTGACTCATCAAACCAACAAGCGTATGAGCACCTGAAGGGATTGCCTGACCAACTAAACCACAATCTGGAGAAATTCTTAACTGACCAGTATTTGTTCCGTCAGTGAAATCATAGTTTGTAGAAGCAGAGAATGTACCTCCAGCATCAGGGAATGTGATGTCGTCGAACTGAACTAATCGTCCTTCAAACGTTTCTCCCATATTTGGTATCGTGATCAACCAAGGGTCTATCTCAACGCCAGGTCCCTCATTCACCAAACTTGAAACTGGATCGATCTCCAATAATCCGTTGAAGTCTTTTAGCTCTCCAGTCACTACGACTGAATCACCGCGGTTTACCCCATTCATTTGAGTAAAGCTGTATGCTGGAATACCACCCGTCTCATCTTGAATGTAACGAATAGCAGAACCAAGTTCTCCCCCATCGGAAGCGACACCTTTTATCGTGACCGTTTGTCCAATGGAAAAGTTTGTGCGAGCATCATTGATGTCTGTCTGTCCAAACAAAGTTGAAAAGCAGAACAATGCTCCAATAAGTGTAAGTGTTTTATTCATCTTGTTGTTATTTACTAATTAAAATTCAAATCCTACAGAAACATTAAATCTAAGTCCCTGACCGAAGAAAACCCCTGCAGAGCTCGCTCCGAAGTCAGAACCGTTTTGATTATTACGTGCATCTGAGATATATAGTTGATTTAAAGCATTGAAAATATTTCCTCTGAAAATTAGATTCGATTTTTCAAACTTCAATCTGTATCCTGCGTGAATAGACAAAAGTCCGTAAGACGGGATTCTCCATGATTCTGTACCACCATTAGGACCAGTCAAACTAAATGGATCAAAGTCTGAGTAATAGCGATCAAAATAAGTGTATTTTGCTTTGATGTATGAATTTTTTATTGGTTCAAAACGGATAGCTGCTGCATATGTTGATTGGGCAGCATCACCTACGTGAACTCCTTCTGCATCAAATTGAAACTCTTGTCCAACGACATTGATCGTTTCCGTAGATTGCCATGTCCAATCACCAATAGAGATCATACCCTCAATTGCTAGGTTCTTAAGTATTTTAAATACTCCATCAAATTCGATCCCCATGTGAAGCGCATCCATCCCATTTACGTTAGCTCTTATGAATTGCGTTGGATCGTTTGGATCTGGAACAGCTACACCGAAAGGAAAAGGTTTGTTTTCCCAATAGGTGTAGTACCCATTAACATTAGCACTGAATCGTTTAGAACGATACCCGTATCCGGCTTCAAAAGCAATGATATTCTCATTCAGTATTTCTGCGAAAAATGTATTCGTATTGTTATCAATTACATTACTGAACAATGGAGTTCGAGACAAGTACCCTGTGTTCACAAATACATTTGAGCTTTCCGTGATATTGAAGTTAGCACCTGTTTTGATCGTAAATCCAGGAATCCATTTCCACTCTGTCTGTTGGTATTCTAATCCTGGACTACTTGCGTTATAAGTTTCACCATTATAATTAACCGTATCAGTTGCTCCGATCAATAAAGTTGTATCACTCAATTGAAGTTCTCTCTTCTGGTGATAATCAACCCCTTTATATCCATTCACAACAGTAGATAAGTTAGCAAACCATGACCAACGACCTTTTGAATACTCTGCCTGAGCAAATCCACCAGCCCATTGAACCAAACCATCTCTATGGTTATGATAAGGCTGCCAGCCTACTTTATCTCCTTCTACCTTCATTGGATCTGGATCATTCTTATCGTGTGTGTTTATCCAATAATCACCTCCAAGCAATTCTTTCAATTCAACATAGTGTTCACCTTTGTAGTATCTGTAGTCAACACCACCAGCGATGTCCCAATACTTGTTGACTTTATAATCGAATTGAGAAATCCCTCCGATCCACATGTGATTGTTCACAGAAGCGGTAAGTACTTGAGATGACTTTAATAATGTTGGATGATATGCTGGATCAACTGCAGGATATTCCTGACCAAATAATGTGATCACCTGATTACCTTGAATGATCGCATCCCAATCCACGTGACCGTTTGCATCACGTATAATTCCACCTGAGTTTCTCAAACGCTCTCCACCACCTCTACCAATTGACAAGTAAGCCATATTGGAGATCGATAATTTGTCATTCACTCTCCAGAAATCCTTTAATGTGATCTGCGGCTTGTGATAATAGTTTCTTCGTTCTGCTTTAACCTCTCGTTCACCATTTTCATTTGTTACATATCCAAAATGCTGGTTATGACGAATTCCCCAACCTGTGTTGAAAGCTGTATCTGAAACGGAAATCCCAAGGTCTCTGGCATATTCTCTATTCCAGTATTCAATTGGTTGATTAAATGAACGCTGAGCATGCTCTTGAGGAGCACCAAATCCACTCAATGAGATCAAGTGTTTTCCCACTCTTTTTTGAACCTTTAAATAATAGAAGGCTCCTCGAGTGTACAATCCGTCAACCCAACCATCACCTTGTTTGTACGATCCAGAAAATAGAATTCCCCATCCATTTTTCAACTTTCCTGATTTGTAAGAAAGTGAAGTTCGTAGGAAATTCCCTGCTCCGTATTCTTGATTAACTTTAATTCTTCTCTTACCTCCTGTTGGTTGAGTAATAATATTCATCGTACCTCCAACTGAAGGCATAGCTAGTTTAGTAGCTCCTAAACCACGTTGAACCTGGATTTGATTTGTGATCTGATCGAGTCCAAACCAGTTACTCCAATATACCCAACCATTTTCCATGTCATTCACAGGTACACCGTCGATCATCACACCAACATTTCTTTGGTCAAATCCACGAATACTGATTCGAGCATCTCCATCACCTCCACCCTGCTGAGTAGCATGGACACCTGGCGTTGAGTTTAAAACCATTGGAAGTTCCTGAGATCCTAACTCTTCATTTATTTCTTTTGCAGAAATTCTACTGACAGCAACAGGGGTTTTACGATCTACGGCCAATTGACCGATCACTTGAACCTCTTCCATTTCCTGAGTATCTCCCATTGAGAAATCATTCTCAACAACAGGCTGATCAATAGTTATCTTCTGAACGATAGTGTCATATGAAAACATAGATATGCGCACTGTGTAGTCACCGTACGGAATATTCTTGATTTCATAAGAGCCATCTAATTGAGCTTTTGATCTGTATTCATCTGAAATGTACACGTATGCGCCAATTACGGCTTCCTGTGTAGCATGATCGACAACCTTTCCTTTTAGTGTTCCCGTTTGAGAGAATGCTAATACTGGAAGGAGAAAAATGAAAAATAAAGTTTGCTTTAACACGGCAGAAAAAATTAAAAAGGGGGAGTAAGACACTCCCCCGGTATTCTATTTTATTTGATCACTACTCTTCGAGAAGCAACCGTTCCATTAGCAGTTTTAACGTTAACAACGTATACTCCTTTGTCTGTTCCTAAAGTGATAGATTCAATTCCATTTGCATTCTCTTTAGATAGTACATTTTGACCAAGTGTTGTATAAACATTGATCTCAACGATGTTATCATTTGAAGAGAAGTTGAATACACCGTCAGTTGATGGGTTTGGATAGATCCCTACATTCACTGAAGATTCAATATCAACAGATAGGTTTTCACAATCACACTCGTGTGTACCAACTGATTCCCAGTTACCAACATTGTATCCTAGGTCCTGATCAAAAACAACCGCTGGAATAGTATCCCACTCCTCTAACGGGTTAAAGAAAGAGATCGCTGGATTCGTTACTCCTGTCAATACTGAGCTTTTTCTGATCATTGAGTGATCTGTTGTAGCTACGACACCTGCTGGGGCAACGTATGGAAATTCTGTTGTCCAACCACATGTACTGAAGTCATCAGTATTACAGTTTCCGTTGTCCGGATCTTCACCGATCTTACCGAAAACATCAACTAATTGTGCTCCTGAGACATTGCTTGTTGTTCCTTTTGCAAGAACTACAGCATCATTACCATTGAAGTACATTGCATTAGACACATTGTAATCTGGGCAATAAAATCCGTCAGCACGAACTTGAAGTGAATCCCACACAGGTGCTTCCTGACCTGTTCCATTTGGATCCTGCTTATCAATTACAGCTACATAAACATCATATGGCTGAATTGTTCCACTTAATTGCACGGCTTGCTGCTGACCTGCAGTAGTACTTCCGTTTGAGTAACGTACGATCATGTAAGCACTGAGATCAATTGCTTGATCGGTAGGGTTGTAAAGCTCTAAAGCTTTGTTATTCGACCATCCCTCGATATACTCAGAGATGAATAGGTCACTACAGTCCTGTGCACTTACAGTAACACCTAACAATAGACCTAATGAAAGTAAAATTTGTTTCATGGTATTTGTTGTTTTAATTATTTACTAGGGAAAGAACAAAAAAAGAGATACGTTGAAGTTTTGAGTAAAACCTGTATGTGACAACTTATCTATTCATCATTTTTTTTGTTTCTATCGATTCATGGTTTCAGTGAACATAAATCTAAAAGTTCCTTCAAGGAGAACACAAATCGATTTTCAAAGACAAAATTAAGGCATTTCAATCGACTTAATATTATTGAATTATTAACAATTGGAATCAAAACGTTAAATTCAAGACAAATCAAGAATGAAAAATTCCCTTATCTTCGTTCAAAATTATTTTTAAATCATGAGGAAATCATTGTTTTTATTCGGGTTCACGCTATTATCTGCCATATTCACATTTGGTCAGGACTCACTTTCGTCAAAGAAAATAACTGTTGAAAAGATCTGGAAGAATTATGAGTTTTTTGGCAGCCGTGTGGACGGATTTAGGTCCATGAAAGATGGTAATCACTTCACTCGATTTGCTTTGATCGATGGGTATAAGTCAATTGTAAAATACTCATTCGAAGAGATAGCTTCACAAGGCGAACGAATCCTTGAAGGGAAAGAGTTAAAGTACAATGGCAAGCAGCTCAACCCGGACAGTTACGAATTTAATGATGATGAGACGAAGATCTTGTTAACAACAAACAGAACCAAGCGATACAGAAGAAGTTATTTTGCAGAATATTTCCTCTACGATCTAGAGAAAAAAGAATTGCAACCACTAGATCCAAATCATGTCCCACAAACATTGGCAAGTTACTCTCCAGACGGAAAAAAAGTAGCTTATATTCATAAGAATAATATTTACGTCAAAGACCTCGAAACGGGTAAAGTAAAAGCGTTGACAGATGACGGAGAAGAGAATAAGATCATCAATGGTACAACGGATTGGGTATATGAGGAGGAATTCGCATACACTAAAGCATATGAATGGTCGCCTAATAGTGACTACATAGCATTTTTACGATTTGATGAATCGAAGGTAAAAGAGTTTACAATGATGTATTACTTCAACCTTTACCCAAATGATTATACTTTCAAGTACCCTAAAGCGGGAGAAGACAATTCTAAGGTTTGTCTGCATGTAGCTCAAGTTAAGAATGGAAAAACTCAGCATATTGATCTTGGTGAGTATGAATACATACCAAGAATCAAATACTCAAGCGTTGAAAACAAAGTGATGGCGCTTACTCTTAATCGTCATCAGAATCATCTTCAGTACCACTGGATTGATGTTGAACAGAAAGGAATGCCAGCCCAAGTGGTTTATGAAGAAAAGGATGACGCTTATGTAGAGATCGACGATAATCTATATTTTCTGAAAGATGGAGATCATTTTATCAGAACAAGTGAAAAAGATGGATACAACCATATCTACATGATCGGTATTGATGGGTCAAGTAAGCAAATTACTTCGGGATACTGGGATGTTGTTGAATTCAAAGGGATCAATGAAGAAACTGGTACGATCTATTACATCTCTGCGGAGGAAGGCGCTCCATATAAAGCGCTCTACTCTATTCAATCCGATGGAACGAAAAAACACAAGATCAGTGCAAATAAAGGAACCAATGATGCTACATTTTCTGAAGGGATGAAGTATTATGTAAACAGATGGAGTAATGCAAATACACCTGCTGTCTACTCTCTTCACAAGGCTGACGGTACTTTGATAGAGATCCTTGAAGACAACGAATATTTAGGCATTGTACTGAAAGAACACAACTTTCAGCCTAAAGAATTCTTTAAAGTTCAAGGCGCAGAATATGATCTAAATGCGTGGATGATCAAACCACAGAACTTTGATTCTACAAAACAGTACCCTGTGTACTTCAACATTTATTGTGGACCTGGTTCAAACATGGTTGCTGATCAATACGGTAGTGGTAATTTTGCTTACCACCAATTACTCGCTCAAGAGGGATATATTGTGATAAGTGTTGATACCCGAGGTACGATGTATAGAGGAGCAACATTCAAGAAAAGTACTTATCTGCAATTGGGAAAGAAGGAAACTGAAGACATCATAGAAGTTGCAAAAAACATTGGAAAATGGTCGTATGTAGACTCCACAAGAATTGGAATTATGGGATGGAGTTATGGTGGATACATGACATCGCTTGCCATGACCAAAGGAGCTGATGTTTTCAAGATGGGAATCGCAGTTGCACCTGTAACGAACTGGAGATACTACGATAATATCTACACTGAACGTTTTATGCGCACTCCACAAGAGAATGCAGATGGATATGATGACAACTCACCGATCAATCATGTTGATAAGCTAAAAGGTAAGTATCTCTTGATCCATGGAACTGGTGATGATAACGTTCACGTTCAAAATACGATGGAGATGGTAAAAGCGCTTGTTAAGGCTGATAAAGACTTTGATCTATTCGTTTATCCGAATAAAGATCATGGAATTTACGGAGGGAATACGCGTAATCACTTATTCCGAATGATGCTTGATTACACAAAAGAAAATCTCTAGGATCAGAAAGCAAAATGGATTTCGTTCGTAAACAAATTGCTGACTTTACTGTTTGGTAACAAAAATCTAATCCTGAAATTCAGCGCTGTTAACAAATTGTTTAGTATATTAGGCAGCCGAAAAATTTTTAATAATAAAAATACGAACGAAAAATGAGCGAAACTGCTAAAATTGAGATTGAAGGAAAATCGTACGAGTTTCCTGTAGTTACTGGTTCAGAAAACGAAAAAGCCATAGACATCAAGAAGTTACGTGGTACGACTGGATGTATAACTATTGATCCTGGATTCAAGAATACAGGAAGTACAACAAGTGCGATCACCTACCTAGATGGTGAAAATGGTATCTTGAGATACAGAGGTTATCCAATCGAACAATTAGCAGAGAAAGCGACATTTTTAGAAGTAGCTTTTTTACTTATCTACGGAGAACTTCCAACGAAAAGTGAATTAGAAAACTTCCAGGAAAGCATTACAAAGCACACATTGGTTCATGAAGACATGAAGCAGTTCTTTGAAGCTTATCCGGCGAAAGCTCACCCAATGGGAGTAATGGCATCTATGGTTTGTAGTCTATCTACATTCTATCCAGAATCTCAGGATCCGAATAGACCAAAGGAAGCGATAGATCTAACAATGCATCGATTGATCGCTAAGTTGCCTACACTGGCAGCGATGTCATACAAAAATGCAATGCGTCACCCATTCGTATATCCAAAGAATGAATTAGGTTATTGTGAGAACTTCCTAAACATGATGTTCTCTATGCCTACTGAAGAATATACTCCAGACCCAGTGGTTGCTGAGGCATTGAATAAGCTATTGATCTTGCACGCTGATCACGAACAAAACTGTTCAGCATCAACTGTGAGAATTGTAGGTTCTTCTCAAGCCAATTTATATGCATCTATCTCTGCAGGTGTTTCTGCACTTTGGGGACCACTTCACGGTGGTGCTAACCAAGCAGTGATCGAAATGCTGGATAAGATTCAGGCTGACGGTGGAGACCTTGAGAAATGGGTTGCAAAAGCAAAAGATAAAAATGATCCTTTCCGTCTAATGGGATTCGGACACAGAGTATACAAGAACTTCGATCCGCGTGCTAAGATCATCAAGAAAGCATGTGATGATGTATTGGAGAAGCTAGGAGTTGAAGATCCAGCATTAGATATCGCTAAGAAATTAGAAAAGATCGCTTTAGAAGATCCTTATTTCGTAGAAAGAGGATTGTATCCTAACGTAGACTTCTACTCTGGAATCATCTATAAAGCGTTGAACATTCCAACGGAAATGTTTACAGTAATGTTTGCACTTGGTCGACTTCCAGGATGGATCGCACAGTGGAAAGAAATGGTTGAAAACAAAGAACCAATTGGACGTCCACGTCAGATCTATACAGGAGAGAATCAACGTGATTACGTTTCTATTGATAAAAGGTAATAAGGCAGTTCGCATAAAAAAGAGGCGTCCGTTTGGACGCCTCTTTTTTTTTATCCCATACTTTTTCAGTTACTATCTTTTCATAAACTTCAGGACTTGCTCCTCTCCTACGATTGTTTTTAATCTTACCAAGTACATTCCTTTCCTCCAGGGTGTTGCATCCAATTCGATCTGTTTATTATGGTAAGAGTCGCTACTAAAAACTCTTTTCCCGCTGATGTCATAAACCTCGATATTTCTAATAATTTCAGAAGATTGAATTGTCATAGAATTGATCACAGGATTGGGATACAATGAGAGTTCTATCTCTGTTTCATGCTCTATTGCAGCAGTGATCAACGGAATAACATCAATATCACCATTTGCATCAAAAGGATCTGACCATTTTTCATTGGTATAGACATCTGAACCTGTTAATGTTTTTAAGAAATTAATCAGGTCTTGTTGTTCAGTAGGTGTCAACTGCAAATCACCTCCTGGTCCCTGCAAACGTGGATCAAGCGTTGTATTTCCTGCTACCTGAACCACGTTGTTGTAATGAGCCATCAATGCTGCTAGGGTTGTAACACTTCCGTTGTGCATTAAAGGCCCGTTGAGATCTCCATTTGGGTTCACAATGTCTCTTAAGGTTGGTGATTTGGTATTTGTCGTATCAATATCATTTGCATTTCCTACGATTCCGACAATCCCATTATTCAATGTATTTGGATCGATATCAAACTCTGGAGGTCGGTGACAACCAGCACATCCAGCACCTCCATTTTGTGGAATTCTTAGGAAAAGATCTTTTCCATTGTTCTCACTTGCCGTGTAATTAGGAAATGGTACAATTTCGTCTACAGTTTGCGATCGTCCTTCATCAAATTTGCTATCAAAGGATTGAATACTTCTGACAAATTGAGCTAGAGCCTTTTGAACCCGATCTTCATCTATCATTGTATCACCGAAAGCAGCTTCGAATAACGGGTTATAATAATCAAGGGTATACATTTTCGTGATCAACGAATCAAAATCAGGCTGCCCGTTTGATCCACTAAAGCCCATTTCAATATGATCCTGAATAGGCATAGTAGCTTGCATCTCCAAAGAATCTGCTCGTTCATCCCAGAAAAAATGATCCTCTGTTGAAAAACGCGCGTTGATGAGTCGCATCGAATGTCTTCCAGTAACACCACCATCAAATCCTTCACTTACTAATGCAGTATCACCGAAGGCGAATTCCTGAAGATGACAACTTGCGCAGGCTTTGGTATTATTTAGTGATAAATTTTTATCATAAAATAATACTCTTCCCAATGTGGCTACTAGGTCAGAAATTTCATTAGAACCTGTATTATCTTTGGATATATATGGTGCGATAGTTTGACTCTCATAATTGAAAGGGTTATTCAGATCAACCGTCGCCGCCATAACTATGACTAGGATAATCCCTATACCTAATTGACTTAACAACTTCTTCATGTTCTTACTTATTTTTAATTATTATGTGGAGGTCTTGGTGGTCTTCCAGGACCTTCTTGTCTTGGTTTAGGAGGCCGAGGATGAAATATTCGATCAATGTTGTCTACCATTTTATTAAAAGCAGGCAACTGATCTTTTTTCAACATCTTTTTGACTTTGCGTAGGTGCATAATGTTGTGTTTATCCACTGCAATTAGTTTTTCACTGAGATCTTCTAAAAGTGAATCCTCTTGTTTAGGAAAATCTAACGCTCGCCTATACATGCTTTTTTTCGCACCTCGGATCTCTTCATGCAACTGTTTCATCTCACTACGATGCTCCTGGACCAATCCTTCAAATTTCTTTCTCTGATCTTTATTTAGATCCAATTTCTCGACAACGATCTCCTTAGGTCCTCTTGGAGGAATCGGATGATCAGGTTTCATTAGCAGAAAGAAAGCGACCACAGCGACATTCATCAAGATCAATGCGATAATAATTGTGTTCTTTGTAATTTTCATTGCTAGTAATTAATTGTTGTTTCCGTTGAGAACAATTGATAAGATTCTTCTGAGGAGTTATTCTGCCTGATGTATTGTACCACAGCGATCATGTTAATGATCAGTGCAGCTGCCGTAACCCATTTTAAATAGGCCGGAGCACTATCATCACTCCTTTGTTGTTCAATTCGCTCCAACACTTCATTCTTCAATGTTGGACGGACTTCTACTCTATTTATGTTCCTTAACTGTTCCATTCTACTCATTTGACGCAATATTTTTTCCTACCCCTCGATTCAATCCAAAATTTCTTTGATCTTTTTTCGAGCCCTGCCAATTAATGACTCTACAGATTTTTCAGAACGCTTCATGATCTTAGCTGTTTCTTGTTGACTCATTCCTTCGATCTTATGCAAGATGACTGCTGTTTTCTGATTATTAGGAAGTTCATTGATAATACTCATGATCAATTCCAGCGATTCTTTCTCCTCCAAATGGATTCCAGGATGAGAATGATCAGTGTGAGCTGGTAGCACGGCATTCTCCATGGATAAAATAAATCTACGTTTATTGGCATGCTGTTTCCGAAGATGATCTAATGAAGTATTTACTGTAATACGATGTATCCAGGTAGATAACTTAGATTTCTTCTCAAATTTATCCAGTGATTCATTTACCTTCAAAAAAACATCCTGAGTTACTTCTTCCGCATCTGCAGAATTGCGAACATAATGCAGTGCTATGTTAAAAACACGCTCTACATGTTCATCATATATTTCTGAAATACTACTCACTTAACTTGTTAGACGTAAGGCATTTGATCACCCCTCGATAAAAGTAGCTTTTTTTATTAATCAATGAAGATCAGTAGATAAGGTCGTTAAATCCTTTTCAGTTGGGAAAAGAATCAATATTTTCGAGAAAAAATACAATTATGAAGATCTATCCCCTCAATACAGGAAACTTTAAATTGGATGGTGGTGCTATGTTTGGAGTTGTTCCAAAATCACTTTGGTCGAGAACAAACAAACCTGACGAAAACAACATGTGTAGTTGGTCAATGCGCTGCATGTTAATAGAAGATGGTGATCGACTAATGTTGATCGATACAGGGATCGGAGATAAACAAAGTGAAAAATTCTTTTCTCATTATTACCTTTTTGGAGATGATTCGTTATTAGGAAACATCAAAAAACTAGGGTTCACTCCTGATGAGATCACAGATGTATTTTTAACACACCTCCATTTTGATCATTGTGGAGGAGCAATTGAACAGATCGGAGAAAATAAATACGCTCCAGTATTTAAGAACGCCACGTTTTGGAGTACTAGTAAACATTGGAAATGGGCTACTGAACCTAATGCTCGTGAAAAAGCTTCTTTTCTCAAAGAGAACATCATGCCGATTGAAGAAACAGGCCAATTAAAATTTGTATCAAGAGATGGTGATTATACTCAAAATGTGTTTCCAGATATAGATGTTCTTTTTGTTGACGGTCATACAGAAAGTCAAATGATACCTCACATACGTTACAAAGGTAAAACTTTGGTCTTCATGGCTGATCTTCTGCCATCGGTTGGTCATATTCCTCTTCCCTATGTTATGGGTTACGACACTCGCCCATTAAAAACGTTAAGTGAAAAAGAGAAGTTCCTTAAAAAGGCTACTGAAGAAGAATATATCCTTTTCCTTGAGCACGATGTTGAAAACGAATGTTGTACGTTGAAGATGACTGAGAAAGGTCCAAGACTTGATCAAACCTTCAAATTTGAAGAGTTGTTCTAAAAATCTTGCTATATTTAATAGCTTTAAAATTGCGTTATGGATAAATACATCAAACAGCTACTCGAACAATACTCTAAAGTAATTCTTCCAAAATTTGGAGCAATTGTAATAGAAGATGAGGAAAGCGGAGAACTGATGTTCAATGAATATTTGAACTACAATGATGGGAAACTAGATGAATTGATCGAAAGCGAATCAAATATGGGCACACAAGAAGCTCAGAACATGATCGCCAAGTATATTCGTGACATTCAGGCGCAAATTGATAAAGGAGAGTCTTATGACATCTTTGGCCTGGGTAGTTTTATCAAGAATAAAGATGGTGAGGTTGAATTTTCAGGTAACATAAAAACAGGTACAAGTAAGAAATCATCTGAACCCGCAGGTCCATCTCCTACACCTGCACAATCCAAAAAAGAAGAGAAAGCTCCGGAAAAGAAAGCTGACAAAAAAGAGGAAAAGTCAGCAGCACCAAAAAGCGAAACGAAAGAGAATAAATATGTGGCTCCTGCACCTGACACAAAAAAGGAACAGGTTGAGTCCGATAATAAGAAGGAAGTCAAAAAGCCAGAGGATAAAACCGAAAAGACTGAAAAGAAAGCTGTAGAAAAAAAGCAAGATTCTAAGGCAAACAAGGACAAAGCAAAGAAAGAGAAGGAAGCTTCTAAAAAGAAGGCGAAAGAGGATAAAGAAAAAGCAAAAAAAGATAAGCAGAAAGCAAAAGAAGATGCTAAAAAAGCCAAAGCAGATAAAAAGAAAAAGGCAGCAGCAACAACAAAGAATAAAACTGATCAAAAAGAAGAGGGAAAGAAAAAGAAGAAGAAAGTTGGTGTTGTTGGATGGATTGCCATTGTTTTGCTTCTAATCATAGCAACAGGAAGTATTCTTGTAGGATTGAATTATGAAGAGGTAAAAATCTACATGGGCTGGGATGAATTTAAAGATAACAAAGAGTTAGTCCATAATGACATCTCCCCTTCTACCAATGAAACGAATGATGAAGATCTGGAGGATGACAACACCGAAAGTGATGCGGGAGAAGAAGATCTCGAATCATCATCTGAGAACGAATCAAATGATCCAGTTGAGGAGAATGAGAGTGAGAATGAAAATGAAGAAAACGAGGGTAATTCAGAGTCAAGTTCAGAGGATCAGGAGAACATTGAAGAGAAAGAACCAGTAGTCGAGGAGCCTGTTAAAGAAGAACCTGTTGAAGAGACACCCGTTGTTTCAAACACTAGTTCAGGGTCTTATCACTTGATCGCTGGAGGATACAGAGAAAAAAGCAATGCTGAAGATGCTGTTTCTGAATTAAGATCAAAGGGATTAGATGCGAAGATCATTGGTAGAATAAATGGATTACATTTCGTTAGTGCCAAGAGTTATAATTCGCTTAATGCTGCTAAGCTGGATATGAATAATGTTCGTTCGAAGGCACCTGGTGCATGGATCTATAAGCAATAAAATCTCTATCCATAACTGAGATGAGTGAGAAGCATAAAATGATCGATGTTAAGAAGGTCATTCATGATAAAAATCCGAAGCTTTTAAAGCGATTACCTCGATTCATTGTAAGCTATTTACAGAAGATCTTGCATGAAAAGGATGTAAATGAATTCATCTACGAACATAGAAATGATTCCCCGATAGAATTTTGCTTATCCGTAATGAAGAAATTCAATATTACGGTTAAAAGTGAAGGCTTAGAGCATATACCAAAAGAAGGTGGAGCAGTTTTAGCAATTAATCATCCACTGGGAGGAATGGATGCCATGGCCTTAGTTACGGTTCTCCATGAGATCAGACCAGACATAAAATTCGTTGTTAACGATGTTTTGATGCATCTTGAAAACCTTAGACCTATTTTCGTGGGTGTAAATAAACATGGGAAAAACGCAGCTCAATCATTACGAAAAGTCGATGAAACTTTTGCTGGAGATCAGTTATTGTGCATATTCCCTGCAGGCTTAGTAAGTAGAAAACAGAAAGGTCAAGTGATGGATTTGAAATGGCGAAAAACCTTTATTTCAAGATCTAAGAAGCATAATAAAACGATCATCCCTGTTTATATAGAAGGTTCCCTATCCAATTTTTTCTACAATCTATATCGATTCAGGAAATCATTGGGTATGAAAGCAAACATTGAGATGCTCTACCTTGTTAATGAACTGTACAAACAAAACGATAAGAAAATAACGATTAAATTTGGCTCTCCACTTGATTCCAGTCAGTTTGACAAATCAAAATCGGATGATGAATGGGCTCAATTTGTTAAGGATAAAGTTTACCAATTAAAGGATTAAAATGTCTCAGAACGTAGAAGAAATAATCCCTGCAGTAGATAGGGATCTCATAAAGAAAGAACTTACTAAGGAACGGTTTGCACGAACCACACGAAAGGGTGACAATGAGATCTACATTGTTAATTATCATAACTCGCCTAACACTTTGCGAGAAATAGGAAGATTGAGAGAACTATCTTTTAGATCTGCAGGTGGAGGTACTAAGAAATCTATAGACCTTGATAAATACGACACAAATGAGAACTGCTATGAACAGTTGATCGTTTGGAGTCCGGAAGATGAAGAGATCATCGGAGGGTATAGATTTATAGATTGCGCAAAAATACTGACCGAAGATCCAGAGGGATTTATTCCTATGAGCACCTCTCATTACTTCAGTTTTACTAAGAAGTTCAGAGAAGAATTCTTACCAAAAACAATAGAATTAGGTAGAAGCTGGGTTCAACCGATGTATCAGCCTTCTGTTAATCCAAGGAAAGGTCTTTACGCACTAGATAATATTTGGGACGGCCTTGCAGTACTAACTGTTATTTATCCAAATCTCGAATATTTCTTTGGTAAGGTTACGATGTATCTAGGCTACGACGAGGAGAGTCGCGATTTCTTGCTGTATTTCTTACATCATTTCTTTCCGGATAAAGATAACCTTGCAAAGTCGCTTTATCCATTAGAAACGAAGGGGGATGAAAAAGAGTTCGAACGAATGTTGAATGGATTAGATTTTAAAGATGGATTCAAGGTATTGAATCAGTTTGTTAGAGCTCGAGGAGCAATTGTTCCACCTTTGATGAATATTTACATGCACCTCTCTCCTACTATGCGCACATTCGGAACTGCAAAGAATCCCGATTTCGGAGGTGTAGAAGAAACTGCAATCATCGTGAAGATCTCGGATATTTATGAAGATAAAAAGGAACGTCACATCGCTCCACTTCTCGAAGACAAATAAAAAGAGCGCCATTTCTGGCGCTCCTGAACTTCAAACTCGACGATTATAGTGTCATCGGTCACTGTAAAACTACCTTCTTCGTATACACTTTCTCTTTGTAAGTGAAAGTGATCAAATACAAACCTCTAGCATATTGGCTAAGATCTCTTTTCAATGCTCTATTCTTTCGAAGATCAGTATATCTTTCCATGATCTTTCCAGATAGATCCGTTAGGAAAACCTCCTCCATATCTCGGTCGATCTTAATGTTAACAATACCACTTGTTGGATTAGGCCAAATTGTCCATTCTAATTTATCTTCTTTATCATCATTTGAATCATCGTGAACGTATTCCTCTAGATCATCTTCATTTACAGGATCTGAGCAATCAGGTAAATAAATATATGACGATATCAATCTGATCATCAAGTCATTCAATAGTTCAACTTCATATTCATCAGTTGTAGGTTCAATATGACTTCCACCAATACCACTGTGATCTGTTAGGAAAGCATATGTTCCATTCGTTGCAAGCGCCATACTTCTCAATAAATACTCTGCATCTTTATTGATACCACTTGCTACCAATGGGATTATTCGAATTCCTTGTGCGGCAGCTTGACGCATTATTGCATCTAATTTTGTAAGTATCTCAGGTGAATTGTGTGGTGGAGCATCAAGAATTAAGAATAAAATTCTAGATCTAGCATCATCCGACCAGTTCAAATCATTTATAGCTTCATCTAAAGCTACCTCAACTGCTTCTTCGTAGTCTCCTCCTCCTCTGGCATTTTGCTCACTAATAAAATCGATCGATTTAGAAAGAACATCACTGAAATCCTGGTGTTTTGTAAGGTATTCCTCATTTTGATCACGATAGAATGTGTTTGCAAAATTAAATGTCAACTCTGGGTTAGCATTCTTGGTCTTAAAGATCACATCATTCAGCTCTTTACGAAGAAAGTTGATCTCATCACTCATTGATCCTGTTGCATCAACAACGAAAGCGATATCAACAACTTTGGACTGCTCACAATTTACATTGATCGATTTTCTATTGATGCCTTCCTTAAACGGCACAAGTTTGCGAATATGAAACTCTTTACCTTCATGATAGATCTGTGCTGAGCAGTTTCCTACTTCTGGTGCACCTAAAGTTAAACTCCCCCATAACTCAGCTTTACCGGTATTATCAGTTCGGCTTTGATACAAAACTGCACCTCCTTCATCAATAAGCTGAACTGTTGCATCAACAACAGGTAATTGATCTTGATTTGTCAATTGAACCGTGTATCGATATTTTGGTTCAATTTTCCAGAACGCCTGATATTCACTGAGCTTATCTGTTACAATATCTGACCACATTTCCCATTTACTGAAATCGTTGATCTCTCCGGCGGTTAAAACACCGGATTTACCTTCCTGAGCTGAACCAAGTCGATCAGAAAGTTCGACAGGAAGAAAGTCACCCTCTGTCATTGGAGCTTCTTTCAAGTGAGTACTTCCCATCACCCTGGTTTCTGTTCGTTTGGATTCAGATACTTCAACGGCATCTGAAAACATTAACATCCGTTCTCTATCTTCTGAATAGGCTTCTTCTTTAGCAATCTTTCTTTTTGCTTTTTGAGCCATGTAATCTTTATCTGCTTTTAGTTTAAAATCTGCCTTTGCGTCATCGAGAACATTCACTTCATCTATGATCGGTTCGTAACCAACATATTCGACTTCAACTCGATACAAACCTGTATCTAGCTTGACATCGAAATTTCCGTCTGCATCGGTAAGAACAGAGGCCACTTTTTCCTCACCTTTATAAATATTAACGTTACCGTAGCCTAAAGCTGATTCAGTTTCAGAGCGCATGTTACCTCTCAATGATTGAGCTATGGATGATGATAAGAGAACAGAGCAGCTTATCGCTAGTAGAAATGTAAACAATTTGATCATAACTTATAGTTTTATGACCACATGTACACATGATGATAAAATCGGTTCAATTGAAAAGAAAAAAGTTAAAAAAAACAGATCAATAGAGATCGATCATACTCTTAGCCCTTCTCTTTATTTCGTCAGCAAGAGATTGAGGTGCAACAACTTTTAACTCGCCGCCATAACTCATTAGTTTTCTGATCAATTCTTCTGAAGGTATTGCATAAAGCGAAAAACGTGAGCCTTTGGAAGAGGATTCTATCACTTCCTGACTATCGTGAAAAGGCTGAGAATCTATATATTTAGACGCAACATCATTCGCCTCAAAAATAATATTTGCTGGTTGAGCATCCTGACTCGCTGTTATACCTACTGAATACTTGAAAAACAGATCAGGATTGAAATCGTTAGGGATCTTCCCTTGCTGCTCTGTGATCTCGAGATCAGACATACGATCAAGTGCGTACGTTATGATGTCATCCTTTACATTATCATATGTGATCAGGTACCATCGATTCTGATACTCCTTCAACAGCAGAGGAGTGACCATTCTTTTCTTGCGTTGTTGCGAAATGAAACTTTCATATTCAAAATAAGTAACGCTTTTCTCCTTTATGGCTGAAAGTAAAGGAGAGAGATATTCGTTTCCGGTAGTCGTATTGCCCGTTTCAAATTGAACATAGCCATCAATATTTTCTTCTCGTTTGGATTGATCAACACTAACGCGATCAACGATCTTATTTAGCGCGAAACCAAATTGTTTGAACATCGCGGTATCTTTGAACTGAGACAAAGTACTCAGGGCAAACTGGATAGATGAAATATCATCTTCGGACAAAGGGATTTCATTGATGCTGAAATCCTTATCCGCATAGTAATATCCCTTTTCTTTCTTACTATACTTTATTGGAGCATCATGTTCTTCCCGCATTGCGAACATATCTTTTTCAATTGTCGAATCGCAGATATGTTCTCCACTGGAGTCTCCGTAAAGCGCTTCCTCACATGCGTATCGAAGATCTTGTTTTGAGGGAAATGGATGATAAGGGTCTCTCAACGCTTTATCAATTATCCGATAACGAATCAATGCATTCTTTATATGCGGCACAACACGAAGATTTTATTTGTTGAATAAAGTTAAGATTTTCGAATTGCTCTTCCTACTGTCCGAGCACATTATTATTTTTGATATCAAATTTGGATATCATGAAATACTTTGGTTTTATTTTTATTGGAATAATTCTATATAGTTGTTCTGGAAACGGACCACTTACGCAGGAAGAAATTGCTGAGCGACTATCAAAGCGAGATTTCAGCGTTTATAAGCAACTTCCCTCTTGCTCTTGTGATGATCTGACAGAAAAAGATGGATTGTATTACAAATCAGATTCGTTATACACTGGAAACTGTCATCTTAATTATCCGAATATTGATGCAAAATACGAGATCCGTCAACTATATAAGGGAGAACTTTATGGAAACCGGATACTCTTATCTCCCAAAGGTGATACATTATCTCAAAACGAATACAAGCAAGGAGATGTTATACGGGAAGATGTTGGAACGAAGGAAGTCTGTAATTGCGATGAGCTCGAAAAAATTGAAAGAGCCGATGGGAAAAAAATAGCCAAATATTACAACGAGCCGTTTACTGGGATTTGTCAGAGCTTTTTTCCTGCTCCTAATGATGACAAGATCTATTTAGAGGCAAAATATGAAAAGGGAGTACTTAATGGAGTGACGAAGATCTATGATAAGAACGGTAAAGTCATCCTTAAAGAGCGGTATTCCAATGGAGAAAAGCAATAACTAAAATTGCTTGAGGATCTGAATTCGTTTTTTGATCGGTGGATGAGTTGAAAAGAGTCCTCCTAATCCACCTAAAAATCCTACAGAAGTATCTTCTGGTGCATTCTCAATGAACATTTGCTGAACATCCTCACTTTTCACTTTATCTACATGATGATTTCCGGATATCTTTTCAAGTGCGGAAGCTAATGCGTCTGGTTTTCGTGTCATTTGAGCTGCTCCTGAATCTGCTAAATACTCACGTTTTCTGCTAAGTGCGAACTTAAATAATATCGAAAGTAGATAAACGACAAGCGCCACGACCAGGATAACGATCATTCCTTTCCCGTCATTCTTTCTTCTGTTACTACCCATGGATCCATATAGAACGCTTCTAAACGCTACTTGAACAACAAAAGAGAAGATACCTACAAAAATGATGGATATGATCAATAATCGCACGTCCTTGTTTCTAATGTGCATTAATTCATGAGCGATCACTCCTTCTAATTCATCATCATCTAGTTTTTCAATAATTCCTCTGGTTAATGTAACCGTATACGTTTTTTCATTAATACCACTGGCAAATGCATTCAGTGCATCACTTTCAATAATTCTAAGCTTTGGCATTTTCATTCCAACACTCATGCAAAGATTTTCCATGAGATTATAGACACGCATATTCTCTTTTCGTGATATCGAATGAGAATTAGCAGCTCGATTGATCATGCTCGAATGTGCAAAAAAGGCGATCAAAAACCAGATTCCTACTCCTCCTACTACAAAAGGGATCACAGGAATGAACTTTTCGAAAACTAAGGAAGGATCTGGAGCTCCATCTTCTCCGAAACTTGTAAAGTACATTACCCCATATACCAGGATGAAAACCAGCAAGGGAAAAGCAGCTAACAACAGAATTGACTTCCTGTTATTCGAATTGACCTGTTGCTGAATACCAATGTATTCCATGGAAGAGATATCTAGAATTTAATTTCAGGTGCTTCGTCCATTTTCTGACGTTGAGCATCTCCAAGGTCGAACATTGGTTCCTCTTTAAATCCGAACATTCCAGCAAACATTACGTTCGGGAATTTTTGAACTGAAATATTAAGTTCTTTCGTAGCAGAGTTAAAGAATCTACGCACCGCCGCTAATTTATTTTCGATATCAGCAAGCTCAGTCTGTAAGTGCATAAAGTTTTGATTTGCCTTAAGATCTGGATAAGCCTCAACTTGGATATTCAGTCCACTTAAAGCAGTTGTTAATTCTTTTTCTGCAGCGATCTTATCATTAATTGAATTTGCCTTAACAGCATTTTCTCTGGCATTAGTAACCGCTTCTAATGTACCTCTCTCATGTTCCATATAACCTTTTACAGCACCTACTAACTGAGGCACAAGGTCATGACGTTGCTTAAGTTGTACATCTATATCAGCAAAAGCATTGTCTCGATTCTCTCTCAATCGAACTAATCCATTGTAGATTGCAACAATCCATACTACGATAATCACTAATACAATAACCGCTATCCAAATTCCAGACATAATTCAAAATTTTGTACTAAATGTACAATAAATTTATGATTAAATGCTCGAGAAATATTGAATTAATGATCGTAATTTCCGTAGTAATTACCTGATGCATATTGATTCTTCAGCTCAAGGATCTTATCAAGGATCTTTCGGTTTTGATCACCGGTTATTTTAAGCTTTAAGAATTCTCCCTGGCCATGAATAACCAGAATATCAGTTTTGAATATGGATAGATATTGGAAAGGAATAACCCAAGAATAGTTACTCGTTCGTATAAAGAAAACTACAATAATTCCTTTTGGTCTTAATGCGATATTGGCAAAGACAGCCTGTTTACGCTGACGCATCACTCGATCAAACAGTTTGCTATGTTCAATGACTTCCATGCGAGAAGATCCGATCTGTCCTACTCCTTTAAAGAACATATCGACCACATTGTACGGTTTACCAACCGCCTCATTGATCAATCTTTTAGTTTCTTTATCTTTTATTGAAGTATCAAATAGCATGACAACCTATTTCCTCATAGACAATGAATACTTCAAAAAGTTTTCACATAACCTGATAAAATTAATCGCTGTCTCCTAAAAACAAAAAAGCCGCATCGAATTGGATGCGGCTTTCAAATATAATTATTGACTACTTGTCTTCTTTGTCTTTTTTATCTCCACCTTTTACAAGGTCAGCAACTATTGGTGTTGCAATACATACAGAAGAGTATGTACCAACAATAATACCTATCATCAATGCAAAGATGAATCCTTTAATCGCTCCACCATCGAATATAAATATCGTAAGTAATACGATGAATGTAGAAAGCGATGTATTGATCGTACGACTCAACGTTGAGTTCAATGCTGAATTGATGATCTCTTTACGATCTTTTCTACGGTATTTATTCAAGTACTCACGTAATCTATCGAATACAACCACGGTATCATTGATCGAGTAACCAACAACTGTCAGGATCGCAGCGATAAATGCCTGATCAACCTCCATATTGAATGGTAACACACCGTGAAGCAATGCAAATAGACCTAGCACGATGATAACGTCGTGCGCCATTGCTACGATAGCTCCTAGACCATACTGCCATTTACCAAATCTGATCAAGATGTAAACAAAGATGATGATCAATGACAAGATGATCGACACAGTAGACGATGATTTCAATTCTTCAGAGATCGTTGGTGATACCGAACGACTGTTAGTGATCGTTGCCTGACCATAATCACCTTTTACAGTTTCAAGTGCAGCCATAAGCTCCTCTCTTACCTGACCTTGAGAATTTGGTACGTTCTGCAAGTAATCTGTAGAGATCTCAACACGATAATCTGAGTTTCTCATTTTAACTTCAACCGATGCAGAAGCCTCTCCTTCTTTCAAGTTATCTCTCAGCAATGATTTGATCTCTTCAACATCACTCGCAACTGGCTGCTCGAATACTGTTTCGAATGTTCGTCCACCTGCGAATTCAACACTTGGCTTCAAACCTCTTGTAAATAGAACTGCAAGTCCACCGATCACAAGAAGAGCAGAAAGAATGTAGAATTTCTTACGGTTCTTGATGAATTGAAGGTTAATGCTTTTAAATGCTCCTTTAGTTATAGGCGTTGAGAAAGTAAACGTTTTCTTACGAGAGATCTGAGATTCAAAGATCAATCGAGTAATAACTACCGCAGCGAAAACAGAAGTGAAAATACCGATGATCAGTGTAGTTGCGAAACTCTCGATTGGTCCTGTACCAAAAGTTTTCAGTACAATAGCAACCAGCAATGTTGTTACGTTGGCATCAACGATCGATGTTAATGCGTTACGGTAACCATCTTTAATCGCTAGTTTCATTCCCTTTCCTTCAGCAACCTCCTCACGAATACGCTCATAAATAAGAACGTTCGCATCCACAGACATACCGATTGTAAGAACGATACCAGCAATACCTGCTAGTGTTAGAACAGCTCCGAATGCCGCAAGGAAACCAACGATCAACACGATGTTCAAAACAAGTGCTAGATCTGCTACAAATCCTGCTCTACCGTAGTAGAATACCATATAGATCAATACAAGAGCTAATGCGATTGCGAAAGAGATCAAACCTGATCTAGAGTTCTCAGCACCAATAGTTGGTCCAACTACTGCTTCATCAATAATTACAAGTGGTGCTGGAAGAGCTCCAGCATTTAACAAGTTTGCTAGTGACTTTGCCTCATCACTTGTGAAGTTTCCAGATATTTCAGTTTGTCCGCCAGTTATTGCACCATTAATACTTGGAGCACTAAACACTTTATCATCCATTGAAATGGCAATAAAGTTGAAAGTTGTATTCGGTCCGTTCTTAATAGGTTTTAATTCTTCAGTCATCTCTGCCCATTCTTGGGCTCCTCTATCGTCCATTGACACAGAAACTGCAATTTTACCGTCATCTGGATTTACACTTACTCGAGCTTCTGTAATGTCATTTCCTCCGACTCTTGCCTCTCCACTTTCCGGTATTATTAGAGCAAATAACGTGTAATAAAGTGAGTCATTCTCTTCAGACTTAAAAGCATCAGAACTCCAAGCAAAACGAACATTATCCATCATCAGTTCCGTTGCCTTCTTGTTTATTATCTCATTAATTTTTGCAGTATCCCCTGAGCTAGCAAAACCTAATGAAGGAACTGGTCTAAACTGATTATTTTGATCAATATTGACCCTAAACATTTGACCGAATTCTGTCAACTTCATTGATGCCGTATCTTCTGGGCTATCGTCCTCTGCAGCCAACTCATCTTCAAGTGACATAGAGTCTAAAGAGTCACCTTCTTCAGGAGTATTCATTTCAGCGATCTGTGAACTGTCCTCAATTGTTGTACTGTCATCAGCGAAAAGGTCTTCCAATTCTTCATCATCTACTGATTCTGATCTTTCTACTAGTAATTCATTAAAAAACTGCCCTAACTCAGTTAGTTTAGCGGCTTGATAAAACTCCAAATTAGCTGTAGCACTAATTTTTCTTCTCATGGTCTCCTGATCTTTAACTCCAGGGAGCTCAATGTAAAGTCTATTTAAGTTATTATCTTGCGTAATGTTAGGCTGAGCAACACCGAATTGGTTAATTCGGTTTTCCATAATGGTTTGAACACCATCCATAGCACCATCTGCTATACCTCTCAGATACTCTTTGACTTCTTCATCGGTTGCTTTATTCGAAATGTTCTCAACTACTTTTTCAGTTGAGAATTCTCGTATAAGATTTCGATCTGGGTACATCTCGCGATGTTTTTTTGCGAACAGATCAATAAAATCACCTTCCGACCCATCGAATTCAGACAATGCAGCCTCATAAGGCTTAACAAAATGGAGATCTCGTTTATTCAATGCACTATTCCTAACTAGTTCAGGCATTGACAACTGCAATGTCACGGACATTCCTCCTTTCAAGTCAAGTCCCAATGAAACACTCTTCTCTTTAACATCAGTAAAAGTGTTACCCAGAAAAACCTCTTTATCATTTTTACTCTTTAAAATCTCATTGACATAAGCAGCTTTCGCTAATGCTTCAGCTTCATTGTCAGACTCGAAATTCACATAAGTACCATTCGGAAGTTTTGCATCTTCTCCGTCAGCCTTTGCCTTTAATTCTTCAACACGCTCGATGGCTAATGCCTCAGCTTCCTCTTCAATACTGTTTCCAATGAAGGAAAATGAAATTTGGTAGATACTTACTGCTACCAGTAAGATTGTGAAAAACCAAAAAAATCCTTTATTACGCATAGTGTAAAACGTCGTTTGTTATTTAATAGCTGGCAAATATAGAATTATCATTCGTTAATCACAACAGATTTAGTAGTTGTTATTCACAATTCAGTGTATAAATAAAAATGGTCAAAAATTTCAGCCATTTACCAATTCATCGGATTAGTTGGTTCACTTGTCTAATTCCGATCGACCTTTTCTCCTATTCGATAGGAAAATTCAAAGGGAATTATAATTTTGCTGTCGCAATAATTTTTGCAGCTTATTCATAAACCTTAAAAGAATAATAATGAAAAAACAGATTATAGCTTTTGGAATGCTATTCGTTCTATCGCTTTCATCATTAGTTAGAGCTGATGAAGGAATGTGGCTACCTTTCATGTTAGGTCGTAATTACGAAGACATGAAAAAACACGGTCTTAACCTCACTCAGGAAGAGATCTACAGCATTAACAATGCATCTATTAAAGACGCGATCGTTTCTTTTGGTGGATTTTGTACAGCAGAAGTTATTTCTCAGAAAGGATTACTTCTTACAAATCACCACTGTGGTTATGATGCAATTGCTGGAGCATCAACTGAGGAAAACAACTACTTAGAGAATGGATTCTGGGCAAAAGATCACAGTCAGGAAATCCCAGTAGAAGGATTGACAGCCACTTTTGTTATTAGAATTGAAGATGTTTCTGAACAGATCAATAAAAACCTGACAGATGAAATGTCTGAAGAGGAAAGATCTGCGAAGATCAGAGAACTTTATGCACAGATCACAAAAGAAGCAGTCGATGGAACAAATTACCAGGCTTATGTGCGGGATTTCTTCGAAGGAAACGAATTCTACCTTTTCGTGACGGAAACATATAAAGATGTGCGTCTTGTAGGGACACCTCCTGAATCTATCGGGAAGTTTGGTCACGATACTGACAACTGGATGTATCCAAGACATACTGGTGATTTCTCAATGTTCCGTATCTATGCTGGAACGGACAATAAGCCAGCCGATTTCAATGAGTCCAATAAGCCTTACAACCCAAAATATTCTTTACCTATTTCTATTAAAGGATATGAAGAAGGAGATTTTTCAATGGTATTTGGATTTCCAGGATCAACGGATCGCTACTTATCTTCATGGGGAGTTGAACAAGCAGTAAACATTGAGCAACCTAAAAGAGTTGATCTTCGTGCGAAAAAGCTTGAGATCATGAAAAAATACATGGACGAAAGCACTTCAGTTCGTTTGAATTATGCTTCAAAATACGCTCAGGTTGCGAATTACTGGAAGTATTTCATCGGTCAGTCAAAGCAAGTTAAAAACAATAAAGTTGCTGATAAAAAGCGTGCTATTGAAGATCGTTTCCGAAAATTCGTTAAAATGAATCCAGAATACGAAGGTGTTCTTGACGACATCGAAAAAGCTTATAAGATCAAGGAAAAGAATGTTGTCATCAACGCTTATCAGAGTGAAATGATCTACTCTGTTGACTTGAACTTACTTGTTCTTCGATACACTTTCCTTGAACCAGTAATGAATTTCCAGGGTAAAGACAGGGCCTTAGGAATGTATGATCAATTGAAAACTTCCCAAAAGGAATTTTTCAATTCTGCAAACCTTGATATCGAATTTGAAATACTTGAGGAACTGCTTAAAATGTACCATAAGGATATTAAAACTGAACGTCAGCCTGAATTATTGAAAGAATATGCTGATAAAGGTAAGATCGACAAATTGGTTAAGAAGATCAGAAAGAAGTCGATTTTCGGATCTCGTAAGAACTTTGAGAAATTCTTAAAGAAAAATGATGTTGAAGGTGAAATCCCTACGGAAGCATTAAAAGAGGATATGTATTACAAACTTATCGTTCAATTGCGTGATGCACACAGTGCGGCAATGAATGAAGCTCGTTCCGCAGAATCAATGCTAAAACGTGCGAATCGACTGTTTGTAAAAGGATACAGAGAAATGGATCAGGATAAGATCTTCTACCCGAACGCGAATAGTACACTTCGTTTGACTTACGGTAATATTCTTCCTTATTCTCCTGAAGAAGGAAAAACATACGATATCTACACAACTCTGGAAGAAGGATTGAAGAAAGAAGATCCAAACAACCCAGAGTTCCATGTATCTCCTCGACTCAAAGAGCTTTTTGAAAATAAAGACTTTGGAAACTATGCAAATGAACAAGGAGAAATGCCTGTAAACTTCATTAGTAATAATGATATCACTGGTGGTAACTCTGGTTCTCCTGTAATTAATGGTGATGGTCAATTGATCGGAACTGCATTTGATGGAAACTGGGAAGCAATGTCGGGTGATATATTCTTTGAGCATGATATTCAACGAACGATTTCATGTGATATCCGATACGTATTATTTATCGTTGAAAAATACGGTAAAGCAGAAAATCTAATTGATGAAATGGAGATCGTAGAATAGATCGCGAATCTTAAATAATTGAAATTAAGTCCCTGTTTGCCTCGGCCGACAGGGATTTTTTTATCTTTATAAAAAAAAGACTTGAAAACGTTAACACTAAGATCAACATTGTTCATTCTCCTTTCAATACTTGTCTTTTCATGTGGTGAAGACGAACAAACAGAAAGTGAAAAAGAGCTTTTCAAGTATTTACCTAATACCTATACAGAGCGTCAATTCAAATTTGACAGTGGTAATGGATTTTATATCACCTTGCCAGACTGTTACCAAATCGCCCGGTTCAGACAGTTTAGTATTAAAAATGATGATAACTACCATTGTCAGGAGAATCAATCCTATTTCTCAATTGATCGGTTTTCTCCATCGGATATTGATTATTACGACAAATACTTCAATACTGATTCTACTAAGTCTCGAACTTCTCAGGAGAAAATGCTCAAATACGTTTTGGACAGTCGTGCTTCTAACTTAGAGATCCATAGCTCATCTATCTTCTCAGAGGTAAAAACCAAAAGTGGGTTAAAAATGATCGTTGCAGCAGTAAAAGGGAGTGAAACTTCATATAGCAATCCATTATACTATCAATATGGAATATTCTCAATTGATGATGAGCTGTACGTTGTTCAGTTTATCGTGAACGATGGAGATATTAGCTTTTTCCATGAAGATATCATGACTATTTTTAAGAGTATACGACTTATTTAATATGAAACTCTCTATCCAGGCATTACGCGATCGTCTTGAACAAGAACTACCAGGTGAGGACGCTCATGTTCGAATGTCTCCAACGGGTCGAGGAAGATCTTCTCAGCTACTTAAAAATGTGTCACACGTGCATGAAAGCGCTGTTTCAATTGTTTTGTACGAAAATAATGCAGTGTACTCGTCCTTATTGATTCAGCGACCTACTTATAAAGGTGTTCATAGTGGTCAAGTTTGTTTACCGGGAGGCAAACGAGAAGACTTTGAGACCCACTTACATCAAACAGCCCTTAGAGAGTGTATGGAAGAAACAGGTATCGATCAAAACAAACTCGAATTACTTGGTTCTTTAACTCCGGTTTATATACCCGTGAGTAACCATCACGTTCACCCTTATGTTTTTCATCATCCCTCTTCTACTCCAGATCTTATTCCGGATCCCAGGGAAGTTGTTGAGATCATTCCTTTCGAATTAAAACAGTTGATTGAAGAAGAACGAATAAAGAAAACAGATATACTGATCAGAGATGATCATAAACTAAAGAACGTACCCTACTTTGATATTGAGGGACGTGTAGTATGGGGAGCAACCGCTATTATTCTTCATGAATTTAAAGAGGTTCTTAAAGACCTTTCGAGAATTTAACAAGCTTAAACCTTTTGTTTAAGTAACTTCCTAAAAGTTAGATTCACTCTAGCCTCGTCAACCCTTTTAGTTTTTGGAACCTGATGTTTCCAATGATGCTGTAATGCGCCTCCCATGATAATCAAAGAACCGTGAGACAGATCAAAAGTTAACTTCTCTTTTGTTGTGTTATGTCTCAGATCGAACTTGCGAGTAGCTCCGAATGACAAAGATGCGATAACTGGATCTACACCCAATTCTTTCTCATTATCTGAGTGCCATCCATTGCTATCTTGTCCATCTCTGTATAGATTTGCAAGACACGCATTGAATTCATGTTTGCAACTTTTTTCGATCTTATCTTTCAACGTCAAAACACGATCATCCCAAGGTGATTGAGTTAATGATTTACCAGAATATGCATAAGTAAGATTATCATCTGACATGAACACCTGTTTTCTGGGAATCTCAAATTCTTTACCAAAGATCTTGATCATTCCTCCACTCCAAGGCAATTCATTCAAAAAATAATCGAAGTACTCATCTGATTCAGATCCACCTATGAAATTTGGCTCCCAAATAATCCATCCGTCCTCTACTACTTTTCGATTCATAAATACCCCATTACTGCATAGGCAACATACCCAACGATCTCTTTGTTCAACGTGAACCAATTGGAGAAATTATCAGCATTTGGAATGATGAACTCGTCCCAATGGTAAGAACGGTCTTTACCTACAAACGGATCAGTCGAGAAAGGAGTTGTGTCCAAGCCTTCTTTATCAAAACAAGCCTTAGCACGTTTCATGTGTTTAGCTGAGGTGATTAACATAAAGGATGAGAAATGAGGGTAAGACTTGCTCAGCAGTGCAGCTGTTTCCTGCGCATTCTGCGCTGTATTTTTCGATTTCCCTTCGATGATCAGATCATTTTCAGGAATTCCCCACCTCACCAATAGTTCTTTCAACTGCTCTGACTCATGCAATCCACGATCAGTGACATAACCATGGTCACCGGACAACAGCAATTTGTCCAATTTCCCTCTTTTGTAAAGGTCGATCGCTTGCCATATTCTATCTCCTCCTCTGCGAATACTCAACCTTTCGGTATCATTATCATATTCAAACATACCTCCCAGAACGATCCCTACTTCATGATGTTCAACTTCAGCGATCGGAGTTGCAGGTATTTCCCACATTCTCACAAACTCTTTAAAAACAAAGCTGTTACTGAAAAACAAAATCGTAATGATCAATCCCCACTTTAATCTTCTTTTCCACATCTGACGTTTCGATCGTAAAAAGAAAAACAAGATGATCAACACCCAGGTAAATGGTGAGATAAAGAAATAAGATATCTTAGAAAGGATGAAAAACATAACGGCGCCTAAAATTACGCAAAAACAAAACAATTAACTTTTTGTTACGAAATATAAATCAATCAAATATATTTTTATTTTTACACCCAAAATTTAAGAAATGCCAGAAACTACAAATGCATCTAAAGAGTTGATCTTCGGATACTCACAGCAAGAATTGATCGACGTAGCTGTCGACATAGGAATTAATTTATTGATCGCTCTTGTGATCTTGATCATCGGTTTGAGAATTGCAAAGTTCGCATCGAAAATGGTCAAGAAAGTTTTAGAGAAAAGAGGATCCGATAAAGGTTTGATCTCTTTTATGGGATCCCTAGTGAATGGACTCGTTAAAGTACTTACTGTTGTTACAGTCTTCTCGCAGATCGGTATTGAAATGACATCTTTTGTAGCAATACTTGGTGCTGCAGGTTTAGCGATAGGTATGGCGTTCTCTGGAACGCTCAGCAACTTTGCAGGTGGAGTAATCATCCTTTTGCTCAAACCATTCAAAGTTGGAGATTACATTGAGGCTCAAGGAGAGTCGGGTACAGTAACAGAGATACAGATCTTCCATACGATCTTGTTAACTCCTGATAATAAAACGATCATTCTTCCAAACGGACCTGTATCAACAGGGAATGTAACAAACTACAGTACTCAGGATACACGAAGAGTTGACTTCACTTTTGGATTTGGTTACGGTGAAGATCTAAAATTGGCTAAAGAAACAGTTTTGGAGATCGTTAAGAGTCACCCAAAAGTTATGCAAGATCCAGAGCCTTTTGTTAGACTAGGATCACTAGGAGATTCATCTGTAAATCTTACTGTTCGTATTTGGTCTAAGAAAGAAGATTATTGGGACATCCACTTTTACGTAAATGAGAAAGTGTACGAAAAATTCGAGGAAGTCGAGGGTTTGAGTATCCCTTTTCCTCAGATGGACGTGCATGTGGACCAGGAAAAGTAGATTACATCATCCACATAAAATAATTAAAGCGGGCCTCGGTCCGCTTTTTTTTTTTGTGCTTTGGACAACAAACATCCCTTTATTTTTGTTA